>Ga0102924_1001444_pt1 | contig 27412 bp, 24 predicted proteins | sample PaiPotPPM11metaG_FD_80116 | JGI IMG/M metagenome (GOLD analysis project Ga0102924, IMG submission 80116) | Iron sulfur acid spring bacterial and archeal communities from Banff, Canada, to study Microbial Dark Matter (Phase II) - Paint Pots PPM... ... | reverse complement strand
GGTAACATTTCACACTGCAAGATGATTACCCCCAAAGTAACATTTTCAAATTGCTTGACAGGGCGGGAACAAGCTTCGCGGGGACAAGTTTCGCGGGTAATGACGGCGATGGCAGCGAGTCGCGCGGACCGGCTTTCGAGGTTCGTGCTACCTACCTGCTACGAAGCCACTGCGGCAAAAAAGCGTGCGAGCTTTTCTTCATCCAGTTTGCCGTTGGTTCGAACTCCTGTACAAACATCCACCGCAAACGGCCCGACCTTGCGAATCGCTTCAGCCACGTTTTCCGGGCGCAAGCCACCGGCCAGGAAGACCGGCACCTGCGCTGCTTCGCGGATGCGCCGGCTGATGTCCCAATCGTGAGTCCTGCCGGTGCCGCCCAGTTCTTTCACCGGGGACTGTAAGTTGCCGGAATCGAGCAACAGGCCATCCACATGAGGAGCAACTGACACCGCTTCATCAATGGATTCCGGACCGGTTACGTGAATCACCTGCACCAGACGGATTCCCGGCAGGGATTGACGTAGCGAGGCATGGACGCCGTCCGGGAGACGGTCGCAAAGCTGGAGAGTGCTGGCTCCGGTATGCCGCTGCTGCTGGACGATGGATGGAGCATCCTGGCGGCTGGTGAGCAGAAAAGACGCCACAGCCGGAGGGATGCGAGCCGCAATTGCGGCGATCCGTTCGTCGTCGATGACGCCGGGGCCGCTGGGCATGGCGGAAACCAGACCGACGGCCGAGGCTCCATAGCGGATGGCCAGGAAGGCCTCTTCCAGGCTTCCAATACAGCAGATTTTGACGCGAAGCCGCGACGTTGGGTCCATGAGGGAATTATGCCACGAAGGAAAGTTGTAGGATCACGGGGCCGAAAACTCCGCCGGGTTCGGGAGACGAAAGATGTTCAGATGGATCCCCTCCGGGAGCGATGCAATCCCTAACGGGCGGGAGCGGAGAGCGGCAATGAAACCGGTTCCCTCATATTGCTGGTGCGTCGAGCGTATGACAGCCGGACTGCTGGCCGGTCCTTTCACTTTTATGTCGCGCACCTCAAAACTCCCGAACCGAGACTCCGCTCCACGCCGCCTCGCCCAGCGTCCTTCGCCAGTAACTAGCCCGCTCCGCATTCTGCTTCTGCCTGATCATCTGACACCTCCGCAGTCAACACATCGGTACACCTCGCACGTTGTGCTCATCTGTCTGGAAGTATCAATCCGGATTTTCAATTACGGAAGATGGGTTCGCCGGACGGATACCTTATCCCGATGAACGATTCCGCGCCTTCACCTTCTGGGAAGGGTGGCACGGCTGCAATGTTGAGTAATAGGAGAGTGCGCTGCGCAAGGCGTTTGAGCCGCTGGAGCATTTTGCCCGTGCGTTGTAGGGACGGGCATCGAGCCCGCCCCCAGGTGACCACAAGGGTCGCCCCTACAGGAGTTACACGAAAGCGCCGGGCCGATTATCAGTCGGTTCCGGCGCGGTGATGAAGGCTGGGACTGCTGCCGGATAGAGCCGGGACTGACGTGGAGCCATTATTCGCGCCGGTCTGTTGGCCCGCAGCCATGCTGCCCGATTCGACGCTTGCAGACGCTTGGAGCGCGCTATACTTGGGCGCGCTCACGTAGCCTTCGATGCGGTTCTTGTCGATGCGGTTCACAACGACTTCCAGGGGCTGCGACTCATTTTCTGTTTGGAACACCAAGGGCTCGTAAAGATTGACGTTTTTCTTAGAGAGTTGCATGTCATCCACCAACACCACCAAGTTGTAGTTCCGGTGTTTGGTATTAGTGTGGCGCAGAGAAATGCCGATCGGTCCCTCGCGTTGGAACTGTTTGGACTTGGGAATGCTGAACTCGTAATAACTGCGCTCCCCCTTTCTTTCAAGGGCCACCAGCTCGGCATGATTGTGAGCGATAGAGTTGTTCAAATCATCCCGCGTGGAGGACAAGCTGTTCTGGAGGTCAGATCGGGTCTGGGCAAGGGCTTGCTGCGTGGCATTGATCTGCTGCTGCTGTTGGGTGATGCGATGTTGAAGCAAAGCATAGCGGGAGGGGCTGGCATGGCGCCTCAAAATGCGAGTTGCCCGATGATGCGCGGGTTCCGAATTGGGCGAGGGAGCGGCGGTGGCCGGCGCTGGCGGTTGGGAGAAAGCCTGGGCCTTCAGAGCAGTCACTTGATCGCTCAGGCTCGCGATCTGCGCCTGGGTTTGGCGAAGCGCCGATGCCATTTGGCCATTGGCCTGAGCCAACTGTTGAGCTGCCCCGCGTTGGCGGACGGCATAGATCATGCTGGCGCCGGTTGCGGCGAAGAGCATTAACACTGCGACTAACCACCATCGGTTCCAGTCAGGCGCAGGTGATGGCGGTTGGTCTTGGAATTCACCCCGGCCGGGGTTTTCCTCTTGGAAATTAGACATGGGTATCCACCTCCGTTAAATCACGAGCAAGAACAGTGCCATTGTTTGGCGCAGCAACCCATTCCCCATCAAGTAGATACAGGCGCTGTGCGGACCGGCTGCGGTATCGCAGTGGAGAAATTTCCAAATTTCGGGAAATTCTTCACGGAGCGCCGCCGTCCCGGCGCCGACGCTGCGGTGACGCTCCAACAGCAAAAGAGCCAGCGTTCAAAGCAATTGTTCTCAGGCTGGAACAATGCTGACAGTCTTATGGCTACGGGCCGCGCGGTAAATTGCCTCAATCACCTTCACGTCACGAAGGCCGCTCATCCCATCCGGCTCGGGGTCCCTCTTGCGCCGGATGCAATCCGCAAAGTAATCGAGTTCGAGGGCAAACTCATCCATCTGCGGGAAGATTTTTTCAAACCAGTGGCCGCCAATTTTGCCGAACAAGCGCCGCTCGTCGTTGTATGCGTAAGCCGGGTTGAGCGCCGCCCAACCCTTATCGCCGTGGACTTGAATGAAAGAAGCTTTCGCGGCGCCGAAGCTGGAAGTGGCCTGCATGACTAAATTCCCAGGAAAAACGAGCCTGAACGAAATGCTCTCTTCGACCTCCTTGAACCGGTCCGGGTCGCTCGTCCAACTGTAAGCCTCCGCGGCCACCGGTTCCTCTCCGGCCAGCCAAAGTCCAGTGTTCACGCAGTAGACACCGAGATCCATGAGCGAGCCTCCACCGGAAAGACGAGGATCAAAGTGCCAGGCAGGGACGTCCGCGCCCTTTGGCAACACGATGGTGAAGGCAGAATGAATCAGCTTCAGTCTGCCGAGCCGCCCGCTTTCCACCAGCTTCTTTAGCGCGAGGCCGGCAGGCTCCACATATTTGCGATAGGCGATCATCAACCGGACACCGCCCGCTTCGCAGGCGGCGATCATCCTCCGGCAATCCGAAGCTGTGTTTGCCATGGGCTTCTCGCAAAGCACGTGCTTGCCCGCTTTCGCCGCCAGAATCGCTTCGTCCGCATGGGCGCCGTTCGGGGTGGCCAGGTAGACCGCGTCCACTTCCGGATCCCGGAGGCAAGCATTATATTCCTCGTAGGTCCAGTAGCTCGCCGCTCCAAACCGGCGGGCGAGCCTTTTCGCTTTCTGCCCGTCACGGCTGACGACCGCAATCAATCTGGATTTGCGGCTATGCCCGAATGCGGGCAATACTGCGCCCTCCGCGATTTTTCCAAGGCCTATTACGGCATATCCTAATCGACGGGTCTCAGCCATCTGATGACTTTGCATCCTTTCCAATTGGGATTGCGGCGCGACTGCCGGGAGCCGCTTTAATTGCTTTGGGGGCCGGTAAGACTCGAACACCCCGCGGCCAACAGGCCCGCAACTTTTTCTCCGCGTGGCTTGACTTTCAACCAGAAAAGAGTAGATTGAAGTCATTGAGCGGGTGGGGCCCTCGTTGTGCCCGAATTCTCGTGAGGAAGTTATCGTAGTTCGAGCGGCACCAAGGGACTCCACCGGGAAATTGGATGTGGTCGCTGTTCGAGTTCGCTCATGAATCTCTCACTCGCGTGCTGTTTTCCCTCCACAGCGACTCCGTCTGTTACCGAATCAGGAGGGCCCCATGTTTCAAATGATTGATGAAGAAAAACCCACGGCGGACAGCCGCCGAATGTTGATCTATAAAGTCGGTGCTTTTGTGGCGGCTATCGGCGCCTTGGGCATTATCACATACCTGCTGGCAACCTCCCACTATCTGGGAGGATGAAAGAGCCCGAACGTCAGACCGGGAACCTAGCCTCAACCAGCCGCAGAGCGTCCTCGTGGCTGCTGATAGCTCCTTCGAGTTGCGCGTCTTCGACGGCCTGGAGTATCTCCTTGAATCGGGGACCGGGTTTATATCCCGCCGCGATGAGGTCGTCTCCCCTTATCAAGGCGACAGGGCGAATCTCCTCCGCCGGAATCTCTTCGATCATGCGCCGGGCCATCTCGTAATTTGTGAGGTCGCGGTGGCTGGAGAGGCAGTCCAGCCGGTGCAGTTCCAGGTGCTCATCGAAGCCGTCCATCCGCAAAAAGCGTAACTGTGTGGATCTCCGCATGTTGGGAAAATCCTTGAAGCGCAGATGATGGCGGACCAGCTCCACCACGCGTCCGGTTTGCTTCGAAGAAAGCCGCAGCCGCCCGCAGATTTCCTCCGCCATTTTGGCGCCCACTTCCGGGTGGCCATCGAAGCGAATCCGTTCCCGGATGGTGAAGGTGGGAGGCTTGCCAACGTCGTGTAGCAGCACTCCCAAGGCCAGAGTTTCACTGGGCCCGTTTAGGCCATCGAGCATCATGAGGGTATGAACCCAAACGTCACCTTCCGGATGAAACTGCGGCGGCTGTTCCACACCCTGCAGAGCTTTGATTTCCGGGAGAACCTCCGCAAGCAGACCCGACTCATCCAGAAGTTCAAAGCCCCGGCGCGGTGATCCCTCCGTCAAGATTTTCAGGATTTCATCCCGAGTGCGTTCGGCGCTGACTTCATGAATGTGGGAAGCCAGCTCACGAATGGCGGCAAGGGCTGGCGGGTGGATCGTGAAATTGAATCGCGCGGCAAAGCGCACGGCGCGAAGCATGCGAAGGTAATCCTCGCTGAAGCGCTGGCCGGGATCGCCAATGGTGCGGATGCGCCGCGCCCGTAAATCGGCTTCACCCCCGACATAATCCAGCACCCGGTTTTCGATGGGATCGAAGAGCAACCCGTTGATGGTGAAATCCCGGCGGCGGACATCTTCTTCCGCCACTGCTGTAAACCGGACGGCCACGGGATGCCGGCCATCTTCGTAGCGGCCATCGCTGCGGAAGGCGGCCACTTCGACATCTCCCGAATCCTTGGGAACCAATACCACTCCAAATTTCGCACCTACCGGCAACGCCTCTGGAAAAAGCTCCGTGACTTGACCGGGAGTCGCATTCGTCGCAATGTCATAATCCTTGGGTTGCCGTCCCATGAGCTGGTCGCGGACGCATCCACCCACGAAATAGGCCTCGAAGCCGGCTTCGCGCAGGCGTTTGAGGACCGCCATTCCGTCTTCTCTTCTTTGATCGTTCAAAAGATGTCCTCACTCATTGAAGGACGCGGCCATCTTTCCCGCGGCGGCGCAAGCCGCGTCCGGGAACGGCCAGCCTGCGGAAGGGCAATCGTAGTTGCCGGGGTATCAATCTGGTCGCTCGTCACTGATTTTTTCTTCCGTCTCCATTCTTGACTGACTCTTTCACTTCAGCGCCTGCTGCAACTGGCCCTCGATTTTCTGGGTGTCAGTAGGGTTCAGCGAGGCTGCGGCAAAGTTATAGTGCTTGCCCGAGCTCAGGAAGATGTGGAAAGTTCCCGTGTTCAATCCGAAAAAGACATTGGGGGCGATTTCCTGAACCGCAGTTGCGGGAACGGAGAAAACCTTGACGCCATTTTCGATGTAGGTCAGCGTTCCGTTGTCCACAGTGAGAGTGCCCTGGACTTTGGATTTGGTTTTGAGCACCTGAATGACATCGCCCAGGTTGAAGACATTGACCGAAACCGCCTTGCCGCCTGTTTTTGCCGCCGGAGTCTTGGTCTTGGATGTCGCGGCGGTGGAGTTAGGGGAAGCGGGCGCGCTGGCTGCGGTATTGATTGCGGCGCCGCCGACTTGGAAATTGCCTTCCACCTCACTCTGATCAGGATTCACCACAAAAAGGCCGGTAGACCCGGTGGCGGCGTCCGTAGCAATCTGGACTTGCGCGGTTAGTTCGGAGGCGCTCTTCACGGTGGTCCCGCTCACCGTGATCTTCGGATTCGAAAATGCCACTCTTGCGCCCCGGGCAAAATTCCTGCCTTTGACGATGAGAGTGATGTTACTCCCCGGCCCGGCGCTGGGCGGCGCCACGCTCGTCACAATGGGCGCGCCCGACGGAGACGCAGCCGCTGCGGTATCCGCGCCGGAATGAGGCGCGGCGCGGTTGCCGCTGGACACAGCAGCACTCGTGACCGTTAAAGGAAACGAGCCCGATGATGAGCCCGAGGGATTCGTCACGTATAGTGTCACCGGGCCGGGAGCGGCTTCCGGAGCCACCTGCACTTCAACCGTGATCTTCGCGTGTCCATTCCGATGAGTTGAAATCGCGTGTACCGCAGGGTTGGAGAATGTGACGTAGGCGCCGGGAACAAAGTTCTGTCCGTGGATTGTAATCGTGACCTTTTGCCCGGTCTGGGCATCCTTTGGATCAACATTGGAGATGGTAGGTGCTGCGGGACCCGTCTGAGGCGCTGAAAAAGGGGCCGGCTGCATGGCAAAGAGGGTACTTGCCCTCGGGACGGCAGGAGCCAGCACCAGAACCATCAACAGACTCGCAAGAGTGCCCATCCATCGCCAAGCCGTGGTGAATTTGCAAGGTTTTTTCATCATCGCCGGACTCCGAAACCGGTGATGCAAGCTTTGCCACCGAGCTTACCGGCACTTCTTATTATCCGCGATTTTGCGAGCAAGCGGAAGAACCCAATCTGCAATAGAACGAATTGTTGTGCAGTGAATACTATTGATTTGACAGGACATTCCGGCTTTGCCTCAAGCTCTCCCCTTTCCTGCAACGCCGGTGCATCGGCCGGACGGCACGAAGCCAAGGATCTGAAGCAGAGGGTAGAAGGGCGACTTCCACGCTTCGCCTCGCAATCGCGCTCGTGAACCCTACAACGCATGGATCAAAGCCTAGCATACTGAATTGAGACAAGAGAGAAGAGTGAGACGAGCGAGACAGATTTTTCAGGCGCTTATTTTCATCAGTTTGCAGACAAGCTGGAGCATTCATCCGCGCGGATTTGGAAAAAGTGTGGCACTTTGATACATTCGGTGGAATATACCGGACGGGATTTTAATCTGCAAAATGAAAGCTCGATCTTCGCTCGCGGGCCTCCGGTATTCCCTTGTGTTGAGTCGTGGACGAGGCGTCTTTCTGCGAGCGATTAACCCTTAGAGACGCGCATCTCTTGGTGAGTGCGCTCGCGTTCAATGGATGACCGGGAATCTTGAACTTGACGCTGCGATGATCCCACAGGTTTCTGGTCCAGGAGTTGGTGGATGGCGGGTAAGGACGCGATCGCTGCACGCTCTCCTTCCGCGATCATCTCATCGATCTTCTCGTAGTCGTCCCAGGTGTAATTGGAGAGTTCCGGCTCAATCACGACATCACAATCATTGCGCCAACACGGACTGTTGCGGCTTTCCGCAATCTGGAAGGCCTGCCCCACCACCTGGAATATATTGGTGGGAGTGTGGCGATGGTTCACCGTCTTCAAATGCACGCCGATGATGGCGTCCACGCCGGCGCCACGCAAGGCCTCCGACGGGACACTCGCAAGCAGCGCGCCATCCACCAGCATCCTCCCTTGATATTCTACTGGCACGAAAAGCCCGGGAAAGCTGCAACTGCCGCGCACCGCGAGGATCAAGTCTCCGTGTGAAAAAATGACGGGTTCGCCGGTGGAGAGGTCGGTGGCCAGGACGTGTAGAGGAATCGCCAAGTCTTCAAACCTGAGGCGGTGGAACAATTGGACCAGCATTTCATCCATGCGATCTGTTTTGGCCACGCCGAGGCGGTGGATGGTCCAGCGGGCGAAACTGCTCCAACGGATGTTGCGGGCCTTTTCAATCATTTCCTTGGGAGTGGCGCCGCTGGCGAAGGCCGCACCTACGATGCTGCCTACACTGGTTCCGGCGATCACATGGATCGGGATTCTGTTCTCAACCAGGATTTTCAGGACGCCGATGTGCGCAAGTCCACGCGCGAAGCCACCGCCTAGAGCGAGACCGATCCTAGGTTCTGATGCCGTTGCTGGATGCGATGGAAGCGGGGATTTGCGGGCGAATTGCAACACACTTTCCCGTAAGCGCAGCCAGATGCTTCTCCCTGTGTGGCCATTGCCGCCAGCATCAAGGCCGGAATGTTGCGCTCGTGGTGTGTTTCCCGGCATTTCTGAAACCTCATCGACTCTATCGGCGCTTTCCACTTGGTTAGATGAATCGGGCGCTCAAGAGTTGCAGGGGTTGGTCGAGAATGTACTGTATTTTCAGTAATTTGACCAAGTGTTCCGAAGTCCTGGTAGTGGTGCGGTTTGTTTGCTGTTCGGCGCTCTATGAACGCCGAACCTGGATACTCAACAGCTTTCGGCGCTCTATGAGCGCCGCTACAGTGAATTGCGCCACTGCCAAAATCTCTGTGCCGATTATAATTAAGGTGGCCGCATGGCCGGTTGGAAACCAGCAGCAAGGGAAGCATGAGGTTATAATCGCGGGCTGGAGGTTGAAGGCGAAATGGAAAATCCTGATCCCACAATTGTGATTCAACTGATAGAAGCCTTTCGTGGCTCAAAGGCGATGTTTACTGCGGTGGAGTTGAGTCTGTTCGATCTTTTGCAAGGAAGTCCGAAGGATCTGATGACGCTTGCCCGCGAGACGCGAACCCACCCGGATGCTCTGGAACGGCTCCTGGATGCCTGCGCCGGGCTTGGACTTCTCGATAAGCAAGGTAACCAATATTCGAACTCTCCCGTGGCACAAGCTTATTTGCGCAGAGAAAGCCCTTCGACGTTGGTGGGCTATATCCTCTATTCGAATCGCGCCCTGTTCCCGATGTGGGGACATCTGGAGGATGCTGTGCGCGAAGGCACGCACCGGTGGGGCCAGACCTTTGGCCACGAGGGTTCCATCTTCGAGCATTTTTTTAGCAGTGATGAGGCCCGGCGCGACTTTCTGATGGGCATGAATGGCTTTGGGATGCTCAGCTCGCCCCAAGTCGCGGCGGCTTTTGACTTGTCGGCGTACAAGCGCATCGTGGACCTTGGCGGCGCAACCGGCCACCTAGCCCTTGCGGCGCTCGACCTCTATCCGCAAATGCGCGCCGCTGTCTTCGACTTGCCCGGAGCGATTGAGACGGCGCGAGCCTTGCTGGCGGGAACTTCGGGTGAAGGCCGGATTAATCTGATCGCGGGTGATTTCTTCACCGATCCGCTTCCCGAAGCGGACCTCTTCGCTCTCGGCCGGATCTTGCACGATTGGTCCGAGGAGAAAATTGAACGCCTGCTCAGGAAAATTCACAACCGGCTTCCCAAGGGCGGAGGATTGCTGATCGCCGAGCGCCATCTGAATGATGACAAGACCGGTCCGCTTCCGGCATTGCTACAGTCCTTGAACATGTTGGTTTGTACGGAAGGCAAAGAGCGGACATTTTCCGAATACGAGGAACTTTTGCACGAAGCGGGCTTCCTCGAAGTCCGTGGAAAGAAGATTGGAATGCCGTTGGATGCGATTTTGGCGGTGAAGTGAAAGCAGCTTTCAGCATTCAGCAATCAGCTTTCAGCCAAGCGGCCTTGCGGTTCTTGCTGAAGGCTGCGTGCCGGGTACTGACGGCTTATTTTGCTTTGGTCTTGAGGTTCAGATTGCGCATCAAGCGATGCAGGTAAGTGGCGCGGATGCCGAGCAGCTTTGCCGCTTCGGTGTAATTGCCGCTGGATTGTTCGAGGGCGCTCAGGATGAGTTGTTTCTTGGCATCGCGCACGCCCGCCTGGTAATGCGCATTGGCTTCGCCAGAGGGCAGTTCCGTTTCCAGCAGGGCTTCCGGTAGGTCTTCCGGTAAGATCATCTCCGAAGTTCCCAGCACCACGGCGCGTTCGATGGCGTTTTCGAGCTCCCGGATATTGCCAGGCCAGTCGTAATTCATCAGGCAAGCGCGGGCTTCGGAGGAAATGACCTTGACGAGGCGCTTGGACTTCTGGCCGTGCTTCACGGCAAAATAACTGGCCAGCAAGGGGATATCCTCGCGGCGCTCGCGCAGCGGGGGCATGGTAAGGGAAACGACGTTCAGCCGGTAATAGAGGTCTTGGCGGAACCGGCCTTTGGCCACCTCCTCGGCCAGGTTGCGGTTGGTAGCGGCAATCAAGCGGATATCCACCTTAATGGGATGGGCGCCGCCCAAGCGGTCCAGCTCGCGCTCCTGAAGCACGCGGAGCAGCTTGGCTTGAAGCAGGGGAGCGAGCTCGCCAATCTCATCCAGAAAGACTGTCCCGCCGTCGGCCAATTCCAGTTTGCCCTTTTTCAGCGCCAGGGCGCCCGTGAAGGCGCCTTTCTCGTGCCCGAAGAGTTCGCTTTCAAGCAGCGTTTCCATGAGGGCCGCGCAGTTGATGGCCACAAACGGCTTTCCCTTGCGAAGGCTGTGTTCGTGCAGGGAGCGAGCCACCAGCTCTTTGCCGGTTCCACTCTCACCGCTGATCAAGACCGTGGACGATGACGGAGCGGCCCGGGCGATGAAGCCGTAGACTTCCTGCATCCGAGGGCTTTCGCCCACCATATCGTGCCCCAGGCTGATTTCCTCCTGGAGCCGGCGCGTCTCGCCTTCCAACCATGTCAGCCTTTGCGTCTTTTGGAGGGCAATCGCCCCCATGCCGGCAATGGCGCTCACCATCTCAAGATGGCGCTGGTCAAAACGCACGCCGGGTTTGGAGGTCTCCAGATAGATCACACCCAGGGCATTGGAAGGCGTCACCAATGGAGCGGCCAGCAGCGATTTGGCGGGAGCTGAATTCGAACCGGACGGGATGGTTTCGACTTGGGCGGGCATCTCACTGAGGAGCGCCAGTTTGCGCTCATAAGCGTCCTGCAAGGCAGCCCGGTTCACGTGAACATTCCGGTCAGCGCCTTTTGCCCGGTCCCACCCGAAAATGGAGGTGATCTCATCCAGGTTGCCTTCTGCCAGGATGATGGCGCCGCGCTCCGCGGGAACCACCTCAAAGATGGATTGGAGCAACCGGCGCTGAACGTCTTCAAGACCCTGGAGTGAACTGATTTCCGAACTGATTCTGAGCAAAGTCTTCAGATCGCGCAGGGCGCGCTGGCCGGCCAGGGCCGGAGTTCCAGGCTCCAGACGGTCCAAATCAAGCGGCAGGCCAACGGGCATCGCCAGGGTCGCCGACGGCGAGGACTTCTGGTCGTCAATGGCGATCCAGGCCGACACGGGGGGCTCATCTGCCTTGAGCAACACCACAAAGGTTGAGGCGCCAATCATAATCTGGTCGCCATGCTTCAAATCGCGTTTCTTGATAGGGATGGTGTTGACGAAGGTTCCGTTGTGACTATCGAGGTCGGTGATCCGCAGCGCGCCATCATCCCATTGAATCACACAATGATGGCGCGAGACATATTGGTCATCAATGGGAAGACTGCTGGAGGGTTCACGGCCAATGGTGAAGGTCTTTCCGCCCAGGGAATAGGTGGCTTTTCTGAGCGGTCCGGCAATGCTAACCAATTTGGGGAAATCTTCCTCTACTCTCACGAACTCATCCCTCGAAAGGTTTGGAAGGAATTATACAGCATCCTGAGCATCCCTTGATGTGCACAAAAGGATACTTTGCTTGTATCCGAACAGATATTTGTTGGGGTGTGATAAGGGGGTTGATTTTGCGGCGGGGGCTGACTCCGGAGACCCGAGCAAATATTTTTTGTCCTGTCTGATCAAGGCATTAGCGCGGCCCTGCGGTCTTCTACGGCATGTCATGCCAAGCATGGCACTGCGCCTGCAATACATAAGGGTGAATCGGCTGACAAATTGGAGGGGGAAACGGGGGAGATAAAACGGGAGCCAGATCGAGGGCTCCAAGCTTCGCCGACGGCCCAATGAGCCAGCGATTCCGGGATCCAGCCTGCGGAATCCCAATGGCGAAAGGAGGTGAGCGTGACTAGGCTTGCGCCGAACTGACGAACAGTTGGCCTGGCCTAAAAACCTTGAAGAAGGCGTCATGCCACACCAGGGATCAGGGTTCTTTCTGAGGAGAGGGGGACCCTGATCCCAACCCCCGTTGATTGCTTCTCCATCAACCACGACCATGCCTGCCGGATGTCTCATCTACCCTTAACCCCATATAGAAGCGCGTCCCATCCTGACACCTTCCCGGAATCCGAAGCTATGCTAAATTGGAAAGTTAGGGAAGCAGCCGGCCGAGCCATGAAACCTCGAATCTCCGTCGTTCAATATTTGAATACCGTTCCGCTGGTGTGGGGAATGCTGCGGGGCGAGCAGAAGGGGAAGTTTGACTTGGACCTCACGGTGCCTGCCCGTTGCGCGGATGCCGTCCGTGCCGGCGCGGCGGACGTGGGCATCATCCCCGCCATCGAATATCAGAGAATTCCGGACCTTGAAATCATCGACGGGCTTTCCATCAGCTCTCAGAAAGAGGTTCGTAGCGTGCTTTTGCTCAGCGCCAAGCCCATTGAGGAGATTCGCACGGTGGCAATGGATGAGTCCTCGCGGACTTCGGTGGCGCTGGTGACGATTCTGCTCCGCAAGTTCTACGGCCTTTCGATTTCGAGCAACCTTGCAGAGCCCGATGCGCAAGCCATGTTGGACCGGGCGGATAGCGCGCTCTTGATCGGCGATCCGGCGCTCGCGTTCCATGATCCGGCGGTGCGGGTTTACGACCTGGCCGCCGAATGGCGGAAATTCACCGGGTTGCCGTTCGTCTTTGCGGTGTGGGCGGGAAGCGCCAAGGGAAACCTTGGCCGCTGGGCGGAGGACTTCCACGCATCACTCGAATTTGGCTTGGCGCGCATGGATGACATTGCGAGCGAGTACGCTCCGCGCCACAAGATGACCCCGGATGAAGTGCGGTTTTACCTCACAGAGAACATCAACTATAATCTGGATGAGGAGAAACTTGAGGGGTTGCGGCTGTTTTACCGGCTCGCATACGAACTTGAGCTGATCTCCGAACCACGGGAATTGCGCTTTGCCTCACGGCAGTCGAGCGTGCCCGGACGCTGACCCGAAACACAGAAAGGAACCGCAACCATGTCCATCACCAGAGCCCAGGCGCTTGAAATGCTGCGCTCGGATGATTTTATCGGCTTGGGCTTGGAAGCGGATGCCGTCCGGCAACGGTTGCACCCGGGCAACGTCATCACCTATCAGATTGACCGCAACATCAACTACACCAATTTTTGCACGGAGTATTGTTCCTTCTGCGCGTTTTACCGGCCGGCGGGTTCGGCGGAGGGCTACGTGCAGCCGCTCGAATCGATCTTCCAGAAAATTGACGAGACGATTGCACTGGGCGGCACCGGCATCCTGATGCAAGGCGGCCTGCATCCCGACTTGAAGATGGATTACTACGTCAACTTGATCTCGTCCATTCGCCAGCGTTATCCCAAGCTGCACCTGCACTGTCTCTCCGCGCCGGAGGTTTTGAACATCGCGGAGATTTGCGGCATGACCGTGCGGGACGTGATTGCCACGCTGATGGACGCCGGACTCGATTCAATCCCTGGCGCTGGCGCTGAAATATTGGATGACGAAGTCCGCCACCGGATCGCGCGCCTGAAGTGCAGCACCCAGGAATGGCTGGACGTTCACCGCACCGCGCACCAGCTTGGCATGCGCACCACGGCGACAATGATGTTCGGCGTGGGTGAAACCCTGGAGCATCGCATCAATCATCTGGAGCACGTGCGGCGCCTGCAGGAAGAGACCGGCGGATTCACTTCCTTTATCCCCTGGTTTTTCCAACGCGAGAACACTTCGCTCGGCCACTTCGTGAAGCAGGAAGCGACGGCCGTGGATTACCTGAAGATGCTCGCCGTCTCGCGCGTTTATCTGGATAATATTCTGAACGTGCAAGCGTCCTGGCTAACCCCGGGGCACAAAATCTGCCAGATTGCGTTAAGATTCGGCGGCAACGACGTGGGCAGCATCCTGATTGAAGAAAACGTGGTGAACGCCGCCGGATGCCGCAATACCTCCACCGAAGAAGACCTGCGAAGACTTATTTCCGACGCCGGTTTCCGCCCCATCAAGCGCGATACGCTCTACCGCACATACTATTTGAATTAGTTAGGGTCTCACCTGATGTCCCGTGGGGGGCGAACCATGCGGTCGCCTCGGGGCAGACACAAGACCCGCTACCACTGCTTGCTGCCTTGCTACGATGCGATCGCCCCGCCGCAGCTTGAGCCTCTACCCGCCGTGCAACCGAAGCAATGCGACCCGGTGCGGATTTCGCGGCGAGCGAGAAGAAAAGCGTCAAAATCCCTCAAATGCGCCGGCGTCCCGTGATTGACGGGAATGTCAAGCATCTGGTTGAAATCGCAATCGTAGAGAATGCCGTCCCAACCCACGCTCACCAGGTTGCGGCACATCAGACTTTGGAGGGTGTGAGGATTGAAGGCATTGGCAAGCAGCTCCATGTAGCCGTCGTAATTCCCATGCCGGATAAGGTCCGTGAGGAAGCGGTTGATGGGCATGTTGGTGATGGTGAAGAGGCGATTGAAGACAATGCCGAAGCGGCTGCCCAATTCGCGCTTGTAATCGGCTTCGAGCTTCACCTGATCCGGCGGCAGCACCGGACCGACGGGATTGTAAACCAGGTTCAACAGCAGACCGGACTCGGGGCTCCCGTAACCCAGGCGATTCAACCACTGCAAGGCCGCAACGCTCTTCGCATAGACGCCCTTGCCGCGCTGGGCTTCCACATTGGATTCCAAATAGCAGGGGAGTGAAGCAGTGATCTCCACCTGATGAGCTTTCAAAAATTCCGGTAAGGTGTCTTTCCCATCGACAAAGAAAACGGTCAGGTTGCAGCGGTCAATGACGTGCCGTCCGAGCGCGCGCGCCTCGGTTACCAGGAATTCAAAATTGGGGTTTAGCTCCGGCGCGCCACCGGTGATATCGACATTGGGGATGGCGTGGTTTTTCAGGACGCCCACCACCATCTCTGCGGTCTCGCGCGTCATGATCTCCTTGCGGGTTGGCCCGGCGTCCACGTGGCAGTGGCGGCAAGTCTGGTTGCAAAGCTTGCCCACGTTCACCTGCAGAGTGTCAATGGACGCCGCCCGCAACGGAGATTGCCCGGCCTCCGTCAGCTTTGCCTCAAATGCATTCATGATGGCATTACTCTCCTGGGTTTCCGGTCCTCGAATAAACCCCAATCACTCATCCAGCTCAATTTCCAGATACTACCTGACTCTATCCAAATGTTACTGCAAATAAGCGACCCGCGAAAGGGGATCACGAAATATCTCAACGATTTCGCAAACTGCCGAATCCGAGCCCGTAAGGGGCCTGAATTCTCAAAGACTTTGTGGCTTTGCGGTGCCGGAGGGTTTTGCAAGGGGGTGTTTGCGGCTACAGAGCACCGCAAAAGGCGGTTGGCCAGCGCGGAGAGGCGGAGAGAAGGAGAGGCGCGGCGCTCCGGGCGGGAGCGCAGAAGAGGGGCGAATTGGCATGCCGTCTAACTGCAAGCCAACTCCCTTGCAGCCGCGAAAGCGCTGTGTTAGATTCAACATTGCCGGATGACTGGCCACCCTAGAGCAATATAATGCACCGACAGACGCGCCAGTACGGGCTCCAGCTTTGTCCTGTTTTTCCGGACACACCGTGAAGAAGCAACTCAACGAGGCTGAAATCCGGGCCAAAATCAAGCTGAAACCATTGCCCCGTCACATTGCCATCATCATGGACGGCAACGGACGATGGGCAAAGAAGCGGCAACTTCCGCGTATCGCCGGACACCGCGCCGGAATTCGCGCCGTGCGCCAAGGCGTGGAAGGTTGTGGGCGTTTGGGTGTCCCGTTTCTCACTCTGTATGCTTTTTCCGTCGAGAATTGGAAACGGCCGGAAACCGAAGTCAACATGTTGATGTCTCTGTTGCGGGAATACCTGAAGAAGGAGCTTCCCGAGTTGAACAAGCAGAATATCCGCCTGGGGGTGATCGGACGGATCCATGAACTGCCCAAGACGGTTCAAACTGATCTGCAATTGGCCGTTTCTGCCACCGAAAAGAACACGGGGCTGCGATTGACGCTGGCGCTGAACTACGGCGCACGGGCGGAACTGGTGGACGCCGTCCGAACACTCGCGGCGCGAATGCACGGCAACGGTAAGATAACGATTGACGAGAAAACGGTCAGCCAGCACCTTTACACGCGGGATTTGCCTGACCCCGACTTGCTGATTCGCACCAGCGGTGAAATGCGCCTGAGCAATTTCCTGCTTTGGCAACTTGCCTATGCTGAAATCTGGGTTACGGACACCCTTTGGCCGGATTTCACTCAAAAAGATCTGTTCCAGGCAGTGTTTGATTTCCAAATGAGGGAGCGGCGCTTTGGTGGATTGCTGGGCGGCGTTTCAAAAGGGCATAACGGTCGGGGACTGTAAAGTTATGATAAATATTAATTTATCGTTTAGTTACAGGGGATTTCGGCGATGACCTTAAGTGCCATCTCCATAGCGGCAGCACGCGTGCCCAGGGTTAAGTCGAAACCTGCAAGTTTGCCAAGTTCCTGGCTTGATCCCCAGCCAGGTCCCGGGCCACAATCCTCGTGCCCTGCCACCCGGCGGAGCCCGTATGTCGAATTATGAAATCCCGAGTCAGTACGGCACTGCTGATGTTGGCCCCCGCAATCTACCTCATCGGTTGGTCACCACAATGGCTTTTCATGGTGATCTTGGTCCTTCTGGTCGAGCGAGGCATGTTCGAGTTTTTCTCTCTCGCCCACCATTCAGGTTTTCAAGCGTTGCCAGCGCTCGGCTACGCTGCCTGTGGGGCGGTTTGCGTGGCGCAATGGGCGGCAGTAGACCGTCCTGGCATCTTGGTATTCATCGTCCTGGTTGTCTCGCTCTTGCTCGGGCTCGTCCTGGCCATGGCCGGCTCCAAAGAGCTTTCCCAATATATGGGAAGATGCTCCACAACCTTCTTGGGCATTTTCTACGTGGGGTTTGCATTCTCCTGCATCGTTCCGATCCGCTTTTCACCGGCCTTCTCCAGTATCGGCACGGGAAGGCATTTGCTCATGTTCCTCTTTGCTGTCGTGTGGTCCGGTGATATTTTTGCGTATCTCACGGGCCGAGCTATTGGCCGGCGCCTCATGTTCCCGGAAATTTCGCCGAAAAAGACGGTAGAGGGTGCAATAGGCGGCTTCCTGGGCAGCGTCATCGTTGGGGGAGCCTACGCGGAAAAGTTTTGGGCAACTTCCAATCTGGACATTATTATCTTCTTGGCAGCCCTTGTGGCTGTAGCTGGCCAAATAGGTGACTTAGCGGAGTCCGCGATGAAGCGGAATGCGGATGTGAAGGATTCTGGCAGCATCCTACCGGGACATGGTGGCATTCTGGACCGCATTGACAGCGTCCTTTTTGCGGCTCCAGCCTTTTGGCTGGCCTTGGTTCTCAAAAATCTATCGAACATACCCGTACGATGGTGAAAGGTATTTGCATCCTGGGTTCGACGGGTTCGGTGGGACGCAATTCTCTGCGCGTTGTGAAGAACCTGGGGAACCGCTTTCAAGTGATCTCGCTGGCAGCCGGCAGGAACCTGGAGCTGCTAGCTGAGCAAGTGGTGGAGTTTCGCCCACGCGCCGTCTCGGTGGGGGTTCGTGACGGCGTGGAACAGCTTTGGAGCTTATTGAGCGCACGCGGTTACCGGGAGCCACTTCAGATTGTCTGGGGACCGGAAGGCCAGGTTGATATCGCGACACTTCCGGAGGTTAAAGTCGTCGTCTCCGCCTCACACGGCGTGACGGGATTGCTTGCCACCTACGCAGCGGTTCAGGCTGGGAAAAGGGTAGGGCTGGCCAACAAGGAAACTCTTGTCGTCGCCGGAGAAATCGTCATGCGCGCAGCGCGAGAGCACGGGGCTCAAGTGCTTCCCATTGACAGCGAACATTGCGCTCTGCATCAATGCCTGCGCTCCGGCCATCCCGAGGAGGTAAGGCGCCTGATTCTAACGGCATCCGGTGGGCCGTTCCTCGAAACTCCGGGCGAAGCTTTCGATTCCATCACCCCAGATCAGGCTTTGCAGCATCCAATCTGGAGGATGGGTGGACGGATCACCATTGACTCGGCCACGCTGATGAACAAGGGACTTGAAATCATAGAGGCGCATTGGCTTTTTGGACTCGAACCCTCCCGGATCGATGTTCTGATTCATCCTGAGTCGATCGTCCATTCTATGATAGAATTTAATGATGGGTCTGTCATGGCGCAGCTTTCCATTGCGGACATGCGTCTCCCCATTCAGTACGCCCTGACCTATCCCGAGCGGATTTCGCTGAATGGCGATACTCCAGCCTTGGATCTGGTCACGGCTGGCGGCTTCCGGTTTTCCCAACCCGACACCGGCCGGTTCCCTTGCCTGGAGTTAGGCCGGGAATCCATTCAGCGCGGAGGGGCTTTCTCTTGCGCCTTGAATGCCGCCGACGAAGTTGCTGTGGAGAGGTTCCTATCCCGCCGGCTGTCTTTTCGAAACATCCCGCGGGTGGTTGAAGAGGTTATGAGGCACACCAGCGCGGCGCCCTTGCAGTCGATGGATGACGTTCTGGCCTGTGATCTTGAGGCCCGCCAGCAAGCGGGAGAAATCGCCAGCCGAATGGCATCGTAAGGAGATTTAGTTTGACGATCGTTTCCAACTTTTTTACTGACACCGTGGTCGTGGTCGTGGTTCTCGGGTTCATGATTTTCATCCACGAACTCGGCCATTTCGTGGCGGCCAAGCGCTTCGGCGTCCGGGTGCTGGTTTTTTCTCTGGGCTTTGGCAAGAGACTCTTTGGATTTAAGCGCGGTGAAACCGACTACCGCGTCAGTTTACTGCCGCTCGGCGGCTATGTGAAGATGGCCGGAGAAGACCCTTCCGAGCCGCACACGGGTGACCCCGGCGACTTTCTAGCCCACCCCCGGTGGCAGCGTTTTGTGATCGCCATTATGGGCCCGGCAATGAACGTTGTTACCGCCATCATTTTGCTTTCCGCGCTCTACAAATACCACTTTCAAAAGCCTGCCTATGAGGAACAACCCGCGCGCATCGGTGAAGTGGAGGAAAACTCTCCAGGCGCCAAAGCCGGTCTCCAGGCCGGCGATCTGGTAGTTCAGGCCAGTGGCATCCACAACCCTAAATGGGAGGACCTTGAGCTCCAGGTGGTGACCACCACGGGTGAAGCCATACCCATGGAGGTGGAGCGCGATGGCAAGCTGCTGAACGTCTCATTAACACCCGAAGCGGAGGGAGCGGATCAGATTGGGTTTGCCGGACTCTTCCCTTGCCTGCCCAACGTGATCGGCGCCGTTGAGCCTTCCATGCCTGCAAGTCAGGCGGGCCTTAAACCGGGGGACAAGATTATTGCCGTCAACGGCAAAACGGTCGCTTGCTTTGGCGGCCTCGCACAGACCTTGCAGAACCTGAAGGGACAGCGGCTCGACTTGACCGTGCTCAGAGGCGGCAACGAGATGCATTTTCAGGTTCAGCCCGTCTATCGTGATATCCAGGGCCAGCGACGCTGGGTCATTGGCGTCGACTCGCCCCGCTTGGATGTCGTGGTTCGCCAGCTTCCCTGGAATCGTGCCATTCGAACGGCTGTGGATGATAACATCAGGAACACGATGGCCACTTTTGATGTGCTTAAGAAGATACTCACACGGCACATGTCGGCGCGATCGCTTTCTGGACCTATTGGCATTGCTCAGATTTCCGGTGAAGCTTACCGGGCCGGCATTCCAGACCTGCTCATGCTGGTCTCGTTCATCAGCCTTCAGCTCGGCATCCTTAATCTGCTTCCCATCCCAATCCTGGATGGAGGCATGATCCTGATGCTGGGTATTGAAGGGTTGATGAGGCGCGACCTGAGCTTGAAAGTGAAAGAGCGGATGGTACAGGTTGGCATGGTCTTCCTGCTCATCCTGGCCGTCTTCGTGATGTACAATGACATCATCAAGACGATTAAACCTTATTGACTGAAGGCGTGATCCTGCGTGTTGCAAAGGATTGAAAGAAGCAATGTACGCTCCAAAGGGTTAGTTTCAAGGAGAGTGAAGTGAACTTCAGCGACCAGGAATATTTTCCGCCTCGCCGCAAGACTCGTCCTGTAAAAGTCGGACGTTTGACGGTGGGCGGCGACGCCGCCATCGTTGTGCAATCGATGACCAAGACGGACACCCGGGACGTGGCCCGCACGGTAGAACAGATTCAGGAAATGGAAGCGGCGGGTTGCGAAATTGTCCGGCTCGCCGTGCCGGACGTTGAAGCGGCGGATGCCCTTCCTGAAATCCGCAAGCAATGCCCGGATTCCATCCTCGTTGCAGATATCCACTTCCAATACAAGTTCGCACTGAAGGCGCTCGACGCCGGATTTGACAAGCTGCGCATCAACCCCGGCAACATCGGCGATGCTGAAAAAGTCCGAACCGTCGTGCGCCGCGCCCAGGAGCGGCGCGTTCCCATTCGCATCGGAGTGAATGCGGGCTCGCTGGAGCGCCGACTTCTTGAAAAGTACGGATTCCCCACCCCACAGGGCATGGTGGAAAGCGCGCTCTATCATATCGGCATTCTTGAAGATCTGGACTTTACGGATACCATCGTTTCCCTTAAAGCTTCCAATGTCAAGATGGCGGTTGCCGCTTACCGCCTGCTCTCCAAGCAGGTCGATTATCCTTTCCATCTTGGGATCACCGAAGCCGGAACGCAGTTCTCCGGCACCGTGAAGTCCTGTGTGGGCATGGGAATGTTGCTGGCGGAAGGAATTGGAGACACGATTCGCGTCTCGCTCGCCACCAACCCGGTCGAGGAAGTCCGCGTAGCTTATGAGCTTCTGAAATCACTGGAACTGCGCAGCCGCGGCCCGGTGGTGATCGCCTGTCCCACCTGCGGCCGCCTGGAAGTGGATCTTTTCAAGATTGCGGGTGAGATCGAAATGGCCACCGCGCACATCAAAATGCCACTCTCTCTTGCCGTGATGGGATGCGCAGTAAACGGCCCGGGTGAAGCCCGCGAGGCCGATCTGGGCGTCGCCGCAGGGCGCGGCAACGGCATGATCTACCGTCAGGGCAAAGCGATCCGGCGCGTTACCGAAGAGGAAATCGTTCCAGCTTTGCTCGAAGAGATTGAGCGATTCGTCGCGGATAAGTCCTCTGCAGAGCAGAATCAAGGCGAATGCATTCCCGCATCTGCGGCTCCGGTCGCAAGCTAATATCGTAATTCGCTCATCAGGATAACCAGGGTGGTTTTCCCAAGCGGTCCTCAATCTCCTTCAGCATACGAAAGAATTTGCGCGATCTCCGCACGTCCTCCTGAATCTGGATCTTCAGCATGGCAGGATTCTGGAATTTGATTTCGTCGCGCAGCCGGTGGAGGTACTCGATCTCCACTTCCTTCTCTTGGATTTCACCCTCGAAGTTCAGCAAGTAAGTCTCAATAGAGAGATCAAGGTCACCAAAGGTGGGCTTGTAACCGATGTTCGTCACGGATTGGTGCACGTCGTTTCCCAAGCGCGTGCGCGTGACATAAACACCCGTACCCGGATGCTGTTCCTCAACCGGAGCAAGGTTTACGGTAGGCGCCGTTTGCTTTCTTCCCACCCCCCGCCCGGCGACCACCGGTCCGGAATTGGAAAACGGGCGGCCCAGCAACCGTCCCGCGGTGTGGACCCGGCCGGCAGCCAGCAACTCGCGGATGCGCGTGCTCGAAACTCGCTGGCCGCGAACCTCGATGTAGGAAACGACTTCCACTTTAAATCCTCGCTCGCTGCCAAGCTTCATAAGCGTCTTGACGTCTCCAGCCTGCCGGTAACCAAAGCGGAAATTCGGACCGACAATCACCCCAATCGCCCGCAAACGCTCCTGCAGGATCTTGTCCACGAAATCGGAGGGTGAAAGGTGCGCAAGTTCACGAGTAAACGGCAGGATGACAACCGCATCAATCCCAAGGTTTCCGATGAGCCGGATCTTCCGGTCGAGGGTGGTCAAAATCTTCGGAGCCCGGTCCGGCGCGAGGAGCTTGATGGGATGGGGATCAAAGGTGATGGCCACCGGCGTGGCGTTTGATTGGTGGGCGAGATCGATCACTTGCTTCAACAACTGTTGGTGCGCCAGGTGGACGCCGTCAAAGTTGCCAACGGTGACGACGCTCGCTTCCAGCGGCGGCGTGAGTTGCTTGAGATCGCAAATTACCTGCATTGCAGTTCATCCACTTCAATAGCCGGCCTGTAAATCAGCACGGCGCAGACCAGCAAGATCCCTCATCGCCCCCATCTACAAGTCAATCTTCAGCCCGTCGTAAGCCAAGCGAACGTTCGCGGGAAGCGCCGCATCTGTAGCTGCATGGCTTAATTCGTGGGCGATATGGGTAAAGAATGCCCGCTTCGGGTTCAGCCGGTTCACAATCTCCAGGGAATGTTCGACGTTCGAGTGCGTGGGATGGGGCTGATGGCGCAGAGCATCCAGAATCAGCGCGTCCAAGCCCTCGAGCATCGCCATCGTCGCTTCGGGAATGGTGCTGAAGTCGGTGACGTAGGCCGTGTGGTCAAACCGGAAGCCAAGGACGGGCAAGTCTCCGTGCAATACCGGCAAGGGTGTAAATCGTTTTCCCCATAGCTCGAAAGGGCCGTCAATCACGTGGGGGTCGAGTTTTGGGATGCCGCCTCCCTTGTAGGTCCCTTTGAAAATGTAGTCGAAGATGCGACGGATACTATCGATCGAGGTCTGGTCCCCGTAGATTGGAATTGCCTGCTTCTGGCGGAAATTGAAAACGCGAACGTCGTCCAGTCCGAAGATGTGATCGGCATGAGTATGGGTAAAGAGTACGGCGTCTAGCCGTCCAAGATCCTCGCGAAGTCCCTGCTCGCGAAAGTCGGGAGAAGTGTCAATCACCACAACACGACCTTCGAACTCAAGCAGGACTGAGGGCCGTGTCCGTTTGTCCCGGGAATCAGCCGAAGTGCAGGTGGCACAATGGCAGCCGAGCACCGGCACACCCGTGGAGGTTCCCGTGCCGAGGAAGGTCAATCTCATTTTCGCTTGGGATTCGCTTGCTTCTGAGCCTGGACAAATCGCGTGTGCAGTTCAAACAGCACTTCGCTCAGCAGTTTTGATTCGAGCGGGGAAAGATTGCCGCGTGTTTTATCTTGAACCACCCCGAGGAGGTCAATCATGGCGCGGGTACTTGGCAGGTCTACGGGCGAAGCTTGTCCCGAGGGTCCGGCTACAAGCCCCAAATGGAAAAAAGCGGTGTTTGCCAGGAATTCGACGAGCATCGCAAAGGCTTCGTCCACCGTCTGATCTTCCGCCTGGGGCGGCGCCGCCGGCCCGGCTTCAGCCTTGACTTGGGAGCGCGCAGGCTCCGCCATCTTTTCGGGTCCGGCAGATTCGTCACGGCGTGTCCCGTCAATTGCAAAGGGCCGCTTATCCACAACCTTAAATCCGCCGTCTGTTGGTTGGTCTTCAGGCATTTTCACTCGTATGACAGGCCGCAGGGCTTGTCTCTTTTCGTCGGGTCCGAATTCAGCGCGTTCTCGCTAGTTTTTAGTTTAACAAGACTTGACGGGCCGGACAAGCAAGAGGCAAACGCCTGTTGCCGAACGCCCGGTAAATCACGAAGAGTGTCTCCCATATCGTGGATATTTGCTTCAGGGGTTCATAGAGTCTGATTAAGAAAATCTCGTCCGCTTCCACAAGAGCCATCCGCAATAAAACAGCAGCACCAGCATGAGTGCAATCAACGCCAGCATCCAAAAAGAATTAATGAGGACCAACGGCTTCTCGGCAAACCAAGCCAGCGCAACAAAGATGGCGATGGCGGTGGCCAGAATCCATCCATCCCACCCCCGGTTCGAGGCGTTGCGCCCCGCCAGCGGATCCTCGCCGCGCATGGCGGCAGCCGCGTGCGCACGGTCCATCCCGTACCGGTCGCACTCCCGGTTCGTCGCCGCCTGCCACGATCGTTGCTCTTCCTCCGGGGCCAGCGCGCTACTGATGGCGATGGCGCCCGCGATAATCACCAGAGTTCCGCCCCCTACCAGCAACTTGGTCATTGCGGGTTGGCCGTTCAACTCACCAAACACCAGCGCGCCCCAAGCCAGTCCCCACAATTGATTCGTATTGGAGAGCGGAATGCCCCGGCCAATGCCGATGTATTTGGCGGCGTATTGCTGAAACAGATCGCCCACCACCCAGCAGAACCCGCCCAGGAAAAGCCAGAAGAGTGACGCTCGCGCCCTGAAAAGATCATGCAGGAGCGGGTTGAAGCCCCCGCCAAAAGCCAGCGCCAGAATGGACATCGTACCCAGCTCACCCACCGTAAAAACCGTGACGAAAGAAAGTGGATTCATGCCGCTCAGATAAGCCTTGCGGTAAGGGATGTACATCGTGCCCCAAAGCAGGCCTGCACCCAGTGCGGCCGCGATGCCGGCCCCGGCATGGCCACCCAAGGCCCCGGCGGCTGAAGTCCGATGAACCGATGCCAGGGCGAGCAGCGTCGCGCCCCCCAGGATGGCGCCTGCTCCGCCCCATACTTTCGCCCAATTCTTCGTCCCTGCCCCGCGCAGCTCCCCGAAGAAAAGCCAACCCCACGCCAGACCCACCAGAGTGTTGGTGTTCCACAAGGGAAAGGCAATGGAGAGCCCTACATCGCGGATGGCAAACACCGTCAGGGTGTTGGCGATGGCCCATAACGCCCCGGCCAGCACCGCCCATACCATAAGATGTGGCCTCTCCCGCAAATCGAGGAAGACGTAGGTGGTGCCTTTCAGCACCGCCGGGGCTGTCCATCGGGCCACAAAAACCCCTGCCACCATGGCCAGCGAAATCACGTATGGGGAAAGGCCGGCAGAGGCCAGCTTTACCGGAGCTTCCGCTGCACCCAGCCATGCTCCCGCCGCGATGCCGCACATCACTCCAAGCCCGTGCAGCGACCGCTGCAAACCGGAGTCGTGACCGCCCGCTTCTGGCTGGGTTTTCGTTGATTCTTTGGAAGCCGCTGATGGTTTGGCCATGTTAGATCGATTGAACTTGTAACGCCGGCGTAGCTTGCTAGCCTGCGGTCTTCTGTGGAATCGCAGCGAAAACAAGCGGACCGAAACAGCCGCCTCGCGCTGCTTGATTCGCCTCAACCTGAGGCGCGGGACGATCGCCTTTATCCGCTAACTCAATACCGCCAAGAGTACCAGTCCGGCCAACATCACCGCCACCGGAGCCCAAAATTGGCTGTCGGTCAGAATGCATTTCACGATACCGGGCTTCATCGCTCACCTTCACGCAATCCGTCTATATTCCAGATCGGCTCCGAATCCGTACTCAAAACCGAGGGAGAGATTGTACAATAATTGGCTCTGGTTAACCGAAAATACAGCGGGCAGGCAACGGGTCAGCCTCCTGTAGCGGCACTCCCTGAGGCCCGGAACTGCTGGAAAATCAGGCTCAGCCTCAATGAGCCACGGAACCGTTAGGAAATCAGTCCCAGCGCTCATAGAGCGCCACTACAGGAACGAAACTGCATTACGACCGCCGGGCGCCGGCGGTTGTTGCTAAATTTTTGAGGAGATCATGAAAACCTTCAACATCGCACTTCTACCGGGTGATGGCATCGGCACGGAAGTGGTTCCGGCGGCGGTCAGCGTTCTGAATGCCGCGGCTCAAGGCATTCAGTTTTCCTTTCATAGCTTCGAGTGGGGATGCGAGTATTACCTGCGCGTTGGCCGCATGATGCCAGAAGACGCCCTGGACCAATTGCGCCCGTTTGACGCCGTTTTGCTGGGGGCCATCGGTCATCCGACCGTGCCCGACCACATCTCCCTGCGCGAGTGCTTGCTTAAGATCCGGTTTAACTTCGATCTTTACGTCAACCTGCGCCCGGTCGAAGTCCTTCCTGGAATTGATGTCCCGCTTCGCGGAAAAACGGCCAAGGACATCAACATGCTTTTCGTCCGCGAAAATACGGAGGGCGAGTATTCCGGACTCGGCGGGCGTTTCAAACGCGGTACGCCGGACGAAGTGGCCGTGCAGCAGACGATCTTCACCTATAAAGGCGTCGAGCGCATCGTCCGCTACGCCTTCGAGCAGGCCCGCCGGAGGTCCAAACGGCTGGCGAGCGCCACCAAGTCCAACGCCATGCAATTTGCAGCGGTGATGTGGGACGAAGTGGTGCGCGAAGTGGGCCGCGAATTTCCCGAGGTCCAGGTGCGAAGCTACCATGTGGATGCACTGGCGGCGCGCATGATTTCCGCACCGGAAAGCCTGGACGTGGTCGTGGGGTCAAATCTGTTTACGGATATCCTCACCGACCTGGGTGGCGCGCTTCAAGGCAGTCTGGGTCTCGCGGCGAGCGCCAATCTGAATCCCAAGCAGCGTCTGGGCCCGCCCGTGTTCGAGCCGGTGCATGGCAGTGCCCCCGATATTGAGGGGCGTGGCATCGCCAATCCCATCGCAGCGATCTGGGCCGCATCCATGATGATGGAGCATCTCGGCGAACCTGAAATCGCCACTCGCATGATGAATGCCCTGAAGTCCGTCACCGGAGAAGGCAGTGTCCGCACTCCCGATCTTGGAGGCAAGAGCACCACGGAAGGATTCTCGAACGCCGTGATTTCCAAGTTGAACTCGTAGTTTGTAACGGAGAGGCCGGGTTTCAGCCCTGCCCCTTCAGGACTCTTCTAGTTTTGCAAGTCTGCACCAAGCTCTCCGTCCCCCAGCATCCTACAGAGTATGGGCAGCCTTCCCCTGTCCATGCGCATCTTAAGTAAGGGCCGCCAAGTCACCCGCGTAAGTCCGGCCTTCCAGGCCGAGCGTCGAGGACCACGGCTGCTGCTGAGCACAGCAAGCGAACAATCCTTGAAACAGAACGGCTGCAGGTGAGAGCGGAGCTGCGGCCATTTTGGCCCATCAAATTGGCATCAAAATCTTTTAATTCGCTGCAAAAGCGTTTAATACAAAGGAGCAAATCAATGAAAATATTCCGTTCCATCATGGGGTTTTCCCTCTTTCTTGCGCTGAGCCTTCCGGCTTTTGGCCAAACCGTAAAGGTTAATTGGCAGGCCAGGGCGCCTTTTCACGACTATCGCACGTTCGCCTGGCTGAAGAGCAAGAAGGAAGGGGACCATTTTTACAAGCAGTGGGTCGTTCAAGACGTCAATAAAGAGATGGAGTCGAAGGGACTCAGAGAGGTAAGTCTCAACCAGCATCCGGATGTGTTCCTTCTCTATCATGAGTTCACTAAGC
>Ga0102924_1001440_pt1 | contig 27433 bp, 24 predicted proteins | sample PaiPotPPM11metaG_FD_80116 | JGI IMG/M metagenome (GOLD analysis project Ga0102924, IMG submission 80116) | Iron sulfur acid spring bacterial and archeal communities from Banff, Canada, to study Microbial Dark Matter (Phase II) - Paint Pots PPM... ... | reverse complement strand
TGTCGGGGGATCGGTAGGACGCAATGAAGCGACGGGGCGGGGGGTAGTCTTCGCGATTCAGGAGGCCTGTCGTCGGACGGGCATGCCGCTGGAGGGCGCACGCGTCGTCGTCCAGGGCTTCGGAAATGTCGGTTCCGTCGCGGCGCGGATCGCATCCGCCGCGGGCGCGAATGTCGTCGGTGTATCGGACGTTTTCGGCGGTATTTATAATCCGAGCGGATTCGATATGGCTGCCGTTACCCAATATGCCGCACAAAATGGTCGGTTGACGGGCTATCCGGGATCGGACGGAGTGACGAACGCGGAGTTGCTGACCTTGCCCTGCGACATCCTCATCCCTGCCGCCCTCGAAAAGCAACTCACCGAGGAGAACGCCGACAACATCACCGCCAGGTTAGTCGCGGAAGGCGCGAACGGCCCGACAACGCCGGAAGCCGACGCAATCCTACGTGACCGCGGGATTACGGTCGTGCCTGATATTTACGCGAATGCGGGTGGAGTCATTGTCTCATATTTTGAGTGGGTACAGGCGCTCCAGGCCTTTGCGTGGTCGGAAAGCGAAGTGAATAGCCGCCTCCACGTCTTTATGGTGCGCGCGTTTCGCGAACTCTACGAGATCGCGCAGGAGCACAAGCTCAGTATGCGCACCGCCGCGCTCGTCCTCGCCGTCAAGCGTGTCGTCGAAGCAACACAGGCGCTCGGCATCTTTCCGTAAGCCTCACATCGGGTTGCTGCGCGAAAACGGATGCCGTCGCGCCATTCCGACCGCTGCCACGCCGAGGTGCATCGCCGCCAAAGCCCGCGCGGTCTGGTCAATCAGATCGGCGTTCCCTGCCAAGCCGAGATCGCCCAACGCGTCCGCGATCGGTGCGATGATGCGGTCTTCCGTCGTTGCAACCGGCGCCTCGGTATCGGGCACGGCGGGACCTCCTGTGCCTTTTTCAATCCGGGCGGGCGGTGAAAGGGATTGTGGCTGCGGTGGTTCGCGGATGAGATCGTGAGTGAGCGGCCGCGCGGTCACTTCCCGCAACACATCGAGGTAGCCTTCAGCGGCCTGCCGCATCGTGTGCTCGCGTCGGGCGAATGCCCGCGCGTTTGCGCCGATCGCCCGCCGGAACGCGCTGTTTGTCGCGAGCATGCGCAGGAAGGCAACGAGCGTTTCGCCCTCGAAAGCATCCGGCGACACCTTCAGTACGGCGTCGTCAGGCAGATCGGAAAACGCGCCGGTATCCGAAACGATCGTTGGCAGGCCCGCGCTCATCAGCCGGAGCACCGCGGCGGACGTTTCACCGGCAGTCGGGTAGCGCAGATTGATGCAGACATCCGCTGCAGCGAACAAGCCCGGCAACTGTTCATCTGGCACATAGCCAAAGCGGCGGATATATCGCTCGATCCCCGCGAACCGCGCCAGACGCGGGACATCGTAGTGCGGCGAATCGCCGCCGACGATCACGAGCGCGACATCGGACACCTCATCGGCAAGCCGACGCACGGCACGGAAGACCGCCGGGATGCGTTTGAACGGATTCACCCGCCCCAGGGAGAGAATGACGAACGTCTCCGGACCGATGCCGAGGGATGCCCGGGCGATCCGTTGCTCCACCGGATCAATGATCGGTACGCCCATGGGGACGACAAAGGGGTGCGTTCCCGGTACGAGCCGTTGCACCCACAGGGACGATGACGGACTATGCGTCACGACGCAGCGCGCCGCGCGGATGAGATCCTCGTTCAGCGGAAACTCAAACATCGCCGTCGGATGCTGCCCGCGTAGGACATGCGCGGCGATCGCCTGCCCGCGCTCGCCGTACCGCTCGTGCATCTCCCGCCGGTAGGCTTCTCGCCCGCCCCGACCCTGCACCGCGCGCCAGACCATCAAATGGTGCAGGACGATGTCATGCAACACGAGCACGTCCGGTCGGTCAAGCGCCAGCGGCACCATATAGTTGTGCGCCGGGCTATTCCCCATTTGTAAAACGATGGCATCGTAGGCGCCCCGGTCGAAGTGCCGCGCGTTGACGATCCGCGCCGGTGAGAGCGCGGAGGCACGCGTTGGTGTGTAATTGTCCACGACAACATCGAGATCGAGGGCGGTGGCGAGCCACGGGATGAGGTCTTCGCTGTACTGTGAGATACCGGATTCAACCGGCTGTAACGGTGTGAAGTATGCGACGCGCATCGCCGGGTCGTTCACCGCGTCAACTCCTGTACGACGGTCTCCCAGTTGATGTTCGCGACCGCGTTCGGGCCGGCAATGCCCAGCCGCATTGCGTCATTCGGCGCGCGCCACCACACATCGAGAGTACGTGCGAGCGCTTCGGCGTCCGGCGCGACGACCGCGCCGTTGACACCATCCTGAACGAACTCCAACACACCGCCACTGTCGCTCGTGGTGAGCACCGGCTTGCCCGCCATCAATGCCTCAACGGCCGCGTACCCGTAATCCTCATCCACCGGCACATAGACGACCGCGCGACAGGTGCGGTAGAGGTTTACAACCTCGGTATCCGGCAGATGGCCGAGAAACCGGACACGGTCGCCGATGCCAAGCGTCGTGGCGAGCCGTTCCAATCGCTCGCGCTCAGGGCCATCCGGTATTAGCCGCAGCTCGATGTGTTCTTTGCACGCCGCGAGGGCACGGAACACGAGGTCCAGCCGCTTCGCGGCATCGAGCCGCGCGACCGAGAGCAGGAATCCGCCGTCTGGGCCACCCGGCACAAGACCCGTCAGCGTTGTCGGTGGATAGAGCGCCTTTCCCTCGATCCGGTTGAAACGAGCGAGGCGGGCGACGACATTGCGCGAAATACCGTAGACGCATTTGCAGTCGCCGAGACCGCGCGCGTCAATCGCCCGGATGCTCTCGCGCACCCGGCGGTCATCCGGCGTGTTCGCGAAGTCCGAGAGCGGCGTGCCATACCAATCGTACGCTTGCCGGTGCTGGTGGACGACCCAGGCGACCTTGTGCGGATGCCGCACCGCCCACGTCGGAAACTTCGTGCAGATCACGCGGTCAATCGGCACGCCATTTGCCTCGGTCAGATCGAGCAGTCGCCACGCGAGCGCGTGCGCCGGAATCGCTGTCGGCGGATACCACCGAAACGGCAGCGACACAACAGCGACACGATGCCCTGCTTGTTCGAGCGCCCCCGCAAGCCCATCAACAAGCACTTCCGCTCCACCCCGAACGAACGGCACCTGCGTCGCCGCGATGACAATATTCACGGCGCGGTCCCCCCTGTACGGGAGTGGGGCAACTCAGCATCCGGCATATCGTCGTGACCTACGGCGGATTCTCCCCCTTCCCCGGGCGGGGAGGGGGTCGGGCCATTCCCTAATTCGAGCGCGGCAATGCGGGCGGCAAGGGCTTCCTGCCGTGCCGCCATCGTGTTCAGCGCAGTGATCGTCGCTTCATTGAAGTCGTTGATCTGGTCCACAATCGGGTTGATATACCAACGGAGACCGATACGGATGGCGCGCTGGATAAGCGAGAGCATGCGCCCGATGATCGGAACCCGCCACATGATGGGAAAATGCGCGGAGATGTGTGCGAAATCCGCCGCCTGACGGAGTGGATCGTCCAGCGATGCCTGCTCCGTCAGACCCATCGCCTTGCCGCGCGCGATTGCTTGCGCGCGTAGCGCAGCAATCGTCGCCGCGACGTCTATCTCTTCGGATTCGATATGGTCTTGCATCTCTCCTCCCGGATCATTGCCTGTAGTCTACGTGCCAAGCGATTCCCGGTACAGGTCGTCCACCTGCGCGACGATCCGGTCCCATGTGTAGCACGCGAGAACCTTTTGTCTTCCTGCCTCACCCATCCGGCGCGCGAGGATCGGATCAGCCAGCAACTGTCGGAGCGCCGCAGCGAGCGCCGCCGTATCGCCAAAAGGCACGAGCAGTCCATCCACGCCGTCGCTGATGACGCCGGGGATGCCGCCTGCGTTTGCACCGATCACCGGCTTGCCATTCGCCCACGCGTCGAGGAAGACGATCCCGAACGAATCGGTCCGGGACGGCAGCACAAGGATGTCCGCCGCCGCGAGGACATCCGCCTGGGTCTCCTTTTCAACGAAGCCAAGCAGCCGGACGCGGGCCAATTCCTCCGGCGGCAATCTCTCAAAGAATGTTCGCGCCTGTGAGAGCATCGGACCCGTGAGGGCAAGCGTCACTTCCCGCCCCTCCGCCCAGAGGAGGCGCATCGCGGCGACGAGGTCGTCGGTTCCTTTGTCGGCGGCTGCCGTGCCGCTGAAGTAGACGACTGCCCCACGAAGGTCGAATGCCTGCCGCGCCCGCTTAGCGTCGCCGCCCGTCACATCGGCGAGATGGACACCGACGCCAATGCGATGCAGTTTCTTCTCCGGGACGGCACGCGCGGCGAGAAATGCGCTTTCCTGCTCGGTCTGCGCAATCGTCGCGTCCGCATCCCGCAGCAGACGCATCTGATGCGGCATCGAGTAATACTGGACGATGCCGCGATCACCGGGGATGCCGAGATGCATGAAGGGTGTCACGACGAGTGGAATCCCGGCTTGTCGCGCGGCGGATGCACCGGCGATCACGGTGGATTCAATGGAGATATTCACCGCGTGGACGAGATCGAACGCTGTTGCATGTGCGCGAATCCAGCGATGCAATGTGGGAACCCACGGGGCGAAGTAGCCGCCGCGATGAAGGAGCAGGTCGCGGCCCGGTAGCGACGGCAGGCGGCTCGCTTCCGCCATCGCGCGTCGTAAGACGCGGTATCCGAACGTCGAGGCCGGAAAGTGGCGGACTGGGAAACGCAAGACGCGGACGCCGCTCAAGGTCTCCTCCGCTGACGCATCCACCTGGCGGGCATGCGGATTCCAAAAGTATTCCAAATCCCACGCGTCGGTCGTGGCGACCGTGACCGCATCGCCAGCCGCCGCGAAGCGCTCGGAGATTTCGCGGACGTAGTTTTCCGACCCGCCCTCGTAAGGCGCGTACCGTTGGACGATATGCAGCAATCGTCGGCGTCGTCGGTTCACCTACGGCGTCCCGGTCGGACCGACGGTCGGTGCGACGATTGGATTCACTGGCGCGTTTGTCGGCGCGACGACCGTCACCGTACCGATGCGTAGTTGCTGCCGGAGACCGGCGAGGCGGGTTCGGGCGCTATTGCCAATATCGCCCGATGGATCGAGGTCGGAAGCCAGGCGGTATTCATTCAGCGCGTCGGTCAACCGCGGGGGTTGTAGCGCGGTGTACGCGTTGCCGAGGCCAAGATGGGCTTGCGCCTCAGTGCGCGCGATGGGCTTCAGGGCGATTGCCTGAATAAACTGGCTTTGCGCGCCCGGCACATCTCCGTTGATGAGAAGCAGTTCGCCGACGCTCACATGCGCGCGGGCGTCATCCGGCCGTAACTGCAAGTAGCGCTGATAGAGCACGAGCGCTTGTTGATATTGGCCGGTCTTGTCGTAGTAGTCCGCGAGATTGCCGACGGTATCTCCGTCGGTCGGATTTGCGGTGGCGCGGGCGATCAGTTGATTTGGATCGGTATCCGACGGTGTGGTCGGCGCTGAAGTACTGCTGTTTGAAGCGGTGAACGTCCCGACGAGCGCGACGATCAGCGACGCCGCGACGACGATGCCGAGGACAATAATCCCCCGGCGCGCGAACCGCTGGCTGGATGTCGGGCGGCGTCGCGAAGGCAGACTGGCGCGGGTGCGATTGGCGGCGCGCTTCCGGCGCTGCACGGATGACGGCATCGGGCTATGACTCCTCAAAGAATATGCTCAGCGCACGCCGGAGCCGGAGGTCACTGATCTTCCCCTCCGCGATCACCTGTTCCTCACCGTCAGTCGAAGCAACGACGACGGGGATGCGCTGACCGTAGCGCGCTTCCAAATCTGTCTGCCCGCCAATGTCAACGATCCGCAACGTTGCCCCTGGGGTCGCCGCCACCGCGCGTGTGACGGGTTTCTTCGCGTCATCGCAGAGATGGCAGCCGGTACGCGTATAGAGCGTGACGGCCAGGAACGGGCGGCGGGAGCGCCAGGAGAACAGTTTCATCCGTGTAGTATCGGCAGCATGACGAAGCGGCGTCAAGCGGGCGCCTTCTCGGCAGCCGCACCAAGAAGGTGGGCTGCCGCCTCCCGTTGTGCCAGATCATGACGGCGGTACTCTTCCTGCCATTCCACTGGCATTGCGCCGATCATCTCGTATGCTTGCACCATTGGGGTTTCACCGCCGCACCATTCTCCGGCAACGACAGTGCCGAGGAAGACCGTCATATCCGTCGCGTCGAGGGTCCCTGCCACCCGGCACTCGAGGAAACCGGGCATCCCACCGAGAATTGGGCTACCCGTGAGGCCCGGCGCCCAACGAAGCCCGTCAAGTTTCCCCGCCCCGTCGTGCCCGGATCGGAACCCGAGTAGCCGGACAATTGCCGTGTGATCCGCCGCGAGGGGATGGACGGCGAACGCGCGACCGGCCGCGATCAGATCATGGGTGCGGTTGGCCTTCCAAATCTCGATCAGCACGCGCGGATGATCCGACAGGATGGAGGCGGAAAGCACGCCGACCGCGATCTGTCCGCTCGCTTCACCATCGTACGCAGCCGTCACGGCACACACCGGCCCCCACAGCCGTGAAGTGATCCGCCGTATCGCTCCAAAATCCACATGCACTCCATTTCCGAAAACGAGACATCATCCGCTCAGTCGTCGCTCAACGCCACGAGGCGGGCGCGGAGGCGGGCGATGCGCTCATCGGATGCGGCGAGACGGTCCCGCGCCGCCTGGACGACTTCCGGGCGGGCGCGGGCGACGAAGTTTCCGTTCGCCAACTGCGCGCGCGTCCGGTCGGCATGCCCCTCCGCTTCTTCGATCTCGCGGGTGAGCCGGGTGCGCTCGGCCCCGACATCCACCAGGCCGGTGAGATAGACGACCACATCCGCCACGACGAGCGCGGTCGCCGACGCGGGTGGTTCCACGGACGGCGCGATCGTCAACTGATCCTCGGCGACCCTGGCAAGCCGCGAGAACACGTCCCGTTGCGACCTCAGCGCGTCCGAGTGCGATCCCGCGGCAATCGTCGCGGCAATCCACCGCCCTGGTTCCACTCCGGCCTCGGAGCGCGCGTTACGCACTGCCCGCACGAGGTCAATCAGCAGGCTAAATTCGCTCTCCGCCTCCGCGTCGGTCGTTCCAGGCTCCGGCCACGGCGCGATGATCAGCGCGTCGCCGCCGTGCGGCAGGCGCTGCCAAATCGTCTCCGTGATGAACGGCATGAAAGGATGCAACAGTCGCAGCGATCGTTCGAGCGTGTACGCAAGCGTCTGGCGCACCGCTGTCGCATCCGCTCCTTGCAGACGCGGTTTCGCCGCCTCAATATACCAATCCGCGAGATCGCCCCAGAGGAAGTCGTAGATTTGCCTACCCGCTTCCCCAAGCAAATAGCCGTCCAGCAGTCGCGTCACCTCGCTCTCCAACGTGTGGAGGCGGCTGACGATCCAACGATCCGCGAGCGCCATCTCACGCGCGTCGGGCGCGGCGGGGCCACCGCTTTCGTCACGCACAATCTGCTCCGACGCGATATTCGCCAAGACAAAGCGGGCGACATTCCAGAGTTTGTTCGCGAAGTTTCGATTGCCCTCGATCCGATCCACCGAGAGGTTGATGTCGTTGCCCGGCGAACCCATCGTGACAAGCGTGAAACGCAGCGCGTCCGTCCCAAATCGGTCGGTGAGATCGAGCGGATCGAGCACATTTCCCTTCGTCTTGCTCATCTTCTGCCCGCGCTCGTCGCGCACCATGCCATGCAGATAGACAACGCGGAAAGGCACATCATCCATCATCGCGAGGCCCTGAAAGATCATCCGCGCGACCCAGAAGAAGATGATGTCGTACCCCGTTTCGAGCACGGTCGTCGGATAGAAGCGGCGCAGATCGGCGGTCTCTTCCGGCCAGCCGAGCGTGCTGAACGGCCAGAGTGCGGCGGAGAACCATGTGTCGAGCACATCCGGGTCCTGGACGAGTGTTGTCGGATCAATGCCGTCGGGGATTTCATCCGCCGTCGGGAACTCGTGCTCGCTGACAATCACGCTGCCATCCGGCGCGTACCAGACGGGAATTTGGTGGCCCCACCAGAGTTGACGCGAGATGCACCAGTCCTGGATGTGCTCCAGCCAGCGGTAGTAATCGCCCGCGAACCGCTCCGGCACGAAGCGGATGCGCCCATCCTTCGCCGCCGCGACGGCGGGCGCGGCGAGCGGCTTCATATCCACCCACCACTGCATCGAGAGCATCGGTTCGAGGATGGCGCTACCGCGCTCCGCATGGGGAACGGTATGCCGATGCGGTTCAGATTTGACGAGAGCATGCGTCGCCTTGAGGTCCTCGAGCACCTTCACCCGCGCCTCGTTGGTCGTCAGGCCCGCATAGGGGCCTGCTTCGTCATTCAGGTGGCCATCGAAGGTGAAAATCGTGATCTGCGGCAGGTTGTGCCGTAAACCCATCTCGTAGTCGTTCCAGTCGTGCGCGGGCGTCACCTTGACGGCGCCCGTTCCGAAGGTGGCATCCACATGCTGATCCGCCACGACCGGGATGCGCCTCCCGATCAACGGCAACACGAGCGTTTTGCCGATCAGATCGCGGTACCGCGCATCCTCCGGGTTAACCGCCACCGCGGTATCACCCAGCATCGTTTCCGGGCGCGTCGTCGCCACCGTGACGGATTGCCCGCTCTTCCCCTCCACGTCATATCGGATGTACCAGAGCTCTCCGTCCTCCTCAATCTGATCCACTTCGAGGTCGGAGACGGTCGTCTGGTTGACCGGGTCCCAGTTCACCATACGATTCGCGTGGTAGATCAGGCCGCGATTGTACAGACGTTTGAACGCTGTGCGGACGGCCTGCGCCGGGCCGGGATCCATCGTAAAGACGTAGCGCGACCAGTCGAGCGAAAAGCCAAGCGACCGCAGTTGGTAAAGAATGCGGTCACCATAGTGGTGGATGAATGTTCGGACCCGTTCGAGGAACGCCTCGCGCCCCAATTGCTGCCGCGTCAAACCTTCCTTCGCGAGTTCCCGCTCAATCACGACATGCACGGCGATGCTCGCGTGATCGGCGCCGGGCAGCCAGAGCGTCGGGTAGCCCTGCATGCGCCGCCAGCGAATCAGGACGTCCTCCACGGTGTACATCGCGTGGCCGTTGTGCAGCGACCCCGTCACGTTCGGAGGCGGCAAGATAATGACGAACGGTTCCGGCTCCTCAGGCCGCTCGGGCGGCGGCACGAAGAAGCCGCTGCGTTCCCACCACTGGTAGACCGACCCCTCGACGGCCTTCGGATCGTACGCCTTCGGCAACTCATCCGTCGCAGTAAAAATGGTTGGCTTCGCCTCGGTCACCATTTACATTCTCCTCGCGATATCGGGACGACCGCGCAGTCCTGTATCCTCGGTCCTAAAAAAACGCCCCGCCTCCATGCGGAGGACGGGGCGTGCAAACCCGTGGTACCACCTCGCTTCGGACGCGTAGCGCGTGGCGCGTCCCTCGCGGTCGCGCGGTATCGGGCGCACCCGTGCGGCGTATTGAGCGCGATGCGCCGCTCCGCCGCTGGCTCACCGGACGACTTCGACACCACCACACCACGGGGCTTCCACCATCCCCCGCTCGCTCGGGGCGGCGCGGCGTCTACTCCTTCCGGCTCATCGCCGAGATCACTCCGGTAAGTATAGCAGCGACAGTCCCAATCGTCAAAACGACTGCGTGTCTTGTCGCTCCCCGTGAACGCTGGTAGCATCCAGGGAAGAGGACTGTGGACTCCGGGCGCCCTTTGGGCGGGAAGAGGACTGAGTTTTGCCTGGTACCTGCTCGCGTGCTGCTCGCCGATTGCTCGTTGCCGCGCTCGCCGCTGCGTTCCTTATGTCCATCTTTCCGGTCATTGCCGCGCCAATCGGCGGGACGCTCTCCGGCAAAGTCGTGATGAAGACCGCCGGGGCAACGTTGCCAGGCACACCGCTCACCGTCACATTGTTGAACTTCAACCCCGGGTTATTCCGCGTCAGCGACGAGGCCGCCGACGCGCGCGTGACGGCGACAGCGCCGGACGGCTCGTTCAGTTTTGCGGGCCTCGACACCTCCACCACCGGTATCTACCGGGTCATCGTGCAGTACAAGGGAGTTGGCTACGAACCGCCGGAGCAGGATGTGACGGATACCGCGGGAGTGACGGGGAAATCGCGCGGAGTCCGCTTCATGAATAATGCCACGACCACGACGGTAGAGATCCCGATCTACGAACCCATCATCAGCGACAATCCGGCAGCGTTCACCATCAAGAGTCATCTGATCATCATGAATGAGATCCGCCCGCAATTTTACCGCGTCCTTGAAGAGATCCAGATCACGAATCCGGGCGACCACACGCTCGTTGGCGCGCTCAACCCGGACGGCTCGGTGGCACGCGGCATTCCGCTCGTCTTCACCGCCCCCGCGAACGCGCAGACGATCACGACGAACCGCACGGACCTCATCCCAAACGCCGATCTGACCGGCCAGAAACTGACGCTCCACATGCCGATCCAGCCGGGCGGGAGCGACGTGCCGGCGACGTACGATCTGCCCGGCTCGCTCTCCGGCCTGACATTCCAGCGGACACTCGACTATGCGGCCACGAAGGTACAGGTGCTCGTCTCAGATTCGCGGCAGGCGATTGCCAGTACGTCCTTGCACAATGATGGGCCGATCCAGGCGCCGCAAGGCGCGACGCCTTTCAAGCAGTTCAGCCTCGACAACGCCCAAGCGGGCCAACAGATTGATTTAACGATCGGACCGAGCCCGTCAGCGCCGCCGCGCGCGAGCGCCCCAACGCCACAGAAGAGCACATTTACTCGCATCCGCGAGAAGGCGACGGTACCATTTCTGCTCGTGCTGGCGGGGATCTGTCTCCTCTTGATGCTCTTGATCCTGCGCGCGCCACAACGTGGGCCGCTATCGGACGATGCCGCACCCTCGCACGAACCATCGGCGGTGCAACCCGCTCCTGACAGAGAGAGGGTGGAAAGCAATGCGGAGCGTCGGCAAAGTGGCCGTCGGGCGCGTGGGCGACCACACGATTATGACCTCGATGACGCGGAGCGGGAAATCGAGGCGGCGAACACACAGACCGGAGAGACGCGGAACGGTCAGGCGTAAGTCACGAAAAGGACGGGAGACAGCCGATGGCGGAGATGGACATGGAAGCACGAACACGCGTTGCACCGGCCGCGATGCGCACTTTGATGGAGCGGCTATTTCTTCGCGTGGGCGTCCCGGCCGAAGATGCCGCGACGGCCACTGAGGTACTCCTCTTCAGTGACGTGCATGGCATTGACTCACACGGCATTCCCCGGATGCGGATGTACCTCAACACGATCGCAGCCGGGCGCGTCAATCTCCATCCGAAGATTTCCGTCGTGATGGAAGGCCCCGCGACGCTGACCCTCGACGGCGATCGCGGGCTTGGCCTCGTTGTCGCGCCATTTGCAATGCGCCGCGCGATCGAGAAGGCGAAAGAGACCGGCTGGTGTACCGTATCCGTCCGGGCAAGCAATCATCTCGGCGCGCTCTCGTACTACCCGATGCTCGCGGTACACGAGGGATTGGGCGGCATGAGCATGACAAACGCGGGGCCGCTGATGGTGCCCACATTTGGGACCGTCCCGGTGCTTGGCACCAATCCATTTTCAATCGGCTTCCCCGGTGGCAACAATTCCGACCCGTTCCTCCTCGATATGGCCTCGACAAGTGTCGCCTGGGGCAAACTGGAGATCGCGAAGCGCGAGGGGAAACCGATCCCGGATCGTTGGGCGGTGGACAAAGCGGGCGCCTTCACGGCGGATCCGAACACGGCGGTCGCGCTCGCCCCGCTCGGCAGCGACTACGCAGGCCGCAGCCAGAAGGGGTACGGACTCGCGGTGATGGTGGACTGCTTCAGCGCGATGCTCTCCGGCGGGACGTGGAGCAGGCGCATCCCCGGCCGCGGCGTCGGCGAGCACGATCATCCCGGCACTTGCCACTGCTTCATGGCATGGCGCATTGATGCCTTCACGGACCTCGACACCTATCGCACGCAGATGGACGACATGATGGCCGAACTGCGCGCCTCACCGCCCGCACCGGGGCACAATGCCGTCCTCGCCCCCGGACAGCCGGAGTTCGACTCCTATCGCGACCGCAGCGTCCACGGCGTGCCATTGCACCAGTCCGTACGCGACGACTTGCGCGATCTGGCGGCGGAATACGACGTGCCATACGACCTCGGCTGATGTTGCCGCGCCGCGCCCGTGATGCTACGCTGGCGCGCGTGGCGCGTGGGCCAGTAGCTCAGCGGTCAGAGCGGGGGACTCATAATCTCTTGGTCGCAGGTTCGAATCCTGCCTGGCCCACCAGTCTTGCGGGCACTTTCGGAAAGCGTCGCCCCATGTGGGACGGTGCGTCGCGGCCACCGCACGCCACTTCGCGGAGAGTAGCACGGAATGGGGTTCCCAAGGCCTGACGGCGAGCGTGCGATGCCCACGATCACGCGACCGCCGCGCAGGCAGGGGTCAGTCTGGCCGTATATCTTCGGCGTGGCGCTCGTTGCCTACAGCGCGGCATTCGTGGCGGTGATTGCGATTGGCGCGGGCTTTACGAGCCGCGATGGCACACCGACCCCTGCGACGGCGGCGCTCGTCAATGTCGCGGCGTTCGCACCAACGCCGACATGGACTCCGGGGCCGGCGACCGCGACACCGCTCCCAGCCACACCGACGGTACCACCACCAACGGCGCCGCCGAGTACGCCGACCCCTGACCCGAATGTGGACTTCCGCGTCCCGCTCTCCGCAAGCAATACCGGGATGCTCAGCGGACAACGCGTCGCGATCCTGGGTATCGCCGACGATGCGCGACCGGCAACACCCACTGCGCGGCCTGCCGCCGGGTACAAATTCGTTACCGTCGAAGTGCTGATCGAAAATCTCAGTGACGTGCCCGTGACGCTCGGCAGATGGCAGATACGGACGACGCCCGGTGTGGACTTCGTCACGAGCGCGGTCACCGGCTTCGGCGATCCGCTCCCAACCGGCGGCACTGTCGCGCCACACGCGATCATCCAGGGTGTGCTCGTTTTCTCCGTCCCCGCCGCCGCCCGCGTCACCTGGCTCAAATACACGCCGAACCCGAGTGCCCGCGGCGCGCTCTATTTCGACGCGACATAGCCAAGATCGCGGCTCACTGTTCGCCACCCAGCGTATCAGCAATCGGCATGGCCCATGCCAGCAACTGCTCGTCCGCCTCCGCCCGCGCGATACACTGGAAACCGAGCGGCAGGCCGTTCTCCGCGTGCCCGGCAGGGACGGTGATCGCGGGCATGCCGGTGTGCGTCCACGGTAGGTTCATCGCCGGATTGCCGGTCGAGGCGATTCCTTCCGGCGCGGAGCCGGGCGCGGGCGGGCAGACCCAGAGGTCAATCCCCTGCGCGTCCATCAACGATTGCAACTGCGACCGAACCCGCATCCGGCTCGCGCGCCCTTCCGCCAGTTGCTCCGGCGTCACCTGTTGCCCTTTGCGGAAGGTCTCGGCGGTGACGGGGCGGTAGTTCGCCTCGTGCTCCGGGAACCAATCCTTGTGCAGCGCCGCCATCTCCGCCGTCGTCATCCAGGTATGTCGTTCAGTGATCGCGGCGATGTCATCGAGCGCGGCCACTCGCTTCACGATGTAGCCCGCCTCCTGAAGCATCGTGATCTGCTGTGCAAACGCCGCTAACCCCTCCGGCGATGACTGCGCGAGATACGCCCCCTCCGGCATACCGAGGACGGGCCTCCTACTCTCCGCCGCCGGTTGCCAGTCGCGACAAAGCACGGACGCGGCGACGGCCATCCCCGCGACATCCTGCGTGAACAGCCCGACGTGATCTACCGACTGGGAGTAGTAGACGATCCCGGCGGTCGGGATGCGGTCGTAGGTCGGTTTAAAGCCGACGACACCGCAGAACGCGGCGGGGCGGATCACGGAGCCGACCGTCTGGCTGCCGAGCGCCAGTTGGCAGAACCCCGCCGCGACCGCCGCCGCCGACCCGCTGCTCGAACCGCCCGGCGTATGGTCGAGGTTGTGCGGGTTGCGTGTGCCATTCTGCTCGAAGCCCGCGAACTCGGTCGTCACCGTCTTGCCGAGGATCAGCGCGCCCGCTTCTCGCAGCAGCCCGACGACCGCCGCCTCCGGCCCCGCGAACAGTTCCGGCGGCACCTCCGACCCCGCGCATGTCACGAAGCCATCCACATGATAGATGTCCTTCACCCCGACGAGCACGCCAAAAAGCGGCGGGCGCGACGCGGGATCGGGCCATCGCCGTTCCAGTTCCTCTGCCTCCCGCAGCAGCCGCCTCCGCCGGTTCGACTCCGGCAGCAGCGCATGAATCTCAGCGTCCGCCGATTCCAGCCACGCGCACTTGTCGTTGATGTACTGATCGAGTGACAGCGCGCCGGAACGCAAATCGGCGGCGGCAGCGGCAAGCGGAGCGGGCGCGAGGTACATGCGCGAAACCCCCTTCACAGACAAACAAAAGCGGATGAGGTTTCTCCCCATCCGCTTCATCATACGTGAGAATGCCACCTGTTACACGTCGAGGTTTTGCACCTCGCGGGCGTGGGTCTGGATGAAGCGGCGGCGGGGCGGGACATCCTGGCCCATCAGCATGTCGAAGGTCTCGTCGGCGCGGACGGCGTCGTCGATCGTCACCTGCAAGAGGGTGCGGCGGGCCGGATCCATCGTCGTCGCCCAGAGGTCGTTGGCGTTCATTTCGCCGAGGCCCTTGAAGCGGGAGACTTCGACCTTCTTGCCGGTCAGCGTCTTTTCCAGCAGCGTCCGCTCGCGCTCATCGAGTACCCAGCGCTCCTCCTTACCCCACGACATTTTGAAGAGCGGCGGCTGGGCGATGTAGATATTGCCGCTCGTGATCATCTCCTGCATGTGCCGGAAGAAGAACGTGAGAAGCAAGGTGCGGATATGCAGGCCGTCCACATCGGCGTCCGTCATCAGAATGATGCGGTGGTAGCGGAGTTTACTGATGTCATACTGCTCGCCGATGCCGACACCGAGTGCCGTAATCAGCGTGCGGATCGCGTCGGACGAGAGCATGCGGTCGAGCCGCGCCCGCTCGACATTGAGAATCTTCCCGCGCAAGGGTAGGATCGCCTGGAAGCGCCGGTCGCGTCCCTGCTTCGCCGAGCCGCCCGCCGAGTCGCCCTCGACGATGTAGAGTTCGCTGCGCGCCGGGTCGGTCTCCTGGCAGTCGGCAAGTTTGCCGGGGAGCGCGAGGCCGTCCATCATCCCCTTGCGGGTGACGTCGCGCGCCTTGCGCGCCGCCTCCCGCGCGCGGGCGGACATGATGCACTTCTCGACGATTCGCTTGGCGGCGGAGGGGTTCTCCTCCAGCCACATGCTGAACGACTCGTTCATCGCCGATTGCACCGCGCCCGCCATGTCCGGCGTCGTCAGTTTGACCTTCGTCTGGCTCTCAAACGACGGGTCGGGCAACTTGACGGAGACAATCGCCGTCAAACCCTCGCGCACGTCGTCGCCAGTCAGCGCGTCCGCCTTCTCGCCGAGGATGCCCTGCTTGCGGGCGAAGTCGTTGATCGTGCGGGTCAGGGCGGCGCGGAAGCCGCTCATGTGCGTGCCGCCGTCCACCGTGTTGATGTTATTGGCGAACGAGAAGGCCGCCTCGCCGAAGGTGTCGTTGTATTGCAGCGCCACTTCGATCAGGTAATCGCCGACCTGCTTGCGGACGAAGAAGGGCGGCTGATGCACCGGCGTGCGGTGCTTATTCAGGTGGCGCACATACGAGACGATGCCGCCCTCGAAGTAGAAGGTGCATTCCTGGTCGCTGCGCTCGTCCACCATCGTGATCCTGAGGCCCTGCGTCAGGTACGCCTGCTCGCGGAAACGATTGAGCAGCGTCTCGTAGGAGTACGACAACTCCTTGAAAATCGTCTCATCGAAGCGGAAAGTGGTCACTGAGCCGCGATCGGTCAGGTTCGGATTCGCCTTGGATTTCACTTTGTCCAGCGGCTTGCCGCGCTCGTACTCCTGCCAGTAGATCTTGCCCTTCTGATGCGACTCAACGCGCATGAAACTGGACAATGCATTGACCGCCGAGGCGCCAACGCCGTGCAGGCCGCCGGAGACCTTATAGCCGCCGCCGCCAAACTTGCCACCGGCATGAAGGACGGTGTGGATCACTTCGAGTGTGTCTTTGTCCTTCATCTGATGGTGGCGGCCGACCGGGAAACCGCGCCCGTTATCGCGCACCGTAATTGTCTCGTCCTTACTGATCGTCAGCGTGATCTCGGTGGCGTGACCGGCCAATGCCTCGTCCACACTGTTGTCCACGATCTCAAAGACGAGATGGTGTAGCCCCTTCGTGTCCGTGTCGCCAATGTACATGCCGGGGCGACGGCGGACCGCCTCCAACCCTTCGAGCACTTGGATTTGCTCGGAACCATACTTGCTCGTGATCTTCTCGCGCGGGATGCGTGCGCGGCCATTGCCGTTCGTGCCGTTGGCGCTGTCGGCTCCGTTCGCTCCGTTCGCGCCATTTGTGCCATTCGTTTTGATCTCGTCTGCCATGTATTCGCTACTCCTCACACTTGCTCACGACGCGTGCCGCCCCGTCGCCGCTTCTTCGGTCTCGATTATCTGCTCGGGCCGCACATCCAGGACGCGCGCCCGGCGCTCTCGATAAAACAGTAAACTCCCCGTCGCCAGCCCCGCCGCGACATAGGCATGCGCGATCATCGCGAGCAGCGCTCCAATCGGCTGCTGCACCACCCGAGTCAACGCGAGCGGAACACCGCGCGAGATCAGGATCGTCAGCGCGATGAATCCTGCCGTCGGCCAGACATTCCGGCGCACCACGCGGTAGGACAGGTAGATCGCCCGCATCGGCCCGACCCTTTCGAGAAAGATCGCGTCCATCGCGAACGCCCCGTAAAAGAGCGCGCCCATCACCGGCACGAGCGTCGCGAGAATAATCACACCAAAGCCGTTGAGTCCCGCCAGCACGAAGGTCGCCGCGACAATCACCACCGGGATCAACGTCAGCGCGAGCATGCCGAAGGCGGTGAGAAACAAGAGCACGGTCCGCGTCGCCGCCTCCCAACTCATCCGCAGCGTCGTCCCTAATACGAACGGCTCGCGCCGCACCATCTGCGCGATCGGCGCGACGAAAAGCGACTTCAGCCACAACCCAATCACCAGGAGCGCGAGCAGCACAAACACCGCGACATACCACGGCCCGATTGCCGCCGTTGGCCGCTCGATCACATTCGCGACGCGCCCCCGGCCCAGGGTGCCGACCAGGCTCGATACGCCATAGCCGTTCCAGAGTTGTGCGATCCCTGTGGTGATTTCCGCCGATTCGCCGCGCGCCCGCAGCGTCTGAGCGAGATCGGCGCCACTCGCGCTCTGTGCCGGCCACCGCGCGAGCCACGCGAACAGCGCGGGCGAGGTCAGGCGCGGCCCAAGCCAGAGAACGAGGTCGAGCGCGAGTGGTACGGCGATCAAATACGGGCGCGCGTTCAGCATGTCGTACCCACTCTGGAGCGTCTCGATGACACCCGGCGCACGGTCGTCCGTCTCCGCTTCGCCCCATGGTCGCCACGGTCCGCGGTTCATCGCCCGCTCCCGTCCGTGCCATACGGATCGTCCTCGAAACCGATCTCGATCAGCCGTTCATCCGAGATCCCGAGATGGTGCGCCAATTCATGCACGACGGTATGGCGCACAGCCTCGACGAGTTCAGTCTCGCTGTCGCACTGCGCCTCGATCGCGCGTTGGAAGATCGTCACCTTATCCGGCAAGACCGCTCCGTATCCGGACGTCCGCTCCGTGAGCGGAATCCCCTCGTACAGGCCGAGCAGCGCCTCGTCATCGGCCAGATGCATGCGTCGTTGCTGGTGGGGCGTTGGCACATCGGCGACGACCACCGCGACATTGTCAAGCATCCGCAGGATCGCGTCGGGCAAGCCATCCAGTGCGTCCGCCACGAGGCGTTCAAATGCGCGTTGGCCCACCCGCATCATGCACCACTCCACGCCCCGCCGCCCCTTCCGTATGCGGTTTCCCGCACGGATATTCTACCATACTTTGCGGATAATTACCGCATTAATGGCGCGTACGTACTAGGGGAAGTCCGCAGTCGAAAGCGAGAGCGCTTTCGCGCATCGTCGCCCACTTCTCGCCCCTGCCGACTGCCAACTTCGGTGCTACAATCGCCGCACGAAGTGTCCGGCATTATTCGAGGAGGGGAAAACGTGGCGACGATGACAACGAACAATCTCCTGGCGACCGACCGGCAGATCATCGGGGACATTTTTACAAGCGATACGTCGTATCAATTGCTTCTCGAACTCTGCGATGTGTGCGGCAACCGCTTCGCGGGCAGCGCGAGCGAGCGCCGGGCGGCGGACGTCATTGCAGCCACAATGCGTGCGAACGGTCTCGACAACGTCCATCTCGAACCGCTGGACATCACCGCCTGGACGCGCGGCACGACGACGCTCCGCATGACCGCGCCCGTCGAGCGCACGTTTTCCACCCTCGCCCTCCCGTACAGCCCGGCGTGCGACCTGACCGCCGAGATGATTGATTGCGGCGGCGGCGAGCAAGAGGATTTCGCCCGTCTCGGGGACACGGTCAAGGGGAAAATCGCCGTCTGCGCGGCGGAGACAGGCAACTGGTTGACGGCGAAAAAGGTCAGCCACCGGACAGACAAGTACCGCTGGGCGATCGCGGCGGGCGCTTCCGGCTTCATCTTTATCAACCAGAATCCCGGCCAACTGCGGATTACCGGCAGCCTCTTTCCGAACGCGCCGATCCCTGGCATCGGCGTCTCATGGGAGACGGGCAATGCCATCCTCCGCCTCGCGAAACACGGCGATCATCCGGCGCTGCACATCACGGACACCGGCACGAGCCAGCGTGTCACCACGAACAATGTCGTCGGCGAATTGCCCGGCGACGGCTCGACCGATCAATTCATCATCACGGGCGCGCACTACGACGCGCACGACATCGCGGATGGCGCGGGCGACGATGGCGCGGGCACCTGCACATTAGTCGAGGCCGGCCGCGCGCTCGCCAATGTCCGGGACCAACTGGTGCGCGGCATCCGCTTCGTTGCGTTCGCCGCCGAGGAAGTTGGCCTGTTCGGCGCGTGGGCGCATCGGGACCAGCACGCCGACGAGTTGGGTCGCGTGCGCTACGTGCTCAACCTCGATGGCGCCGGGCAGGGCGGTGGCGGCGCGGAGGTGATGGCGCTTACCGGCACGCCGGAACTCGTCCCCTTCTTCAGCGGCCTCGCGGACGAGTTCGCTTACAAATTCGATGTCGCGGACCGCTTTGCCGGGCACTCCGATCATTTCCCGTTCACCCTCGCGGGCGTCCCGGCGGGGACGCTCTCCAGCCGGGACGCGCGACAAGGGATGATCGGTCGCGGCTGGGGCCATACCGAGGCGGACACCGTGGACAAGGTCTCGCTGCGCGGTTTGCAGATGGCGGCGATCCTTACGGCGCGCCTGCTGCTACGAATGAGCGTGACGCCCGATGCGGCGTGGCCGGGCCGCCACCGGACACCGGAAGAGTTGCGGCAGCAGGTCGAGGAAAATGACTACACGGAATCCCTGACCCGTTCGGGTCGTCTTCCCTAGGAGCGCCGTGAGAAAGACGATCAGTCCGCGCCCGTGTATACGCCGAACGGGATGCGCGAGCGTGCGGGGTCTGCGATAATCGCGGCATCGAAAGGAGAGCGACGGTGCCGCGCGGAACGGGACAACGAACCTATCGCACCGAGGGGATCGTCCTGCGGGGGCACGACCTGCGCGAAGCGGATCGCCTCCTGACGATCATCACGCCCGATCGTGGCAAAGTGCGTGCCGTCGCCAAAGGCGTGCGGAAGATGACGAGCAAGAAGTCCGGGCATCTCGAACCGTTCTGCCGGTGCGCGATGCTGCTCGCGCAGGGGCGCGATCTCGATGTGATCGCGCAGGTCGAAATGCTCGAACCGTTCCCGCGCCTCCGGTCCGATCTCGATCTCCTTGGGCCCGCGTATTATCTGGCGGAACTGGTGGATACCTTTTCGGAGGAGGAGAGCGGCAGTCGCGTGCTCTACGACGCGTTCGTCGCGGCGCTCGTCGCCCTCGATGTCGGCGCGGACGCATCGGCGACCTGCCGCTGGTTTGAGTTGTTCATTCTCACCCTCAATGGCCTCGCACCGACCTGGTCGGCGTGCGCCGGGTGCAATGCGCCGATTGCGGCGGATGTCTCGTATGTGTACAGCATTGAGCGCGGCGGACTCCTCTGCCCCGCGTGTCGGCAACTCGACGTACTCGCGCAGCCGATTGAGACGGCGACGATCAAAGCGCTCCGTCTCCTCGCCCGCGAGCCGCTCACGCGGATTGTCCAAGTCCGCTTGCCGCCAGACGCGCTCGATGAAGCGGGGGCGGTGCTCGGTCGGTGGATTCGCGCCGCGACCGAGCATGATCTCCGGTCGCCTCTCGTGTTGCAACGGATGGATGACGGGTATCGGGCGGAAAGGGAGGGACGCGATGGCGTACATTGACGACCTATTGGGGAACGGTGAAGAAAAACTCTTCGAGGCGCATCCACACTGGACGGTGCTGGCACGACGCATCGCCGGCAATACCGTTCTGACGATCCTCCTCCTCGCCATTGGCATCGTCGCGAAGATCAAGATCGGCCACGGCAATGTTGGCCTGATCGTCCTCGCGCTCTTTCTCATCGCGGCGGCGGTCTTTTTCGTGCAGGTCGTCATCCAGTTCTTGCGCTGGCGGAACGAGCATTACATCATCACCGACCACCGCGTCATTCAGGTCTCGGGATTGCTCGGCAAGCACTCGATTGACTCATCGCTCAACATGATCAACGACCTCGTGACGAATCAGACCCTCGTTGGCCGCATGCTGAACTACGGCGACTTGCAGATCGTCACCGGCAACGATGTCGGCACGGACACGCTCGAACACGTCGCCGATCCACTCGCTTTCAAGCGGGCGGTGCTCGCGGCCCGCGATGCCTACACCGACCGGGTGAGCGGCTATCGCGCCACGCCCCCGCCCGTCACCCCGGCCGAGCACGAAGACGTCGCTTCGTTGATCGCGAAACTCGCCGACCTTCGGGATCGCGGCGCAATCTCGCAGGCCGAGTATGACGCCAAGCGCACCGAACTGCTGAGTCGCATGTGAGCGCAGCGTGATGGCCACGGTTGCTCCAATGACCCCCGATCCCGGTGCCGTGTTCACCGCTGCCGTTCACGCGACAGGCCTGCAGCCGCGCATCGCTGTGATGCTCGGATCGGGCCTGGGTGATGCGCTGGCAGCCTGGCCGGTCGTCGAACGGTGGCCATGGTCCGCATTCCTGCCGGTGACCGCAGGCGAGGTACCCGGTCATCGCCGTGAGTTCGTGCTCGCTGCCTGCGGCGGCGTTCCCGTCCTGCTCGTCAGCGGTCGGCTGCATTATTATCAAGGCGTTGACACCGCAACGGTCGCCGCGTATGTTCGCCTCCTGCACAGCGCGGGCATCACGACGTTAATTCTCACGAACGCGGCGGGCGGCCTCAACCCGGACTTCGGTGTCGGTGACATGATGCTGCTCACCGACCATGTCAATCTCCTCGGTCTCGCGGGCGATAACCCGCTGCGCGGCGGGCCAAACTTCCTCGACTGCACGAGCATCTACGCACCACATCTGCGCGCCCGTGCCCATGCCGCCGCCACGAGTGCGGGGATTGTCCTGCGCGAAGGCGTCTATGCGATGGTCGGTGGCCCAACCTACGAGACACCCGCGGAGCAGCGTTTTCTCCGTGCCATTGGGGCGGATGCCGTCGGAATGTCCACCGCGCCGGAGGCATTGGTTGCGCGCCAATGCGGCATGGATGTCCTCGCTTTCTCATCCATCACGAATATTGCTGGCGCGGCATCGCTCACCCACACGGAGGTGTTACACGAAGGGGCGCGCGTCGCGAAGCGGCTCGCGACATTGCTCGCACGGCTCATACCCGAGTTAGACGCACACATGATGTCGAACTGACGGCGCGCAAGTTGCGATAGGGCAGGAAGAAAAAGGAGGCAACCGATGGCAGTGACAACACAGGACCAGGAAACGAAGGGACAGAAGCTCGCGCGGTTCGGTGCGGGTGGCGCGCTCTCGGCAGGCGCCGTGGCGCTCATCATGTACATGCGCAGCGAGCAAGGGCGGACGAAATTGGCAGCGATGTTCGGCTCTCAGTTCGCGAACATTGATGAGCAACTCCAGAATGCCGTCCGAGAGAATCTGCCGCTGATCGAGGAATCTATTGACCGCCTGATCGAAATGCTGCAACAGGGTGTCAGCAGCCTCAGCGATGAGATCAATCGCCTCGGGGACGAGGCGAAGTCTCGCATCAACCAGTATGTCAATGTCCTGGAAGAACCGACGAAACCAGCCGTTGAGTCGAAAAGCGGCGGGACGTCGGTGTAAATCACCAGCACCTTGAGCCATTCCTCGTCGCGCAGTAGACTGGCGGGATGATCGGGATCGGGATCGGGATCGAGATCGAGATCGAGCAGAAGTTCACCGATGACCGTCTCGCCGCGCTATATGACGCCTTCTACCTGCCATGGGTGATGCCCGCACGGGCCGTGCTCGACGCGGCGGCGCTGTCTGCATTTCTGTCGAGCGCGGGCCTGATGATCGAGGAGCAGTTCGGGGACTGGGCCGGGCACCCGCTGACCGAGACCAGCTCAGCCAAGAGTTGGTTGACCAATTGTGATTGCGTCGGTGGCGGAATGCAGCTACGTAGTTGCTTCGCCGTCACCCTTTCGGCCAATGTAGAGCAGATGTCGCGAGGCCCCCACCGTCGTCTCGTCGGCGCTCACTTCGAGCAGCAGGTCGAGCCACAGATCGCGTCGGGGCGACTGGAGCGTGTTGTAGCTCTCATCGTCGGCTGAGATCGCCGGCTCGACGCCGGCGAGCGCGACAGTCTGGATTCCGAGCGCCTCGTGAAGCGGCCTGATCTCCGAGACGCGTGCAAAGTACCCCCGAAAGCCGCCTCTGGGCAGATCGTCCGGGCGCCTCCCTCTGTCAAGCAGGGAGCGCACTTCCTCTCCACGCTCGATCCACTCAGGCGTTCTCCTCATCAAGTCGCCGAGGATGCCCAATCGGCTCAGGAGTGTGGAAAACAGCAGCCCCCCACTACGGAGACGATCTGCCGCCTGGCGTACCGCTTCCCGCCGGTCCTCCGCGAAAACCAGATGGTACAGCGGTCCCATGAGCAGCACCGCGTCGAATGTCGTGGTCGGCACCGCATGGAGGTCTCGTGCGTCAGCCACGACAAACTGCACCTGTCCATGCAGTCGCTCCGCAGCGAGCCGCTGCTGGCATCGTTCAAGGAGGGCCGCCGATAGATCGACCGCCGTGACGGAATAGCCGCGTCTACACAGAGCGAGCGTGTACCTTCCCGTCCCGGCTCCGATCTCGAGTATGGAACCTGCGGGCGGCAGGTACCGCGTCAGGTAGCGCCAGGTGAGGTCGTACTCGAGCTGATGCCGCTCCAGCCGCGCGTCCTCGTCCTCCACGCCGCGGTCGTACGAGGCTGCGATGTCGCTGATGTCGTCTCTCACGCTAATCACTCCATGATCTACGGCACGATGACGCGCGTCCCCTCGCTGACGCCGCTCGCGATGACGATCACGCCATTGGCGCGAATGCCGGTTCGCACCTCGACGCGCTCGCGCGATCCGTCGTTGTGGAGGACGGTCAGAAAAGTCTTCGCGCCGATCGTCTCCACCGCGAGGTCCGGCACGACGAGCACATTCTGCTCGGTTCGCGTCGCGACGGTCACGTCCGCGCCCATGCCCGGCCGCAAGTCGAGACTGGGCGGGCGGGCGAAAGTCACGCTCCCTTCGTAGACTGTTCGCCCGCCCCGGTTCGTCGCGAGCGGAGCGACGGAGACAAGCGTGCCGGTGATCTCCATACCCGGGAAGGCATCGAAGATGATCGTCGCCGTGCGATTGTCGCCGATGCGCGGCACATCGAGTTCGTCCAGATCAACGGTCAGGATGAGGTCGCGGAGATTCGCTACTTGTGCGACTTCCTGACCCTGGTTGTAACTACCCTTCTCGACGACCGAGACGGAAAGAATCGTCCCATCTACCGGCGCGAGAACGAGTGTGCGGCGAAGCGCGTCGCGCGCTGTGTCGAGCCGGCGTTGTGCGTCCTGTATCGCCGCCTCGGCATTGACAATCGCCGACCGGCCACCCGGATCACCGGCGCCATGCGCTCGCGCGCTCGTGAGGCCGTACTGCGCCGCGTCGAGCGCGTCTGATGCAGCCTGGAGATCCTGGCGTTGGCGCGCGTCGTCTAGCGCCACAATCAGGTCGCCCGCCCGCACGGCATCACCAACCCGAACGGCGACGACGCGGATTGTACCTGATTGTGTGAGAGGGATGGGCAGTTTGCTTGCGACGTCCACTTTGCCAGTCGCCCGCACCGTCGCACTCAGTTCGGCGCGTCGTTCTACGGTCACCGTATGGACATTACCCCGTTGTGTGCGGAAGAAACCCGCCCACACTGTCGCACCACCAACAGCCACCAGCAGCAACAGACTGAATGCTGCAACCACCGTCCGTCTACTCATACCGTACTGCCTCGATCGGGCGGAGCCGCGCCGCAAGGATGCCGGGAGCGACGCTGGAACCCGCCGCGACGACGAGCGTCAACGCGCCGGTAACCAGCAGCACGAGCGGTGACACGGTGAATTGCATGCGGAAGAGTTCCGACCCGGCGAGCGCGACCAGATAGCGCGCGAGCGCGTAGCCGCCCGCAAGCCCGATCCCATAGCCAAGTCCACCGAGCACAATCCCCTCGCTGACGAGCAGACGGATAAGCGCACCGCCGCCCGCGCCAATCGAGCGCAAGATGCCTAACTCGCGCCGCCTCTCGGTGATATTGAGGACGAGCGTATTCATGAGGCCAACCACACCAATGACCGCGACGACAATCACCATCGCATCGAGCAGCACGGTGAGGATGCGGATGGTATTCTGCGTATTCGAACGATCCTCGTATGTGGCGAGAGACTGCGGTTCGAAGGTGCGGAACTGCGCTTCGACCCGCCGGAGCGCCGCGTTCACACCGCTCGGCGATGAGTCCGTGAAGCGCACCGCGAAGAAGTCCGCGACATCGGCACGGCCGATGAGCGTGTTCGCGTTCTCCGGCGTCATGAAGACCTTGCCGGTCGCGCGGCTGCCAAGATAGGTACTCTCGTCATCCACAATGCCGACGATGCCGTAGGTCTGCTGCCGTTTGCGGACGACGACGGTCAGCGCGTCGCCCGCGTGCAAACCGAGACCGCGCGCGAGGTTCGCGGTCACCACGACCCCGGCCGGATCATGGGCGGAAACCCATCGTCCCTCGATGATTGGATGGAGATAGAGGGTCGTATCAGCCGGGATCCCCCAAAGATCGGTCAAGGTTTGCTGCACGTATGCGTCATCGCGCACCCACCCTTCCAATGCGACGATATCGCGATCCCGGCGGAGTTCGCCCGTGAAATCGGTGGTCATCTGCCGGTTGAAACTCAACCACGCATCCGCCGCATAGGTGGCATAGAGCGTATCAACCGTACGCGTAACCGACGCATTCAACGCCTGCGTACCGATAAACGCCGCCGCGCCGACCCCGACAACGAGTATCGTCACGACCGAGCGAACGCGCCGCCGCCAGGTATTTCGTACCGCCATCGTGACCATCGTGCTCGTCCCCCGCAAGCGGGCGAGCAACTGCTGCACGAATCCGACGCCATAGTCCGCCCGGACGCCATAGTTTCGCAGCAGTTCGAGTGCGGAGACCCGCGTGCCCTGCCATGCCGGGAAGATTGCCGCGGCGATACCGACGCCCAGCCCCACCAGTAATCCCAGCAGCACCTCACGCGGCGCGAGTGTGAACGACGGTAGCGCGAGGCCGATCAGCCCGCCGAGAAACGAAGCCAGCGCGCCGCCACCGACCACGCCAACGGCAATGCCGACGAGACTGCCGACAAAGCCGACGACGATTGCCGGGAACAGATACGTACGAAGGACTTGCCAGCGACTGGCGCCGAGCGCGCGTAGGATACCGACCTGCCGCAACTCCTCCGACATCACTGCGGCCATTGTGTTCCAGACGAGGAAGCCGCTGAGCACGACGCCGATCACGGAGAAGACCGACATCAACAACAGGAGCGCGCCAAGTTCCTTCGTCCCCACCGCCTCCTGTGGATCGCGAATCACACCCTGACCATGCACGATGCCGCGCTTATCGAGGACGCGGATGATCGCCTGCCGCGTCTCCGTTGCCCGCCGTAGTTCACCGAGGCGTACGAGCAGTTGATTGTCGCCCAGGTCCTGACGCCACGCCTGTACGTCCGTCGCGGGTGCGTAGCCCGTCGCACGGTTCTGAATCGAAGCGTCTGGCTCTCCTGGTGTGCGGGTAAAGCCGCTAATTCGCGCGTAGACGGGCGCTGCCGCGACGCTCTCCCGGAGCGCGATCGTGTCGCCAATCTCCACTGCTTGCAGCCGCCGCGACGAATAATCGAGCACCGCCTCACCCTTGCCCGGCCAGTGACCGGATAACAGGGTCGGACGATTGATCTGGATATTGCGGAAATCATGCACACCATAGATGAGAACATCCCGGTACGGGCCACCATTCGACCACTGGAGATAATCACCGACACGCGATTCGACGGTTTTGACGTTGTCGCCCTCCAGAATGACATTGGCAAGCCCGGAGGGAAAGTTGCGCACGCCGATGAAGAGGTCGGCCTGCGAGGCGGAGACGTATGCCGCGCGCTGCGCCTCGGCGAGGTTGCGGGCGGTATAGGCGATCGCAACAACACCTGCCACACCGATCACGATGCCCAGCAGCAAAAGCGCCGACCGGACGCGGCGAGCGCCGAAATCGCGGATTGTCTTGGTGACCAGTACCGTCATGCGCGTGATACACCGATCCGTCGCGCCGCGCCCACCCGCTACACCGACTGTGACTCCGCCGCGAGCGTGGCTCCCGTGAGAACTGGCGCGACAGCGGAAGTCCTAGTGTCCTGCATGATGACGCCATCCGCAAGCCCGATCGTCCGCGGCGCGCGGGAGGCCAGGCGCGCGTCATGCGTGACCATGAGGAGCGTGCGCTCGCCGTCGGCAAGATCCGCAAGCAATTCGATAATCCGCTCGCCTGTCGCGGAGTCGAGATTGCCGGTCGGCTCGTCCGCGAGCAGGATCGCCGGGTCATTGGCGATCGCGCGCGCGATCGCGACCCGCTGCTGCTCCCCACCCGACATCTGCGACGGCAGGTTGACCGCAAGATCGGCCACGCCAACCCGCTCCAGGAGCGTCATCGCCCGCCGCCGCCGCTCG
>Ga0102924_1001439_pt1 | contig 27440 bp, 21 predicted proteins | sample PaiPotPPM11metaG_FD_80116 | JGI IMG/M metagenome (GOLD analysis project Ga0102924, IMG submission 80116) | Iron sulfur acid spring bacterial and archeal communities from Banff, Canada, to study Microbial Dark Matter (Phase II) - Paint Pots PPM... ... | reverse complement strand
TGGTCCGGTATCGCTGCTTGGAGGTCCCGCTGCTCAATGCGCATCACCACGACGTTCCCCTTCCCATACTCCCTGTCCGATGCTGCGTTGCGGGCACGATAGCACAGCGCGCCGGGCGGCGGTAGTTCCGGCGTACCGCGCGAAGATCACATTCAGCAGTCGCTTGTGGCCCGATTCCAAGCGCCCCGCCGACCTATTTGATCATCTTTACGTCCTCGAAGCGATAATATGAGAGGCCGTCAATGAAGAAGCCGTCCACGTATTTCTGCCACGCCGCAGTCGCGGCAGGGTAGACGAGAAAGATCATTGGCGCGGCGTCGAGATACCGTTTCTGGATATTGACGTAGAGCGCCTCACGCTTCTTCGAGTCCTGCTCCAGGTTCGCTCTCGTAATCATTGTATTCAGGTCTGCATCATTATAGCGCGTCCAGAAGGCAAAAGGGCTTGCGCCGCCCCGCATCTCATAGTTGGCGATCTCGGTCGGGTCGTTCATGTCGTTCGTCCAGCAGAGCGGAAAGACCATGCCCTTGCCATCCCGGTAACTCTGCCGGAAAACGTTGGCCTCCATGGACTGAATAGTGACCGCGATGCCGATCTTTGCCCACTGATCTTTAGCGATCATCGCGATCTGCCGTGCTGTCGTATTCCCCGATGGGATGGGATAGTCGAGTGAGAAGCCATTCGGCGATGATGACGCAGCCATCAGTTGCTTCGCTTTATCGAGGTTGAAGGGATAGCCGGGGAGTGTCTTGCTCCAATACGCGCCGGGCGGGATCGGCGAGTTCATGGATGTCGCGTTGCCGAAGTAGACGGTCTTGATCAGGATGTCCTTATCCAGCGCGTAGTTCATCGCCTGGCGAATGTTCACATCGTCAAGCGGCTTCTTCTCGACATCTATCCCGATCACCGCGCACTGCTGGATCGGAAATGCCCGCGCTTTGACGTTCGGCTGCGCGTTCAGGCTCTGTAGTTGGCTGAAGGGCACGAAATCAATGATGTCTGTCTCGCCGCTCTGGAGTTTGAGGACGCGCATCGTGTCGTCCGCGACGTACTCGATCGTGATCTGATCGAGGTTCGGTGTCCCCTTCGTGTAGTAGGGGTTGCGCCTCAGGACGAGCGGCTCACCCTTCTTCCAGCCATTCAGCATATACGCGCCAGTGCCCCTACTCCTGGTGGCGTCGAAGGTCTCGGCGTCGCTCGCTCTCGCCATGTCCGCTGGCAGGATGGCGGTACAGAACATCGCCAGTTTCAAGAGGATCGGCGCGTGTGGCTGATAGAGGATCACCTTGATCGTTCTGTCATCCGTCGTCTGAATCTCCTTGATCGCCCGGTAGTTGTCCCTCCAAATGCTTTTCGCGCCGCTGACGCACTGGTCGAGTGAGGTTTTGACGTCCTCCCCCGTCACTGGGGTGCCATCCGAGAATTTCAGGCCGCTGTGGAGGGTGAAGGTCCAGATTAGGCTATCTGGGCTTGGTTCCCACTTCGTTGCGAGGCCAGGCTCGACGCTGAGGCCGTCTTGCGTCGTGCGGAGCAGTGTGTCGTACATATTGACGGAAATGAAGAGAGCCGCATTATCATCAATCTGCCACGGGATAAGTGGTGAAAGAGGTTCGGCATTGCGGGCCATTCTCAATTCCTTACCCCTGCTCCCGGTGATTCGTGTGGTCGTTGCATCACTCGCCGCCGGAGTGGCGTCAGCGCCGGACGGCGCGTTCGTCGTGCCGGCTGCGCCGCGAGTCCCGCCGCAGGCGTCAAGGATGGTCGCGGCGGCGGCAGTCGCCGCGCCTGCGAGAAATCGGCGCCGGCTCAGCGCGTGCCGTTCGGCATTTGGGTGTGCGGCACCCTTCATCTCGTCATTCATGCCTCTCCTGCTCCTTCACGGTGTGAGCAGTATCGTCTCGCTTCGCGAACGTCGGGATCGCGTCTGACAAGAGGAGCGTCGTGCGCCTTGCCCCGCCCGTTCTCGCAGCCGTGCATACCCATAAAGATTGTGCCAAATAATGTAACGGAACGCCTGGGTCATTGAGGGAAGTGTATCATCACTGTAGACACAACTGGCGATTGCTCAGAGGGCGGCTTGCCCGTGTCCCGTCCCGAAAGGCTAAGGCTGCGGCGTGTGGCGCAAGTGACGAATATCCGCATCGCCCAGTGCCCACGCCACGCCGCGACTCCAATGCCGAGATTGGAATCGTTCATCTCCCCGCGCGATCGTCAGACGGTTGGCAGCCCCGATGTCTGGGCGATGAAGGCTTCGAGCAGTGAGACGAGATTTCCGGCGGCGCGGGTAAGGATTTCGTTGCCGACTTCCGGCGTTGCGTGACGCGTGTCGCCCGTCGCGCCATTCGCGGTGATCTCGTCGTAGTACGCGCCGTGTGTGCCGCCGTACGCGCGCAGGCGGGCCGAGAATGCCGCCGCGTCCGCGTGCGGTTCGGGCGCGCAGAAGGCGGCGGGCTTGGCGTAATCGGGCGCTTCGGCGTAGACAACCGCCGCCTCATCGCCACCACCGTGACCCATCGAGCCTTCCGGCATCAGGACGCGCGCCTGCTCGCCGATAAAAGCGTACCCGAAGATGCCGATCACGCGCGTTCCGCTGACGGTCTGCCGCAGTGTCTCGACGGCGGTCGCGATTGCCGCGCTGTTGCCGCCGTGGCCGTTGACGATCGCGACGCGTGGGAAGCCGTGATGCGCGAGCGACGAGCAGATTTCCACGAGCAGCGTTGAGAGCGTTTCCGGCGTCAAGGTGATCGTGCCGGGGAAGTGCATGTGGTGCCACGAGACGCCGAATGGGACAGCGGGCGCGACGGCTGCCCGGTCGCCGAGGAGCGCTGCCGCGCGCCGGCACAGGCCGTCTGCCGAGATCGTGTCCGTCGCCATCGCGATGCCAGGCCCGTGCTGCTCGTGTGCGCCGACGGGCAGCAGGACGATTTCATTCGTCATCAGCAATGCGCGCGTCTCCGGCCAGGAGCGTTGCGCGAGCAGGATTGGTGCAGCCATTCCTTCACTCTCCATTCATCGTCCTCAGTTGCTGCCGCCGCATAAGTGCGTCGTCGCGGGTCGCGAGCACACTACCGCACAAGGGTAATGATCGCGTTCCTCATTGTCTACCGCCGTCGTGTGTCGCGCTATACTGCCGAGGTTCGCAAAGGAGGAAACGAAACATGGCAGAACTCGATCTCATCATCCGCGGCGGGCGGATCGTCAATGCAGGCGGAGTTGGGGTGGCCGATGTTGGCATCGCGGGGGGCGTGATCGCGCAAATCGGCGGCGAGATGCGCGCCGCGCGCGAAATTAACGCGACGGGCCAGTTGGTCCTGCCGGGCGGCATTGACGCGCACGTCCATCTCTCATCACCGCCTGAGCGCCAGAAGCAAGCGCATCGCTGGGTGGACGATTTCGCCAGCGGTTCCCGCGCCGCGCTCGCCGGTGGCATCACGACGCTCGGCAATATGACCTTCCTCATCCCTGGCGAGACCCCACTCAGCGGGCTGGCGCGCGAGGCCGCCATCGCACGCGAGCAGACGATTGCCGACCTCTTTTTGCATCCCGTTCTCGGTGAGACAACCGCGGCAGTGCTGGACGAAATCCCCCACCTGCTTGAGTCGGGGTGCAACACGATCAAATTCTTCATGTCCACGCCGACGTTCGATAGTCAAATACGCGGCTACGTCGAGGCGACCCGACGCGCGGGGGCGTGCGATCTGCTCACGCTCATCCACTGCGAAGACGACGCGCTGATGGCGGACGCGGCGGCGCAACTGACCGCTGCCGGGCGAACCTCGCTCCGCTACTATGCCGAGAGCCGCCCGGTGATCTCGGAAGTCGTCGCGACGCAGCGCGCCGTCGCGATTGCCGAGGCAACGGGCGCCCCCGTCTACATCGTCCATCTCTCGTCTGAGCGCGCGCTGGCGGTCTGCGCGGATGCTCAGGTGCGCGGTGTGCCCGTCTATGTCGAGACGCGACCGTTCTACCTGCATCTGACGCGCGAGCGGCTCGAAGAAGCGGATGGCGCGAAGTATGTCGGGCAGCCGCCACTGCGCGAGCAGCGCGATGTGGACGCCCTCTGGGCGGGTATGCAGGCGGGTGTCGTCAACACTGTCTGCACCGATCACGCGCCGTGGTCGCTCGCAGCGAAACTCGATCCCGCTCTCTCGATCACGCGCCTGCGTCCGGGCGCGGAGAATCTGCAAACGATGCTGCCGATGCTCTACTCGGAGGGTGTCCGCACTGGCCGCATCTCGCTACGCCGCTTCGTTGAAGTGACCGCGACGAACGCGGCGCGCCTCTTCGGGCTGTACCCGCGCAAGGGCGTGATCGCGGTCGGCAGCGACGCCGACATCGTCGTCTTCGATCCGGAGCAGACCCGTACCGTGACGCGCGACATGCTGCAATCGAATGCCGATTACTCTGTCTATGAGGGGTGGTCGGTCACGGGATGGCCGGTCGTCACACTGCGGCGCGGCGAAATCGTCTTCGCGGATGAAAAGGTGATCGGCGCACCGGGGAGCGGCGCACTCGTCCGCCGTGACGCGACCGCGCTGTTGTAGCGGTATTTGTATCGGTAGCGCAGGCTGGGAAAGCCTGCGCTACTAACATCCACCTCAAGCCCGTCATCAGGATTTCAAGGAGAGAGTAATGGCAAATGTTCAGCAACAATCGGGACTGACGCCGGAGGATGTCGCGACCTACCCATTGCCGGGGATGGCGATTCCCGGCGACTTCGCGTTCAGCCCGGACGACCGGCTCATCACCTACCTGCACAGCCCGGACGAGAGTTTGACGCGCCAGTTATACCTGTTCGATCCGGCGACCGGGGAGCAGCGGCTGCTCGTCGCGCCGCCCGGTGGTGGTACGACGGAGGAAAGCGTCTCGCTCGAAGAGGCGCTCCGGCGGGAGCGACAGCGGCAGCGCGCCCTCGGCGTCACCCAGTATACGTGGGCGCGGCACGCGAATCGCCTGCTCGTCCCGCTGCAAGGCGCGTTGTATGTTCAGGATGGCGACGGCGCGCCGTTGCGGGAAATCCTGCCGCGCGGCGCGCACCCCGCGCTCGATCCGCAGTTCTCGCCGGATGGCGCGTGGATCGCGTATGTGCAGGATGCGGAACTCTTCGTCATCCCCGCCGATGGCGGCGCACCGCGCCAACTGACCGACGGGGCGCGCGGCACGGGCAAGACGCACGGCCTCGCCGAGTACATCGCCCAGGAGGAGATGGGGCGGTCGCACGGCTTCTGGTGGTCGCCGAACAACGAGCAGATCGCTTTTGCCGAGGTGGATGAGACGCATATCCCCGTCTACCGGATCACGCATCAGGGCAAGGACGCGACCGGAGAGGGCGCGCAGGAGGATCACCGCTACCCCTTTGCCGGGATGCCGAACGCAAAAGTGCGGCTCGGTGTCGTATCGGTAGCGGGCGGCGCGCCGGTCTGGATGGATCTCGGTGTGGAAGAGGATCAGTACCTCGCCCGCGTTGATTGGTTCCCGGACGGCACACTGACAGCGCAGATCGAAAACCGGGAACAGACCACCCTCGATCTCGTCCGCTTCGATGCGCGGACGGGCGAGCAGACGCGGTTGCTGCGCGAGACAAGTGGTGTCTGGATTAACCTCCACGACTTGCTGCGGCCGCTGGAAGACGGCGGCTTCATCTGGGCGTCGGAGCGCACCGGCTTTCAGCATCTCTCTCGCTACGACCGGGGCGGCAATCTGCTGAACGTGATCACGCAAGGTGATTGGATGGTGGACGGCATCGCCGGTGTGGATGAGGCGAGCGGACTCGTCTATTTCACCGGCACACTCAATGGCCCGACTGAGCGGCACCTTTATGTCGTCTCGCTCGACGGTGGCGAACCACATCAGATTACCGACACGCCGGGTATGCATATGGTCGTCACCGATCACGCGCTCAAGCGGTTCATTGATCTGCACCACAACACGGAGTCACCGCCGACGGTGACGCTCCGTTCGCTGGCGGACGGCATGATCATCCGCACGCTCTACGACATCGTTGACCCGCGCATCAAGCGGCTTGATCTGACGCCGCCGGAACTCGTCACACTTGAGAGCCGAGACGGCGAGACGCTGCATGGGGCGATCTATCGCCCGCCCGCCCGTTTCGGCGCGGGGCCATTCCCGACGATCGCCAGCGTCTACGGTGGCCCGCACGCCCAGCGCGTGCAGAACAGTTGGGGCATGACGGTGGACATGCGCGCGCAGTATCTCTGCCAAGTCGGGTTCCTCGTCTTCGTCCTCGATAACCGGGGCAGTGCGCGGCGCGGGCTGGCCTTCGAGGCGCGCATCAAGCACGACATGGGCAATGTGGAAGTGCAGGATCAGGTAGACGGCGTGCGCTGGCTCGTCGCGCGGGGATGGGCTGATCCGCAGCGCGTCGGCATCTATGGCTGGAGTTACGGCGGCTACATGTCCGCGATCTCCCTCGCGCGGGCGCCGGAGACGTTCAAGGTCGCGGTGGCGGGCGCGCCCGTGACGCATTATGACGGCTATGATACGCACTATACCGAGCGATACATGGGCACGCCGCAATCGAACCCGCGGGGATACGAAGTAGCCAGCGTCATGCACCATGTCCCGAAGATGACCGGCAAATTACTGATCGTCCATGGCTTAATTGATGAGAATGTCCACTTCCGTCATACGGCGCGGCTGATCAACGCGCTCATCCGCGCCCGCAAGCCGTACGATCTCTTGCTCTTCCCCGATGAGCGGCACATGCCGCGCAAGATCGAGGATCGTATCTTCATGGAGGAGCAGATTCGCGATTACTTCGTGCGGAATCTGTAGGGTTTGGCAGCGCGGGCTTGCCAGCCTGCTTTGCTCTCGCAGGTCGAAGCCGACGCTACCGATCCGATTCGACCCGTCGCCAGAATGGGGCGCGCTGCCGCTGCTTCTCCAGCATGGCGGGGTCGAACATCGGCAGTTCGTGACCGAGCGGTTGCGGCGTGCGGTGCATGTAACCGATTGCCTGATAGACGTGGGGATGCGTGTAATAACCCCGATACGCATGATCAACGAGCGCGGCGAAGAAGGCGGGGAATGCCTGTTCGACCGCCCGGAGCACGGCGTCCTGCTGGTCGTCAGCGAGGCCGATGAAGCCGGATTGGCACTGTCGTGCGCTCTCGACTTCGATCTCCACCAGTCCGTCGCAAAAGAGGCGGCGCAGGAGCGGGTACACCGCAAGCGCGCGGTCAATCGTCGCGATGATGCCGAGATCGCCCGCGCCCGGCATGCTACCGGATTCCGGGATGATGCGGTTTAGGACTGCGCCGAGCAGCGCTTCCTGCTCGCTATTGAGGACGCTCGGCGCGACGATCGGCGGTTCGCGTGGCGTGACGGCGGACGCAGCCTGCGGCCCGGCGACCGTCGTGTCCCCCGCGAGTGGTTGATTCGATTGGTCTTCCTGCATCGGTTTCTCCTCGGATCGGTGGCGCGGCTTCAGCCTGCAATCTCTCGCGCAGGCTGAAGCCCACGCCACCGAATTAGCCCAGATTGCCTCGCTCGCGCCGGATGTACTCGGCGGTGCGGAGCGCGAGCGCCTGGATGGTCGTCGTCGGGTTGCCGACCGCGCTCGTGACGAAGATGCTGCCGTCCACGATGAAGAGGTTTTCGACATCGTGCGCCCGACCCCAACGATCCACGACCGATGCCGCCGGGTCGTCGCCCATCCGGCAGGTGCCGAGCAGGTGCCAGCCGGATGGGCGGAAGGGGTTCGAGGCGAGCACGTCAGTCGCGCCCGCCGCGTCGAGAACTTCGCGGGCGCGGGTGATGCCATGGTCGAGCATCTTCCGGCTGTTGTCGCTCAGGCGGTAGCGGACGAGCGGCGCGGGGATGCCATGCGCGTCCACGAGGTCAGGATCGAGCGTCACCTCATTGACCGTCTCCGGCAAATCCTCGCCCATCACGCCCATGAAGGCCATGTGCCCGAACCGCTCGGCGAATTTCCGGTGATGATCCGTGCCCCACGGCACGCGCTGCCCGGCGAGACCACCCATCACCGTGCTCAAGGGGCCGGACTGGCGGACGACCTGCAACTGGTAGCCGCGCACGAAGTCGTTGTGCGGGTCGGTCTCGTAGAACTCGTGGCTAAGGATGCACGAGCCAATCGTCCCCTTCATCCCCTCGAGCGGTTCAGGGAAGACGCCGCCGACCGAGGCGAAACAGTGATACATCAAGTTCTTGCCGACGATCCCGCTCCGGTTCGCCAGCCCCTCCGGGAAGTGCCGCGAGCGTGAGTTCAGGAGCAGCCGCGGCGTGCCGATGCCATTGCACGCGACGATCACGACGGGCGCGGTCTGCTCCCGCAACTGGCCGCCCGCGTCGTAATAGAGCGCGCCGCGCGCCCGGCCGTTCGCGTCTACAGTCACTTCGCGCACGCGGCAGCGCGTCCGTAGTTCCACTCCCAATTTGATTGCCTGCGGCCAGTAGGTGACATCTGCGCTGGAGCGCGCGCCGGTCGGGCAACCAAGGTCGCAGGGGCCACAGAGGTTGCACGGCTGCCTGCCTTCGTCGCCGTATGGCGCGGTGATGATCGCGGCGTCGGAGGGCCACCAATGCCAGCCGAGTTTGTCGAAGCCGCGCGCCATCGTTTCGCCGAGCGGGCCAATAGGGAGGGGCGGCGTCGGGCGCGGTGAGCGGGGTGGCTGGGCCGGGTCACCCGCGAGGCCGGAGACGCCGATCATCCGGTCGTTGCGGTCGTAGTACGGCTCCAGCTCCTCGTAGGTCAGCGGCCAGTCATCCGCGACGCCGTCCAGCGAGCGGACGCGGAAGTCCGACGGATGGAAGCGCGGGAAGTGCGCGCTCCAGTGGATTGTGCTGCCGCCAACGGCGTTGAACATCAGCGGCGTATAGGTGGATTCGGCGGCGTTGACCGGGTAATCTTCGGGCCGTTGGCGGATATTCGGGTCCGGGTTGAAATCGGTGAGGCGGCGCAGTTCCCAGTCGTCACTGTAATGGGGCAGCGATTGCGGGTCCACCCAATCACCCTGATCGAGGCAGACGACGCGGAACCCGGCATTCGCGAGGCTCCAAGCCACCGCCGCGCCCGATGCCCCCGCGCCGATCATCAGCACGTCCGGGTCAGTGATATGCGGCGATGGGCCGTGATACGGGTAATACGCGTTCATCCTGCACCAATCCATTCCGTCCTGAGGGCCGAAGTCCGTCTTTCGTCCTCTGGGGTGTGCCGGGCATCATTATACGCAGACGACGGGCGAGCAGGAAAAATGTGGTAGGGTAGGCTGCAACCTCCGTTACCGTCCGGTAAAGGCTGGCTTCGCTTTCTCCAGAAATGCCTCATAGAAGAGCCGGTGATCCTCGCCCATCAGGAGCAGCGCCTGGGCCTGCGCTTCGGCCTCTATGGCGGAGAGCACATCCATATTCCACTCATTGTTCACCATCCGCTTGGTCATCGAGAGGCCGAGCGTCGGTCCCTTCGCCAAGCGTTCCGCCCACTGGTAGGCAGTGGGCAGGAGTTGTTCCGACGGTAGGACGCGGTTGACGAGGCCGTACCGTTCGGCGGTCGGCGCGTCAATGCTGTCGCCGAAGAGCAGCAGTTCGAGCGCACGCCCCTGCCCGACGATCCGGGGGAGCAGATAGGCCGCGCCCATATCCGCGCCCGTCAGGCCGACGCGCGTAAAAAGGAAGGCGATGCGCGCATGCTCGGCAGCGAGCCGGAGGTCGGAAGCGAGGGCGATCACCGCTCCCGCTCCCGCTGTCGTGCCGTTGAGGGCGGCGATGATCGGTTTATCGAGGAGCCGCATATTCGCGACGACCGCGCCCGTCATCCGCGTGAACTCGAGATGTGCCTTCATATCCCGCTTCAGTAATTCCCCGATGATCTCATGAACATCGCCGCCGGAGCAGAAACCGTCACCGCTGCCGGTGAGGACGAGCACTTTCACCGCGTCGTCGTATCGCAGCGCTTCGAGCAGATCGCGGAACTGTGCATAGACCGCGAAGGTGAGGGCGTTGAGCACGTCCGGTCGGTCGAAGGTCACCGTTGCGATGCCGTCCCGGACTGTGTATTTGAAGTCATACTCCATCGGTTGTCTCCTTCGATCCGGTCACCGGCGCCGCTACCAAAGTGGCGGGTTGAACAGGCAAAGATCAGCGCGCCCGGCGGCGAGGAGCGTGTTCGCCTGGCCGGTCGTCGTCGTGTAGGTGGTCGCGAGCGTCGGGATGCCCGCCTCATTGCGGATCACATCGCTATATCCGGCGAACGCTTCGAAATCGTAAACCGGCTGACCGCCGATCGTCGTTTGACCGGCATGGACGGCGATCAGGTCGCAGCCGTGCTCCTTGAGCGAGCGGGCGATGATGACGGCGTCCGCAAGTTCAGTCCCGCCCTTCGCCCAGTCCGTTGCGGAGAGGGCAACGGCGAGCGGCTTGTCGGCGGGCCAAACGGCGCGGACCGCATCGAAGACGGCGAGCGGGAAGCGGAGCCGGTTCTCCGGCGCGCCGCCGTACTCGTCCGCGCGGCGGTTCGTCAGCGGCGAGAGAAAACTGGCGAGCAGGTAGCCATTTGCCATGTTCAGGTGCAGCAGGTCGAACCCGGCCTGTGCGCCGTGTTTCGCCGCCGCAACGAACGCCCCGCGGATTCGTTCCATATCGGCGCAATCCATCGCTTTCGGCGTCTGGTTAGCGGGGCTGTACGGGATCGCGGATGCGGAGAGGAGCGGCCAGTTGCCGTCACGCAGCGGTTTGTCCACACCTGCGGAACGCGGCCGCGTCGAACCCCTGCGCCCGGCATGATTCAATTGCAGCGCGATCTTCGCGGGCGATGCGCCGTGGATCTCGGCGATGATTCGTGACCACGTCTCAACATGCTCCGAACGGTATATCCCGGCATCACCCGGTGTGATTCGCCCTTCCGCCGAAACCGCGAGAGGTTCGGTGAGCACAAGCCCCGCGCCACCGTGTGCCTGTGCGATCAGTCTCTCTCTCTGCCGCGTTGCAGGAAGGCCGTCGGCTGCGTCGTAATCGCGGACCGGCGCGAAGGCGAGCCGGTTTGAGAGCGTCATATCCCGTAAGCGGAGCGGCGTGAAGACGGCAGGTGGCGAGACGAGTGGCTGCGCGGCATATCCGTCGCTGTTCGCCGCGCGCGCTGCCGTCTGGAACCAGCGCTCAACATCGCCGATGAAGTACGGATCGCGCTGTCGCAGGCTGTCGTACGTGATCCGGCCGCTGCGGGTGAGCAGGTTGAAGGCGAACGGCAACGGCGCGAAATGACGATACCGGCTGACATGCTCGAAATACCGCTGACTCTCCGCCGCCGCCCGCTGAATCGCCTCAACGCGCGGTTTGCGGCCAAGCCCGTAGACCCGGAGCGCCGTCGGCAGGTCGCTGTACTGCTCGCAGGCCGTGGCGAGCGCAATAGCATCCTCCATCGCCAGTTTCGTCCCGGAGCCGATTGAGAAGTGCGCGGTGTGCGCGGCATCACCGAGCAGCACGATATTCTCGTGTGACCAGCGCGCGTTTTTCAGCGTGAGGAATTTCAGCCAGTGTGACCGGTTCGAGTAGAGATGACGCCCGGCGAGATGGTCCACGAAGAGCGCCTCGCAGAAAGCGACGCTCGCCGCCTCGTCCGTCTCGGTCAAGCCCGCGCGTTGCCATGTCTCCTCCGTACACTCGACGATGAAGGTGCCCATCGTCGCGTCGAACGGATAGGCATGGACTTGAAAGAGGCCATACTGGCTCTCCTTGAAGATGAAGGTAAAGGCGTCATAGACCTTGTCCGTGCCGAACCAGATGAAGCGCGTCTTTCCTTGCTCGGTCTGCGGCCGAAGTGCGTCGGCGTGTTGGTGGCGGGTCATGCTATTGACGCCATCCGCCGCGATCAGGAGGTCGGCGTCGTGGCGCAGGGCGTCGGGGTCGGCGATGGCGGTATCGAAGTGGAGGCCGACACCGAGCGCGGCGCACCGGCGCTGGAGGATGTCAAGGAGGTGACGGCGCGCGATCCCCGCGAAGGTATGCCCCTCGCAGCGGATCAATTGATCCTTCACATGAATGTCAATCGCATCCCAGAGCACGAAGGCATCGGTAATCTCACGGTAGGTCATCGGGTCGGCCTCGCGCAGTTCGGTCAGCGTCCGGTCGGAGAAGACGACACCCCAGCCGTACGTCGCGCCCTCCGGATTGCGCTCGTGGAGGGCGATCTCCCATGCCGGATGCCCCTGCTTCAGAAGCAGGCTCGCATACAATCCCGCCGGCCCGCCGCCGAGGACATGCACCTTCATCCGTGCCCCACCTCATGGGCAGAAAGCAAACGGGGAGAAACCAGCAGCGCCTTTATGGTTCTTCTCGGTTTCATCCCAGAACCTCGGCGAGGCGGTTGAGTTGATCGAGATGAGCGGTTGTCGGGAAGAGGACGAGATGGTCGCATCCTGCCTCCGCGTAACCCCGAATGAACTGGACGATCGCCTGCGGCGTGATGAGCAGACCGGCGGCGATCCGTTCGGCAAAGGGGCCGGTGAAGGCGTAATAGTCGAGGAGATAGCGCGTGCCCGCTTCCGCTTCGTCCGCGCCGAGCGCGTAGTAGCCCATCGCCCAGAGGCGCGGCTGCCCCGGTCGCCCGGCGTCGGACCATGCGGTACGGGCCTTATCGGCGGCGGCGGCAAAGGCGCGCGGCGGGCCACCGCCGTGGATGTAGCCGTCCGCGTAGCGCGCGGCGCGGGCATAGGCGCTGTCGTTCAGGCCACCAACGAGCAGTTCCGGCCCGCCGGGCTGAGCAGGCCGAGGGCCGATCCGCTCATCCTCCCACTGTGACCGAAGGGCGGCGAGTTGCTCGCTCAGGCGGCGGCCGCGCGAATGATACGCAACCCCGGCGGCATCGTAATCGTCCTTCCGTGCGCCGAGCGCGAGGCCGAGCGTGAGACGGCCGTTGGAGAGCGCGTCCACCGTCGCGGCGGCTTTGGCGAGCAGCGCGTCATTTTGTATCGGGCCGATCATCACCGTCGTCGCGAGGCGGATGCGGGTCGTCAAACCGGCGGCAACCGCAAGCGTTGCGAGCGCGTCGTAACTGTCGTAGACGAGCCGGTCGAAGACGCCGAGGCTGCGAAACGGGCCGCGATCCGCCGTGCATGCCCATGTCCGCAGGAGGTCACCCGTCGCGCCCTTCAGTGTATTCGGCAGCCCGACCCCAACCTCCATGCCGTAACTCCTTTTGGAACGGAAAGCAATTGAGCCGCAAAGGCGCAGATCAGTCGGTTTCATCCCTGATCTGTCGCAGCCGGAATCGTTGCAGTTTGCCGGTTTCCGTATATGGTAGGGTGGTGACGAACTCGATGGCGCGCGGGTACTTGTATGGCGCGATCTCCGCCTTGACGAAGTCTTGCAGTTCGGTAACCGTCTCCGGTTTCGCGTCCGCCGGATCGCGCAGCACGATGAAGGCGGCGACGAGGTGGCCGCGTGCGGCGTCGGGGAGGCCGACGACGGCGCATTCCTGCACCTTCGGATGCTCCCGCAGGACGTTCTCGACCTCCGGCCCGGCGATGTTGTAGCCGGAGGAGATAATCATGTCGTCCGCGCGGGCCTGGTAGTGGAAGTAGCCGTCCGCATCCATCAGATAGACATCGCCGGTGAGGTTCCAACCGTTTTGCACGTAGATGTGCTGCCGCTCGGGGTCGGCGAGGTAGCGGCAGCCCGTCGGTCCGCGCACCGCGAGCCGCCCCACGGTGCCCGGCGGGAGTTCGTTGCCTTCGTCATCCACAATACGCGCCTCGTAGCCGGGGACGGGCTTGCCGGTCGCACCGGGGCGAATATCATCACCGGAGGCGGAGATGAAGATGTGTAGCATCTCCGTCGCGCCGATGCCGTCAATCAGTTTGAGCCCGGTCGCCTCCAACCATGCGTTGAAGGTCGGCAGCGGCAGCGTCTCGCCCGCCGAGACGCATTTTCGCAGCGAGGAGATGTCGTAGTCACCGACCATGCTCGTCAGGCGGCGGTACATCGTCGGCGCGGTGAAAAGAATGGTGACGCGGTATCGCTGGATTGCGTCGAGCAGGCCGTTCGGGCTCGGTTGCTCGATCAGCACGGATGAGGCGCCGATGCGGAAGGGGAAGAGCACCAGGCCACCGAGCGCGAAGGTGAATCCGAGCGGCGGTGTGCCGCAGAAGATATCGTCCGCGGCAGGCTGGAGAATATGCGCGGAGAAGCAATCGCAGATCGCCAGCACATCGCGATGAACGTGCATCGTTCCCTTCGCCTGGCCCGTCGAGCCGGAGGTGAAGGCGATCAGGGCAACATCATCGCTCGCGGTCGGGGCATTCGCGAAGGTCTCCGGCTTGCCCGCGCTCATCGCTTCGAGTGTATTGGGGTGATCGCCGGCATGGTAGAGGCAGACATGTGGATCGAGACCTGAATCGCTCGCGCGTACCTGCGCGGCGGCGGCCTGCATTTCGTCCGCGAACCGGCCATCGCAGAGAGCGATGGTGACGCGCGCCTTCATCATCACGTAGGTCAGTTCTCGCGTGCGGAGGAGAGGCATGGTCGTCACGGCAATCGCGCCCGCCTTGAGGACGGCGAACCACGCGGCGACGAGCATCGGGTTGTTCGGGCCGCGCAGGAGGACGCGGTTGCCGGAGACGACGCCAAGGTCTTCCACCAGCACATGCGCGATACGGTTCGCTTCCGCGAGCAGCGCGCGATAGGTGATCGTCTGCCCCGCGAAGTGGAGAGCCGGGCGGTTGCCGTGCGGGCCGGTCGCCATGGTGTCCAGGAGTTCGACGGCGCAATTCAGTTGGGTGGGGTAGGCGAGCGGCGAGTCAAAGGCGGGCCAGTCGGCAGTCGGCGGGAGGTTATCGCGCGCGAAGGTGTCCACATGGCCGGTTGGCCCGAACTGCACTGCCATCGCCCGTCCCTTCCTCCCACGTCAGCGTCCTGGAGTATCAGCGCTCTCGATGGCGTGAGTGTCCGTCAGTTCATGGATTTGTCAAGGCTCTTCCCATGAGACGGTAGGTGCCCGATGATGGGCAATGCAGGGCATCGCACGGTGGATTGGGGGAATGTCATGGAATCGCTGCAACCATCTGGCTGGCCGCAACCGCATGGCTATGCGAATGGGATCATCGCGGAAGGGCGCATCATCTTCGTCGCCGGGCAAATCGGCTGGAATGCGCGCGGCGAATTCGAGACGGATGACTTCGTCGGGCAAGTACGGCAAACGCTCCTGAATGTCGTCGCGGTGCTCGCCGAAGCGGGCACAGCGCCGGAGCGGATCGCACGGATGACCTGGTATATCACGGACAAAGCGGCGTACCGTGCGTCGCTCAAAGAAGTGGGTCGCGTCTATCGGGAGGTGATCGGCGCGCATTATCCGGCGATGACGCTCGTACAGGTGGCGGCGCTCCTCGAAGACCGGGCGAAAGTCGAAATCGAAGCGACCGCCGTCCTTCCGCTCTGAGAGAGAGTATACCCGCACGAAGCGAATGAGATGCCCTGTGTGGAAAGAGCCGGTAGGCGCTCGGCGACGCGCAAAAATGTGAAGCCCCGGCAGCCTCTGCCCCATCTCCGAACCCTGCGGCCTTGCGGCTTCGGTATCCGGCTGGGTGCTTCGGTCATCGGGACCTCACAGTCATGAATATACAGAGTGTTCGGACATTTGTCAAGGGGTTGAGCGATACGAGTTTTTTTTGGTCGAGTCGTCCTGACCATTTGGACAGCCCGGTTGCGGAGCGCGACGAGCGGTGGAGTGGAAATGGAGGGCCGGCGGCGCATGCGCTGCTATGTCGTTGGTTCCGTGGCAGGCGCCCGTCGCGCGTGACGAAGCGGCGTCCGACGTTGCTTCACCGGGTCAGATGGGGCGTCCTCCGGCACCAGCGCGTTCAGGGCGAAACCGAAGACCAGCCACCGCACCACTTCGACCGCGAGTAACACCACTTCGTTCCGCGCTCCCACGAGTGGGTCATGATCTTCGAGATGCGGGTAGATCAGCAGCGCGGTAACGATGAGCGGTGGCACGGAGAGTAACGCGACGCGAGCCAGTGACGGCCACCGATGCAGATCGAAAGCGTGATACCCCGCGCCGATAATGCTTGCGGCGAGCAGGAAGATGGGCCAGCCGAGCAGCAGCCGCCAGCCGCTACCCACACCCGTTGACGCGAGGACGCGCGCCGCGCCGAAGAAGCGGAAGCCGAAGCGGAGCATCCCAACAGTGCCATTGGTGGCGAGCAGGGCGGCGACACCGGCAATCACGCCGAGGAAGAGGCCGCGCTCCTCGCGTAGCGCGCTCCGTGCCTTCCGCACCACGAAGAACAGCACGCCGAGGGCAATGAATGAGCAGAGGGCGGCGACAGGCAGCGAGAGCCGCTCAAAGGCATCGAGCGCGGCGGGGCCAATGAAGACCCCGGTGAGCGTCAGCACGAGGATATACATGAAGCCGCCGAGGGCGAGCGCGGGCAGGAAGACGAGGAACGGCTCACCGAGCACGCCCACGGCAATCGGGGTGATAATCCGCAAGCCGGGGATAAGGCGACCCGCAACGACGGACCGCGCGCCATATCGCTGCACCGTCCGTTCCATGCGGCCCAACCGCTCCGGCGTCAGGTGGATAAAGCGGCCATAGCGGGTGACGAAAGGGCGGCCGACGCGACGGGAAACGCCGAAGAGGCCGCTCGCGCCGGCGATCGTGGCAAGTTCCATGACGAGCAGGATGACCCAGAGATGTTGCCGGTGTTGCGCGACTTCGACGCCGGCGAGGAGCATCATCAAATCACCGGGTACGGGGCTGGGAACGCCCAGTTCCTCGATGAAGATGAGCGCGGCGATCACCATGAGCGGGTGCGTAGCGAGCAGGAAGTGAAAGGTATGGCTCAATGCGGTTCCCAACACGATCACGGCATGATTCCCTCACGATGACTCGTCGCCATTCTGGAGCGCCCGGCGTGTAGTGCTGTAGCAGGATCGTTGCCGCCTCCTTCCGCGCGATGGCATGCCAGCGGCGCGATGCCAACCCGTACGCGTGTTGTACAGCGTGCCGACCACCGGAGCGGGCGTCATCCGGGTCTCGCCGCTGATCGGTTCTCCGTCGTCTGGCGCCCCGGGAGCCCATCGAAAAGTCCTGTCGCCCCACGCGGACGCCACAACGGTACGGCTGATGGCGCGAGACTCCCTGATAGATCATCGAACGCGACGACACGGCCCTGTTCGGCGGAATCGAGGCCGCGCAGGACAATCAGCATATCGTGGAAACTCTGGCCAATTGTGGCGACAACCGGCACGTCGTGGACAAGTGCCTCGGAGAAGTTGAGGAACTCGCCGAAGTAGCCGCCGTCAATCCCCGCGAAGCGGTGCTCCTCAACGCTGCCATCAGGCCGGTGGATCGCGACATGGCGGTTGCTCGCCTGTCCGCCGAGCGTCATCACACCGTCTGTCCCGTAGAGCCGCATCTCATTGGGTTCGGGCGGCACAGGGATGTCCGGGTAGCAGGCGGTATAGTTGCCGATCGCGCCGCCGATGAATAGGAGATTGAGCGTCAGATCGGAGGGCGCATCTACCGTCCGGTTCGCCGACTGGGTCGCCCCATGCACCTCCCGCACCTCCCCACAGAGCATTCGCATCTGCGCGGTATGGTGGACACCGCCGTCGAGGTGAGCGCCCCCTCGATATGCCGGGTGATGCCGCCACGGCGTACTGGAGAATCGCCCCGCGATCGGCACAATTTGATTGACCATGCGCCAGGTCATCAGATGCACGCGACCGATGGCATCGGCGTCGAGGAGGGATCGGGCAAGACGGAGGTCGTCGCGGTAAAAGCAGTTCTCCGCGATCAATACCTTCCGTTCCGGGAATGCTGTTTCGAGCGCCAGGAAGGCGCGGCCCTCTTCCTCATCAACACCTGGCGGTTTCTCGCAGATCACGTCCTTGCCCGCTGCCAGGCAATCGCTCGTCACTCGGTAATTGAGGGGGATGGGCAGGGAAATAAGCACCGCCTCGACATCATCGCGGCGCAGGAGATCATGATAGTCCGCGTAATAATCCGCCATCGAAGCGCCGGTGTAACCCGCGAAGCGCTCGGCCTTGGGGCGGCTACGATTCGCGAACGCGGCGATCGCGAAGCGCTCCGGCATCCGTTTCAACGCGGGCCAATGCAGTTGCTCGACAGCGAGGCCGGTACCGATCACACCAAGACGGACGGGCTGTGGGGCGTTATGAAGATCACGCACGGGTTCCTGCCTTTCCTATCCGGGCACGATGCGACATTCCGGCGGGACAGAGTATCATGCGGTGATTGCGGTATATGCCGCGCACCGCGCTTCGCTCCACGACGCGGCGGGGTATTGCTCATCGGGAGAGAATACCTGTGGAACGTTCGCGCGCAAGGCAGAGCGCTGTTAGGATATTCGTCCCACGCCGATACGGGGTGCAATGATCGGGAGACGTTCCGTGGTGGCCGAATGTGCATGCTCGCGTGCGCCCTGGACGGCCTTGCTCAGATCCAAAAAGCGGCCCACCATCAATCCATCGTCGCTCCGCAGGATGTACGAACCGCCCCGGGTCTGCACGTCGTAGCGTTTCCCGCGGATCACAAAATGCCACAGGCGATGGTCATAGGGATCAACAGTAAGGCGCACGCCCGACACATAATGAAGCAGTCGCGGCATCGCATGCCCTCTTTCCCGTTCAGGCGGAACGCGCGTATCATCCGAAGATTACGTACAATAATGTAACGATGGACACGGTTCATGGTTACGCTTTCCGTATAGGGAAAATTTCGGGGTGGTACGCGGGGAGGGGCTCGAACCCACGGCCTTCTGCTCCGGAGGCAGACGCTCTATCCACTGAGCTACCCGCGCACTGCCACTATGGTAGCGGTTTCGTTGGCGGGCGTCAAGGCGAAAATCAGGGTTGTCAGGCTTCCACTGCATCTCGAACGCGGGATTGGCGAACGCCGAGGCGGCGCCAGTTTGGTGTCGCCAGCGGCGCGACGCAGAGAATCAAAACGGCAAACAACGCGAGCCAACGGCGCATGTGAACCTTCTCAGTCCCGGTCTTCATCTTTTCCGAGAAGAAGCATACGGGATGATGCGCTTGCTGCCGAGACGAGCCTACGCGTGGGTGTCGCGGATTGGTCACCCCGCGACTCACCGCAAATGACAACCCGGCGCGGATCGTCCATGATGCACGGAGTGACTGTAGAGAGACGAGAAACGGCCAGTCGCCCGTGCCAAAAGGAGATGTGAACGATGCCAATCATTGATCCACCGGATGCGCGCTCGATCATGGCAATCGCCGCGCATCCCGACGACATCGAGGCCTGGTGCGCCGGGACGCTTGCCGGTGCGATGGACAGAGGCGCGACGGTGCGGCTCCTGCTCGTCACCTCCGGCGACAAAGGCTCCGGCGATCCCACCGCTGATGCGCGTGCCGTGGCGATGCGCCGCGAGGCAGAAGCGATAGCGGCGGCCCGGTTGCTCGGCATCGCGGAGGTTGCCTTCCTCCGTTACACGGATGGCGAGGTCGAGAATACGCAGCCGCTCCTGCGCGACATCGTCGGCGGCATCCGTCGCTGGCAGCCGGAGATCGTCTTCACCTTTGATCCGGAACACCCTTTGCCGCGCTATATCAGCCACCGCGATCATCGCACCGTCGGCCGGGCGACGCTCGACGCGATCTTCCCCCTCGCGCGGGACCCGCTCGCCTTCCCGCAGCAGGTGCGCGATGGCCTGCCGACGCACAAGGTCGGCGCGATCTGGCTCTTCGCCAGCGCCGTCGCGGATGCCTATGTGGACATTTCCGCGACCTTCGAGCGTAAAATCACCGCCCGCCTCGCTCACATCAGCCAGACTGCCGATCCCGCTGCCCTCCCCGCACGCTTCCGCACGCGGGACAGCGCCGCGGGCGCCCCCGTTGGCCTGCCCCTTGCCGAAGCCTTCACCATTGTCACCATCGGTCGGTGATGCGATCAGTCGGCCTGACTGCGATACACTGTGCGCAGGTCATCGGGTAAGGTCACGACATTCAATGGAGGGGAGGCGATATGAGCACGGAGCGACATTGGAGCCGGGAGCCGGGGCGGTGGGAACCGGCCTTCACACCGGCGGCGCTCGCGATGATCCCGACGAATGCGACGCCGCGGCCGTCGCCGGATGGGCGGATGGTCGCGTACAGCCGGGGATACGACGGGCGCGTAGATTTGATGGTCGTGCCCGTGGCGAGTGGGATGCCGGTGCAACTGAGCGACGAACCGGCGATGCAGGGGCCGGACCCAAGCCAGCGGCAGGCATCAAGCATCGCCTGGACGCCGGACAGCAGGATGATCCTCTTCGCCTCCCGCAAGGATGGCAAACTCTTCGTCGTGTCCGCGAGTGGCGGCAAGGCGCGGCAGGTTGACGAGGGGCCGGGCAACCATCATTCGCCGAGCGTCTCGCCGGATGGCACGCGCGTCGCCTATGTCGCCGAACGCGGCGAGGATGTGGACATCTTCATCGCCGCGCTCGACGGCGCATGGACGCGTAAGGTGAGCCGGGGCGACGAATACGTGCTGGAGCCGAAATGGTCGCCGGACGGCACGCACCTGCTCTGGTGCCAGTGGCCGCACTACGATATGCCGTGGGACGAACTGGCGATTGTCGTCGCGGACGCGGAGGGGAACGGCGCGAAGGTCATCGCGGGCGGCAATCGGGTGACGAATAACTATCCGGTCTGGTCGCCGGACGGGCAGCGGATCGCCTTCATCTCCGACCGCGACAGCGACTTCGGCAATCTCTGGATAATGAACGCCGACGGCAGCGGCGCGGAACGGCTCGTCCACGAATCGAACCAGCACGGTTCACCCGCGTGGTCGCCGGACGGGAGGCGGATCGCCTACACGCGCAACGACGACGGTGATGTGCAGGTCTGCATCTGGGAAAATGGCGCAACGCGCCAACTGACATCATCGCCCGGCGTGCATGACAATGTCGCGTGGCCGGACGCGGATCATCTCGTGTATGCCTTCAGCAGCCCCATCCTGCCAGTGGACATCTACGTCCATGCGGTGGACGGCTCGCTCCGGCGGCCGCTGACGCAGAGCGCGACGGGTGGCATCCTCGGTGGCGACCTCATCATGCCGGAGCACGTCCAGTGGACGAGCCGCGACGGCTTGCCGATCCACGGCCAACTGATCACGCCGCGCGAAACCATCCCCGGCGACCATCCGCTCGTCGTCTCGATCCACGGCGGCCCCGTTGGGCAGACGCTCTCCAACTGGATGCCGCAGGTGCAGTACATGACGCAGCGTGGCTGGATCGTCCTGCAGCCGAACTACCGGGGCAGCAAGGGGTATGGTCGCGCCTTCATGGAGAAACTCTACGGCGATTGGGGTGGTGGCGACCTCGACGATTACATTACCGGCGCGGAAATGGTGATCGGGCAGGGGCTGGCGAACCCGCGCAAGGTCGTCGCGATGGGCGGCTCGGCAGGCGGCTATAGTACGCTGATCTGCATGACCAAAGCGCCCGATTTCTTCCGTGCGGGCGTCTGCCGCTTCGGCGTCGCCGACCTCAGCACCTTCACGGACAAGACGTGGATTTTCGAGCGGCATTACATGGCGAAACTGATGGGCGCGCCGAGCCGGAACAGCGACCTCTATGTCGCGCGTAGCCCGATCCATCACGTCGCCAATGTCAAAGAACCCCTCCTCATCCTGCAAGGCGAGGAGGACATCGTCTGTCACCCCAGCCAGATGAATAGCATGGTGGACGCCCTCCGCAAGGCGGGCAAAGACGTGGAATACCACACCTATCCCGGCGAGGGCCACGGCTGGCGCAAAGTCTCCACGATGATTGACGATGCCCACCGCACCGACGACTTCCTCATCCGCAAGGTGCTGAACCGGTAAGGGAAACCGTATGAACCACAGAGACACCGAGAGCACAGAGAACGGGAGGGGAGGATTCCGTGTGGGGCGAAAGACTTTCTTTCTCTCAGCCCCTTTTCTCTCTTTGTGTCCTCTGTGTCTCTGTGGCTAGAGGATTTTCATGAATAGGACGGATCGGCTGCTGGCAATTGTGCTGGAGTTGCAGCGGGCAGGGAAGCGGCGCGCGGAGGATTTGGCCGCGACGTTCGAGACGAGCAAGCGGACAATTTATCGGGATATGGAGGCGCTCTCGGAGGCGGGCGTGCCGATCGTCGCGGTACCGGGGCAGGGGTACGCGCTGATGGCGGGATATTTCCTGCCGCCGCTCTCGTTCCGCACTGATGAGGCGACGATGCTCCTGCTGGGCAGCGATGTGATGGCGCAGCAGTTCGACGCGCAGTACCGCGCGGCGGCGCAGTCCGCGGCGGCGAAGATCGAGGGCGTGCTGCCGGAGAAGATGCGCGACGAGGTCCGGTATCTGCAAGAGAGCATCCGCCTCTTCGCGCCCGGCGATCCGGCGGAGCATGAGAGACTGCTGCACCTACGCCGGGCGCTCCTCGACCGCCGGACGGTCCGGTTCCGCTATACGGCGCGCAATCCAAGCGACACGCAGCCCCCGGCCTATCGGGAGATTGATCCGTACGCCCTCATCCATGTTTCCGGCGCCTGGCACGTCTCCGGATACGATCATCTGCGGCACGACCTCCGCAACTTTCGCCTCGACCGGATCGAAGACCTCGCCTCGCTTGACCGCACCTTCGTTCGACCACCGACCTTCACGACGCGGCAACGACCGCCGGATACGGGCAGGAATATCGTCGTGCGCGCGCTCTTCGATCGCGAGACGGCGCGCTGGGTGCGCGAATCCCGCTCGTTCTATGCCGTCGCGGAAGAAGACACAGCAGATGGGCTACTCGTGACACTCACCGTGCGGCAGGAGCGCGATCTCCTGTCATGGCTCCTCGGTTGGGGCAGTCATGTTCGCGTCCTCGAACCGGAGTCGCTACAGCGGCTCGTCATGCAGGAGGCAGAGGGCTTATTGAAGAACAATTCCCCTTCCCTTTCGCTACTGACATAATGGTGTCACAGCCGGACGGTATGGTGTAGGGGAAGGTAGCGACCACCGGGGTTGCCGCCGCAATTCCCACCAGGAGGTTTGCGAATGAGCGCCACACCGTCCCTCTCCTTTGTCCTGTTGCACGTCGCCGATATTGACGCCGCGTTCCGCTACTGCACGGAGCAACTCGGGTTTGTGCCTGTTCCCGAGCAGAACGGGCCAACGTTCCGCATGTTCGCTCCGAGAGAAGGAGGCATCCCCTTTAGCATTGCCACCGCGCCGGACCCGTCCAGAGTCGGTGAAGTTGAACTGTACTTCTACACCCAGGAACTCGAAAATCTGCGCGCCACCTTGCTGGATAGGGGCGTGGAAGCGGGGCCGATCCAGTCTCCCCCATTCGGTGACATCTTCACGGTACCCGCGCCGGATGGCGTGCCGCTGACGACGATGCGGCCCGCAGCGTAAAGCCTCACCCTCAGCCCCCTCTCCACCGCGATGGAGAGGGGGAGATACGGTGTTCTGCTCCGTACGACGATGCGCGCTCGGAGGCAATCGCCCGCGGTTACGCTGTATTAGAGCACATATCGTATTGGTGGTGGCGGGCTTTAGCCTGCCACAGCAAGGAACGGCAGGCTAAAGCCCGCCACCATCGGCTCAATGCTTCTGCAAAACGCTGTGGGGTAGGACTACTGGGCGCACGATCTCCGCGCGTTCGCTTGAAAGTGTTGGCAGTCGCGCCTATCATCCGGGGGTGATGTCGCGCGATAACCGGAACCGGACACCGGAAGGGATAGAAACGCGAATGCGCGGGAATAGCCAGGCACGGTTGCTCCAACTCAGCGGGTGGTTGCTCGTGGTCGTCGGCATGCTGCTGCCGACCGTCTTTATCGTGGCGGCGCCACGCTTCCTCATTCTCATGCTGCCATTGGCATGCATCCTCCTCGTCCTCGGTCTGGTGCTCGTTTCCGGCCGCTGGCCGTCCGGGCGGGACATCACCTGAGTTGCGTCCATCGCGCCGTCTGGTACGATGACCGCCGCGTTTGCACTGGCATCACGAACGGAGGCGGTCATGACGGAGAGCGCGACGGGGCGACGAATGAAACTCGGTGTGATGCCCTCGCTCGGTGAGGGCTCCTTTGATGGCAGAACACCCCGCTACGCCGATATTCAGGCGATGGCGCAGACAGCGGAGCAAATCGGTCTCGATTCCTTCTGGCTGGCGGATCACCTCATCTATCGTTACCCGGAGAAGGATGAGAACGGCTGTTGGGAGGTCTTCACCTTCATGAGCGCCGTCGCGGCGGTCACGTCGCGGATCACGATTGGCCCGCTCGTCGCCTGCACCTCCTTCCGCAATCCGGCCTTGCTCGCCAAGATGGCGGATGCCCTCGACGAGATCTCGGGCGGGCGGTTTATCCTCGGCCTCGGCTGCGGCTGGCACGAACCGGAGTATGACGCCTTCGGCTATCCCTTCGACCATCGCGTCGGGCGGTTCGAGGAGGCGATGGCGATCATCGCGCCGCTCCTGCGTGAGGGGCGCGTGGACTTCCACGGCAAGTACTATGACGCGACGAACAGCGTCCTCCTGCCGCGCGGCCCGTCCCCGACCGGCCCGAAACTCTGGATCGGCTCGAAAGCGCCCCGCATGCTCGAACTGACCGCGCGGTACGCGGACGCCTGGAACACCGTTTGGCACATTGACCCGGCGGTTATCCTCGAGCGCTACGCTCCTCTGAAGGACGCATGCGCCGCCATTGGGCGGGATCTCTCAACGCTCGAACTGACGGCGGGCACCTTTGTCAGCCTGCCGGAACCAGGCAAGGAGAGCGAAGATGACGGCAAGTCCATCACCGGCACGCCTGTACAAATCGCCGAAAAGTTGCAGGCGTTCGCGGCGATCGGCGTCACACACCTGATCGTCATCCTCCGCCCGTCCACGACTCCCGCCCACATTGAGCGGTTCGCGCGCGTTGTGGAGATCATGGATCGGGGCTGAACTCCCCTCACCCCCTGCCCCTCTCCATCGCGATGGAGAGGGGCAGGGGGTGAGGTTTTACCCTTCGTTCCCCACCCCCGCCAGAACGTCCGACTCCGCCGCATGGCGATCACGGTCGCGGTTCGCGAGGTTGCTCGGCCACCACATGTGCGAGCCGACATCGAGCGTCAGCGCCGGGACGAGGATCGAGCGGACAATCAGCGTATCGAGCAAGACCCCGAAGGCGACGACAAAGCCAACCTCGGTGAGGGTCACGAGTGGCAGGACCGCGAGGACCGAGAACGTGCCGGCGAGCACCATGCCCGCTGAAGTAATCACTCCTCCCGTTACCGCCAATCCCTTGAGCATGCCGCGCCGCGTGCCGAGGTGCGTGGATTCCTCCCGCACCCGTGCCATCAGGAAGATGTTGTAGTCAATGCCCAGCGCGACGAGGAAGATGAAGCCGTACAGCGGGAGCGACGCATCCTCACCCGCGAAATGGAAGACCTTGTCAAAAACGACAACACTGATGCCGAGTGACGCGGCGAACGAAAGAATGACTGTGAGGATGAGGATAATCGGTGCGACGATCGCCCGGAGCAGCAAGCCGAGAATGATGAGGACCACGAGGAGAACGAGTGGCAGGATCACTTTGTTGTCACGGCTGGACGCGCGGTTCACATCGAGGTTGATGGCGTCGTTCCCGCCGACGAGCGCGTCCGGCCCCGCCGCCGCCTTCAGCCCCGCGCGCAATTGGTCTATCGCATCGTACGATGCGCCGCTATCGGGAGCGGATTTCAGCGTCAGATCGAACCGGGCGAGGTCGCCGGCCGTCTCTATCGGGCCGACGAGCGCGACATCGGCATTCGCCTGTGCCGCCGCGCGCGCCGCTTCCACATTTGTGGCAGGCCGCACGATGATGTTCGTCGGTGAACCGGCGCCAGACGGGTAACTCTGCGCGATCAGTTGCAATCCAATCACCGAATCAGGTTTCGCGCGGAAACCGTTCGCCTGCGTCAGGCTGTTGTTTGTGTCCACGAGGCCAATCGCCATCACACCAAGCAGAACGACAGTCGCGATCCAGACGAGGCGGGGCCGCCGCGCGATCCAGCCGCCGATGCGCGCCCAGAGGCCCGATTCCTCGTGCGGCGCGGAGCCGTAGCGGGGAATGAACGGCCAGAAGACGCCCCGCCCGAAAATGACAAGGAGCGCGGGGAGGAGCGTGAGCATCGCGATCAGGGTCAGGACGATGCCAATCGCGCTCACTGGCCCCAGCCCCTTGTTGCTGTTCAGTTCCGCGACCAGCAGGCAAAGCAGGCTGATCGTCACCGTCGCGCCGGAAGCGGCAATCGCCGGACCCGCGCGACGGAGGGCAAAGGCCATCGCCTCGTGGCGATCTTCGTGATTGCGCAATTCTTCGCGATACCGCGCGATGAGCAGGAGGGCGTAGTCTGTGCCCGCGCCGAAGATCAATACCGTCAGGATGCCGGCGCTGAGACCATTGACGGTCAACCCGGCCCGTGCGACGCCATAGACGGCCGCTGAGGTGATCTGATTCGCCAGGCCGACGGAGATCAACGGCAGTAGCCAGAGGAATGGGCTTCGGTAGGTGAGGAGGAGGAGAATCGTGACAATACCGACCGTGGCGAGCAGCAGTTTGGAGTTGATGTCCCCGAAGACCGCATTCGCGTCAACCGCGAAGCCCGCCGGCCCGGTCACCTTGACATCGAGGCCGGTCTCTCCGCTACTGACGATCTCCCGGAGTGCCTTGACCGCCGCGATCAGCCGATTCGAGTCCGGGTTTTCCTGAAATGGCACGCTGTAGAGTATCGCCTTCCCGTCTTGCGAGGGGATCGGCGGGGAGGGCGGTAATGAGAGGTCAAGGCGCCGCGCGATGATCGCGTCGTGATCCGCGGTCGCTTTTGCGCGGTCCGCGTCGGTCAGCCCGGTCGCGCGGCGGTAGATGACGATCGCGGGTGCGGTCTGACCGGAGGGAAACTGCTTCTCGAGGTCGAGGACCTTCGTGGATTCCGCCTTGCCCGGCAGATAACTGGAGGCCTCGTTCGATTCGGCGGACATGAGTTTGCTGGCGAACGGCACCGCAACGACGAGGATGATTACCCAGAAGAGTAGGACGAGCCATTTGGTGCGCCGACCGGATGCGAGCGTCAGGATTGCATTCAATGCACCTCTCTCCTTCTCCATTCATCCCGTGTCATCCAGGGATTGATACCACAGCGTGTACGCCGCTCGTGACATGCCGCGCCGGTGTCGGTACCACGCACGGCAGAGGCGAAAGCCGTCCGCGAGCGGCATGAGCGATCTTTGACCCCTCCGTTGCTTGTGCGATTCATCACAAGCCTCCGGTATCATCGGGTAGGACCGGGCGCTGCCGCTACCTTCGGAAGGACAAGATGCCCCTGTCCTTTCGGACAGTCTGTTAAGTAGGTGCTGGTAAGTTCGCACGCTTGGTGTACGCCTTGCGCGGACGGCTATCCATCGCACCGACCGGTCGCCCCGCCTTCCTGCCCGTCGGTGCCTTGCGATGCCCGTCCAAAAACCAT
>Ga0102924_1001437_pt1 | contig 27481 bp, 21 predicted proteins | sample PaiPotPPM11metaG_FD_80116 | JGI IMG/M metagenome (GOLD analysis project Ga0102924, IMG submission 80116) | Iron sulfur acid spring bacterial and archeal communities from Banff, Canada, to study Microbial Dark Matter (Phase II) - Paint Pots PPM... ... | reverse complement strand
CTCGTACACCTCCTGCTCGGTTGCGCACGTGTGGGTGATGCCGGTGGCGTCGTCGAGGATGCCGTACTCGGACACGTGCAGTCCGTTGCGCACAGCCGCTTCGCGCAAGGCGGCGTTGTGGGCGCCCGAGCCGGTGAAGTGCTGGAGCAGGTTGCCAAGCTGCGCCGGCTTTGCGATGCGCAGGTCGACGTTGATGCCCGAGTGCGTACGCCCCCGTGCGCCCGCCTTGCCGGCCGAGCTGACGCTCTCGATCTCCGCCAGGCGCCCGAGGCCCTTGGCGAGCGCCGTCGGGCGCGTGGTAGTGGCGACGATGTCGATGTCCTTGACGGAGTCCGCCTGGCGGCGAACAGAGCCGGCCAGGCAGATGTGTGTGCCTTCGCCGCCGAGCTCGCGCAGGCCCGCTACCAGCGCCTCGCCGATCTCGATTGCGCGTGGCAGCAGGGTGCGCGGCGCGGCGCGCGGGGGCGGCTGGGCGTCGGGGGAGTCCAGCGCAGCCAACACGCTCGCCTCGAGCTTGGGCCCCAGCCCGCGCACCGTGCGCAGGCGTTCGTCCAGGGCAGCCTGGCGCAGCGCCTGCGGCGAGTCGATGCCGAGCTCGGAATGCAGCAGGCGGGCGCGCTTGGCGCCCAGGCCGGGCAGGTGCGTGATTGTGATCAGGCCCGCTGGGAACTTGGCGCGCAGCCGCTGTGCCGCCGGAATCGTGCCCGTGTCGATGAGCGCGAGGATCTTCTCCTGCAGGGTCTTGCCGATGCCCGGCAGCTCGGTTGCACGGCCCTGCCGGGCGAGCGCGGCGACTGACACGGACGCGTCGCGCACGGCCTTGGCGGCGGTTCGATAGGCGACTACCCGGTGGACGATCGCGCCGTCGAGCTCGTACAGGTCGCCGAGTTCCTCGAGGGCGTCGGCGATCGCCGCATTCGACGGGTCGGGCACGGCAACCAGGGTAGGGACCGCGGGCGGGCGGCCCCGGTCCCGCCACGCGGGCGCGCCCGCTATCCCCGACACTCACTAGGGTACGCCGGTCGATGTCCGGCGAGCCCTGGCTGATACTGCCCACATACAACGAGGCGGAGAACGTGCGGGCGATCGTCGCGGCGGCCGGCGAGGTGCTCGCGGGAGCCTCCCCAGATGGGTTTCACGTGCTGATCGTCGACGACGGCTCGCCCGACGGCACAGGGCGGATCGCCGACGAGATGGCGGGCGAGCGCGAGTGGCTGGAGGTGCTGCACCGGACAGAGAAGAACGGCATCGGGCCCGCCTACCTGGCGGGCTTTCGCCACGCGCTGGAGCATGGCGCGGGCTATGTGATGGAGATGGACTCGGACTTCTCCCACGACCCGGCCGACCTCGCGCGGCTGCTGGCGGCGACCGACGGCGGCGCGGCGGGTGGCGGCGCGGACCTGGCGCTGGGCTCGCGCTACGTGCCCGGCGGCGGCGTCAGCGACTGGGGCATGCTGCGGCGCTTCATCAGCGAGGGCGGCTCGACGTACGCGCGGCTAGTGCTGGGGCTGCACGTGCGAGACCTCACGGGTGGCTTCAAGTGCTTTCGCAGCGAGGTGCTGCAGGCGATCGATCTGGATTCTGTCCGTTCGCAGGGCTATGCGTTTCAGGTCGAGCTGACCTACCGCGCCGTGCAGGCAGGCTTTGGCGTAGTGGAGGTGCCGATCGTCTTTCGCGACCGCCAGCATGGCCAGAGCAAGATGTCCTGGCGCATAGCCGCAGAGGCCATGTGGCTGGTGCCGCTGCTGCGCTTCAGATAGCTCGCCGGCCAGCCGATGCCAGTGAGATGGATGCGTCGGCCTACGCGTTTGCCCACGGCATGCGCCATACGCGCACGACGTTGCGGGCCTGGCAGCGCAGGCCGCTGCGCGTAGTCGGCCGCTGGGCGGCCGGCTCGGCCGTCGCGGCCACCGGGCTGCTGCTAGCGGTGTGGGTGGTGGCGTCGCTCGATCGCGGCTATCAGCAGGTGCTCAAGCTGCAGCCGCCGTTCGCAGTCGGCGGCGGCGGCGACGTCGTGCACGTCCTTGCCAGCAACCTGCTCGTGCTGGCTCTGCATGCGATGGCGTGCGTGGCCGGGTTCATGGCGGGCAGCTCGCTGCCGCTGCAAGCGGGGCATCTGCGCGGTGCCTCGCGCTGGGCGCACGAACGCGGCGGGCGCTTTGCGATCGTGTTCGTGGCCTGCGCGACCGCCTTCTCGCTGAGCGCACAGGCATATGTGATCGGGCATGAGCTGGCGGGCGTGTCGCACTTCCTGGGGGTGTCCCCAGGGCTCCTGCTTTTGGGCGTGCTGCCGCACGCCATCCCCGAGCTGATCGCGCTGTTCTTGCCGCTCGCAGCCTGGATCATGGCCAGCCGCCGCGGCGAGTGGGATCAGCTGCTGGCGGCCACCGTCGTGACGGTCGCGCTGGCCGTCCCCGTGCTCGTAGTGTCGGCGCTGGTCGAGGTCTATGTCTCCCCGCACCTGTTCACGGCGCTCACTCACATCCACCCGCCGATCGTGCGCCGTTCGGGAGGTTGGATCGTCACCGTCAGGTGAGCGAAGGTCTACGCTTGCAGTCAGTGCTCGTACGCGCAGGGATCCTCGCGGTGCTGCTGGGGCTCGGTCTCCTCGTGCCGACCGGCGCCGTTGCCGCGCCGCAGGACGTCGCCTCCACCGATGCGTATCTCGCCGCTGCTTCCAGCGACCTGCGCGCGGCCATCGCAAGCATGCCTACGACGATCGACGCGAGCGTAGCCGCGCTCAACCGTCGCTACGCTGGTGAATGTCCGCACGTCGCCGCAGGCTCGATCCAGGACGAAGCGGCCGACCCGATGACCTTTGAGGTCGCGGGCGCGCTGTGGTCGACCGCCTATCACGCGGACGCGAAGATCGTCGACTCGTTCGACCGCGCCGTCAAGCCGCTGCGCTGGAGTAACACGAAGATCACGCGCGAGGTGGACGGCTATGCGGCCAGCCTGCACGAACTGTCCGTCTTGCCGCTGCCCGGCCTGTGCGGCGACATGCGCGCGTGGGCTGGCGGCGGCTTCGGCGCGATCCCTACGACCACCACGCAGTTCGACAAGCACGTAGAAGCGATCGAAGGCCATCCGCTGAAGTTGGCGCTGCTGGCCCCCTACGAGGGCCCCGCGCAGAGGGCCCTGGCCGCGCGCGTAGCCGGCCTGGAAGCCCGCTTCGAAGAACTGGAAGGCGAACTCAGCCAGAAGTGGTTCGACGAGACGCTCGAAACGCTCGCGCTGCCGCAGTGACCGTGTGCTCGGGCGGCATCCGTCATACCATTGTTATACGGAGGTCGCAGGGCAACATATCCCTTGGGCCGACCTTCCTTCATTTCCCTTGGGCCGACCTTCCTTCATTTCCCTTGGGGCGACCTTCCTTCACTTTGTATAGTGAGGGGTAAGCAACCAAGGAGAGAACCATGGCAGGCACACTCACGCAGATCACCGACACCAACTTCGACGCCGAGGTTCTCGAGGCCGACGGCCCGGTGCTCGTCGACTTCTGGGCTCCCTGGTGCGGCCCCTGCCGCGTGGTCGCGCCCGTGCTCGAGGAGATCGCCTCTGAGCGCCCGGACCTGCGAATCGTCAAGCTGGACATCGACGAGAACCCGCAGACGGCAGCTCGCTTCCAGGTTCTGTCGATTCCCACGATGATCCTGTTCAAGGCCGGCCAGCCGGTCAAGACGGTGGTCGGCGCCTACCCCAAGAAGAAGCTCGAGGCCGAGCTGGAGCCGGTCCTGGCGTAGCTTGACCCGGCGCCGACTGGGAATCGGCGCTGCGTCAGAGACATGGTCCCGCTGTCGCGTTGCGTCCAACCCGGGACGTAGCGCCGCTGGTCGAGCCCGGCGGGTGCGCACGTTTGACGGGATTGCCGGGATGTCGATACTTGCGCTCAGCTAGAACACGCTGCTGAGAGCCGACGCGACCACAGGCTCGTCGCCTCGCCGCGGAGCGCAATGAGCCGACGAACGTTGAGATCCATCGCCCGAGGCACCCCCGCTGTGGGCGTCTCGCTGGCGGTGATCGGCTCGATCACGTGGCCCCTGCTGTTCACCTATTCGGGCTTTGCCAGCGATTGGTCGCACCACCTGTGGCTGGTCTGGCATCAGAGCTTGTCCATTCAGCAGGATCACTTTCCCAGCTTCTTCCTCAACAGCTCCTACTCCGTCCTCAACCCTATATTTGCCTTCTATGGCGGGACGCTCTATGCCCTGACAGGCCTTCTGTCCCTCGCGCTGGGCGGGGCCCCCGTGCAGGCGTACGTGTTCATGTACATGGTGGGCTTCGTCGGCGCGTTCGGCGGCTGGTACTGGATGGCGCGCATGGCGGGCCTGTCGCGCTGGCCGGCGCTGGTACCGGGCGTCGTGTTCGTCACCTCGTCGTATTTCGTAATGCTCGTCTACGTGCGCGGGGACTGGCCTGAGTTCATGGCCGTGTCGATGATCGCGCCGATGGTCGCATCGGGAATTAGCGTGCTTCGCTGCGAGCGCGTGCCCGTGGGTGCGACGGCTGCCCTAGCGCTCAGCGCCGTGCTGTTCTTCGGCAGCCACACCATCACCGTCCTGCTGGGGCTCACCACGCTCGCTCTCACCGTGCTCGCGATCTTTGTCTGCGTGCCCGACGCCCGCCGGCTGGTAACGCGCCGGGGTGCGTTTCACGTGGCGGGCGTGCTCGTGGCGGCCCTCACGGTCAGTGCCTGGTACCTGCTGCCGACGCTCGCCTATGAGTCGCGTACGCGCGTCGGCAGCGAATACGAGCATTCGCGGATGGCAGTCAAGACGACCATGGGGTTGGTCTCCATGGCGCATCTTTTCACGCTCTCGCGCAGTTCCGCACTTTCGACTCCTTCTCCCTATCCGTTCGCATTGGCGTTGCCCACGGTCGCGATCGCCTGGGTGCTCGTGGGCCTTGTCGTCTTGACGCGCGGTCGCGGCGATCGGACATGGGCGCGGGTGCTGGTGATCTGCTCTGCGCTGGCGGTGCTCGTCACCCTCGTCATGACGCATTCCAGCCTGCTGTTGGCGCTGCCACGCCAGTACACGTTCATCCAGTTCAGCTACCGCCTGGAGTCGTACGTGCTGCTGGAGCTGTCCGCCGCGATCCTGGCGGCTCTGGTGCTGGCGCGCAGCGCCGCCGGGCGCCGCCGGCGCGCCTTCGCGTGGCTGGCGCTGCCCGTGAGCGTGGTCTGCTTGATCGGCGCGGTCGGGCAGGTCCTCGGCTATCCCTACCCGGGTCTGGATCGCTACGAAGCGCTGGAATTCTACGGCCAGGTCAACACCGGCCCCAACAGGGACTACGCGGACGCGTCTGAACCGGTGATCGCCAGTGCAGACCTGCCGACGCTCGAGTTCCCGCCCGCGGCCGTGCACGACGACCGGGTCTCGGCGTCGGTACGCGTGCGCCCGGGTACTCTGCTCGCGACTAACGTCGCGGCTGGTCCCTATCTCGTGCACGTGGCCGGCGCGAAGGCTGTGGGAACCGCGTCGGAAACCGGCTACATGGTGCTTGCGGTCGGGTCCGCGCGCGCTAGCGCCCAACGCGCGGGCGCGAAGCTCGCTTCGACTGGCTCTGATCCCGTCGAGACCATCTCGATCAGCCCGTCGGATGGGGCGCCAATCGCGATCGGACGCGTGCTGAGCGTGGTCGGGTTGGTCGTCATGGCACTGGGGCTGGTCGCGCTGGTGCTGCTATGGCTGCGACGCGCGCGGGCGCGATGACCGCCTGGCGCGCACGCCCACGCCGGCGATCAGCGCGAGGATCGCAGCGATCGCGACCAGGCTTGCCGCCCTGCCCCCCTCGACGGCTGCGCTATGAGCTGTTTCGACCACCACGTACACTGGGCCGGCGCCGCCGTTCGTCCTGCGCACCACCGCCAGGCCGCTTTTGGCGCGACCGATCCGTTCGAGGCCCCCGATGTGCACGAGGTAGCCGCCTCCGTTGATGTTGGTCAGGATGGGTTCGGGGCCAGGTGGGACTTGCATCCGGGCGGCGAAGCGATCGCCGTGCACGAGGCTCGGTTTGATGAACAAGATGCGTTCGCGCGACACCTGCACGGGCGTGGCGTGCACATCGCGATAGGACCCGCCGTCATACCAGCTGGCCGGCAGGCGGTTGACGCTCGCCAACGCTTCGCCGCGATGCGCATACGATTTGCTCGTCCGTGTGGGTCCGGCCCACTCCTGCCACACGCACAGTGCCAGGCTCACGACGCAGGCCAGCGCCAGAGCGATGCGCAGGCGGGTGATCGTCGCTTGCGCGCAGCCGCAGGCGGCGGCGCGCTGGAGGGCTACGGCTCCCACCAGCACGAGTCCGGCGACCGCGTAGAAGACGTAGGAGTTCAGCCGGTAGGGAAACTGGATCTGGTTGAACGGGAACGGCACGATCGCCCAGAACGGCTCGAGCATGATCATCGCCACCAGCAGCGCTACGACGAGCGCGGCGCCCAGCCACCAGCGGCGCAGTCTCATCTGGCCCCTGCTGCCCCACAACAGCAGCGCGCCGGCCGCCAGACCCCATACCAGAAACCAGTCGGGCGCCTGCACGAACAGGCCCGGCGTGGTCGACTGCTTGGGCACGAGGCGCAGGGGGTCCAACAGCACGGCCGGGGTGTTGAAGAAGCTCGTCCCTTCCCAGCTCACAGACGCTTCGTTGCTGATTGCCACATTGCGCTCGTATGTCAGGTCGGGGATCAAGAACCAGGCGTTCACCAGCACGCTGGTCAAGCCCAGAGTGCCGACCATTGCCAGGCGGCGCAAGGGCAGCCGCCGCGGTGCGCCAAGAGCGATCCACAAGATCGCCAGCGCCGCTACTGCAACGGTCGTGCCCCACAGCAGCGTGAGGTTGTGGCTTCCGCTGAAGAGCACCGTGGAGGCGACGAACACGAAGATCGCGAGCGGCCGCCAGCGTGGCGCGCGGACAAGGTATACGCCGCTGGCAAGCAGCGGTGAAATGGCCGCGACGGCCATGAGCTCAGGCCACGCCCCGCGCCCGTACAGATTGGTAATGAAGTAGGCGCTGGTCACGAGCGTGAGTGCCGGCGCGTGGGCGATCCAGCCGCGCAGCCCGAGCTGTCGTCCCAGCCACAGCGCCCCCCCGTAGGCGCCTGCGATGGCGAGGGTCGTGACTGCAACGTAGGCCAGAATCGGATTATCGAGGATCTGGCCTGCGGCACCCGTGAGCGCGTACAGCGTTCCACCGTAGAATGCGAACAGCGGATAGAACACGCCCAGGCCGGTCGTGTCGAGGTAGTAGCTGGGGTAGCCGTTTTGCAGGAAACCCTTGCCGGCGGCCCATGTCAGCCACAGGTGGTTGGTGAAGTCCGGGGCAAAACCCGAGCTGGTGAACACCATCGGTGAGGCCACCAGCAGCGTCACAGCCAAGGTCGCAAGTGCGTCACCAGCGGGCGAGTGCGTAAGGAGCCTGCGCACAGGATGCGCAGGCTCCGACGATCCGACGCTCTCCGTCTGAGTTGCCAAGGGAGACCTGCCCTCATCGTGGTATGCCAGGCAAGGCAGCGTAAGTCGCTTGACCGGATCGGGTGCGTCGGCTACCTGAATGGGAGACGCCCAATCCGATTCTCAGGGCTTCGTGGGCCCAGCGCGGATCCGCGACGCCGACTGCCGAGTGACCGATTTTCTGCCTGTTTGCAGGCAGTTGTTGCGCATCTCATCTGTCACATGCCTGCGAGCTTGGTGCGTCGAGTGTGATTCCAACAACAAGAAACAGTCTGCTCAAACGGCATCGGTATCTTGGCATCGATGGGAGTGCATCGATGCTAGACAACGCCTCCACAGCTCTGTCCACGGCGAGCGCACCCGTGAACGCAGGCATGCCGACAGGCAACGAGCACAGGATGGCTGTGCGGCTGCGGCAACTGCCCGACGGCGCCTGGCCGCCGGCCTTCGAACGGGGTTGGCTGACTGCCACAGGAGCTCACGAGTCCTTCATCAGCTACGCGCCCGTCGAGTGCCAGGTTAACTGGTCTGAGGAGCTGGAGGAGCTCCACGAGGAGAGCAGCCGCACACATTTCATCGAGGTATGGACCCGCCGCGCCATGCTCGCACGTCTGGGGACGCTGCCCGTGGCACCTACCGTGATCGACGTTGGCTGCTCGACCGGCTACCTGCTCGCCGACCTGCGCGAGCGCATTCCCGAGGCGACGCTCGTCGGCGTCGACCTCGTTGCAAGTGGGCTGCGCAAGGCACACAGGCATGTGCCCGACGCTCTGCTGGTGCAAGCCGATGCCTGTGACCTACCGTTCGATGACGAATGCGTGGACGTCGCGCTGAGCGCGAACCTGCTCGAGCACGTGCCCGCAGATGTCGTCGCGCTTGGCGAGATCTATCGCATCCTTTGCCCGGGTGGGCGGGCGGTGCTCGTCGTCCCGGTCAACCCCGACAGCTATGACTGCTATGACCGCATGCTTGGCCACGAGCGTCGTTACGCGCGGCGTGAGCTCGCCCGCAAGGCAAGAGCGGTAGGGCTGCAGGTCCTCCAGGACATCTACCTGGGCGCGCCGCTGTTCCCGGCGTTCTGGGCAGTCAAGCAGCACAACCGCAGGCGCTATGAACACCTCCAGGACGAGGCTCTGGAACGGAAGGTGAGAAGCGATATGGAACGCACGAGCGACTCGGCTCTCGGTCGCCTGGCCTGCAGGCTGGAGGAGCTGCTGCTCGTGGGCGGCGTGAGGCTGCCGTTCGGGATCCGCGGACTGTGCGTGCTGCAACGTCCGGAGTCGAGCGCTTGAGTCGTGTCGAGCACGACGGTTGCCCGCGGCAGAGCGCGAGCCTGCTCGACCGACACGCCGACGCGCTCGTGCGCAGGCCCGGCATGCTCGAGCCCGCGCCTGCAGCGGCCAGTACGCCGGGTGCGGACACGGCCGGGCACCCCCGCCTGATCGACCGCAAGGGAGCGAGGCGAGTCCTCAGCATCGTCGTGCCCGCCTACAACGAGCAGGACAACGTGCGCCCTCTGTACGGGCGCCTGACCACCGTACTGGGCGGGTTGGAGCTCGATTGGGAGCTGATCTTCAGCGTCGACCCCTGCACCGACCGCACCGAGGAACTGGTCCTCCAGCTATGTGGAGAGGACCCGCGGGTCAAGATGCTGCGCTTCTCGCGCCGCTTCGGTCAGCCGATGGCAACGATCGCGGGTCTGGAGGCCGCTCGCGGCGATGCGGTGGTCGTGGTGGACTGCGATATGCAGGACCCGCCCGAGCTGATCCCCGAGTTGGTCCAGCGCTGGCTGGACGGCTATGACGTGGTGTATGCGCAGCGACGCACCCGTGCGGGCGAGACGCTCCCCAAGCGCTTGGTCGCTGCCGCTGGCTACCGGGTGATCAGGCGCATAGCCGACGTCGATATCCCGTCCAACACCGGCGACTTTCGTTTGATGAGCCGCCGCGTGGTCGACAACGTGGTCGCGCTGAAGGAGGGTCACGGCTTTCTGCGCGGCCTCGTCGGCCTGGTCGGATTTCGCCAGGCAAGCGTCTGTTACGACCGCGATCCGCGGGCGGCCGGCTCGAGCAAGTACAACCCCTTCCTGGGATCGCTAGTGATCGGCCTGAACGGGATCGTCGGCTTCTCGCGCTACCCGCTGCACCTGATCTCGCTGATCGGCATGGCTCTCTCGGGCCTTGCCTTCACGCTCGCGCTCCTGTACCTCGGGCTGAAGCTCGCCGATGTTTCGTTTCCGGTCGGCAACCCGACGATCGTTATCGTCGTCTCGCTGTTCAGCGGCATCCAACTGCTGTCGCTGGGGGTGATCGGCGAGTATGTCGGACGGATCTACGACGAGACACGCAACCGCCCCAAGTACATCGTCGAGTCGCGCCACGGGTGGGACGACAAAGCGTGAGTCGTCGGCTGGGAGCTTGGAGTGGTGGCCCCCAGCTTCGTGGTGCCCAGCGCTCGTTCTCTCAACCAGCCGCCGGTCCCAGCTGCGAGGCGATGTCGTACGGGTAGATGTACATCTGCATCGACCCGAAGGCATACGCGGCCAGCGGCTTGCCGAGGCCCGCTGGCAGCGAGCGCATTTCAATCCCGTTGGCGTCCACCAGCAGGAACGTGTGGCGCTGCTTGGGCACGTACCACGAGGGGACATAAGCCTGGAAGCCGGGACAGAGGTCAACCCCTTGCGGGTTTTCGCACTCCATCAATGGTCGCACGACTATGCGATCGTGCGTGCCCCACGTCAATCCCGAGGCGTCCCCCCAGTTGGTGTAGCCGACCTGCACGTGGTTGACGGCGGCGATCCTCGTGATGATCGCCGCGCTGCGGGCAAGCGGAGCAGAGACGTTGACATAGTCCTCGGTCAGTCCGACCAAGCTCGCCGCGAAGAACACCGACGCGCCCGCAGGGATCAGCCAGCGGGCGCGGGCGCTGCTCGACAGCTGCAACGCGATCACCGCGGCGACCGAGAAGATGGTGATCGCGTAATAGGACTCGTGAGTCGTCACTGGGCCTTCGCCGGCGATCCAGAATGCGCCGCAGGCTGTCACGGCCGAGCCGACCCAGAAGATGATGTGCAGCGAGCGAGCCAGCTCAGGCGAGGTCTGTGTGTCGCTCTTGCGCAGGCCCGAGGCGATGAACCGGACTGCGGTACGTGCGCCGACGACGATCAACGCAAGCAGCGCGGCTGACATCACCACATCGCTTGCAACTCCCAGCTCGGTATGCAGCGTGCCAGGTGCTGCGTCGCCGAGATAGCCATTGAACAGTTCCTTCAGGCCCTTGAACAGGAGCTGCGCACGCTCGGGCAGTTCCGAGAGCGAGGCGATCTTGATCGGCGTCGGCAGCGTCTTGAATCCGAGTGAGCCCATCGTCGTCGATGTGAGCTTTGCCACGGGGATCGCCACCGCAACCGTCGTCAGTGCAGACAGTGCAACCAGCCTCGAGCGCCGTTCACGCTGCGTGCACGCCACGATCGCCGTGAACGTCAGCGGTATCACCGCTGTTGCGGCGAGCAGGAAGTCCGACGCAAGGCAGGTGCCGATCGCCACGCCGAGCGCCGGCGGCGCGGCCAGCTTGACAGCCAGCCCGCGTCTGTGCGCTGCTCGCGCCAGCCAGACCAGGTACGCGCCGACTAGCGCGGTGCACGGGTAGACTGTGTTGTGCGAGAACGGCGCCATGAAGAACGTCAGCGCTATCGGCGAGGCGACGAGCCCGATCAGCACCGCCAACGCGGCCGCACGAGCGCCAGCGAGCTGTTTGACTGACCAGCCCACGATCAGCGCGCTCGCTAGGAAGTCGAGCGTGGGCGCGATCCCCCACAGCTCGCGGTGCAGCGGCAGGCTGGCCGTGAGCAGGCCGAACCAGAGGGGGACCCACTGACCGGCCGACGCCAGTACCGTGTGCCCCCCCGTTCCCGTCCTGACCAGCGTTTCGGGCAACACGAAGGCGGAGGCGACGTCGGGGTTCCATCCCAATGCCGTGACGTTGTGTGGCAACTTGACCACGAACAGAACCAGGTAGGCGGCTGCGATCGCGAGCGAGATCAGCCACGCGAGCGCTGGCAGTTCGAGCTCGATACGCCCAGCGGCTTGCCATCCGGCGCGCGTGCGGGTGAGCGGCGCGGGGTCTCCGTCAGTCTGGTGGAGGGCCAAGACGCGAGGCGATGTCGTAGGAGTAGACGTACATGTGCATGGCTCCGAAGTCATACGACGCAATCGGTCGACCGAGGCCACTGGGCAGCGAGTTGACCCACGCTTCTTCGCTGTCGACCAGCAGGAAGCTGTGACGCCGGCGGGGGATGTACCAGGACGGGACGCTCACCACGTAGAACGCGCAGATGTTCGCGCCGTAGGGGTTTTCGCATGCCATCAGCGGCCGCACGACCACACGTCCGTTCGTGTTCCACGTAAGGCTCGACGTGCCATAGCCCCCATAGCCGACGTTCACATGGTTCGCCCGCGCGGCTCTCACAACATTCGCCTGCTCGCGCGCGATCCACGCCGAGACGTTCAGGTGATTGCCCGTGAGTCCCACCAGGCTGGCGGCGAAGAAGACCGCCGCGCCGGCGGGGATTAGCCAGCGTGCCGGCGAGCTGCTGCAAAGCAGCAGCGGGACCACCGCTGCAACCGAGAAGATGACGGTCGCGTAGTACGATTCGTGCAGGTTGGTGCCACCGCCGGTCTCACCGGTAAGCCAGAACGCGCCGCAGGCGCAGAGCGCGGAGGTGACCCAGTAGCTGATGTGTAGCGAGCGGGCCAGCTCGGCCTTGTGTGTGTCGGGCTTGTGCACGATGCCGGCGAGGAGCTTCGCAACCGTGAGCGTGCCCAGCACGAGCAGAACTACAAGCGCCAGGCACATGATCACATCGCTGGCCAGGCCGAGCGCGATGTGCAGCACGCCGCCACCTTCATAGCCGAGATAGCCGTTGAAGAGTGACTGCAGGCCCCTGAACAGCCATACCGCTCGCCCGGGAAGCTGGGCAAGCGGAGCCAGTTCGGCGGGCAGGGCGATCGTCTTGAACCCCAGCGAGCCCATGATCGTCGAGGTGAGCTTGGCGGTGGGTATTGCAACGGCCACGGTCGCCAGCGCGCAGAGGGCAATCGAGCGGCAGCGCCGGTCGCGCTGCAGCCCGGCGAGCACGGCGGTCAAAGTGAGGGGTATCACGGCGGTTATTGCCACCAGGAAGTCCGACGCCAGGCAGGCGCCCACGACGATGCCGGCCGCCACCGCGACCGCGAGCGTGACGGGCCAGCGTCGTGGCCGTGCCCTGGCCAGCCAGACCACGTAGCAGCCCAACAATGTGGTGCACGGGTACAGCGCGTTGTGTGCGAACGGCGCGATGAAGAACGTCAGCGCAAGCGGCGAGGCGATCGCGCCGATAAGCACAGCGAGCAGCGCCGCGCGACCGCTCGCCAGCTTCGACACCGACCAGCCCACCGCGAGGGCGCTGGCGAGGAGGAGCAGCGTCGGCGCGATTCCCCACAGCTCGCGGTGCAGCGGCAAGGTCGCCGTGAGCAGGCCAAACCACAGCGAGACCCACTGGCCGCTGGAGGCCATCAGGGTGTGTCCCCCCGTTCCCGTCTTTACGAGCGTTTCGGGAATGGTGAAGGCCGAAGCATAGTCGCTGCTCCATGCAAGCTGTGTGATATTGCGCGGGAGCAGCACCGCGAAGAGAATCGCGTAGGCCGCGGCGATCGCGAGCGCAATGAGCCACGCGAGTGTCGGCAGATCACCCGGCAGGGCGGCGATCCGTCGCAAGGCGCTCTGCATGGCGAGGGCGAGCGTACGGTCGGCCCCGGGGTCTGATGCATAGCCCCTGCCGGTGCCGACCGCCGCGCGGTCAAGCCCTGGATCTCGATGTGCGCCCATACGGCGCGAAGTCTAAGGTGAGCGCAACACTATGCAAGAACAGTGCGGTTCATCCGAACCAGCCCGCTGGGTACGGACAGGTTCATCGGGATGAATCCAGGGGTTACAGCGTCCATCCAGTCGGAGACAACGGTGCGAATATCGGTGGGAGAACTCGAGCTGGATAGAGGGCTCTCGGGTGACCGCGCTGCGACGGCTGGCCGCGGGTGGTGTCAGATGGTAAACAGAGCATGGCCTCCATCATGCTCGATCAACTCTCCACGCGCATATTCGCCGACGGGGCCGATTTCGACGCGATCCTCGCGCTGGCAGCCGATCCACGGATCGCCGGGTTCACGACCAACCCCACGCTCATGCGCAAGGTGGGTCTCACCGACTACGAGCGTTTCGCGCGGGGGTTGCTGGAGCAGCTCGTCGAACACCCCATCTCCTTCGAGGTATTCGCCGACGACGCGCGCGAGATGCGCCGCCAGGCGCGCACGATAGCGTCGTGGGGGGAGAACGTGTACGTCAAGATACCTGTCACCTCGACGAGGGGCGAGACGATGGCGCCGCTCGTGCGTGACCTATCCGAGGATGGAGTAAAGGTGAATGTGACGGCGCTCTTCACCACTGCCCAGGTCGAGCTGATCGCGACCGCGGTAGCAGGCGGCGCGCCGTCCTACATCTCGGTATTCGCCGGGCGCATTGCCGACGCGGGCGTCGATCCCGTTCCGATCGTCGCCCGCTCGGTGCAGATCATGCAATGCGCACCGCTCGCCGAGCTGATCTGGGCCTCGCCTCGCGAGATCCTCAACCTGGTCCAGGCCGACCAGGTCGGCTGTCACATCATCACCATCACCCATGACATGCTCGGGAAGCTCGACTGCCTGGGCAAGAATCTCGAGCAGTACTCGCTGGAGACCGTGCAAATGTTCCACGACGACGCGCTCGCGGCCGGGTTTACGCTGTAGAGAGGCTCGGCCTGTTGCTCAGTGGCCTAGGACGTGCGCCTGAGGGCGATGCTCAGGCGAAGGCCGTCGAACTCCGTCTGGACTGAGTATGCGTCTCGCTCGTCCATCGCGTCGGCGTGCCCCTCGACGCCGATGCGGATCGCCAGCGTCTCGCCGGCAATGTAGTCGTGATGGGCTTGGACCGCCTCCATCAGGGCGAGATCGCCGTCGAGCAACAGCTCAACTCGGTCCTCCACCTGCAGGCCGGCCGTCTTGCGCGCGTTCTGGACGGCATGCACGATCTCTCGTGCGCGCCCCTCGCGGCGTAGATCCTCATCGATCGTCAGATCGAGCGCGACCGCGTGGGCACCCTCGCGCTCGACGCTGTAGCCGTCGGGCGCGCGCATGCTGAGCAGCACGTCCTCCTCCGTGAGCGTGTGCTCGCGTCCGGCCACCGCGATCCCGACCTGACCGCCATTGCGCACGGCCGACGCGACGTGCGCCGGGTCAAGCGCCGCGATCGCATCTGCCGCCAGCGGCATATCGCTGCCAAACAGCGGCCCGAGGCTGCGGTAGTTGGGCTTGACCTCGTAGCTGCCGAGATCGTCAGCCGCTGCCACAAAGTGCACCTCACGCACGTTCAGCTCTTCGCGCACGACGTCGCTGAGGCGTTCGATCGCCTCGCGCTCGCGCCCGTCGGCGACCACCACCGCCTCGCTAAGTGGCTGGCGCACCTTGATCTTGGCCTGCCCTCGAGCTCCCAGGCCGAGCCGCACCGTCTCGCGTGCCAGCGCCATCGCCTGCTCGAGTGCCTCATCGCGCGGTGGCAGCTCCGCAGCGGTGGGGAAGTCGCACAGGTGCACGCTCGCAAGCTCGCCGTCGAGGTTGTCGTAGATCTCATCGGCGATGAACGGGCAGAACGGCGCCAGCAGCTTCGATACCGTCAGCAGGCAGGTGCGCAGTGTGGCGAAGGCCGCCGCGTCGCCGTCCCAGAAGCGCCTGCGCGAGCGGCGCACATACCAGTTGGACAGCTCGTCCACCAGGTCAGCAATCGCCCGGCCCGCGGTCGTCGCGTCGTAGGCGTCCAGGCGCTCGCTTACCACTTCGGTGGTGGCCGCCGTGCGCGACAGCGCCCAGCGGTCGAGGTCCGCATCCGCTCCGCTCAGTGCGGCGTCCACGTTCGGCGCCCCGTTCAGTTGCTCCTGCGAGGCGTGTGCATACAGCGTGTAGAAGTAGTACGTCGACCACAGCTGCTTGAGGAACAGACGCACGCCCTCGCCGATCGTCTCCACCGAGAAGCGGTAGCCGTCCCACGGCTGCTTGGAGGTGAAGAAGTACCAGCGGAAGGCATCCGCGCCGTAGGTGTCGAGCACCTGCCACGGCTCCACAGCGTTGCCTTTGGACTTCGACATCTTCTGCCCGTCCTCGTCGAGGATCAGCCCCAGGCACACCACGTTGCGGTACGGCGCCTCGCGCGACAGCAGCGTCGCGACCGCCAGCAGCGAGTAGAACCAGCCGCGCGTCTGGTCCTGCGCCTCGCAGATGAAGTCCGCGGGGAAGGCCGCCTCGAACACCTGCTGGTTCTCGAACGGGAAATGGTGCTGGGCGAACGGCATCGCGCCGGAGTCAAACCACACGTCGATCACCTCCGGCACGCGGCGCATCGGCTCGCCGCACACGCCCGCGTCGCCCTCACCCGCGTGCGGGCACGGGAAGGAGACCTCGTCGACGTAGGGGCGGTGATGGTCGGTCAGGGTCGTGCCCGAACGCTCCGCCAGCTCCGCGAAGGAGTCGACGACGTGCACATGTCCGGTGGGGCATCGCCATACCGGCAGCGGCGTGCCCCAATAGCGCTCGCGCGAGAGCGCCCAGTCGACGTTGTTCACGAACCAGTCGCCAAAGCGCCCGTGCTTGACGTGCGGCGGGTACCAGTTGACGGTCTCGTTGGCCGCCAGCAGCTCGTCGCGCAGCCTAAAGGTCGCGATGTACCACGACGGTTTCGCGTAGTACAGAAGCGGCGTGCCGCAGCGCCAGCAGTGGGGATAGGAGTGCTCGTAATCCTGCACCCGCAGCAGCAGGCCGCGCGCGTCCAGGTCCTCGATCAGCTCCGCCGTCAGCGCCGGGTCCTTGACGAAGCGGCCCTCATAGGAGGCGCCGTCGCGGTGGCGCGTGCGGCCGTCGTAGGTGCCGTCCTGCCGCACCGGGTTGTACAGCGTCTCCGCGCGCGTCGGGTCGAACGCCACCAGCGGCGAGGCCGCCGCCACGCGGTAGTCGTCCTCGCCGAACGCCGGCGCCAGATGCACGATGCCCGTCCCATCGTCGGTTGTCACGAACTCATCCGCCAGGATCGGCAGCGGCCCCGGCGCGCGGTCGTCCGCCGCGAAGATCGGTCCCTGATAGGAGCGGTATCGCGCCACCAACTCCGCGCCCGAGAATCGCTCCACGATCTCGACCGTCTCTCCCAGCACCGGCCCCACACGAGCCTCGGCAGCCACGAAATAATCCTCACCAAGGCGCACCTTCGCGTAGGTGGCCGTCGGCGAGACCGCCACCGCCACGTTGCCCGGCAGCGTCCAAGGCGTCGTCGTCCACACCAGCAGCTGCTCATCGCCATCGGTAACGGGGAGCTTCAAGAACACGCTCGGATCGACCACGTCCTTGTAGCCCTGCGCGACCTCGTGCGAGGACAGCGTCGTCTCACAGCGCGGGCAGTACGGCACGACCTTGCGGCCCTCATACAGCAGCCCGCGCGTGTCGATCTGCGCTAGCGCCCACCACACCGACTCGATGTAGGTCTCATCGAGCGTGCGGTAGGCATGCTCGAGGTCGATCCAGAAGCCGATCCGCTCCGTCAGCCGGTTCCACTCCTCCAGGAACGCGAACACCGACTCGCGGCACTTGGCGTTGAACTTCGCGATCCCGTACTCCTCGATCTCCGACTTGTGATGGATGCCCAGCTGCTGTTCGACCGCGATCTCCACCGGCAGGCCGTGGCAGTCCCAGCCGCCCTTGCGCTCCACGCGAAAACCGCGCATCGTCTGAAAGCGCGGGTAGATGTCCTTGAACACGCGCGAGAGCACATGGTGGGAGCCCGGCGGGCCGTTCGCCGTCGGCGGCCCCTCGTAGAAGACCCATTGCTCGGCGCCCTCGCGGATCCGTAGCGACTGCGCGAACACGTCGCGGTCGCGCCAGCGCTGCAGCACCTCGAGCTCCAGCGCGGGCAGCTCCTGTCGGGGGTCCACCTCGCGGGGGGGAACCAGCGGGTGTTGCGCGCTCGCGGTCACTGAGCGGTCATTCTAGGCGTGGCGGTCGGTGATTGGAGACAACGAGCCGCCAGGATCGCCCGCCGTGTCGCAGTCGTTCCTAGCACGCTCGTCATGCCCGGCGATCGCTTGTACCGTCGCCGTCGATGGGGAGCCGTCCGATGCAAGAGCGCAGCTCGACGAGCTCGCTGACTCGCCGCCCGACAGCGATCGGACACCGGGGCGTGGGCGCGGCGCCCGTGGAGTCCGGTACGCCGGTCGCATCTGTGGCCGGGCACGTCCAGCGTGAGAGGTCGCGCAAGCGGCTGCTCAACATCGTGGTTCCGGCGTACAACGAGCAGGACAACGTCCGCCGCGTGCACGCCCGCCTCGCGCGGACCTTGGAGGCCTTCGAGCACGGTCTGATCGGGCTCAACGGGATCGTTGGATTCTCCCGCCATCCGCTGCACCTCATTTCCCTGATCGGCACAGTGCTGGCCGGATGGGATACGAGGACGTGAGGGCGCAAGAGCCAACCGAGGCGCCCCAGCGGGTGAGTGAAATGGCCAAGGGTGATCCGTCGGTATCGGTGATTGTGAGCAATCTCAACGGTGCGCCCTATCTCACGCGCCTGCTCGATGCTCTGGTCGCACAAAGAGGCGTCGAGACGGAGATCATCGTCGTTGACCGTCACAGCACTGACTCCTCGACGGAGATCCTTCAGCGCTATCCGTCGGTTCGAGTCATTCAGGAGCCACCGGAGACCGGACTGGTGGCCGGCTACTGTGTGGGCGCAAGAAGCGCAAGTCATCCGTTGCTCTTCTTTTGCAACGAGGATCTCTACCTCGATCACAACTGCCTGCACGAGCTGGCGTGTCGGATCGACTTGCACAATGGCATCGCCGCCTGCGATCCGTGGCAGTGGACGTACGACGGCAAGATCTGGATTCACGGCGGCATACGCTTTCGCCGTTGCCTTTGGCACATCTACTCGCCATTTCCATTTCGTATGCACGAGTGCACCGTGCCTTTGCTCGAGGGCTCCTGCACTGCGTTCGGCTCGGCCGGGGCGGTAATGATGCACGCGGACGCATACCGTCAGATCGGCGGCTGGGACACCAGTTTCTTTCTCGACTACGAGGACATCGATCTTTTTCTCAGGGCCTGGCAGCACGGTTGGCGGTGCGCAACGGTTCCCTCCGCACGTGTGTTCCATGCCGTTGGCGCCTCCAACGGGCAGGTGGTGGGCGCGCAGCCGGCAAGTCGACGCCGCTACGTGTCTCACCGCTCGAACGTCATGATCATCGCGTTCAAGTACTTCTCGCCTGCGGTCGCCGTGGTTGGGGCGCTCAACTGGCTAACGGCGTTGCTCGTCAACCTGCTGCTCTTGCGCTGGCGCGACGCGCGGCTCGACATGGTCGTGCTCGGCGCAGTCGCGCGGCGACTGCCTGCAGTGGTCGCCTTTCGCCAGCGCAGCCGGCGGTGGAATCACGCCAAGCCCGGTGAGCAGTTCTTCCTCGATCCACAGTTCAGTCTCGACGGCAAAGGCCTGCAGTGATGTCCGCGGCAACCGCTCCCAGGGCACTTGTGACCGGCGCTGCTGGGTTCCTCGGCTCGCACGTGGTCGATGGCTGCCTTGGGCTCGGGATGGACGTCGTCGCGACCGACGATCTATCCGGCGGCTATGTGGAGAACGTCTGCAATGACGCGCAGCTCATCGTCGGCGATCTGCGCGACCGCGAGTTCGTCGCCCGCCTGTGGCAGGACGGTACATTTGACTACGTCTATCACCTGGGAGCATATGCAGCCGAGGGGCTGTCGCACTTCGTGCGCGCGTTCAACTACAGGACGAACCTCGAGGCAAGCGTGAATCTGATCAATCAGGCGGTCCTGCACGACGTTCGGCGATTCGTGTTCACCTCATCCATCGCCGTCTACGGTCACGGCCAGACGCCCATGACCGAGGACATGACCCCGGTACCCGAGGATCCGTACGGCATCTCCAAGTACGCCGCCGAGCTTGACCTGGCCGCAGCAGCGAGGTTGTTCGGGCTCGACTACACGATTTTCCGCCCACACAACGTCTACGGCGAACGGCAGAACATCGCCGACAAGTACAGGAACGTCATCGGCATCTTCATGAACTCGGTAATGCGCGGTGAGCCCATGCGGATCTTCGGCGACGGCTCTCAGACGCGCGCCTTCTCGCACATCGCCGATGTGGCACCCGTCATCAGCCGCTCTCCGCTCGTCGAGGCCGCGCGCAACGAGGTGTTCAATATCGGCGCCGACCAACCGCATACCGTGCTCGAGCTCGCCATGGAAGTGTCGGATGCATTCGAAGTCGAGTGTCGCCTCCAGCACGAGCCGCCGCGCAACGAGGTCATGCACGCCTATTCCGATCACACGAAGGTGCGCGGGGTATTCGACGTGCCGCCGCCCATCGACCTGTACACTGGGATTCGCCGTATGAGCGCATGGGTCAAGGAGCACGGCGTCCGCGAGCCCGTACCGTTTCCCGGCGAGATCGAGGTCGACCGAGAGCTACCCCCGAGCTGGCGATAACCCGAGCATCAGCGCGCCGTAGAGGAACGTGTAGCCCCTGCCCTTGAAACGGACCGGGCGTGACGCCTCGCCGATCGCCGCCTGCGCATGCAGGACCTCCGTCGGATTCTCCAGCGGGTGAAGATCGTGCTCGCGGGCGCACGCGAGCATGACCTCGACGTCCTGTGAGCTGAAGATCTGCCAATCCAGGCCGAACAGGCGCACGCCGTCGGTCGAGAGCTTCTGCGGCCAGTAGTCGGTTGAGAATATGAACGATCCGCCCGGGCGCAGAAGACGCGCAACCTCGCTCAGCAGCGCATCCCCGTCGAATCCATGCTCGATCACGCTGATCGCTGTGATGGCCGCAAATGTGTCATCTGGCCACGGCGTGGCGGTCATGTTCGCTACGCGATAGTCGATCTGGTCTGCGTGTGGCATGTGTGTGACCCGGCGATCGAGGTCGATACCGTGCAGGTTGCTGTAGCCGAGCTCGTGCAGGCAGGGAAGCACCGGACAGGCGACGCTTCCCAGATCGAGGATGGGACTATCCGGCGGGGTGCTGCTCACAATTGCCTCAAGCGTGCGCAGCACGTCCCAGCTCTTGACGGGATCAGGCAGCGGCTTGTCTTGCCGCAGCGCCCGCCGCAACGCTGAAGCCAGTCGTGAACGTTGGGCGCGCGATCCAAAATCCACCCAGCCGCGAGTGTGCAACTCGGCCTGGGCCGCGGCGATCTCGCGTCGAGATCTGAGCACGGCGAATTGCAGTGCGTTGCTGGCCATTGCGAGGAGCAGCTTACTCTCCCCGATCCTGACGATAGTAAGACACAAATATTCAGAAATTAGGAACGCGTCCCTTTGTGGTGCGCGTGCCGGGATACACGAGCGTCGGAGTCGTAGGGCGAGTGAGAAACGAAACATCCAGGAGCACCGATCGCAAGCGCGGCGCAGGGGCGCGGGCAGCCGTCCCAGTTCGTCCCGTCCATACGCGGGTTGAGGGCTTACCGAGGCAACAGCGAACACTGCGACCGGCCGCTAGCGCGACCCGTCTCCGGCGGTCGGGCAGAGATTGACGGCGGCGCTGGTACGTTGCCTGCGTGCTTCCTCGCACGAGCCTCACGACGCGTACTGCCTGCCGGGTCTGTGGTTCGCCCGAGCTTGTCCCCGTGCTCTCGCTGGGCGAGCAGTACATCGCCGGGGCGTTCGCGCAGCCCGGCGGCGAGCAGCCGGTCTCGCGGCGGATACCGCTCGAGCTGGTGCGCTGCGACATGACACGCAACCAGGATGGATGCGGACTGGTGCAGCTGCGCCATACTGTCCCGGGGGCAATTCTCTACCGCTCCTACTGGTATCGCAGCGGCGTCAACCAGACGATGACCCGCAACCTGCACGAGATTGCCGCCCAGGCTGAGGAGATGGTCGAACTGCATCCGGGCGATCTCGTGGTGGACATCGGCTGCAACGACGGCACGCTCCTCGACGGCTACCACGCTTCCAACCTCAAGTACCTTGGCTTCGACCCATCCGACGTGAGCCGTTATGCGGTGGAGAAGGGCTATGAGGTGGTACGCGACTTCTACTCATACGAGCAGCTGCGCGAGCGCCACGTCGACCGCAAGGCCAGGATCGTCACGAGCATCGCGATGTTCTACGACCTGGAGTATCCGTGTGAGTTCGTGGAGGAAGTCTCACGCGCTTTGGCCGATGATGGCGTGTGGGTGATCGAGTTGCATTACCTGCCCTCGATGCTCGACATGAATCAGTTCGACGCGGTCGTCCACGAGCACCTCGAGTACTACTCGCTCGCCGTGGTCGAGCGGTTGCTGGGAGAGGCCGGGCTACGTGTCGTGCGGGCCGAGCTCAATGGCATAAATGGTGGCTCGGTGCGATTGTTCATCCGTCGGGCCGCGCGCTATGTCCCCTCCGACGAGGATCTACAGCTACTGCAGCAGCTGCGGGTGCGGGAGTTCGAGATGGCGCTCGATGCGCCCGAGCCCTACGAGCGCTTCGCGGCTGCCGCCGAACGCGTCCGCGACGGTCTCGCCGCGACCTGCCGCCGGCTCGTGGGCGAAGGCAAGACGATCCACGTGTATGGCGCGTCGACCAAGGGAAACACGATCCTGCAGTACGCGGGCATAGATCACACGCTCGTACCCTACGCCGCTGACCGCAACTCGGACAAGCACGGCTCTGAAACGATCGGTACCCGCATCCCCATCATCAGCGAGGAGCGCTCGCGCGAGATGCAACCCGACTACTACCTCGTGCTGCCCTGGCACTTCCTGGACGAGTTCCTCGAGCGCGAGCGGGAGTTCCTCGATCGCGGGGGACAGTTCATAGTGCCCATGCCCGAGGTCTCGATCGTTCCCGGGATGGCGCCCCAGCCGCTGGCCGCCTGACGCGATGGCGCTGCGCATCGGCATCCTGACCACGTGGAACACGCGCTGTGGGATCGCCGAGTATTCGCGCCATCTCGTCGAAGCCCTGCGTCGCGTGGGCGACGTCGAGGTTACCGTGCTCAGCTCTCGCAACTTCGGGGAGCGTGCGGTGGCGCCGTACGAGGATTGGGTGGAGCCCACCTTTGACGTGCAAGTGTGGCATCCCAAGCACAGGTTCGACCTCGACGTCGAGGGGATCCTGGAGCACGAGTTCGACATCCTGCACATCCAGTACAGCAACCTCTTCTACGATCGCGGCCGCCTGATCGAGCTCCTGCGCCGCTTCGCAGGGGTGACCGCGCTGACCTATCACGACAAGGCCGTCGGGCTGTGCTTCCCGTATGACCTGCTGGACCTGCTCTATGCCCACCGCCCCGATGTCGGCATCGGTCCGCGCCACCTGATCCCCCAGGGAATCGACCTACGCAGGCCGGTCGTCAAGACGTTCGGCCTGGGCAGGTCACGCGTCGATGTGATAGCCGGTGTGTGCGAGCGCAACGGCTGGGATTTCCAATACAGCTTCGGCGAGGACCGCTGGTTCGAGAGCGAGGAGCTGTTTTTGTGGCTGCGCGACTCCGATGCGATCGTGCTCTGGTACGACGACGATCAGCGCTCTGGCGGCAGCGCGGGCGCGCCGCTGGCGATCGGAACCCGCCGACCGGTCTTCGTCAACGACACGGAGTGGTTTCGCGATCTTCCCGAGCGCACCGCCAACCTGCGCAAGGTCCACACGCCCCAAGAGCTCGAGCTGGCCCTGCGCGAAGTGCTCATCGATCAGTATGCCGAGAACCGTACGTGGGACCGTGTGGCAGGCACGCTGCTCGATGACTTCCGCGCGGCGATCGAGCACGGACCCAGCCGGTCGCCGAGCAGGAGCGACGGGTTGCGCGTGCGGACGTTCGTGACACTCGACCACAAGCCCGTGCGGCGAGTCCTGCGCCAGGCCAAGTCGCTGGCTCAGGCGACTTCTCCGGGGCGGGGCGGGTCGCCTGACCGGGTGAAGCGGTTGGAGCGGGCGAAGTCCCTGGCCCCCGGCGTGTGACCGCTGGCTCGGGCGCGGTGGCGGGCGCCACCGCGCCCGATCTCCTCGATACGTCCGCAGCGGGCGCCGTAGCGATTCGCGGCGGTGCCCTGCGCATCGCCGGTTACGCCCTCGGGGTGGGTGTCAGCGTGGCTTCCTCAGCGATCCTGCTGCGACACCTCGGAGTTGTCGCCGCCGGCGAGTACGTGACCGTGGTGTCGTTGGTCTCGTTGGCGGTCGGGATCACCGACGCGGGGCTTGCAACCATCGGCGTGCGGGAATTGAGCACGCTGCCTGCGCACGCCGCTCGCGGGTTCTATCGCAGCTTGAACGGCCTACGCCTGGTATTCAGCCTTGGTGCGCTGCTGTTCGCGCTCGCGCTCGCCTTCCTCAGCGGCTACTCCACCACGCTCGTGCTCGGCACGCTGCTCGCCGGCTGTGGCTTTTTGCTGCAGACCACACAGGTCACCTACATGCTGCCGCTGCTCGCGCGTCTTGGCCTGGGCTGGGTGACCGCCGTGGAATTGCTCAAGCAGATCGGTACCGCCCTGGGTACGGTCGCCCTCGTCGTGGCAGGTGCTCCGCTGCTGCCATTCTGGGCGGTCTCCATTCCCGCCGGCCTCGCGGCCACCGCGCTCGGCGCCCTCCTCGTTGGCCGCTCGATGCCCCTGCTTCCCAACTTCGATCGCGGCGCCTGGCGTCCGCTGCTGCGCGGCACGCTGCCCTACTCGCTGGCGACAGCCGTCGGCGTCGTCTACTTCCGGCTGGCAATCCTGATCATGTCCCACGTCGCCAGTGGACAGCAGACCGGCTACTACGGCGCTTCGTTTCGCATCATCGAAGTCCTGTTCGTGGTGCCTCAGCTGATCGTCGGATCCATCCTGCCGATCTTCTCCAGGGCCGCCCGCGACGACCGTGGCCGTCTGGACTACGCACTCGGTAGAACCTTCGAGGCGTGTCTGCTGCTCGGCCTCGCCGCCGCGCTGTCGCTGGGCACCGGCGCGAGCTTCATCATTGCCGTGGTCGCCGGCCAGAAGTTCGCGCCCGCCGCCGATGTGCTGCGGATTCAGGGCATCGCCCTGATCGCGACGTTCACCGCAGCCGTGTTCAGCTATGGGCTGCTCAGCCTCGGACGCTACCGCGAGGTTCTGCTGATCAATCTGACGGTCCTGCTGCTGAGCGGCGTGCTCACGGGCGTTCTTGCCTCCAATCACGGAGCCCTTGGCGCCGCCGCCGCGACGACAGTCATCGAGATCTTCTACGCCGCGATCCTGGCGGTGGCGCTCGTGCGTGCCGGCAGCCGCCCACACGTGGCCCTCGCTCGCGTGCCTCGCCCGGTGTTCGCTGCACTGCTCGGGACGCTCGCGCTCGTGCCACCCAATCTGGCGAGCATCGCCCGCCCGGCGCTGGCCATGACGATCTACTGCGTTGCGCTGCTTGCGCTCGGGGCGGTGCCGAAGGAGCTTCTGGTTCAGATTCCCGGTCTGCGTCGTCTTCGGCCTCAGTGAGCAGTAGACCTACGATGCGTTGGTGTTCATGCGTGACATCTCAGCATGAGGCTGCGTCTCTACCATCACCCTGATGGGGCGCGCGTGGCCTACCGCGAGGTCGGTGCCGGCCCGGCACTCGCGCTGTTGCACTCCGCGCTGCTCTCGCACAAGGAGTGGGAGCCCGCCGTCGAGCAGCTCTCAGACCGTTATCGCGTCGTGCTCCCCGACCTGCCTCTGCACGGCGATTCCGAGATCCGTCCCCAGCACCCGTACACGCTCGACTGGCTCTCACAGGTGCTCGCCGGGTTCTCCGCCGAGGTGCTCGGTCCCCGGCCGCTGCTCGCCGGACACGACCTCGGCGGCGAGATCCTGCTGCACGCCGTGCTCAGCCGGCGCGTGAGTCCTTCGCGGCTGGTGCTCATGCCCAATCGCATGCACGCTGCGCCAGAGCACGCACTGCTGCGCACGGGCCTCACGCTCGCCACGCGCGCCGGCGCCGTCCCCGGCCTCGATCGTCTGCTCTCCTACAGCACCCGAGCCGTCTTCACGCCCGAACGCGGCATGCGCCTGACAGCCCGCGCCAACCCCGCCGCCGCCGACCTGCTGCGCCATGCCTTTGCAGACGTCCCCGGCAACGCGGGCCTCATGCGCTCCTGGTCGCGCTTCGCGCGCACCTGGCCGCGAGGCGCCCAGAGCCAACTGCTCGGCCGATATCGCGAGCTGAATCTGCCCGTACTGCTGTTGTGGGCAGACCGCGACCCGTTGCACAGCCTCGCCATCGCCGAAGAGGCGCTGCGGCTTCTACCCAACGGCCAACTGCGCGTATTGCCGAGCACGGGCTTTCTGATGGCCTATGACGATCCCGTCGGGCTCGCGCGGGAGCTCGCCGCCTTCTGCGGATAGGTTCCGGTCTGGATAGGGTTGTTCGTCGGCGTCGGCGTCGGCGTCGGCGTCGGCGTCGGCGTCGACTTCGTCGGCGTTGTCTCTCGTTGGAGACTTCGTATAACCATGGTAAGACGGACTGCGCGTCGTGTACACGTCGTGGTCGGTTTTGAGCACAACAACAGGAGGGCGCGGATGCCAGATCAACAGCTGTGGGGCGGGGAGACCGCCAAGGCCGTCGAGAACTTCCCCATCTCCGGCGAGACCGTGCCCGCGTCGGTCATCCACTGGCTCGCGCGCATCAAGGGCGCCTCTGCAGCAGTTAACGGCGAGCTCGGACTGCTCCCCAAACGGACTGCCGTGCGCATCGAGAAAGCCGCCGCCGAGATCGCCGCGGGAAAGTACGACGGGCAGTTCCCGATCGACGTCTTCCAGACCGGCTCGGGCACTTCCACCAACATGAACGCCAACGAGGTCATCGCCGCCCTCGCCGGCGAGGGCGTGCACCAGAACGACCACGTCAACATGGGCCAGTCCTCCAACGACGTGTTTCCCTCGGCTGTCCACCTCGCCGCCCTGGACGTCGCCCAGAACGAGCTGCTGCCCGCGCTCGCGCAGCTCGAGCGCTCCTTCGCCAGAAAGGCGAGAGGCTTCGACAGTGTGGTCAAGGCCGGCCGCACCCACCTGATGGACGCCGTGCCCGTAACGCTCGGACAGGAGTTCAACGGCTACGCCGCCCAGATCGCTCTAGCCCAGGAGCGGGTGAAGGCGGCGCTCGTGCACGTCGGACAGATCCCACTCGGCGGCACCGCCACGGGCACGGGGCTGAACACCCATCCGCAGTTCGCCCAGAAGGTCCGTGCGCGTCTGAAGCGGGATTCGGGCCTCAAGCAGATCGCGCCACCTCTGGACCCCTTCGAGGCGCAGGCAAACCGCGACGCCCTGGTCGAGCTGTCCGGCGCTCTGAAGGTGCTCGCCGTCTCGCTCACCAAGATCGCCGGCGACCTTGCCCTGATGGGCTCGGGCCCGCGCGCGGGCATCGGTGAGCTGTTCCTGCCAGAGCTGCAGAAGGGCTCATCGATCATGCCCGGCAAGGTCAACCCCGTCATCCCCGAGGTCGTCCTGCAGGTCTCAGCGCAGGTGATCGGCAACGACACCGCCATCACCATCGGCGGTATGCAGGGCCAGTTCGAGCTCAACGTGCGCGTCCCGCTGATCGCTCGCAACCTGCTGCAGTCGCTGCAGCTGCTGTCAGCCACCGCCCGTGTGTTCGCCGACAAGTGCGTCGACGACATCCAGGCCAACCGCGCTGGCACCAACGCCTCCGCGGGCGCCACCCTCGCGGTGGCGACCGCGCTCAACAGCGCGATCGGCTACGACAAGGGCACCGCCATTGTGCAGAAGGCGACTGCGTCGGGGCGACCCCTGCGCGAGGTCGCCCTCGAGGAGGGCGTGGACGCGGAGCTGTACGACAAGACCATCGACCTGCGCAAGATCGCGCGTGGCAACGCACCGACGCGGGGGCACGCTCGGCGCTGATACGGGGAGGCGATCGAGCTGCCATGGACGCGCTCGAGCTGCCTGCAGACCTCAGCCAGCGGTGGCCTTCGCCTGCCCAT
>Ga0102924_1001435_pt1 | contig 27547 bp, 26 predicted proteins | sample PaiPotPPM11metaG_FD_80116 | JGI IMG/M metagenome (GOLD analysis project Ga0102924, IMG submission 80116) | Iron sulfur acid spring bacterial and archeal communities from Banff, Canada, to study Microbial Dark Matter (Phase II) - Paint Pots PPM... ... | reverse complement strand
CCTTGGCGCCGGTGCGGCGCAAGGGGTGCAGCAGCCGGTCCGGATGATGGACGCGCTCGGCATAGCGCGCGACCTTTTCGCAGATCACTCCGGCGGTGTAGGCATTCTCCGCGGCGCCGCGGACGCGGCCGATCGTGTGCGTGTCGACAATCTCGACCTCAAGCGCACAGGTCGATGGACAATCGTGCGGGCAGGCCGAAGCGGCGATGCGAGGACGGACGGCCTGGTTCATGATCGATCGTTCCTGGAGCAATCGCACGATAGCACAGGGCGAGCGCGCGTTCCAGAAAGGTCCTGTCGGCGGCTTACTTCACGCCGTAGCCGGCAAAGACGTCCGCGATGTTGGGCTGAATCGCCTTGGCGGCGGCGATGTCGGTCGAGCCGCCGGCACTATCGCTTTTCTTCTGCTTTGCCAGGCCGCGGCCGTAGAGCGCGCTGGCAAGCCTCGGATTGAGCCGCAGCGCCGCGTCATAATCGGCGATGGCGCTGTCGAGCTGACCGAGCCGCAAATAGACGAAACCGCGGGTGTCGATGGCGCCGGCATCGTTCGGCCGCAACCCCAGCGCTTCGTTGCAGTCCGCCAGCGCCGGCTGCAAGTCGCGGCCGGCCTCGGCGCGGGCGGCGCAGCGGCCTACGAACGCGTCGGCGTATTTCGGATCGAGCCGGATCGCCGCGCCATAGTCCGCGATGGCGCGGTCGTGGTCGTTGCTGTCGTCACGGGCGTTGGCGCGGTTGTAGAAGGCGAGCGCGTATTCAGGATCGAGCTCGATTGCTCGATCGTAGTCGGCGAAAGCGCGGTCGACGTCGCCTTTGTTCTTATATCCGACGCCGCGGTTATTGTGCGCCCAGGCGAGCGGCTTGCCAGTCAGCTTGCCGGACTCGATCAGTGCCGTGCAGCCGCCGATCTGCACGTTGAACGAAAAACTGTGCGTCTTGTTTCCGCACCAAGCGATCTGCGCCTGGAATTGCGCGGCTGCCGGCGACACCACAAGCGGCGCGGCCAATATCAGGCCAGCACCCGCAAGCGCGCGCCACGCTCGTCTCGTCATGCTATTCTCGTGGTGCCTATCACATGGTTGAAATAAACGACGGCATGAACGATAGCACGGTGAGGCTTCTCCGGAAGCCGTCAGTGCGAATGGGAGGAAAGACCGTGAAAGCAGTAGTTCTCGGCGACAACGGCATCGAGGTTCGCGACCTGCCGAAGCCGGAGCCGAAAGCCAACGAAGTGTTGATCCGGGTGCGGGCGTCGAGCCTTAACCGCGCCGATTTGCTGGTCGCTTCGGGGGTGCAGCACGGCAGCGTCGGCGGTGTCGGGGCGCGGATCGGCTTGGAATGTTCCGGCGAAGTCGAAACGGTCGGCGGCGCGGTGCAAGGCATCAAAGCTGGCGACCGCGTCATGGGCTCGGCGCCGGGCGGCTTTGCCGAATACGCCGTGACCGATGCCGGGCGGGTGCACCGCATCCCCGGCAACAACATGACGTACGAGCAGGCGGCGTGTTTTTCGGTCGCGCTGCAAACCATGCACAACGCAGTCGTCACGGCCGGCCGCCTCAAGCGCGGCGAAACGCTCCTGATCCAGGGCGCAAGCTCGGGCGTCGGCCTGATGGGCATGCAGATCGGCAAGCTGATGGGCGCGTCGGTGGTGATGGGCACCTCGACCAACGCGCAGCGCCGGGCACGGCTCAAGGACTATGGCTGCGATGTCGCGGTCGACACCAGCGATCCAAAATGGTCGGATCAGGTCAAGCAAGCGACCGGCGGCAAGGGCGTCGACCTGATCGTCGACATGGTGTCCGGCGGCGTCGCCAACGGAAATCTCGAGGCGGCGGCGCTGCTCGGCCGCATCGTCAATGTCGGACGGCTCGGCGGCGCGATGGGTGAGTTCAATTTCGATATGCACGCGCTCAAGCGTATCGACTATATCGGCGTCACCTTCCGCACGCGTACACCCGAAGAAGTCCGCGACATCGTCAGGGCCATGCGCGCCGATCTATGGCCTGCGGTCGAGAGCGGCAAGCTGAGTCTGCCGATCTACAAGACCTATAAGCTCGCCGACATCGCCGAGGCGCTTTCGGTGATGAAAGCCAATCAGCACTTCGGCAAGATCGTGATTACCGTGGCGTAAGCGTCAGACTTTATGACTTCCGAAGGAGCGGCAAGCTGTCGATGCATCGCAGCAGCAAGCGCGCCGTCACGCGTCCTCCGCTATGACGTCGTGAAACTTGTTGTAGTCGATCAATAGGCGGCCTTGCGCTGAAGTGCTGGTAATGTCCCGGTAGCGATGCCGCCATAGTATATCCTGCTGGGCGTAAAGCTTCCGGGCATACAGATGTTGCGCCGAACTGTCGTCGACGCCGCTGACGTTCAACACCAGCGCAGCGTCGGTGACGACGAGGTCATCCGCCGTCATCTTGTGCAGGGGGCTCGTTTCGTCGATCTGATGAAAAAGCGTCCAGCTCAGGGCGAACATCGGATGTTCCTGGCGGTCGAGCTTCAGTTCATGGTAGCGCCGGAACTGATAGCCTTCGGCAGAGTATTCCAGGCGGAGCAGCCATAGCCGCGCGGTGGCCTGCGAGATGGTGTTGTTGCGCGCGTTGGCGACCCGGATCATCAGCGTCGGCTGTCCCTGATGCACGGTTACGACCGGATGCTCGGCGAAGACGAAACGGGCCCGCGGCCGCGAGAAACGGGCGAAGATCAGCCCGGTCATCACCGCCAGGAAACTCATGCCGGTGAAGATTTCGACGGTGGCAACGAGATGACCGTAATTGGTCTGCGGGTGCATGTCGCCGTAGCCGACTGTCGCCAGCGTCTCGATCGAGAAATAGAACAGGCTCAGCGGCAGCGGCAGGTCGGGCGCAATGTTGGCGATCGGGCGATCGCCCAGCCAGAAAAGCAACCCGAATATGGCGTTGAGGAGAATGAAGATCAGCGCGGCGGTGCCGAAGAACACCGGCCAGTACACCGTCATCGAGCGGTGATAGAGATCGGTCCAGAAGCCGCCTGGCGCGCCGCGCGATTCCATCTCGCGGGTGCCGATGCGGACGATCTGAGATCTGTCCTGCGTTCTGGAGACTGTCTTTTTCTCAGCGTTGGCCAATGCGCAGTCCTCACTCGCCCGGCAACGATGATATTGTCACGCCGACGCTTTTGCTGCCGCCATGGCCTTGAGCCGCGGATAAACGCGCCGCGCATTATCCTCGAAAATCTTCTTGCGGTCGGCGTCGCTGATCGGCGCTTTCTCGACGTAGCGCTTGGTGTCGTCGAAGCCGAAGCCGGTTCTGGGGTCATTGCCCTTCACGGCGCCGACCATCTCGGAGGCAAACAGAATGTTGTCGACCGGCACCACTTTGGTGAGCAGATCGATGCCTGGCTGGTGATAAACGCAGGTGTCGAAGTAGATGTTGTTGCCCATGATCTCGGCGAGCTCCGGCTTGCCGTTGTTGAGCGCGATGCCGCGAAAGCGGCCCCAGTGGAACGGCACCGCGCCGCCGCCATGCGGGATGATGAATTTCAGCTTGGGAAAACTCTTGAACAGATCGGACAGAATGACCTGCATGAACACCATGGTGTCGGCATTGAGATAATACGAGCCGGTGGTGTGCATCGCCGGATTGCAGCAGCCGGAGACGTGGATCATGCACGGCACGTCGAGCTCGATCATCTTCTCATAGAGCGGGAACCACGATTTGTCGGTCATTGGCGGCGAATTGAAATAGCCGCCGGACGGATCGGGATTAAGGTTGCAGCCAACGAAGCCCATCTTGACGCAGCGCTCGAGCTCGGCGGCGCAGTTTTTCGGATTGGCGCCGGGCGATTGCGGCAACTGGCAGACGCCGATGAAGTTCTGCGGATAGAGCGAGACGACGCGCGCGATCAGGTCGTTGCAGATCTGCGACCACTCGGTGGAAACGCTCTCATCGCCGACGTGGTGACCCATGCCGGAGGCGCGCGGCGAGAAGATCGTCAGGTCGGTGCCGCGCTCGCGTTGCAGCTTGAGCTGATTCTGCTCGATGCTCTCGCGGATCTCATCGTCCGGCATCTTCAGCGCCGCGCGCGACGGCAGCGCCGTCTTGTCCTTGGCATTGGCCGCCGTCGTCTGTTCCTTGCGGAAGCGGTGCAGGTCCTTGGGCTCGGTCGTGTAGTGGCCGTGGCAATCGATAATCATGGCAACGACGTTCCGATGGGTTGCGGGAGGCAGATGCTACGGTGCGCGGCGGTATTGTCAAACCGATGTCCCGGATCAGTACCTATGAGACGGGAGCTCTCGTTGGCTCGGTGTGTTTCGAGGTCGCTGGCCGGGTTTGTTCGGCAAGAGACGGCGCTGGCCCACCATCTCGGCTACGAGAAGGGCGACGCGGATATTGGCGTGATGCGGCGATTCGATCTCGCTCGTGAGTTTTTGCTTGACAATATCGACGTGGGGAGAAATCGCTAAGTCCACGAGACCGTTTTTGGCGACGGAAGACCGCGAGTGAATCTTAGATGAGATCCGATCAATGGCGTCAAATTCTCCAGTATTGGTCGTTCAAGACGATGTGTGGCTTCGTTTAATTGGAGTGGTGCTTGACCGAACGACGAGCCAAGAGAGATGGGCCGCGTTTGCAGACTTCATGTCGCCAGACGAACCGAATTTTCAGCTTTGGTGCGACAAGGTAAGACAAGGCGCAGGTAACCTCTATCCCAGCGAGGTTCGGCTGGTGTCATCCCGCGCGGAGTTGCGGGCCAATCTCACAGATGCCGACGCATTTGTAACCGAGTCGTTGGCCATAGGAACGGAAGAGCTCAGATTAGCGCGGCGTCTTAAGGTCGTTCACAAATACGGCATCCTCTTTCGAAACATCGATCTGACCGCATGCAGAGAGTATGGCGTCAAGGTTCTTGGCGTGCGCCGCCGTGCCAATATCGCTTGCGCGGAGCATGCCTTCGCGCTGATGCTAATGCTGGCAAGACGTATCCATCAGCTAAACGGATTGATCAGTAGTGCACAGCTGTCCGCTGCTGATTATCCATACAGACCCTTCGACCGGAGACATACACCGGGTGCCAACTGGGGCCGCATCCCCGGAATGCTTACACTAAATGGCAGTACGATTGGGATTATTGGGCTCGGCGAAATAGGCCGCGAAATTGCGTTGCGCGCTATCGCCTTTGGAATGAACGCAATCTACTTTCAGCGTACCCGGCTCCCTACGACCGAGGAAGATGCCCTTAAAGTATCGTACCGGCCATTGGACGTATTACTCGCGCAAAGCGATTGGGTAATTCCGCAGCTTCCAAGCGATCCGTCCACATTGAATTTTATCAATCGTGCGCGATTTGCGCTGATGAAGCGGGGCGCTTGTCTCGTTAATGTTTCGAGAGCGGAAGTGGTTGAGCGTGAGGCCTTGCTTGAGATGCTGCGATCAGGCCACCTCGGCGGGTTCGCACTTGACCCACTCTATGAGGAGCCTGGTCGCTCTGACGATGAATTGCTCTCTTTCGACAACGTCATCTTGACGCCTCACATCGCCGGGTCCCCTCGATCAAACGGCCTGACAGACATCGAAGATATAATTAAAGGACTTGCACAGCAGATGTCGGCATTAAACGCCGCTATCTAGTTAAGAAATTGTGCAGAGGGGTTACGGGTGCTTAATTCTTCGAGCTTCTTGGCGCAGTAAATCCAGGAACTGCTGATGAATGCGAGTCGGCTGCCAATCCGCTCGGGTTGCCACACCGTCGTTTCGCGCCAGAACGACCGATTTGAAAGGCAGCGTGACCAACGGCCGGCGGCGGTCGCCGGCTTGTTCTGTTTCGAGCTTCGAAAACAAAGATATTCTGTCGCTTGACTCCAGAATGGATCGATAAACTGCCGGCGAAGTGGTCTCGACGCTGACTCTGGGCGAATATGCCGAGTTGAGAAACAACTGCTCAAAGGCCTCTCTCCGTGGCGCACCACGACTTGGCAAGACCCAATCGTAGCCTGCCAAGTCGCTCAGCCTTGTTCGGCGAAGATTCGCAAGCGGGTGATTCCGCCGAACCACGACTGCATAGGGATTGGAAAAGAGCATCTCTTCGTTTGTATCGATCGCCCAATCTGGTCGCCTCAGCACGCCGAACATGAGATCGAGTTTACCGGCACGCAAGTCATTCAGAAGCGCATCGTAATGATCGTCCACCACCTGTACGCGAGCATTGGGATACACCGCCAGCAATTTTTGGATGGCATTCGACAAGATACGGGTTCCCGAGTGTGGGATATTGCCGATGGCGATGCGCGAAACGATGACGCCCTGCGCCGCCTGGATCTCCTCCAGAGCATACTCGATCTCCCGCCGGGCAATTTGAAATCGCCTAGCGAGCTCTGACCCTTGCGAAGTGGTCGTTACCCCGCGAGCCGTGCGCTGATAGAGACTGCGTCGCAGCTCGCGCTCAAGCTGTCTCGCCGAACGGTGGAGCGAGGGCTGAGAGATTCCCAGCCACCGCGCTGCGGCTTGGAAGGATTGGTTCTCGGAAATCGCAATAAGGCTGCGCAATTGCGGCCTGGTCAGTTTGTTGATGATCGCATCCGAGCTTTGCCGGCTCGTAAACGCGCCGACAATTACCGGCTCGCACAACGCCGAACGGACGTGGTCGAAGAATCGCTGTACCCGTGGCAGCAGGATCGAGCCGGGTTCGGTCACATAGCATCCGGAGCGCCGACGCTCCAACAAGGGAGTCCTGAGCCGCGCTTCGAGCGCGCGGACCGATTGGGTCAGCGCAGGCTGCGACAGATTGACCTCTCGGGCCGCGCTGCTGACGCTTTTCAATCGGGCGACCGCTTCGAACCCGCGAAGCTGCCGGAGGGATGGAACATCAAGCGGAATCATGGCTCAAGCTTTTGCCGGAAGGCGCTGCAGCGGGCCCGGTATCGTCCGACCAATATAGCAAAACCTTATGATGGTGGGCAGCATTTGAAATTGGAAATTTAGCCCCTTCCTGCCACGGCAAGCAGTGGCCGACATGCAGCGCATGCATATCGGCAAGACAGATGATGCCGGTGGGTTAATCAATCGGCAACTCAAACAAGACCGCCCAGGGAGAAGCCAATGCGTTCGAACCGCAGGAAAAGTCGGAGCGCTAATCGTCGGCTCTGGTTGCGCCGACTCACAGCGGCAATTGCGTGTGCTGCACTTGTCCTTCCTGCGGCCGGAAGCGCTTGCGCTCAATCCGACTATCCGCAGAAGCCGGTCCGCGTCTTCGTGCCTTACGGCCCCGGCGGTGTCGGCGACCTGACCATGCGGTTGCTCGCTGACAAGCTCAGCGAGCATTTGAAGCAGCAATTTGTGGTCGAGAATCGTCCCGGCGCCGGCGGAATCGTCGCCATGACGGAGGTGCGCCGCGCTCCCGCCGATGGCTATACGCTCGGTGAAATGGGCAACGGCCAGGCGATCAGCATGTCGTTGTTCAGCAAATTGCCGTATGACGTGCTGAAGGACTTTAATCCGATTTCGGTCGCCGCCAGCTTTGAAATGCTGCTCGCAGTGCCCGATGGCGCGCCTTACAAGTCGCTTAAAGACATTGTCGATGCCGCTCGCAAGAATCCCGGCAAACTCAATATCGGCGTAATCAATCCCGGCAGCACGCAGAATCTTTCGGCGTACCTGTTTCAGCAGGTCGCCGGCGCCGATTTCACGATCGTCCCCTATCGCACCACGCCCGACTTGGTGACGGCGCTGCTTCGTGGCGACGTCGATCTGGGGTTTGATTTTTTCGCCGCACTCCACCCTGTGATCGGACCCGGCAAGGTCCGGATCATCGCCACCTCCGGCGAGGACCGTGATCCGCTGCTCCCGGATGTTCCGACCGCCAAAGAAAGCGGTTTTCCAAGTTATATTGTTACCAGTTGGAATGGTGTCGCGGCGCCGGCCGGCGTGCCAGCCGACGTGGTGAATTTTCTCAGCGCGGCTATCAACCGTGCCCTCGCGGCGCCGGACATCCAGGAGAAGTCACGCGCTCTCGGTTTGGTTGCGCGTGGCAGCACCCCTGAGGAAATGCACAAGCGCATGGCGCAAGACGTCGCGAAATGGCGCGCGGTCATCGAGAAGGCGGGAATTCCGAAGCAGTAGGACAGTCTATTGTCCGTCAGTCGCCGCCGCCAAATCTGCGCCGGTGTCTGAACGAAGCGGCGCCAAGAGATTGTCGAGGACCAGGAGGAATAAATGGCGGGTCAGCCGCGGCTGAACATTGCGATCGGTGACTATGGCCACACGCGAGCCGTGAAATCCAAGGAAATGCCGATCGAAGGCATCGAACCCGATTTCATCCAGGTTGTGCCCATCATAGGGGCATTCCGGCGCATGGTGCGCGATCTCGAATTCGATGTCTGCGAGATGGCACCCACCACTTACATGATCGCGCGCGCCCGCGGCGCTCCGTATATCGCGTTGCCGATCTTCCTGATGCGCCGCTTTCACCATGGCGGCTTCGTCGTGCGCCCCGATACCAATATCAGACGGCCAAAGGATCTCGAAGGTAAAAAGGTCGGAGTCCGAGCCTATTCGGTTACGACCGGCGTTTGGACGCGTGGCATCTTCGTCAATGAATATGCTCTCGATTCCTCCAAGGTGACTTGGGTGGTGGATGACGAAGAGCATGTCACGACGCTCAAGCTGCCACCGAATGTCGTGCACGCGCCGGAAGGAAAATCACTGCAAAGCATGATGAAGTCGGGCGAGATTCAGGCCGGATTCACAGGACCTGCCGGTGTCGGCCGCGCCGGACCACCGATCAGTGGTTGGGACAATGCCAGCCAATCGGCATCCGCTGCCGACACTTATCCGGAATTGATCGCAGACGTGGAACGGGTCGAGGCCGACTGGTTCCGCCGTAGCGGAATCTATCCGATCCACGGCCTGATCGTGGTGAAGGACGAACACATCAAGCGCTATCCGTGGTTGGCGCGTTCGCTGATGAATGCCTTCGTGGCGGCGAAGCAGCCCTATCTCGAGGAGCTCAAGTACGGGCGTGGCGATAGCGCGGAGGATAAGCGCTATCGCGGCTTCCTGTCGCTGATGAGCGATCCGCTGCCCTACGGCATGGCGGCGAACCGGGCCAGCATAGAAGCGCTGGTCACCTACAGCCTGCAGCAGGAGTTGATACCATCACGGCCTCAACTCGATCAGGTGTTCGTTGATATCGATCCTTGAGCTTTGATCCACCTGCGAACGCGAGTGAGCGCACATGCCCGTTATCGACATACATCCGCACATCGTCTCGCCGGATACCCAACGTTATCCGTTGGCTCCGCTCGGCGGCACGCAATCCACCTGGTCGAGCGAGCGACCGACCACATATCAGACATTGATCAAGGCGATGGATGAGGCCGGCGTCGACAAGGCGGCGATCGTGCATTCCTCGACGGCGTACGGATACGACAACAGCTACGTGGCGGACGCGGTCTCGGCCGTTCCGTCCCGCTTCACCGGCGTCTATTCCATCGACGTCATGGCGCCCGACGCTGTGAACACATTCGACTACTGGCTCGCCCGCGGCTGCACTGGCATGCGCCTATTTACCACCGGGTCGACCCTGCCGGATCAGGCTACCTGGTTCGTCGATCCGAAGACCTATCCATTCTGGGAGCATGCCTCGGCAAAGAACATTCCGGTCTGCATGCAAATGAAGCAGGAAGGTTTGCCGCTGTTGCGTCAAATCATGGATCGTTTTCCGAAGGTCACGATGATACTCGACCACCTGGCGCGCGCGCCGTTCGAGGAGGGGCCACCCTATAGCGCAGCCGCCGGGTTCCTCGAACTCGCCAAATACAAACAGGTCTATCTAAAGATCACGCCCGTCAATGTAACGCCCAAGAGCTGGGGCAAAGGCACGCCCGAAACGTTTTTCGGCAAAATCGTCGATACCTTCGGCGCGTCTCGGATCGCCTGGGGCTCGAATTTTCCGAATTCCGTGGGCACTCTTTCTGAAATCCTCGATGCTGCGCGCAAGGCGTTCTCCTTCGCCAAGGCGTCGGATCAGGATTGGATTTTCGGCAAGACAGCGCTCATGCTCTATCCCGCTCTGGCCAAGTGACAAAGGATCACGCTCATGGCGACTGCAACAAAGCTAAAGCTGCATACGATGTTGGGCAACTATCCGAACACCAAAGCGCTTAAGAGTGGAGCAATTCGTTCGGATCTAGTCGATTTTGATTTTGCCGAAGTCAAGGTTGCCAACAACCTGTTCAAGCAAGTCGTTCGCGACGCCAAATACGACGTCGCCGAACTTGCCATCGTGACCTATCTGCAAGCCAAGGCTTACGGCAAGCCGTATGTTCTGGTCCCGGCCGTGGTGGTCAGCCGCGGCCAGCATCACACCATCGCCTACAATGCCGATCGCAGCCCGCTCAAGCCGTCCGACCTTAACGGCAAGCGCGTCGGGGTGCGTGCCTACACGGTGACGACCGGGACCTGGGTGCGCGGAATTCTGGCGAGCGATTATGGCGTCGACATAAACAAGGTCGAATGGATCACCTTCGAGGATCCGCATGTTGCAGAGTATCATGATCCCGCCATCGTCAAGCGCGCACCGGACGGCAAGGAACTGGTGCAGATGCTGCTTGATGGCGAAGTTGCGGCCGGAATCGTCGGCGACAAGCTGCCCGATCCGAAACTCAAGTATCTTATTCCCGACGCCGATGCGGCCGCCCAGAAATGGGCCGAGCGCCACCACGGCGTGCCGATCAATCACATGCTGGTGGTCCGCGAAGAGCTCTCGCGCTCACGGCCCGATGTGGTCAAGGACATCTTCCGCCAGTTGCATGAGAGCAAACTGGCCGCAGGGCTGCCCGACGGCGGCGCGCTCGATCCTTATCGCTTCGGCGTCGAAGCCTGCCGACCGATATTGGAAATCATCATCGACTTCTGCCATCGGCAGATGCTGATCCCGCGGCGCGTGTCGGTCGACGAACTGTTCGACGATACGACTCGCGGTTTGGGTGCTGCTCGATGAATCGCGCGCAAGTCGGATCACAATCGGCCGAATAGGCGGTCTTCTCGGGCGACTATGCGGCATACTGACGTTGGCGCCTGGGCTCGCGCAACCGCCGACAGTTGATCTAGAATACCGCCTCGAAGAAGGGGAGAAAAACGAATGGCTGATCTACCGCGTCTCAACGGCGTCATCCGCGCGCTGGAAGGGGGCCAGACCGCGCTGACATGTTTCTCGCCGCCCGACGTCGAGGCGGCGATCGCGCTTGCCACCGCGAAATACGACGCCGTCGTCTATGAGATGGAGCGCAGCGGCTACGATATCCGCGCGTTCCGCGATTGCCTGCAATACATGCTCAACCGCGGGCAGATCGCGCGCTCCGGCTCGGTGGCGCCCGCCGTTGCGCCGTTTGCGCGCATTCCGCCGAACGGCGGCGAGATGGCGCAGTTCCACGCCAAGCAGGTGTTCGATCTCGGCGCCTACGGCATCATCTGGCCGCACATCAGCACTGTCGCGCAGGCCTATAACGCGGTCGCCGCATGCCGCTACCCGCGGCTGAAAGACAAGCCGCTCTACGAGCCGGCCGGCATCCGCGGCGACGGGCCGACGTCGGCGGTGCGCTACTGGGGCGTCACGCAGCAGGAATATTACGACCGCGCCGACGTCTGGCCGCTCAACCCCAAGGGTGAGATCTTCGTCATCCTGATGATCGAGGACACCGAGGGCATCAAGAACCTCAAGGACATTTTGAAGAACGTGCCAGGCATCGGCGCCATCCTGATCGGGGAGGGCGATCTGTCGCAGGAGCTCGGCTATCCGCGCCAGTACGAGCACAAGGTGGTGCTCGACGCGATGGCGCAGATCGTCAACACCTGCAAGGAGGCGGGCGTCGTCGTCGGCCATCCGCACGTCGAGGCGGGCAACGCCGAGCGCATCATCAAAGAAGGCTACCGCTTCCTGATGTGCGCGCCGGTGCGCAGCTACGGCCATCTCGACAAGGCCCGTCAACTGGCGGGAAGGACATAAAGCCCGGCGCAATTACCCTCCCCCGTACGCGGGGGAGGGTAATTACTACCGCGCCACCTCGGCTGCCAAATTCTCAAAGCTGCGGTCCTTGAGATACTGGTCAAGCCCCCAGCGCTTGACTTGATCCAACACCTCGTCGAATTCGGAGTGCGGGATTGTCGCGTAGACGAAGCGCTCGCCACGGCCAAAGCGGGTGAAATCCCAACGGTGCGTGGTCTCGAACTCGGCCGGCACAGCGAGCTGCCACAGCGGTAGATATCTTGCGAGATCGGCATCCATCGCTTTTTCGGCGCGGTCGAGCGCGCGCAGATAACCGGTCACGATCTCGGGCGGCGAGCCTTCCGGCACCCACCACAGCGTATGGAACGTATCCTCGATGATCTTGCGCAGCCCAAGCTGCTCGGCCATCGCGATCTGCGGCGGCAACAGGCTTGCCGCCTCGACCTCGCCGTCCAACAGAGCTTTCAGCCGCGCACCGAAACCGCCGGTGTTGACGGTTTTGATGTTTTCAAGCGGCAAATATTTTTCGAGACGGTACGGCACATTGAAGTGGCTGCCGGCGCGCATGCCGACCGCGATCGGAATGTCCTTGAGATCGCGCGGTTGGCGGATGGGCGAGTCCGGCCGCACGAAGATCGCCCAGGGCGACACGCCATAAGCGTCGGCGACGAAGCGCCCCATCCCGGCGCTGGCGTTGCAGATGCTGCCCCACACGCACGCGCCTTGGATCACCTCCGCCTTGTCTTCGGTATAGGGCCGATCCTGCGGACGCTGGAAATATTGCAGATCCTTCCAGCTCGACTGCGTGCCGCGGAACGTCTTCCAGTCGAGTTCGACATCGAGGCCTTCGTCGGCGAAAAAGCCCTCCTGCATGGCGACGAAATCGTTCAGCCCCATGCCCTTGGGCGCGATCTTCACGCGGTGTAACTCTTTGGCCATGGCGTATCCTCCCAATGGATCGTTTCGATGATTTTATAACCTTTCCGCGCATGCGATAAGGTAGCTCAACGCCGCAGCAGCGATGAACGCGATGTTCGAGCCGGTAGACCTCCTGGCCATCGTATTTGCGCTGGCCGTGCTGATCGGGTGTGTCAATCACCTGTGGGTCAGGCTGCCGCCGGCAATCGGCATGCTGCTCGGCTCGCTCGTCGTGTCGCTACTCATCGTCGCCAGCGATCGCGTATTCCACCTGCACGTCATGTCATGGTTTCGCGGCACGCTCGATGAGGCGCACCTGCCGCGCATCTTTCTCAACGCCATACTGGCGCTGCTGCTGTTCGCCGGCAGCCTGCACGTCGATGTGGCGGAGTTGAGCCGGCGGCGCTGGATCATCCTGCTGCTGGCCACTGCGAGCGTGATCCTCTCGACATGCGTCTTCGGCGGCGGAATGTGGTTGATGTTCGGCCTGATCGGCGCCGCCGTTCCCCTGGCCTGGTGCATCGTGCTGGGCGCGATCCTTGCTCCGACTGACGCCGTGGTCGTCGAGAATTTGTTGCGGCAAGTGGGCTTGCCGCCGAGCCTGCGCGCCGCGATCGTCGGCGAGAGTCTATTTAACGACGGCGCCGGCGTCGTGTTGTTCCTGGTGGCGCTCGGCGTAACGCAGGGTGATACCCTGGTGCTCGACCACGGCGTGGTCGTTCTCGCTCTTTTGCGCGAGATCGTCGGCGGCGCGGCGCTGGGGTTTGTCGGAGGCTGGCTGGCGGGGATCCTCCTGCGGCGGATTTCGGATGATGGCTTGCAACTTCTGATCTCGCTGACGCTTGTGATCGGCATTTACCGCGTGGCGAATCTGAGTGAATTGTCCGGCCCCATCGCCGTGGTCAGTGCCGGACTATGCCTGGCGTCGCCTTCACCGCGTATCGGCATGACACCCGATACGCGCACTTTGCTGGTCGGGTTCTGGTTGCTGCTCGATCAGCTCATGAACACGTTGCTGTTCCTGCTCGTCGGCCTGCAAATTCTTGGTCTGGTCATTCAGCCGATCGAGCTTTTGCCGGTCGCGTTCGCCATCCCGCTCGCGGTGATTTCGCGCCTGTTCAGCGTCGCCGTGCCTTTGCTGCTGACGCGCGAGCGCCTGCGCGACAAGGTTCGTGATATGACCGTGCTGACCTGGGCGGGACTGCGCGGCGGCATTTCGATTGCGCTTGCGCTGTCGCTGCCGGCCTCGCCGTGGCGCGCCGATCTGCTGGTGGTGACTTACGGGGTCGTGGTTTTCACGATCGTCGTGCAAGGCCTGACGATTTCACGCTTCCTGCAAGCGGCGTACGGCGCGAAAACGCAGGTCTGATCCAGCCGCGCGGCCGTCAATAATTCGCGGCGCGCGTTGCTTCACGCTTTGGCGTCGCATCGCCCTTCGGCAGGTCGTACATCCCGCTCGGCAGCGTATCGAGGAAGGCGAGGACCTCCGAGGTCTTCACCACGTCGGCGTATTTGGCGTTCATATCGCAAAGGTTGATGGCGTGGCTTGCTTGCGAGCGGTCGAAGCAGCCCTCCTCGGCGAGCGCGATACGGTAATTGAGGCTGAAGGCGTCGAGCACGGTGGCGCGCACGCAGCCCGACGTGGTGGTGCCGGTGACGATCAGGCTGTCGCACTGGAGCAGCGTGAGATAGCTCGCCATGTTGGTGCCGAAGAAGCCGGAGGGCTTTTGCTTGAGCACCACGATGTCCTGTGCCCCGGGCGCGATCGGCGTGACGATCTCGTTGCCGTCGAGGTTCGTGACGATCGTCTGCCGGTCCTCGTTGCCGCGCGAATTCTTCCACAGCCAAGAGCCGGAATCCCAATTGTCGTCGCGCCGCACGCCGGTCGTGTAGAGCACCGGCACGCCCTTGCCGTGGCACTTGTCGATCAGCGAGCGGATATAGGGTAGCGCCGTCCAGGCGTCCTCGCCGCACGAGTTGCGCCAGCGCTTGATCGATTCAAGGATCGGCTCCGGACGGTCGCCGCAGAATGCCCAGTTGACGTCGATCACCAGCAGCGCCGGCCGCTTGCCAAAGCCGCCGCGCGCGCCGTAGCCCGACGTGCCGAACACCGCCTTGTCGCGCTCGGTGAGGAATTTGTTCCAGATGGGTTCCGACATGGTGCCTGCCTCGACTGAGCGTTGGATCGCGTTCGGTGATATTATCACACAGTTTCGGCTAGGAAGACGCCTTTTCGTCGTCCGGGCGCAGCAGCGCCGCCTCGAACGCGCTGGCGATCGCCGGCTTGCTCTTGCCGGCGCGCACCGCATCGCCGATCACGACGACGGTTTGCCCCGCCCGCGCCAGCGGCTTGAAACGATTGGCTGTCGTGCGGCGCGCCCGATAGTAAAACCAGTCGCGCAATGTCCCGGACGAAAACGCCTGTGCGATGCCGGGCCAGCGCGCCACGCCCGAATCGAGCGCCAACGGTGCGACCGCGCCGAGGCCGTAGCGATACGCCGCACCAGTGGCGATCACGATGCGATCGAACGGCGCCAATAAGTTCGGATCGGCGCTTACGTCGGTCGCAAAGCGGAAGGCGACGCCCTTCGCTTTGCAGGCGGCCACCATGTCGGTGACGTAGCGCTCGAAGCTTTTCGGGTTTGCCTCGACCTCTTGGAATAACGGCGCCTTGCCGGCATAGCGAAAGCTGCCGCCCGCCTTTCTGGCTTTTTCAAACACGGTCACGGTATTGCCGTCGGCAACGAGCGACGCGTAGGTCAGGCCGGCGGGACCGGCGCCGATCACGGCGATACGCTCGCCGCGCGGCGGCTGCGGATTGGCGAACAGGGTTTCGCGGCCGGCGGCGCCGTTGACCACGCAGCCGATGCGCGCCCCGCCGCGCATGTCGTTGATGCAGGTGTTGCAGGCAAGGCAGCGCCGGATCGGCTCGCCGCGGCGCACCTTCTCGACCCATTGCGGATCGGCGATCAGCGTGCGGCCGAGCGCAATGAAGTCGGTCTTGCCGCTGGCGACTGCGTTCTCCGCCATCGCCGGATCGCCGAGCCGGCCGACCGCGATGATCGGCACCGCGACCAGCTTTTTCACTTCCGCCGCGAAATCAAGAAAGGTGCCGTCGGGATAGGTCATCGGCGGTAGCACAACTTGCGCCGACGGCAACGAACGATAGTGCCCCGCCGTAACATGCAGCGCGTCCGCGCCGGCGTCCGCCGCCCAGATCGCAATCTGCCGGCCTTCGCTGAACGGCAGGCCGCCGGGAAAGAAATCCTCGACCGAAAGCCGATAGACGACGCCCATTCCCGGCACGGCAGCCTTCACCGCGCGCAACGCTTCCAGGCCGAAGCGGGCGCGGTTCTCGAGGCTGCCGCCATATTCGTCGGTACGGCGGTTCTCGAACGGCGCATGGAATTGCGAGATGAGATAACCGTGCGCGGCGTGGACCTCGACGCAGTCGAATCCGGCTTTTTGCGCGCGCTGTGCGGCGGCGGCATGGGCGGCGATGGTTTGCGCGATGCGCGCCTTGGTCATCGCCTCAGGAACTATGGTCTCGAATGTGGTCTCATACACCGGATGCGGAATCGCCGACGGCGCAATCGGCGTCTCGCCGCAAATATCGATGCGCGTATGGCCGCCGCCGTGGCCGAGTTGGATCGAGGCCTTCGCGCCGCCGCGATGAATCGCCTCGACCAGCTGCGTCAGGCCCGGCACAAAGCAATCGTCATAGATGCCAACTTCGTGCCGGCGGTGCCGGCCGCATTTCTCCGGCGAAGCCATCTCGACTGTGATCAAGCCCGTGCCGCCGCGCACCCGCGCCATGTAATAGGCGACCGAGTCGTCGGTGACGAAACCTTCCGCATCCGCCGTGCGCGTGGTCATCGGCGGCATGACGATGCGGTTCGGGATTTCGACGGGCCCGATCCGCGCGGGGGTGAGCAGGACGTTCATTGCTGCCTGGTCATCGTCCGCGAAGGCGGACGATCCAGTAAACGCAGACCACACAATTTATCCAAGTCGTGCCTCGCTTTGAAACTCGGCGATTACTGGGTGCTCCGCCTTCGTGGAGCATGACATTAGAGCGTAGGTATCTCACCGCCATCGAGGTCGATAGTCGCGCCGTGCATCCAGGTGGCGCGCGAGGAGACGAGGAAGGTGATGAGATCGGCGACATCCTCGACTTTGCCGAAGCGGGTGATGCCGAAGCCGCGGCACATTTCCTCGCGGGTTTTCTGCTCCGGCCAGCCGGTGCGGTCCATCTCCGCTTTGATGCGCCGCCATAGCCGATCGGTCTCGACCATGCTCGGGTGGATGCAGTTCACCTGCACGCCGTCCCTCTTGCCGCGATCGGCGAGGCATTTGGAGAAGGCGGCGACCGCGGCATTGACCGAGCTGCCGATGGTGAACTCTTCGGTCGGTTTGCGCCCGCCGGTGCCGCCGATGGAGATGAGCGAGCCGCGCCGCTCCTTGAGAGTAGGCCAGGCGGTGCGCGCCAGCCGCACATGGGCGAAGAATTTCAGCGCGTAGCCGTCCTCCCAATCGGCGTCGGTGAGATCGAGGAAATCGCCGCGCTTGGTGGCGCCGGCATTATTGACCAGGATGTCGAGGCCGCCGAGCTCGCGGCGCACCTGATCGATCAGCTTTTCCGGCGCGCCCTTGCCGCGCAGGTCGATGACGGCGACGGCTGTGCGGCGGCCCTGCTTGCGGACCGCCGCCGCAACCTCATCGAGCGCCTTTTCGTCGCGGCCGGTCAGCATCACATCGCAGCCCTCGGCCGCGAGCGCCAGCGCGATACCGCGCCCGATGCCGCGGCTTGACCCGGTCACCAGCGCGATCTTGTCCTTCAATCCCAGTTCCATCGCCGTCCTCCCTATTGGCCGCCTAGTAGGCCCCGGATTTCGCTTGCGCTCAATCCGGGTTACGGTTGCGGCGGGCAGGGGATTTCCGCGAATGACGATCAAGGGCAAGGCCTATATCGCCGGCGCTTTCGAGCACCCGACGCGAAAAGCGCCGGACAAGACGGTGGCGCAGTTGCACGCCGAGGTGGCGCTGGGCGCGCTGAAGGACGCCGGCCTCAGCCGCAACGACGTCGACGGTTACTTCTGCGCTGGCGATGCGCCGGGTCCGGGGCCGGCCACCATGGCGGACTACATGAATTTGAACCTCCGCCATGTGGATTCGACCGAACTCGGCGGCACGTCCTATGTCGCGCTCGCCGCCCACGCTGCCGAAGCCATCGCGCTCGGCAAATGCAATGTGGCATTGATCACGCTCGCCGGCCGCCCGCGCAGCGAAGGCCAGGCGACCGGCACCACGCCGCGGCTGCGCGATCCGAATCAGCCGGAGGCGCCCTGGGAATTTCCCTACGGCATGACCACGGCCAACGGTTATGCCATGTGCGCCATGCGCCACATGCATCAATACGGCACCACCAGCGAGCAGCTTGCCTGGATCAAGGTCGCCGCGTCGCACCACGCGCAGCACAATCCCAATGCCATGCTGCCTGAGGTGATCACGGTGGAAGACGTGGTGAATTCGCCGATGATTGCCGATCCGCTGCACCGGCTCGACTGCTGCGTCATCAGCGACGGCGGCGGCGCGCTCATCATCGTCAAGCCTGAGATCGCGAAGAAGCTCGGCCGGCCGCTGGTCAAGATCATCGGCGCCGGCGAAACGGTGAAGCATCTGTCCGGCGGCACGTTCGATCTCACAACCTCGGGCGCCGCGCGGACCGGACCGATCGCATTCGCCGAGGCGGGCGTCACGCCCGCTGACATCAAATATGTCTCGATCTACGACAGTTTCACCATCACGGTGCTCATGCAGATCGAAGATCTGGGCTTCTGCGCAAAGGGCGGCGGCGGAAAATTCGTTTCGGACGGCAATCTCATCTCCGGCACCGGCAAGCTGCCGTTCAACACTGACGGCGGCGGGCTGTGCAATAATCATCCGTCAAATCGCGGCGGCATGACCAAGGTGATCGAGGCGGTGCGACAATTGCGTGGCGAAGCGCATCCGGCGGTGCAGGTGAAGAATTGCGATCTCGCGCTGGCGCAAGGCACGGGCATGCAGCTCGGCAGCCGCCATTGCAGCGCCACGCTGATCATGGAACGGGAGTGAGCTGATGGCGCAGACGCGCAAAATTCCCTCGCCGATCGTCAGCGTCGAGACGGAAGCATTTTGGAACGCGGCGCGCGAAGGCCGCTTCACCGTCCCGATCTGCGCCGCCTGCGGCAAAGTGCATTGGTATCCGCGCGCGATTTGCCCGTTCTGCGACAGCGACAAGATGCAGTGGCGCGAGGCGTCTGGCAAAGGCGTGATCTACACCTTCAGCGTCATGCGCCGCGCCAAGGAACCCTACGCCATCGCCTATGTGACGCTCGCCGAAGGGCCGACCATGATGACCAATATCGTCGATTGCGACTTCGACGCATTGCGCATCGGCCAGCCGGTCACCGTCGTGTTCAAGGACACCGAGGACGGCCCGCCGGTGCCGATGTTCAAGCCGGCATAGGAATGAGTTACATTACCCCGTGAACGCAAAGGAGCCGGGAATGCGGTTCGGACTTTTCGGTAGCGCGACGGCTCGCCACGGCGGGCCGGATGTCGATTCCGGCCAAGGCTACAAGCAATTCGTCGAATACAATATTGAGGCCGAGGCACTCGGCTATCACTCGACGTTCCTGGTCGAGCATCATTTCACCGGCTTCGGCCAGGTGTCGGCCAGCCTGTCGTTGCTCACCTGGGTGGCGGCAAAGACAAAAACGCTGCGGCTCGGCACCGCCGTTCTGGTGCTGCCGTGGCACAGCCCGGTGCTGCTTGCCGAGCAGGCCGCGACCATCGATCTGCTCTCCGGCGGCCGGCTCGATTTCGGCGTCGGCAAGGGTTATCGCCATAACGAGTTTGCCGGCTTCTGCGTGCCGATCGAGGAAGCCGACGCGCGTTTCAACGAATCGCTCGACGTCATCATCAAATCCTGGACGTCGAAGCAGCGCTTCTCCCATCACGGTAAGTATTGGAATTTCGAGGACGTCATCGTCGAGCCGCCGACGGCGCAAAAGCCGCATCCACCGATGTGGATGGGCGCCGGCAGTCCCGAGTCGATCCGCCAGGTCGCCGCGCGCGGCTATAATCTTCTGCTCGACCAGTTCGCCTCGTTCGAAACCGTCGCCGAGCGTATCGCGATCTACAAGGCCGAATTGGAAAAGCACGGCCACACCTTCGATCCGCTCAACGTCGGTGTTGCGCGCGCCTTCTACGTGGCGAAGGATGCAGCCGACAAGGAGGCCGCGATCGAGCGCCGCATGGAGGCGCAACGGCGGCTAGAGGCGATCTCGAATGCGCCCGACGGCACCAAGAGCAAAGCCAGCATCATGACGTATTCCGACACCCGCGAGGCGAGCGAGGAGAGTGCATTGTACGGCAGTCCGGACGAGATCGCCGTCAAGCTTGAAAAACTGCGCGGGCTCGGCGTTGAATATGTCTTGCTCAACGGCGGCGGTCTCGTCGGCCACGCGCACGAGAGTCTGCGCCGCTTTGCGCGCGAGCTGATGCCCGCCTTTGCCGGTGATTCCAGGATGCGCGTCGTCGGATAGTATCGCGCCGATGATCAACAAGATCGTGCAAAGCATGGCCGAGGCGATGGCGGACATCCGCGACGGATCCGTCGTGCTGGTCGGCGGCTTCGGCAGCATCGGCCAGCCTAACGCGCTGATCGCCGGTCTGATCGAGCAGGGCGCCAAGGACCTCACCGTCGTCGCCAATAATTCCGGCGTCGGCTATGTCGGCCTGGCGGCGCTGCTCGATACCGGCCGGGTGCGCAAAATCGTCTGCTCGTTTCCGCGCACCGCCGATCCCGTCGTGTTCGAGCGGCTATGGCGCGAAGGCAAGATCGAACTCGAATGTGTGCCACAAGGCACCATGGCGGAGCGCATGCGCGCGGCCGGGGCCGGGATTCCGGCTTTTTACACCGCAACCGCGGTGGGCACGAAGCTCGCGGAAGGCAAAGAGGAGCGGGAAATTGCCGGCCGCCGTTATATTCTCGAAGCAGCGCTGCCCGGCGACGTCGCGCTGGTCGAGGCCTGGGAAGCGGACCGCTGGGGCAACCTGACCTACAAGTCGTCCGCCCGCAATTTCAATCCGGTGATGGCGGCGGCAGCCAAGTTGACCATCGTGCAGAGCCAGCACATCGTGGAGCTTGGCGAACTCGATCCGGAGAAGATCGCGACGCCTGGAATATATGTGGACCGCGTGTTGCACGTGCCCTACGGCGAACCGACGGTGACTTAAGGAGGAAGCGGTGAACGTTCAGGCAGCTTGCAAGCCGTTGACGCGCAGGGAAATGGCGGCGCGCCTTGCCGACGACATTCCCGAGGGCTGGTACGTCAATCTCGGCATCGGCGCACCGCTGCAAGTGGCCGACTACGTGCCGGTCGAGCGCGAAGTCGTGTTTCAATCCGAGAACGGCGTGCTCGGCATGGGCCCGGCGCCGGAGCCGGACAAGATCAACCGCTGGCTGATCAACGCCGGCAAGCAATACATCACGCTACGCACCGGCGGATCGTACATGCATCACGCCGACAGTTTTGCGCTGATCCGCGGCGGGCATCTCGATCTGTGCGTGCTCGGCGCATTCCAGGTTGCCGAGAACGGCGACATCGCCAATTGGTCGACGTCCGACAACGAAAGCGCCCCCGCCGTCGGCGGCGCGATGGATCTTGCCGCCGGCGCCCGGAAGCTCTGGGTGCTGATGGACCACACCACCAAGACCGGTGACAGCCGGCTGGTCCGCCGCTGCACCTATCCGCTGACCGCGATCGGATGCGTCAAGCGCGTCTATACCAATCTCGCCGTGCTCGACGTCACCGACGACGGTTTCGCAGTCCGCGACATGGTGCAGGGGCTGACGCTCGACGCGTTGCAGGATGTCACCGATGCGCCGCTGCGGATAGCCAACGGATAGGGCGCGTCGCGCGCTAATCCACGAACACCGGCGCGCCGACCTGCACGCGGTTGTACAAATCCACGACGTCGTCGTTAGCGAGACGGATACAGCCGAAGATCACCGAGCTGCCGATGGTCTTCGGCGCGTTGGTGCCGTTGATGCGGGAGCCATTGTCATCGAGCTCCAACAGCCGCGCGCCGAGCGGATTGCCAGGCCCGCCCGGCATGACGGCCGGATTGCGCTTTAGAATATCCGGCGGCGGTTGCCATTGCGGCCATTCCGCCTTGCTCGAAATGTGCCGCAGTCCAATGAGCTCCTTGCACTGGTTGCCGAGCGCGATGCCGTAGCGCAGCGCGACGTTGTTGGGCTGAATGAGATAGAGGAAGTGTTGCAGCTTATCGACGATGATCGTGCCGGCCGGTTGCAACGTGCGATAAAACGTGGGCTGTCGCCGAAAAACATAGGGCAGATCGGGATCGGTTGAGCCACCATCGATTCCGGGGGCGAGATCGCCGTCCTTGGTCGTCGCGATCTTGGCTGGTGGGGCCGATTGCGCCGGGCTGGAAACGGCACTCTTGACTGCCGGCGCCGTCGATTTTTGTCCCTTGGTGGACCACAACACGAAACCGCCGGCGCCAACTGCGGCAACGACAATTGCCAGCACGATCCACGTCATGCCGCTTAATTGAACCGGCTTCGCGATCGGCCCTCGCTCCGGTTTGATCGAGGCGAGGCTGGAAATATCGCCGCTGCGGCCGGTCCATGCCATCTCCGACTCGATCCGCGTGATGGCCGCGTCCAGCGCCGACTGCTCGGCTGCGATCTCGGCCCGGGATGCCGGCGGACGCCGCGCCTGCAACTGCGTGACCAGCATTTTCGTCGCGCGATCGTAAACCTCGCGCCGCCATTGCTGGTCGCCGGCATCGGGCGCCGTCACCGCGCGCAAAAGAACCGAGTAGTAGTCGACCATCGAATTGGTCCGCTTACGTTTTGACTTTCCCTATAAAGTCCATGAGGCGCGCCGGCACATTATCTTCCGTCTGCTGCTCGACCGGCACGTCCCAGTATTCCGACCGCGGCAGGCATTCTTCAAGATAGCGCGCCGCCGACGTTGCGTGCGCGGCATCATGGCCCGGCACGATGAACGCCGGGATGTCGATGCGCATCAGTTGCTCGGGCTCGGCGCCGGGCGCGGTGTCGCGATCGAACAACGCCCGGCACATGCCGTCGCAGGTGTTCCTGTATCGCTCGGCATCTTGCGCGGCAAAAGCAGCGGCAAACGCGCTGTCGCGTTTGATCACTGCGGCCCATGGCCCGCCGCGCGGATCGGCGCCGAACGATTTGCCTTCCTTCGTCACCAGGGCGACGACGCCGTCGAGCCCGCTGCTCGCCGCGAAGCCGAGGTGCTCGGCGAAACGCTGGTGGCTCGTCATGCGGTACTTTGCGCCGCCGACCGGCCAGTACAGGATCATGCTCGAGACCATTTCGGGATGCGTCACGGCGAATGCCGCGACCGGCGGGCAGCCCATGCAGCCGCCCATGATGTGGGCGCGCGCGATGCCAAGATGATCGAGCAATCCCTTGCCGTGCGCGACGTAATGCTGCCAGGTCACGCGCTCGACGCGGCCGCCCGATTGGCCGCATTCGCGGCGGTCGAACAGGATGCAGGTAAATCTATTCTGCAGATGGTCGAGCATCTTGGTCTTGGCATAGATGCCGAGCGTCGACCATGACTCGACCACCGCGTTGAAGCCGCCCGGCGCGTACATCAGGATCGGCGGGCCGGAGCCGACGACTTCGTAGCGCGTTGCAATGCCGTCGATGATCGCGGTTGCCATGATCAGCCCTTGATCTGCCGGCCGGCGCGAGCGTCGGCGATCAGCGCGGCGAAGGCGTCGAGCGCGGCTTTCGCGGTATTCACATAGGTATCTGTCTTGGAGTCGATCCATTTCTCGGCGTAGCCGATGGCGGTGTGGGCGAGCCGCACGCGGCCGTCGAGCCACGGTCCGCCGCCGAAACCGCCGATCACCGGGATTTGCACGGCCTTGACGACAGCGGCGCCTGCGACCGGACCGGAATTGGTGAAATCGAGCAGCGCCGCGCCGGCATCTTCGAGCAGCTTCGCTTCGGCGACGAGCTTGCCGGCGGCTTCGGCGCTGGCCTGCACCTGCGGCGAATTCTGCGCACTATAGGGAATGCCGTATTTGACCGCCGTTTGCGGCGTCAGCCCGAACTGGGCAAAGACCGGGATGCCGGCGCGCGTGAGCGCGCGCACGACTTCAGGAAATTCGGCGGCGGCATCGACCTTGACCACGTCGGCGCCACCTTCCTTGACCAGGCGAAACGCGGCGGCGAGCGCCGCATCGACGCCTCGCTGCGCCGGGCCATAAGGCATGTCGCAGCTCACCAGCGCGCGCTCGACGCCACGCCGTACCGCCTGACAGCAGATGAGCATCTCGTCCAGCGTCACTTCGACTACTTCGGAGCGGCCCCAGAGGTTCACGCCGACTGAATCGCCGACCGAGACAAAGTCCACTCCGGCGCGATCGGCGATGCGCGCGATCTGATAATCCCAGGCTACGACGCCGACGCTCTTTTTTGCCTCGCGCTTCATCTGCTGAAGCACAGCAATGGTCATCTTGGAGTCCATATATCCTCATTGTCATTCCGGGACGCGCTTCGCGCGAGCCCGGAATCCATAATCACGAAATAACAGCTTCTTGGAAAGGCGAGACCAGACCCAAACGGCCACTGGCTGGGAGTGGAGCGGCTATTTCGCCGCCGGGGCCGAACTCGTCCCCAGCTCGGGAGGGGGACTGGCCGCAATCCCCAAGGACGACAGAAGCGACCACGGTCCGGCGGATGCGGCGTTGCCGTCGGTCGGCTTCACCTGCGTCTCCTTGCCGGCGCCGGGTTTCTTGGCGGCGGGCTTGCCAGCCGCCGGCTTGGCGCCCGCCGGCTTCGCGGTGGCCGGCTTGTCGTCCGCAGGCTTCGCTGCCACCGCTTTGGTATGCGCCGGCGTTGCGGCAGCCGTCTTATGTTTTGCTTTTTTCTTGGCGGGCTCGGCTGCGACTTCAGCCTGCAGCGTCGCCAGTTGCGCCGAAGTTCGCGTCGGCCCGGTATAAACAACGATCGGCATCACCGGACCGAGATCGGAGAGCAGAACGGGATTGGTCGGCGCGCGCAGCGCCGACAGCAGGACCGAGCGTTGCTGGCTGGCATCGCCGGCGGCCTGAGTATTGTCGCTGTCGGCGTCGGCATCCCCGTCTTCCGCCGCCGGCCGCTTGCGGTGCTTGCCGCACATCTGATCTTTGAGATTAAGCGGCGCGGTATCCATCGGGGTCAGCGCATCGACGGTGCCGAGCGAGGGCATGAGCCAAGCCAGCGGATTTTGGTTAAAGCCGCCTTCCAGCATCTCCGCCGCCTTCATGGCGCGCACGGCGCCTGACGGCGCGCCGAGCACGACCGCGATCAGCCGCTTGTTGTAGCGCTGTGCGGTCGCGACGAGATTGAAGCCGGATGCGCAGATGAAGCCCGTCTTCATGCCGTCGGCGCCGGGATAGCGCCCGAGCAGCGGATTGTAATTGCGCACAATGCGCCGGCCGAACTTGATGGCCGGAATGTGCCAGTAGAAGCTGTATTCCGGAAACTCGCGGATCAGCGCGCGGGCGAGCATGGCGAGATCGCGCGCCGAGGTGACTTGGTCGTCGGCCGGCAGCCCGTTGGGATTGACGTAAGTCGTTTGCGACATGCCGAGCCGATGCGCGGTGTCGGTCATTTGCTCGGCGAAATCGTCGATCGAGCCGCCGACGCCTTCGGCGAGCAGCACGGCCATGTCGTTGGCCGACTTCACCATCATCATCTTCAGTGCGTTATCGACGGTGACTTGGGTGCCGACCGGGAAGCCCATCTTGGTCGGGGCCTGCGCATTGGCGTTTTTCGAGACGGTGAACACGGTGTCGAAGCTGATGCGATGGTCTCTGACCGCGCTCAGCGTCATGTAGAGCGTCATCAGCTTGGTCGTCGAGGCCGGATACCACGGATAGGTGGCGTTCTCGGCGCGCAGGACCTTGCCGCTGTCGGCGTCGATCAGGATCAAGGCTTCCGACCGCGCCGGCGTTGCCGCCAGCAGCGCAACTGCGACGGGAGCGAAAGCGATGGAACCGAAGGCGATGCCGAGCGCCGGCGCCCGGAGGAATTTCATGCCATACACGTGTCGCGGTCCGTTCGGTTGGTCGGGGCCCATTGGGCCGCGGAGGGTGGGGCGAAGCGCAGGCGCGAACCTATCTAACCGTAACGAAGGCTCGAAGGCAAAGCCGAATGAGGCTATCCTTAAGGGCAGTGTGGATTGCCGGCTGCCAGCCTAAGCCAAGGAAAAGCGACCAAAATTCGGCAAACAGCGATTTGGAGCGAACATGACCGCTTGCATCGTGGGATGGGCGCACACGCCGTTCGGCAAACTCAGCGGCGAGTCCGTCGAAAGCCTCGTCGTGCGGGTGGCGAATGAGGCCATGGCCCATGCCGGCATCGCCGCCAGCGATGTCGATGAAATCGTGCTCGGGCACTTCAATGCCGGTTTCTCGGCGCAGGATTTCACCGCTTCGCTGGTGCTCCAGGCCTCCCCTGACTTGCGCTTCAAGCGCGCCACGCGGGTGGAGAACGCCTGCGCAACCGGTTCCGCGGCGGTGCATCAAGGATTGAAGTCGATCGCCGCAGGCTCGGCACGCATCGTGCTGGTGGTCGGCGCCGAGCAGATGACAACGACGGCTGGCCCCGAAGTCGGCCACAATCTGCTCAAGGCATCCTATGTCCGCGAGGAGGCCGAGATCGAAGGCGGCTTCGCCGGAATCTTCGGCAAAATCGCCGGGCTTTATTTCCAGCGCTGGGGCGACCAGTCGGATGCGCTGGCGCGCATCGCCGCCAAGAACCACAAGAACGGCGTCGGCAATCCTTACGCGCAGATCCGCAAGGACCTCGGCTACGACTTTTGCCGCGCCGAAAGCGACAAGAACCCGCGCGTCGCAGGTCCCCTCAAGCGCACCGACTGCTCGCTGGTTTCCGATGGCGCCGCGGCGCTGGTGCTCGCCGATGTCGAGACCGCGCTCAAGCTCGACAAGGCGATCGTATTCCGCGCCGCCGAGCACGTGCAGGATTTTTTGCCGATGTCGCGGCGCGACGTGCTCAAGTTTGAAGGCTGCGCGGTGGCCTGGAAGCGGGCGCTGGCGCAGGCCGGCGTCGCGCTCACCGACCTTTCCTTCGCCGAGGTGCACGACTGCTTCACCATCGCCGAGCTGATCGAATACGAAGCGATGGGCCTTGCGCCGGAAGGGCAGGGCGCGCGGGTCATCGCCGACGGCATCGTCGCCAAGGACGGCAAGCTGCCGATCAATCCGTCCGGCGGTCTCAAGGCCAAGGGCCATCCGATCGGCGCCACCGGCGTGTCGATGCATGCGCTCGCCGCCATGCAGCTCACCGGCATCGCCGGCGACATGCAGGTCAAGGATGCGCGGCTCGGCGGCATCTTCAACATGGGCGGCACCGCGGTCGCCAATTACGTCAGCATTTTGGAGAGGCTGCGCTGAAACGTGAGCAACCGGCGACATGGGTAATACCAGCGGCCTCGACGATTGACTCATCCGACTGTCATCACCCGCGAATGCGGGTGATCCAGTAAACGCAACAGTTCGAGTTCGTTCTGCACCGCTTGTGATT
>Ga0102924_1001433_pt1 | contig 27566 bp, 29 predicted proteins | sample PaiPotPPM11metaG_FD_80116 | JGI IMG/M metagenome (GOLD analysis project Ga0102924, IMG submission 80116) | Iron sulfur acid spring bacterial and archeal communities from Banff, Canada, to study Microbial Dark Matter (Phase II) - Paint Pots PPM... ... | reverse complement strand
AGGCGGGCGCCGGTCTGGCCGGTCGTGAACCGCAGCTCACGGGGACCGAGGATGGGCAGCAGCGGGTTCTGCACCGCGCCGAGCCGGGCCAGCGCGGCCACGAGCACCGCGGTCTCGAACCAGTTGGGCAGCATCCACGACACCGGGGTGTCGGCGGTCACGCCCATCGCGTGGAGCCCCGCCGCCACCCGCTCGGCGGCATCGCGCAGCTCCTGGGCGCGCAGCTGCCGCCCGGTTTCGTCGACACCCAGGATGGCGCTCGGCGTGGCGGCCGCCCGGGCCTCGACGAGCGCCCAGAGCCCGCGCTCGTCGATCACCGGCGGTGCACCGCCGCCATGACGGTCACCCGCAGGTGATGCCCCCGTCCATCGAGACGATCTGGCCGACCATGTAGCGGCCCTCGTCCGACGCGATGAAGGCGATGAGGCCGGCCTGCTCATCGGGCTCGGCGTAGCCGAGCGGCGACGTGATGGACGCGAAGTCCTCGGCCGTGGCTCCCTCGGGAAAACCGAACGTCTTGATCATCGGCGTGTTCATCCCACCCGGCGCGATCGCGTTGACGCGGACCCCGCGGGCGCGGTACTCGATCCCCAGGGCTCGGGTCAGGTTGACGACGCCACCCTTCGACGCGCAGTAGGCCGCCGAGTACGGCTGGCCCATCAGCCCCGCGTTGGAGGCGACGTTGACGATCACGCCCCCGCCGCCGAGCAGGTGCGGCAGCACGGCCCGGCACATCAGGAAGGTGCCGGTGAGGTTGACCCCGATGATCCGCGACCAGCTCTCGGGGGTCTCCTCCTCGGTGCGCACGAACTTGCCCACGCCCGCGCAGTTCACGAGCAGCTGCGGCCGTCCCAGGTCGTTGGCGACCTTGGCCACGGCCGGCTCGACCGACGTCCAGTCGCTGACGTCGCAGTGGTAGGCGCGGGCGGTGTGGCCGGCGCCCTCGATCTGAGCGGCGGTCTCCTTCGCCGCGCCCTCGTCGAGGTCGAAGGCGGCGACCAGTGCCTGCTCGGAGGCGAGACGCTCGGCGGTGGCCCGCCCGAGACCCGAGCCAGCGCCGGTGACGATCGTGACTCGGTCGGTGAAGCGCGCCATCGGGTCTCCCGTTCCTTCGTTCCGTCGCCGGCCGCCAACCTTATGGGGCCCGCGGCTGCCCGCTCCAGGGCCGAGCGTCGCCCGGTCCCGTGCCGCGTACAGTCGGCTCGATGGGCGCTGCGCTGATCGGCGACCTGCTGCGCGACGCGGCGGCCGCCGACCCGGACCGCGAGGCGTACGTGCACGGCGAGAAGCGCGTCACCTACGCCTGGCTGGATCGAGCCGCGGACGGGTTCGCGGCCACCCTCCTCGACTCGGGCGTCGCCCCGGGCGACGTGGTCGTGCTGCTCGTCCCGTCATCGATCAAGTTCGCGGCCTGCTACCTCGGGGCGCTGCGGGTCGGCGCCATCACCTCGGCGGTGAACCTGCGGCTCGGGCCCACCGAGCAGGCGAGCATCCTCCGGCGCACCGAGCCCCGCGTCACCGTCCTCGGCGACGGGGCCGCGCTCCCGGCGGGCGTCGACGCCGGACGGGTCCTCCCGGTGACCGAGCTGAAGGAGGCCTTCGCCGCCGACCCGCCGACGCGATCGCCGCGGCTCGCGCCGTCCGACCCGACCTGCATCGTGTGGACGAGCGGGACGACCGGCGCCCCGAAGGGGGCCGTGTACGACCACGACGCGCAGGCCGCCATCTCCCGCAACGTCGGCGAGCTCACCGCGCCCGGCGACCGTCGCCTGGTGGTCCTGCCCTTCGCGCACGTCGGCTACATGACGCGCATGTGGGACGAGCTCGCCAACGCCACCACGATCGTGCTCGTCGGCGAGCCGTGGTCGGCCGCGGAGACGGTCCGGATCCTCGGCGAGGAGCGGATCACGATGGCGACCGGGGTGCCGACCCAGTGGTCGAGGGTGCTCGACGACCCCGGGCTGGCGACGACCGACTGCTCCGGGCTGCGGGTGGCGGCCATCGGCGGGGCGTCGATCCCGCCCGAGCTGGTCCGGCGGATCCGCGAGGCGCTGGGCTGCCCGGTGATTACGCGCTACACGAGCACGGAGGCCGGCGTGACGACCTCGACGCTTGCGACCGACTCCGACGAGGTGATCGCGACGACGGTCGGGCGGCCCACGCCCGAGGTGTCGCTGCGCGTCGTCGCCCCTGCCACCGGTGAGCCCGTCCCCGGCGGGGAGGTGGGTGAGGTCGTCTGTCGCTCCCCCGCCATGATGCGCGGCTACTGGCGGGACCCCGAGCTCACCGCCTCGGTCATCGACGACGACGGGTGGCTGCACACCGGCGACCTCGGGTTCATCGGCGGCGACGGGAACCTGCGGCTGGTCGGGCGGCTGAAGGAGATGTACATCCGCGGCGGGTACAACGTCTACCCGTCCGAGGTCGAGTCGGTGCTGGCCGAGCATCCGGCGGTCGCCCGGGCCGCCGTCGTCGGCGTGCCGGACGCCGACCTCGGCGAGGTCGGCGTCGCGTTCGTGGTGCCGGCGCCGGGCGCCGACGTCGCGGCGCTGTCCCGCGACGACCTGCGGAGCTGGTCTCGGGCCCGCATCGCCGACTACAAAGCACCAGACCGGGTCGTGGTGGTCGACGAGCTCCCGATCACCTCGATGCTGAAGATCGACAAGCGTGAGCTCGTCTCCCGAGCCAGCGAGGAGCAAGCCCGGCCATGAACGCCTCCGAGCAGCGGTACCAGCGACCCGACGTGCCCCGCGACGACCGCCAGATCCGGGTCGGCTCGCTGCTGTTCACGATGGTGGAGCCGCACCGCGGTCACGAGGTCGCGTACAACCGGTGGTACGAGCGGGACCACTTCTACGCCGGCTGCATGGTCGGCAAGTGGCAGTTCGCCGGCGCCCGCTACATCGCGACCCGCGACTGCAAGGCGAAGCGCTACCCGGCCGACTCGCCGGTCACGCCCGACCCGAGCGTCGGCTCGTACCTCGCCGTCTACTGGGTGCTCGACGGCCACCACGACGAGTGGAACCGCTGGGGCGTCGACCAGGTCAACTGGCTCCACGAGAACGACCGGATGTTCAACGAGCGCGACCACATCCACACCGCGCTCTACGAGTACGCCGACGAGCTCAACGGGCCCGGGAGCAACATGCCCGTGGAGCTGGCGCTCGATCGCGCCTACCCCGGGATCGTGGCCATGATCGGCGAGGCCGGCGGCGGCGGCGTCGACGCGGTGACCGATTGGATGCGAGCCCGCGGCAACCCGTCGGACGTGATGCTCGTCGGCACGCCCTTGCCGCTGCTCGGCGACCGGCCCGCCGACGTCCCCGACCAGCCCACCGGCAACCGGTTCCTGCACCTGCACTTCTCGCTCGAGGACCCACTCTCGGTCTGGGAGGAGCGGTACGCGCCGATCGGCCCCGATCTGGAGGCGGCCGGCCTGGGCCGGATCGTGTTCGCGTCGCCGTTCCTCGCCACCGTCCTCGGGACCGACACCTACACCGACCTGCTCTGGTAATCGCTAGCGCGGCCGGACCATCGGCAGCGTGAGCGCCTCGTCGACGGCCTCGAAGAACACCTCGACCGGCAGGCCGAGCCGCAGCACCTCTGGGCCCGCGTCCCGAAGGTTCGACACGAACCGCACCCCCTCGTCGGTCTCGACGACGACGACCGCGTAGGGCGCCTCGGCCGTGAACGCGGGGTGCATCGCCTGGTGGACCACGGTCCAGCTGAACACCTGGCCCCGGCCGCTCGAGCGCTCCCAGCGGTAGCGGGGCGAACCGCAGACCGCGCAGAGCACCCGCGGCGGGTGCCGCCACGCGCCGCAGGTCAGGCAGCGCTGGAACCGCAGCTCGCCGGCCGCGCAGTACTCGTAGAACTCCGCGGTCGAGCCCTCGAGCACCGGCCGCGGCTTCGGGAGCGGTCCGCCGCTCACCGGTCCCGCCCGAGCACCGCGACGCTCCCGTCCCCGAAGTCACCCCAGCCGGTGACGACACCGAGCTCGGCGTCGGCTACCTGGGCCGCCCCCGCCTCGTGCCGCAGCTGGCGCGTCGCCTCGACGATGTGGTTCAGGCCCCAAACGTGGCCCTGGGAGAGCAGCCCGCCGTGGGTGTTCATCGGGTAGCGACCGCCGAGCTCGATGTTGCCGTCGCGCACGAAGTCGGGCGCCTCGCCCGGACCGCAGATCCCGAGCGCCTCAAGCTCGAGCAACGCGATGTAGGTGAAGCAGTCGTAGATCTCGAGGAAGTCCACCTCGCTCGGCTGCACGCCGGCGGCCGCGAACGCCTCCGGCGCCGCGTCCGACAGGCCGATGCGGAGCGGGTCGGCGCGGTTCGGAATGTCGTCGGCCGGATACGGGTGGCCCTCGGCCGCCGCGAGGACGACGACCGGCGGGTGCAGCAGGTCCCGGGCCCGCTCCCGCGTCGTCACGATGTAGGCCGCCGCGGCGTCGGTCTCCACGCAGCAGTCGAAGAGCCGGAACGGCTCCGAGATGAACCGGGACCCGAGGTACTCGTCCATGGTCAGCTCGCGGCCCCGCATGAGCGCCCGCTCGTTCAGCTGCGCGTGCCGCCGGCAGGCCAGCGCCACGGCGCCCGCCGCCTCGGGCGGGATCCCGAACTGCTGCTGGTAGCGGGTGGCGATCCACGCGTAGAGCTGGACCGGCGCCATGGCCCCGTAGGGCCGGTAGTAGTCGACCGCGGTGTCGGCGACCGAGGTGGCGAGCCACATGTGCCGGGGACGGCGGCCGTCGGGCCGGGGCCGGAACACCGAGTAGCCGTTCCAGCCCACCGTGACGAGCACCGCCGACGCGAGGCCGAGCGTCACCGCGGTCGCCGCGTGCCGCAGCGCCGCCACCGGGCTCGCGCCGCCCATCATCACCGTGGTCGCCAGCCGCAGGTGCTCGATGCCGAGGTTGGCGGCCAGCTCCTCGGCGGTCGTGAACCCGGCCGGCGGGATCAGCCCGTCGATGTCGGCGCGCTCGAGCCCGGCGTCGCCGATCGCGGCCAGCGAGGCGTCGAGCATCAGCTCGAACGGCAGCCGGTCCGAGCCGCGGAGGTACTCGGTCTCGGCGACCCCGACGATCGCCGCTTCTTGTGGGAACGCCACGCGGGCGGCAGGGTACCGTTCCTGCGCGGGGATCCTGCTCGACCACTATCTGCGCGCCGACCTGAAGGACGTCCACGCGGTCGCCGCCGAGCTCGAGGCGCTGGGCTTCGACGGCCTCTACACGGCCGAAGGTCCCCACGAGCCGTTCTTCCCGCTCGCGCTGGCCGCCGAGCACACCACCCGGGCCACCCTCTACACGAACATCGCGGTGGCGTTCGCGCGCAGCCCCATGGACCTGGCCCAGACCGCCAACGACCTGCAGCTGGCGTCGGCAGGCCGGTTCGTCCTCGGCGTCGGGTCGCAGATCCGCCCCCACATCGAGCACCGCTTCTCGATGCCGTGGCGACGGCCGGTCGAGCGCCTGCGCGAGCTGGTGCTGGCGGTGAAAGCCATCCACCGGTCGTGGAACGAGCGCGTCCCGCTCGAGGTGCGAGGCGAGCACTACACGCACACGCTCATGACCCCGTTCTTCGATCCCGGGCCGAACCCCCACGGCGCGCCGCCGGTGTGGGTCGCCGGGCTGGGGCCCCGCATGACCCGGATGGCCGCCGAGGTCGGCGACGGGCTGCTCGTGCACCCGTTCCACTCGGGCCGGTTCGTGCGCGAGCACGTGGCGGTCGAGGTCGGCGCGGGGCTGGCGAGCTCGGGCCGGTCCCGAGCCGCCTTCACCGTCGCCGCGGTGCCGATCGTGTGCACGGGCGCCACCGAGCAGCAACAGGCGGTGGCCGTCGCCGGCGTGCGACACCTCCTCGCCTTCTACGGCTCGACGCCCGCGTACCGCGTCGCGCTCGAGCCGCACGGGTGGGGCGACCTGCAACCCGAGCTGAACCGGCTCACCAAGGCCGGCCGCTGGGACGAGCTGCCCGGCCTCATCGACGACGAGATGCTCACGACCCTGGCCGTCTGCGGCCCGCCGCGCGAGATCGGGTCGCTGGTCGCGGCGCGCTACGACGGCCTCGTCGACCGGGTCGGGCTGTCGATGCCGTACTCGGTTTCGACCGAGACGCTCGCCACCATCGTGGCGGGCTTCGACGCGGCGCGGGGAGGATGACCGGGTGACACCGCTCGAAGCCGGCCTCGACGGCCGAGTCGCGCTCGTCACCGGCGCCGGGCAGGGCGTCGGCGCGGGCATCGCGGCCGCGCTGGCCGCCCAGGGCGCGGCGGTGGCGGTGAACGACGTGGCGGCCGACCGGGCGGAGCGGGTGGCCGCCGACCTGCGCGAGCACGGCGCTCGCGCCCACGCCGTCGTCGCCGACGTGACCGACCACGACGCCGTCCTCGCCATGACGGCGGCCGTCGAGCGCGAGCTCGGACCGGTCGACGTGCTCGTGAACAACGCCGGGATCCCGCCCGGCTTCCGGCTGCGACCGTTCCGCGAGCTGCCGGTCGAGGACTGGGACGCCTTCGTCCGGCTCAACCTCTACGGCGTGCTGCACTGCGCGAAGGCGACCGTCGACGGCATGTGCGACCGCGGCTGGGGGCGGATCGTGACCATCTCGTCGGAGGCGGGCCGCATGGGCCTCCCGACCGGCGTCTCGCTCTACGGGGCGAGCAAGGCGGCCGCGATCGGCTTCTCACGCCACCTCGCGCTCGAGCTGGTCGGCACCGGCGTCACGGTGAACTGCGTCGCGCTCGGGCTCATCGCCCGCGGCGCGGAGGACGACCGGCGGCCGCCCTGGCCCACGGCCCGGCTCGGCCGGCCCGACGACATCGCGGGCGCCGTCTGCTACCTGGCGTCCGACGCCGCGTCCTGGGTGACGGGCCAGGTCCTCGGGGTCAACGGCGGGGCCCTCACGCCGTAGCGTCAGGCCGGCTTCGCGCTCAGCATCACGGCCGCCATCCGGACCGGCCGGTCGCTGCGGTTGCGCCACGCGTGACGGGTGCCGCGCTGCACGACACAGTCCCCGGGGCGAAGCGCGACCTCCCCGGTGTCGAGCTCGAGCGCGATCTCGCCTTCAAGCACCATGACGTAGTCGACCGTGCTCGTGGTGTGGAAGCCGTCCGGCTCCATGCCCGGGATGCTCGACGCGGTCCGCGCCAGCCGCTCGCGCAGCACCGCGTCGGGCGGGACCTCGAAGACCCGCCACGCCGTCCCGCCCGCGGGCGGCTCCAGGGCAAGCGGGCCGTCGTGCGGGTCCACGACAGCGTCGAGACCCAACGCCGGATCGCTCACCCACACCTCGGCCCAGGCGTCACCCCCGAAGGCGTCCCCGTCCGAGATGACCGTCGACCGGCCCTGGTCATCGACCCCGGTGACGACCCGTCGCACGCTCATGCCATCGACGCTACGGCTGCGGTCAAAGGGAGGCCACGGGCTCCAGGACCCGCTCCGCGAACCGTTGGAGGCGATCGACGAACTCGCGGCGGGTGTCGCCGGGCAGCGTCACGGTCAGGTACGTCACCCCGAGCCCGGCCAGCGCCTTGATGCTCTCGATCGTCCGGCGTGCGTCGACGTCGGCGTTGGAGAACATGTCGAGGCCGTCCGGCATGAAGACGATCTCGAGGGGAGCGGTGCGCGGCACCGTGGCGGCGTGCTCGCGCGCGTAGCCGATCCGCTCTGCCAGGTCGGCGTGCGACGTGATCGGCGGGGTGCGGAGGCGGCGCTCGGACCCGGCCGGGCTCGGCATCGGCATCCAGCCGTCAGCGAGCTCCACGGCGCGGCGGATGGCCCGGTGGCTGTTGCCGCCGACCCAGATCGGCGGTCCCGGCTGCTGCGCCGGGCGGGGCCGCATCGTGTTGCCGCCCGCGCGCCAGCCGCGACCGTCGGCCTCGACCGTCCCGCCCGCCCACGCGGCGCGCATGGCGGCGATGGCCTCGTCGGTGAGCTCGTTGCGAGCCTCGTACTCGGCGCCCAGCGCCGCGAACTCGCCCTGGAGGTAGCCGGCGCCGACGCCGACGATCACCCGTCCCCCCGAGAGCGCGTCGAGGGAGGCGATCGCCTTGGCCGACACGAACGGGTTGCGGTAGGCGAGCACGAGGAGGTTCGTGTGCAGCCTGAGGCGGGTCGTCGCGGCGGCAGCGAAGCTCAGGGCGACGAACGGGTCGAGCGCGTGGTGCCCGCCCGTCGCCAGCCAGCGGTCGGTGGGGAACGGGTGGTCGGTGACGAAGACGGCGTCGTAGCCGGCGGCCTCGGCGGCGGTGGCGAGCTCGGCGATGGCGTCGGCTGTGCACAGCTCGCCGTCGACCCGGTGGGTGGGAAGTCCCAGCGACGCTCTCACGCCGGATCCGCCGCGCCCATCGCGAACGCGACCTGGTCGAGGGTGAGCGCGGCCGCCGGGACCGCGACGCCGAGCTCATCGGCGAGCCCGAGCGCGGCTTCGAGGTCCTTCGACGCGATGCGCACCAGCGGCTCGAGGTCGCCCGTGTAGACGGGGTCACCGCCCTGGACGGTGAGGAGGTCGCGCATCGTCGGGCTCAGCGTCCCGGTGCGCTCGAGGATGATGGCGAGCTGCTCCGAGTCGGTGCCCGCGGCGGCGGCGAGCGCCCGTCCTTCCCGCACCGCCAGCATCGAGACGTAGCCGACCAGGTTGCGGGCCAGCTTGGCAGCCAGACCGGCGCCGAGCTCGCCCAGGTGCAGCACGAGTTCACCGACCGCGTCGAAGACCGGCTGGGCGCGCGCGAAGCCGGCCGCGGACCCGCCCACCATGACGCACAGCGTCCCCGCCCGAGCGCCCTTGACGCCCCCGCTGACCGGCGCGTCGAGCACGACGACGTCCGGCGGCGTCCGCTCCGCCACCGCCCGCACCGTGGCCGGGTGCACGGTGCTGTGGATGGCGACCACGGTCCCGGGACCGGCGGTCGAGAACGCGCCCGCGGTCCCGCCCGTCACCGACTCGACCTGCGGCCCGTCGAGGACCATCACGTGGACGAGGTCGGCGTCGCGGGCGGCGGCGGCCGCCGAATCGGCGCTGTGGCCGCCCCGCTCGACGAGCGCGGCCATGGCGTCGTCGCGCACGTCGAAGCCCACGACCTGGTGACCGGCCGCGACGGCGTTGGCGGCCATGGGCAGGCCCATGTTGCCGAGGCCGATCCAGGCGACGCGCACGAGCTTCATCCCTCCCGCGGTCGAGGCCGGTGCCGCCGTCAGCCTGTCCGGACGTCGCACGGCCCGCCAGTCCGCCCCCGGTGCCCGGGGGTCGGCGCGACCTACGATCACGGATCCCGCGCCGCGGCCGCGGCGGCGACGTCAGGAGGAGCTGGTGGGTCGGTTCACACGGGACGAGATCGAGGCGGCGTTCCACCACTTCCAGGAGGCGGCGGACCAGTCGGCGAAGTCCGGGGACTGGCGGGCGTGGTCGGAGTGCTTCACGGAGGACGCCGACTACTACGAGCACCACTACGGGAAGATGCACGGCCGCGAGGCCATCTACCAGTGGATCCAGACGACGATGGCCGACCCGAACGTCTCGGACATGCGGAACTTCCCCATCGACTGGTACGTGATCGACGAGGACCGGGGCTGGGTCCTCTGCTCGGTGTGGAACGAGATGGACGACCCCGGCGACGGCTCCCAGCACCGTGAGTACAACTGGACGATGCTCCACTACGCCGGCGACGGGCTGTTCTCCTACGAGGAGGACATGTACAACCCGGTCGAGTTCGGCCGCATGGTGGCGGGCTGGCACGAGGCGAAGGCCAAGCTCAGCGGTTCCCCCCAAAACTAGAACGTGTTATAGTTCCGGCCACCGGCCCCGACCCGGGTCGGCCGCGCCCGGACAGGGGGGACGATGGAGTTCGGCATCTTCAACAGCCTCTACACGCCGCACCAGGCGTACGAGGCCGAGGCCGACCAGTGGGCCGTCGAGGCCCAGCGGCTGCGCAACGAGGTCGCCTGGACGAAGGCCGCCGACCAGGCCGGCTTCAAGTACACGTGGGCGACCGAGCACCACTTCCTCACCGAGTACTCGCACCTGTCCTCGAACGAGGGGTTCCTCGGCTACCTGGCCGGCGTCACCGAGCGGATCCACCTCGGCAGTGGCATCTTCAACATCACGCCCCCGGTCTGCCACCCGGCTCGCGTCGCCGAGAAGGTGGCGATGCTCGACCACCTCTCCGGGGGGCGCTTCGAGTTCGGCGTCGGCCGGGGATCGTCGTCGACCGAGCAGCGCGGCTTCGGGATCACCGACCCCGAGGAGACCAAGGCCATGGTCGACGAGGTCCTCCCCGAGTTCAAGCGCATGTGGCGCGAGAACGAGTACCGCTTCGACGGCAAGTACTTCTCGCTGCCGCCCCGCAACATCCTCCCGAAGCCGCTCACCGACCCCCACCCGCCGATGTGGATCGCGGCCGGGAACCCGGGCACGTTCGAGAAGGCGGCCCGGCTGGGGCTCGGGGTGCTGTGCTTCACCACCGGCTCCCCCGAGACCCTGAAGCCGCTCATCGAGATCTACAAGAACACGATCGATGATGCGGACCCGGTCGGCGAGTACGTGAACAACAACGTCATGGTGACGAGCCAGATGCTGTGCCTCGAGGACGGGCAGCGGGCCCGTGACATCGCCTGCAACATGCACGGCAGCTACCAGAACAGCCTCGTGTTCCACTACCTCGACACCTTCCCGAAGCCGCCCGGCCTGCCGACCTGGCCCGACCTCATCCCCGAGCCCACCCCCGACCTGCTCGAGCAGAGCATCGCCAACCACCTGGTGATGGTCGGGACGCCGGACGAGGTCCGCAAGGCGGTCAAGGACTACGAGGACACCGGCGCCGACCAGGTGGTGTTCGGGATGCTGTCGACCACGATGCCGATCGAGGTGGCGCTGGAGGCGGTCGACACCTTCGGCACCCACGTGCTGCCCGAGTTCGACCGCGACCCGGTGCACTCCACGACCCGCCAGCGGGAGGCCTACGTGGCGGCGCGGGGCCCGCTCGACAAGCGGTCGCTCGGCCGCGCCCCCGACCAGGTCCCGGTCCTCTAACTGCTCATGGGCGAGCTCGACGGCCGCGTCGCGCTCGTCACCGGCGCCAGCCGCGGCATCGGCGCGGGCATCGCGCAGCGCTTCGCCGCCGAGGGCGCCTCGGTCGCCATCACCGCCCGGACGCTCGAGGCCGAGCCCGGCGCTCGCCTGGCCGGGTCGCTCCGCGAGACCGCGGCCGCGATCGAGGCCAGCGGTGGCCGGGCCCTGGCGGTGCCGGCGAACCTCGCCGACGAGGAGGACCGGGCGCGCATCGTCCCAACGGTCGTCGCCGAGCTGGGCCCCATCGACGTGCTGGTCAACAACGCGGCCGCCGCCGTCTACGCCCCGAACGCCGAGATCCCGCTCCGGCGGCGGCGGCTCACCTTCGAGCTCAACGTGCACGCGCCGGTCGACCTCGCCCAGGCCGTGCTGCCGGCGATGCGGGAGCGCGGGCGAGGGTGGATCGTCAACATCTCGAGCGCGACGTCGAAGCACCCGGTGGGGCCCCCGTTCAACCCCGGGTTCAAGCTCGGGTTCACGACGGCGACCTACGGGGCGTCGAAGGCCGCCCTCGAGCGGTTCACGACCGGGCTGGCGGCGGAGCTGTCGGGCGACGGGATCGCCGTCAACAGCCTGGCGCCGGTGGCCGCGGTGCGGACTCCGGGCGCCGACTCCCTCGTCGGCGACGTCATGGACGCCAACCCGGAGATCGTCGAGCCGCTCGAGCTGTTCGTCGAGGCGGCGCTCGTCCTCGCCACCGCCGACCCGGCCTCGATGACGGGCCGTATCTGCTACTCCCGCCCGCTGCTCGACGAGCTCGGCCGTGACTACCGCGAGCTCGACGGGCGACCCCGGGCGTCCGCCGGATCGGCCTGACCTCGTGAGCGTGTTCTCCGATGCCGAGCTCGCCTACCTCGACGAGGGCAAGCTCGGCCGCCTGGCCACCGTCGACGGGGCGGGCACGCCGCACCTGGTGCCGATCGGTTGGCGCTACAACCCCGACCTCGACACGATCGACGTCGGCGGCCGCGACTTCGAACGGAGCGCCAAGTACCGACACGTCCAGGCGAACCCGAACGTGGCGTTCGTCGTCGACGACGTCCTGCCACGGTGGCGGCCGCGCTGCGTGACGCTGCGCGGCACCGCGGTCGCGATCGCGGCCAGCGTCGAGGGGCCAGACCAGGGCGCGCTGATCCGAATCACGCCGACGCACGTCATCAGCTGGGGGCTGGACCAGCAGCCCTGATCGAGCGGGGCGGGCGCCCCGCCGCCTACCGCCGGCTCGAGGCCGCCGCGGGCGCGTCGCGGGTCAGCAGCAGGACCGACAGCACCAGCAGCCAGATCGCCCAGAGCAGGAAGGCGATGAACCCGACGGTGAAGATCGTCGTGTTGTCGTCCGACACGCCGATCCCCGCCACGAGCCACAGGGCCGCGATGACCTCGCCGGCCCATCCCATCCAGCGCTCGACGAACCCGTAGCGCAGGATCGTGACGGACGTCGCCGACGTGAACACGGCCAGGAAGAAGGACGTGAAGGCGAGGAACACCACCGACAGCAGGTAGAGACCCTGGCTGCTGGGCCCGAGACGCCCGACGTACAGGGCCAGGTACGCGGTGACGGCGTTCGCGACGAACGCCAGCCCGAGGCCGCCGAGCCCGCCGATGAGGGCGATGACCGACACCCGGCTCCCGGTGCCCTCGGCCCGGCGCATCCGCGCCCACAGGCTGCCGAGGAACCAGAGGAACGCCACCGCGCCGACCCCATTGAGATAGGAGCCGACCTTCAGCGCGTCCTGGTTGTCCCGGAAGAAGCTGAACACCTTCGCCGCCGAGTCGCTCGGCTTCGGCGGTGAGCCGCCGATCAGCGCCGCGATCACGACGAGCACGACGAACACGATCCCGGCCGCCAGGCCGTAACGCTCCCAGTTCGAATCGTCCACTGCTGCCTCCCAACGCGTCGCGACGTGGCGCCGCACCGTCGGCCCGAACCCGGGCCTGCCGGCGAGGAACCTAACCTCCGGTCCCGCGACCCGCGGCGTTGAACGAGCGAAAACCGGCCCGGCGATCGGGCGCTGACCTCATCAGGGCTCGGAGCCCCGCCCAGGGCCCGTCAGATCGTCTGCTCGAGCCGCCACTGGCCGGCCCCGATGTGGAGCCGGTGGCGAGGGCCGGGAGCGTCCGCGTCGCCGGAGACGTAGCCGGCGTCGCCGTCCCACATCGCGATCATCCCGTCGGCGCTCTTGGCGACCCGGGTCTCGTAGAACGTCGGCGGTCGGCGCCGCGCGTCGGCGAGCAGGTCCTCGACGGTGTCGAACCGACTGAGACGGGTCAGCGTCATCCAGGTCGGCGGCGCGAGCTCGATCTCCTCGGCGTCCCGACGCGCCAGCGCGTCCGTCGGGCGCATCCAGGCCGAGTCGTGGATCTCGCCGTGGTCGATCGTCACCGCGCCCGCCGGCGCGGGCGCGACGAAGAACCACGTCGAGAAGCGCTTCGGGGCGAGGCCGGGCGGCAGCCAGTGCGCGAACGGCACGAGGGACGCGAGGACGCAGTCCAAGCCGGCCTCCTCGCGCGCCTCGCGCACCGCGGCCCGCCGGGCCGCCTCCTCCTCGGTCGACGTCCCGGCGACGTCCTCGGGGTCGACCCGGCCGCCGGGGAACACCCACATGCCGCCGAAGGCGAGCTTCGAGTTGCGGTGCAGCATGAGGGTCTTGACACCGTCGGCCCGGTCCCGGACCAGCACGACGGTGGCGGCGGGGATCGGCTCGGTGGGCGCGCGGTCGGCGCCGGCCTCGCTCACGGCGTCGGCTGCCGGGGCTCCAGCCCGGCCGCCCGGTAGCAGGCGTCGATGACGCGCATGTTGGCGACCGCGTCCGCGGTCGTCGTGGGGAACGGCGCGCCTTCGCGGACGGCTGCGACGAAGGCCCGCAGCTGGTAGGTGTAGGTCGCGTCGCCCTTGACGCGCTCGCGGCGGCGCCGCTCGGCACCGGACTGCGGGTCTCGTCGCGTCACGACCAGCCGGTTGAAGTACTGGGGCGCGGTGAGCCCGGAGACCTTGAGCGTGCCGTGCTCGCCCTCGACCCGCGCGCCCATGCTGAGCAGCTTGCGCGAGAGGAGCGCGCACTCGAACGATCCCGCCAGCGAGTCCGAGAACTGCAGGTCCGCCCGCAGCCACCGGTCGACCTCGGGGCGGATGCACTTCGCTCGCGCCGAGACGACGTCGGGCTCCTGACCGGCCAGGGTCCGGGCCTGATGGACCGCGTAGCAGCCGATGTCCATGAGCGCGCCGCCGGCGAGCGCGCGCTGGTACCGGATGTCGCCCGGGATCGGCAACGGGATGCAGGCCCGGACGTCGACCCGCCGCAGCTCGCCGAGCTCGCCCCCGCGCAGGATCTCGAGGACCCGGTCGACGAGCGGGTGGTACCGGTAGTGGAACGCCTCCATCACGACGAGGCCGTGCTCGGTGGCGGCGGCGGCGACCCGCTCCGCCTCCTCGGCGTTCGCCGTGAGCGGCTTCTCGCAGAGGACGGGCTTGCCGGCCGCGAGGGCTGCGATCGTGTAGCGGCCGTGGAGCCCGTTCGGGAGCGGGTTGTAGACGGCGTCGACGTCCGGGTCGGTCAGCAGGTCCTCGTAGGTGTCGTGCACCTTCCCGATTCCGTGCTTGGTCGCGAACTTCTCGGCCCGGGCGCGGTCGCGCGCCGCGACCGCGACGACCTCGGCCTCGGGCACCTTCCGTGCGGGGCGGATCAGGGCGCCGGGCGTGATCCGAGCCGCGCCGAGCGTGCCGATTCGAAGCGGGTCCATGGGCGCGCAGCCTATGGCGGGCCGAGCGCAGCGTGCGCGAGCATGCGTCCTCCCCTGCCGTCGGAGGAGCTCGCGCGCGTGCTCGAGGAGATCCGGGTCGTCGACTGCTCGACGGACATCGCCGGGCCGTACTGCACCAAGCTCCTCGCCGACGCCGGCGCCGACGTCGTGAAGGTCGAGCCGGCGGCGGGCGACCCGCTGCGATCGTGGGGATCCGGCGCGCTGTTCGAGTTCCTGAACACGTCGAAGCGGTCGATCACCCTCGCGCCCGCGGACGCCGGGTTCGCGGAGCTCTGCGCCGCGGCCGACCTCGTCGTCGGTCCGGGACCCGCGCCGCTCGACGTCGAGGCGCTCCGGGCCGACCACCCGGGGCTCGTCGTCACCTCGATCACCCCGTTCGGGCTCGACGGCCCCTGGGCCGGCTGGGCCGCGACCGAGTTCACGCTCCAGGCCTGGTGCGGCTCCACCGGTTCGCGCGGCGAGCCCGCCGAGCCACCGGTGGCCGCCGGTGGGCGCATCGGCGAGTGGATGGCCGGCACGTATGCCGCGGTCGCCGCGATCGCGGCGCTGCACCGGGCCCGGCGAACCGGGCTCGGCGAGCACATCGACGTGGCGACGCTCGACGCCATGACGGTGAGCATGAACACCTACACCTCGGTGTTCGCCGAGTTCCTCGGCTGGCCGGCGCTGCGCCGCCCGACCCGCACGATCGAGATCCCGTCCATCGAGCCCAGCGCCGACGGGTACGTCGCGTTCACGACCAACAGCGCCCAGCAGTTCGCGGACTTCCTCGTCCTCATCGACCGGCCCGACCTGCTCGAGGACAAGGAGCTGGCCCTGCACCTGGGCCGGTTCAAGCGGCGCGCCGAGTTCGTGCCGATCATCCACGGGTACACGACCCGCCGCACCACCGAGCAGCTCCTCGAGCGAGCCGAGCTGCTGCGCATCCCGAGCGGCCCGGTCGGCAACGGCGAGACCGTCACCGGCTTCGACCAGTTCGTCGAGCGCAAGGTCTTCGTCGAGAACCCGTGCGGGCGCTTCGTGCAGCCCCGGATCCCGTATCGCATCTCGGGCGTCGAGCCTCGCCCCTTCGCGCCCGCGCCGGCCGTCGGCGAGCACGACGGCACCGTCGACTGGACGCCCACGGTGTCGTCGTCGCCAGGCCCGGCCGGTGCCGCGCCGCTGCCACTCGAGGGCGTCCGGATCCTCGACTGCACGGCCTGGTGGGCGGGGCCGGCCGCCACCCATGCGCTCGCCTGTCTCGGCGCCGACGTCATCAAGGTGGAGTCCGTCTCGCGGCCCGACCTCATGCGGTACACGAGCACCCGTCGGCCGCCCGAGGACGGGTGGTGGGAGTGGGGCCCGCTGTTCCACGGCGCCAACAACGGCAAGCGCGGCATCACGCTCGACCTGACCCGGGCCGAGGGCCGGGCGCTGTTCGTCCGCCTGCTCGGGACCGCCGACGTGCTGCTCGAGAACTTCACGCCCCGGGTCATGGAGCAGTTCGACCTGGGGTGGGACACCGTGCACGCCACCAACGACCAGCTGGTGATGGTGCGCCTCCCGGCGTACGGCCTCGACGGCCCGTGGCGCGACCGCACCGGGTTCGCGCAGACGATGGAGGGCATCACCGGCATGGCCTGGGTCACCGGCCGGCCGGAGGAGCCCCCGCTCCTGCCGCGTGGCGCGTGCGACCCGCTGGCAGCGATGCACGCGGTCTTCGCGACCTTCCTCGCCCTCGACGAGCGCGAGCGTCACGGCGAGGGCCGGCTCGTCGAGGCGCCGATGATCGAGGCGGCCCTGAACATGGCCGCCGAGCAGGTGGTCGAGTTCTCCGCCGTCGGTCGGCGGCTCGACCGCATGGGGAACCGCGGCCCTAGCGCGGCGCCGCAGGGCGTGTACCGAGCCGCGGGCGACGAGGAGTGGCTCGCGCTCGCGATCGAGACCGACGAGCAGTGGAGCCGGCTCCGGCGCGAGCTGGGCGATCCCGACTGGGCGCGCGATCCGGCCCTCGCCACCGTCGACGGGCGACGCGCCGCGCACGACCGCCTCGACGGGGAGCTGAGCCGATGGTGCGCGCAGCAGCACGCCCGCGACACCGCCGAGCGGCTCGCCGCGGCGGGGGTCCCCGCGGCCGAGGTCGTCGACGCCCGCGACGTCGCGCACAACCCCCAGATGCTGCACCGGGCGCTCTTCGAGACCGAGCACCACCCGGTCACCGGCTCGCACCCGATCCCGACCCTGCCCTTCCGGTTCCGCGACCGGCAGGAGGGCTGGCTGCGCCGCCCGACGCCGACCCTCGGCGAGCACAACGACGAGGTGCTGGGCAGCCTGCTCGGGCTCAGCGCCGACGAGCTGGCGGCGCTCCGAGATTCCGCGGTGATCGGCGACCGACCGCGGGCCTCGTGATGGCGGCGCCGCACGAGGACTGGGGCTGGGCGACCGAGTACGAGGACGTGAGCGGGGCGGTCGCGGTCTGCGGCGTCGGCGAGTCGGACCACTCGAAGGCCTCGGGGCGCACGGCCAACCAGGTCGTGGCCCAGGCGGTCGAGCGAGCCCTCGACGACGCCGGCCTCGCACCGGCCGACATCGACGGGCTCATGTACGTGCCGTTCGGCTACCAGTTCGACGCCGCCGCCTTCCACGAGCACTTCGGGACCAGCCACGACATCTGGGAGTCGAAGGCCGGGGGAGGGATGCGCTGGGCCGCCAGCGCCCCGTACGAGGCGGCGCTGGCGCTCCGGGACAAGCGGGCGACCCACATCCTCAACTCGTTCGGGGTGGCGTGGGCGACCGAGCGGTCCCAGATGGTCGGCGGCCCCGGCGAGTCGCACGCCCAGGAGCTGTTCAAGCAGAACCTGGAGGTCCCGTTCGGCTGGTTCCCCCAGCCGGTCTACTTCGCCACCGTGGCCCGGCGGCACATGCACGAGTTCGGCACCACCGAGGACCAGCTGGGGGCGGTCGCCGTCGCCTGCCGACGCCACGCCAACCTGACGCCCGGCGCGGTGATGCACGACCGCCCGCTCACGCTCGAGCAGTACCGCCAGTCCCGCCTCATCGTGGCCCCGTTCCGGCGGGAGGACTGCTGCCTGATCTCGGACGGTGGCGGCGCGTACATCATGACGACGCCAGAGCGGGCCCGCGACCTCGGCCCGCCGGTGGTCGAGGTGGCCGGCGTCGGCCTCGGCAACTCGGTGACCGGCACCCATTGGGCCGAGCAGCCCGCGTTCACGTCCACGCCCCAGGTGTTCGCAGCGCCGGTCGCGTTCCAGATGGCTGGCCTCACCCCGGCCGACGTCGACGTGTACACGTGCTACGACCCGTTCACGATCCACACCGTGATGCAGATCGAGGACAGTGGCTTCTGCGAGAAGGGCGGCGGGGGCGAGTTCGTCGCCGGCGACGCCCTCCAGTTCGACGTCGGGCGGCTGCCGACGAACACCCACGGCGGCCTGCTGTCGCACGCGTACGTGCTCGGCATCGCGCATGTGGTCGAGGTCGTCCGCCAGCTCCGCGGCGAGGCGGCGGCCCAGGTGCGCGACGCCCGGGTCGGCATCTACGGCGGCTACACCGGCCCCCAGGCCGCCACCCTCATCCTCCGGCGGCCCTGAAGGACTCATGCGGCCCGACTTCCCCTTGCCCGACACGACGTGGGAGCCGACGGCCGAGTTCTGGGCCGGCGCGGCACGTCACGAGCTGCGCATCCCGTTCTGCGCGCGGTGCGGGCGCGGCTGCTGGTACCCGAGGGAGCGCTGCCGCTCCTGCGGCGGCGCCGAGTTCGAGTGGCGCACGATGAGCGGCCGCGGCACGCTGTTCTCGTGGGTGGTGGTCACCCACGCCTTCCTCCCCCACTTCGGAGACCTGGTGCCGTTCGTCCCCGCGCTCATCGCCCTCGACGAGGACCCCGCGGTCCGGCTCGCCACCCGGGTCGTCGACACCGACCCCGATCAGCTGGCCTTCGACCTGCCCATGGAGGTCACCTTCCGGCCAATCACCTTCGCCGGCGTCGACGGCTCCGTCACCGCGCCGCTCTTCACGCCCGCATGAGCATCCAGAGCCCGTCCGAGGAGACGTTCGTCGCGGTGGACGGACGGTGGTGGCTCAGCAACACCGGCGGGATCGTCCTCACCGGGCTGCTCGCCGCCATCACCGGCCGGCGCCTCCTGCGCTGGATCTTCTGGAGCGGGGTCGCGATCCACGTCGCCGAGGCCGCCTACACGTACCAGGCCGCGAGGAAGGCCGGCTTCACGCGCCGCGCCGTCCACTGGACGCTGCAGACCCTCGGCGTCGGGTTCCCGTCCCTCGTCGCGCTCCACGCCGCCCGCGACGCCGCCCGCGCCGATCAGTAGCCGGCGGCGACGTCGACGACGCCCTCGAGCGGCTCGCCGGCCAAGTAGCGGCGCAGGTTCTCGATGAATGTCGTCACGAGCACGTCGCTCGCGCCCGGCATGCTCCACGAGATGTGCGGGCTCAGGCGCACCCGCGGGTGCTCGTACATCCAGTGGCCGGCCGGCAGCGGCTCCGGGTCGACCGCGTCGAGCGACGCCATTGCGACCTGACCCGCCTCGAGCGCGTCACGGAGCGCGTCCTGGTCGACGAGCGAGCCACGCGCGATGTTCACCAGGTGCACCCCCGGCTTCACCTTCGCGAACGCGGCCGCGTTCATGAGGTGGCGGGTCTCGGTGGTGCCCGGCGCGGTGAGGACGAGATGGTCGGTGACCGCCAGCACCTCGTCGAGGTCCTCGGCCCGCTCGACGCCGGGCGGCGGCGGCTGGGGCGAGCGACGCAGCCCGAGCACCCGCATGCCAAACGGCACCGCCCGCGACGCGACGGCGGCGCCGATGCCGCCCAGCCCGACCAGCCCGAGGGTCCGGCCGGCCAGGCCCCCGAGCTGCGCGGTGTGCCACTGGTCGGGGCCCTCGGTGATCCAGGCCTCCGGCAGGTGCTTCTCGTAGGCGAGCATCTGGGCCAGCACCCACTCCGCGATCGGCACCGCGCTCGCGCCGCGGGAGCAGGTCAGCGTGCGGTCTCCGACCAGCGCGAGCGGGAACCGGTCGACGCCGGTGCCGAGCGTGTGGATCCAGCGGACGCCGCGGCCGAGCACGTGCTCGAGGTTCGGGAGGTCCCACGGGATCGTGAAGAGCACCTCCCCCTCCACGCCCGGCTCGAGCTCCCCGTCGCCCGGGATCTCGATCAGCTCGATCTCGGGGACCGCGGCGCGGACCTGGTCGGCCACGTCGCCTCGCACGTGAGTCAGCACCCGCGTCACGACAGCTCCGGCCAGTAGGCGCGCGCAGTTCGGCCGAGGAACCAGGCCCGGTCCTCGTCGCCGAGCTTCGCCGCCGCGTGGCGTGCGTACTCGGCGAGCTCGACGTAGGGGCGGTCGTGGGTCTGGCTGTAGTCGGAGCCCCACATCAGGCGCCGGGACCCGAAGCGCGCCACCAGCTCGGGGACCAGCTCGCGCACGTCGCCGTGCCCGGCGGCCCCGTCGAGGGCGATGGTGGAGACCTTCAGCGCCACATTGGGGAACGGCGTGAGGGCGGCCAGGTCGTCGGGCACGCCGCCGGCGAAGTCGGCGAACCCACAGTGGTCGAGCGCCATCGGGACGCTCGGCAGGCGCGGCAGCGCGTCGGCGAACGCCGGGAGGTGCTGCGCCAGCAGGGTGACGACGACGGGCACCCGATGGCGGGCCACGGTCGCCCACACCTCGTGGGGTTCCTCGAGCCCGCCGTCGTGGATCGCGACCCAGCGCAGCCCGCGTGCGCCGGCCGCGAGTAGCTCGTCGGCGGTTGCCGCCGGCGCATCACCGGCCAGGTCGACGCACACGACCGGCGTGGTCCGCCCCGGGACCCGCGCCGCGGCGTCGACCGTGTACCGGTTGTCGTAGCGGTAGGCGCTGATGGCCTGGACGAGGACGGCGGCGCCGACGTCGGCCTCGTCGAGGAGGCCGACCAGGCGCTCCACCGAGCAGGGGTCCTCCCGGTACCAGGGCGCGGTCACGCCGCTCGGGTTCAGCGGGTAGCGCGCCTCGTCCTCGGCGATGACGTGGACGTGCGTGTCGACCATCAGCGCCGCCATCGAAACTCCGTCACCCTCGACGTCACGCCGCGCGTCCGCCCTCAGTTCAGCGCTGGCGCGGGACGGTCCGGTGGCGCCACCCGGTACAGGGCGGCCGCGTTGTCCCAGAGGATCTGCTGGCGCACGTCGTCGGGCTGGCCGGCGAGACCGGCCTGGATCTTCGCTTCGACGTTGCCGTACAGGCAGATCGGGTGCGGGTAGTCGGTCTCGAACAGCAGCCGGTCGGCACCGACGGCGTCGATGACGCCGGCGACGGTGCGCTCCTCGAAGAACCAGCAGCCGTACACCTGGCGGCGGAAGTAGTCGCTCGGCTTCATCTCGAAGTACGGGCGCTCGCGCCACACCTGGCCGTCCTCGAAGGCGTAGTCGGCGGCGTCGAGGATGAAGGGGATGAACCCGATGCCGCTCTCCACCGACACGAACTGCAGGCGCGGGAAGCGGGCCAGGACGCCGGAGAGCAGGAGGTCGACGATCTGGGTGCCGTTGTCGAGGAACAGCTGGACCGAGGTCGACACCCGGGTCGCGCCGACGCCGTGGGCCTTGATGCGCGCCGGCGCGAAGCCGCTCTGGAAGTCACCGCTGCCGATGTGGAACGAGATCGAGAGGTCGAGGTCCTGCACCGCGGCCCAGAACGGGTCCCAGTGCTCGTCGCCGAGGTAGGGCAGGTCGTAGCGCTGGGGCTCCCCGGTGAAGAGGATGCCGCGGTGCCCGAGCTCGGCGCAGCGACGCGCCTCGTCGACGGCGGCGTCCACGTCCCAGAACGGGGTGGCCGAGATCGCCAGCAGCCGGCGGGCGTCGGCGCCGCACCACTCGATGAGGAAGTCGTTGTACGCCCGGACGCACGCCAGCATCAGCTCGGGGTCCTTCAAGGCGAGGAACTGCTGGTTGCCGAAGCCGGCCACGTTCGGGTACATGGCCTGCGCCCACACGCCGATCGAATCCAGGTAGTCGAGGCGGGCGTCGGCGTTCCAGGCCGCGGGCGGCACCTCGTCCATGTTCTTCGGGCCGGCCGGGAATGGCTCCGGCCAGCCGGCCACGGCGGTGAACCCGACCGGGACCATCGGCGTGCTGTCGGCGACGTGCCACACGTCCCGTCCGGTGTGGTCACGTTGGAGGCGCGGGCCTCGGTCCCGGAGGTGCTCGGGGAGGCGCGCCGTCCACACGTCGCCGGGCTCGGTGACGTGGGCGTCGACGTCGATCACCCACCCGTGGCTGGCCATCGATCCTCCGCTCGACCCGGACGTGCTGCGGGGCCACGACCGTACCCGGCCCCCGAGGACGTCGACTAGAAACGGGTTCCAGACGAGGGGGAGTGATGGCCGACACGCTGGAAGCGCGGGAGTGCGCCACCGGGCTCGAGTTCCCGGAGGGTCCGGTGGCGCGACCGGACGGTTCGACGCTGCTGGTCGAGATCCACCGCGGCACCCTGAGCCGGGTCGGCACCGACGGGAAGGTGACGGTGGTCGCCGACCTGGGCGGCGGCCCGAACGGGGCCGCCATGGGACCGGACGGCGCGTGCTACGTCGTCAACAACGGCGGGTTCCTGTGGACCGACGTGGGCGAGCTCACGATCCCGCTCGACCTCGCCACCGGCAGCAACCAGCCCCCGAACTTCGAGGGCGGCTGGGTCGAGCGGGTCGACCTCGACGCCGGCGAGAGCAAGGTGCTCTACCGCGAGTGCGACGGTCACCGGTTCCGCAGCCCGAACGACATCGTGTTCGACGAGGCGGGCGGCTTCTGGTTCACCGACCTCGGCAAGAGCCGGGCCCGCGACCTCGACAAGGGCGGGCTCTACTACGCGCAGCCCGATGGGTCGTCGGTCATGTGCGCCGCGTTCGGGCTCTTCGGCGCCAACGGCTGCGGGCTGTCCCCCGGCGGTGACCGCGTCTACGTCGCCGAGAGCTACACCGGTCGGCTCTGGGGCTGGGACCTCGAGGCGCCGGGCCGCGTGAAGCCGGGCGGCGCCGGCCCCGGCGGCGGTCACTGCCTCGTGGCGACGCCCGGTCACTTCGACTCGTTGGGCGTCGAGGAGGACGGCACGGTCGTCGTGGCGGCCATCACCCACGGGCTCTGCGTCATCCGTCCCGACCTCAGCTGGGAGTACGTCGAGATGCCGGACGCGTTCACGACCAACGTCTGCTTCGCGGGCGCCGACCTGCGCACCGCCCTCGTCACGCTGTCCGGCAGCGGCCGCCTCGCCGCCTTCGACTGGCCGCGGCCCGGCCTCGCGCTCGCCTACTCGTGACGTCGATCGCCGAGCTCGTCCACGCTCGGGCGGCCGACGGCGACCGCGTCGCCCTGCGGTTCGAGGACGACACGTGGACGTGGGCCGACTACACGCGCGGCTGCGCGGCCCGGGCCGCCTACCTCGACGCCACCCTCGACCCTGACCGGCCCCGCCACGCCGGCCTGCTCCTCGACAACGTCCCGGAGTTCCCGCTCTGGCTCGGCGCAGCCGCGGTCGCCGACGACGTCATCGTGGGGATCAATCCGACCCGGCGGGGCGCCGAGCTCGCCCGCGACATCACCCACGCCGACTGCCAGCTCGTCGTCACCGAGCGCCGCTACGTCGACCTCCTCGCCGGGCTCGACCTCGGCCCCGCCACCAACCGGGTGCTGGTGGCCGAGGACGTCGCCCCGACGCTCGCCCCCTACCGCGACGCGCCCCTGACCGAGCGGCCGGTCGACGAGCAGGGCATCTACCTGCTGCTCTTCACGTCGGGCACCAGCGGGGCGCCGAAGGCCTGCATCCTCTCGCAGGGTCGGCTGGCCCAGATGAGCGGCGGGCTCAGCATGATGCTGCACCTCGGGCCCGACGACGTCCTCTACCAGGCCATGCCGCTCTTCCACTCGAACGCCATCATCACCGCGTTCGCGCCCTGGCTCATCAGCGGCGGCACCGCGGTCCTCCGCCGCAAGTTCTCGGCGTCCGGCTTCCTGCCTGACGTTCGCAAGTACGGCGTGACCTACTTCAACTACGTCGGGAAGCCGCTCTCCTACATCCTCGCCACCCCCGAGCAGCCCGACGACGCCGACAACTCGCTCCGCCGGGTGTTCGGCAACGAGGCCGCCGACCTCGACATCGAGCGGTTCTCGAAGCGGTTCGGCGTCCCCGTCGTCGACGGCTACGGCTCCACCGAGGGCGGCGCCAACATCAACCGCACCCCCGACATGCCGAAGGGCGCGCTCGGCGTGGCCCCCGAGGGCACCGTGATCCTCGACCCCGCCACCGGCGAGGAGTGCCCGTCGGCCCGGTTCGACGCCGACGGGCACCTGCTGAACCCCGACGAGGCGATCGGCGAGATCGTCAACAAGCTCGGGGCAGCCCGGTTCGAGGGCTACTACAAGAACGACGCCGCCAACGAGGCGCGCCTCCGCGACGGCTACTACTGGACCGGTGACCTCGGGTACCGCGACGAGCAGGGCTACTTCTTCTTCGCCGGGCGCGACTTCGAGTGGCTGCGCGTCGACGGCGAGAACTTCGCGGCCGCGCCGGTCGAGCGCATCCTCGCCCGCGATCCGGACGTGGTCCTCGCCGCGGTGTACGCGGTCCCCGACGAGGAGGTCGGGGACCAGGTCATGGCCGCGCTGCAGCTCCGGTCCGGTGCCCGGTTCGACCCGGCCGCGTTCGACCGGTTCCTGGCCGACCAGCCCGACCTCGGCACGAAGTGGTCGCCGCGCTACGTCCGCGTCACCGACGCCTTGCCGGTCACCGAGACCCAGAAGGTCCTGAAGCGGCTGCTGCGCCGCCAGCGCTGGGAGGCCGACGAGCCCGTCTTCTGGCGGCCCCGGCGCGGTGAGCCGCTGCGCGCCATGACGGCCGACGACCGCGAGGAGCTCCGGGGGCGGTTCGAGGCCCGGCATCGCCTCGACCAGCTCGAGCGCGTCTGAGACGCGCCCACGCCCGAGCAATTAGGTTCGCCGGGCATGGCTGCGGATCGCGACGCGGGCTCGATGCTCGCCGAGCGCGTCGCCGTCGTCACCGGCGCCGGCCGCGGGATCGGACGCGCCGAGGCGACCCGGCTCGCCGCCTACGGAGCCCGGGTGGTCGTGAACGACCTCGGGGTCGCCACCGACGGCAGCGAGACGGCCGAGACGCCCGCCGACGAGGTCGTCGCCGAGATCGTCGCCGCCGGTGGCGAGGCGGTGGCGGACCGGCACGACGTCTCCGACACCAACGGCGGCGAGGCCATCATCACCCGGGCCCTCGACACCTGGGGCCGGGTCGACATCGTCGTGAACAACGCCGGGTTCGGCCGGCCGCGCATGGTCTTCAACCTGAGCCCCGACGAGTGGGACGACGTGATCCGCGTCCACCTGCGGGGCGCGTTCGCGGTCAGCGCCCCCGCCTGCCGGTGGTGGCGCGGCGAATACAAGGAGGGGCGCGCTGGGTACGGAAGGCTCGTGAACACCGCCACCGGGCTCCTCGTCTACGGGGGCGCCGGGCAGTCGAACTACGTGGCGGCCAAGGCCGGCGTGATGGCGTTCACCGAGGCGGTCGCCACCGAGATGGCCCCCTACGGCGTGACCTCGAACACCGTTATGCCGTCGGCGCGCACCCGGCTCGCCGCCATCGGCTGGCGCACCGACCGCAACGCCGAGCGCTCCCCCGACGACTTCGACCCCACTGATCCCGTCCACGTCGCCGAGCTGGTCTCCTACCTGGCCTCGCCGGCCGCGGCGTGGATCAGCGGGCAGTGCTTCCAGATCCGCGGCGGCACCCTCGAGCACATCCGCAGCTGGGAAGTCCGCGACCAAGTGGAGCGCCACGATCACGGGTGGACGGCACCCGACCTCGCCGACGAGGTCCCGCGTCTCTTCGGCGCCGCCGCCCGGCGCTCCGATCCGCCACCGGCGGAGTGGCGGGACCAGTACCACGCCCGCGGCGCCGGCGCGACCGCGCCGACGGACTGAGACGGACCAAGGAGGGATCGTGAAGGTCGTCAAGATGCTCGAGCAGACCCGAGATGCCATGAACGTTCGCCAGGTCTACGCCGACCCAATCGAGAAGAACGGGACGACCCTGATCCCGGCCGCCTCGGTGCAAGGCGGCGGAGGCGGCGGCGAGGACGACAGCACCGAGGACAAGACCGCGTTCGGCGGCGGGTGGGGCGCCCGCGCCCGGCCGGTCGGCGCGTACGTGATCCGCGGCGACGAGATCACGTGGCAGCCCGCGCTCGACCTGAGCCGCATCATCGTCGGCGGTCAGATCGTCGCGATCGTCGCCCTGCTCACGTTGCGCACCTGGCTTCGCCGGCGCCGCTGACCGCAATCCCCCAGCGGAGTCGAACGACTCCAATCGGCGGCGTCGCGACCGTGCTACGCGACGTCGTCGACGAGCCTGACCGCGGCGGTCGAGGGCTGGGGAACCGGCTCACCGTGAGCGCGCAGGCTCTCGACATGCAAGCGGATGGCCTCACGGATGCGCTGCTCGACCTGCTCGAGCGACTCACCCGTTGCAACGCATCCGGGCAGGTCGGGAGCGTACGCCGAGAAGGACCGGTCGCCCCCCTCGATGATCACTGCGTAGGCGGTCATGTGCCTGATCCTCGAAGCCCGGCCTGGCGAAGAACGCTGGCCAGGGTACCTGGCTGCAGATCCTGGCCGAGACTGCCCGCAACGCGACGGTGCCGCGCTTCACCGGATGCCGAAACTGCCGGTGACTCCCGCGCTGTCGATCGAGTCTCCAGCCGTCTGCCTCGAGCATGCGGATGACCTCTCGGACCTTCACCGCCGGCGAGTGTCCGGCGCGGATGCGACATCGAGGCTCTTCGTGGCGCCCGGTCGCCGCAGTGCGTCGGTTCAAGTTCCCGCCGTCGCCACCCAATAGGGTGCCGCTGTGCAGGGCTGGCCAGTGTTCGACGCCGACTCGCACTTCATGGAGCCCGACGACCTGTGGCGCGAGCGGCTGCCGACCGAGCTCCGTGACCGCGCCCCGTTCGGGTCCGGCGACCGCGGCGCGCTGGTGGTCGACCGGGACCGCCGGTTCCCCACGGTTCGCTGGCGGAGCCGCGCCGGCGGGCTCAAGACGCTGAACGAAGCGTGGGCCGAGACCTACCGCCGCTACTCATCGCGGGGCTGGGACCCCGAGGCGTACGTGCTGGCCATGGACGACCAGGGCATCGACCGAATGGCCCTGTACCCGAGCCGGGGCCTGATGCAGGTCGCGGCCTGGGGCCTCGACCCGAAGCTCGCGGCCGCCATCGTGCGGGCGTACAACGACTGGGCGGCGTCCTTCGTCGCCCACGTGCCGGATCGACTGCTCGGCGTCGGCCAGCTCGACCTCCGGGACGTGGACGCGGCGGTCGCCGAGGCCCGTCGCTGCGTGGCCGAGCACGGCTTCCGGGCCTTCTTCGTCCTGCCGGAGCCGCCGCTCCCAGGCGTGACGCTCGAGCGCCCGTACTACGACCCGCTCTGGAGCGCGCTCGAGGAGCTCGACGTGGCGCTGGCGCTGCACAACGTCGCTGGCACCGGGCTCGGGCAGCTCGGCGCCGATCGGTTTGGCGAGTGGGCGCTCCCGCGCATCGCGGCCGCGTTCCCGCTCGAGGCCCAGCTCACGTTGTTCTCGTTCCTGATCGGCGGGATCTGCGACCGCCATCCGCGGCTTCGCGTCGTGGTGCTCGAGGCCGGCGCGGGGTGGGTTCCGTTCTGGCTGTGGTGGCTCGACGAGCTCTACGAGCGCTACGT
>Ga0102924_1001432_pt1 | contig 27578 bp, 29 predicted proteins | sample PaiPotPPM11metaG_FD_80116 | JGI IMG/M metagenome (GOLD analysis project Ga0102924, IMG submission 80116) | Iron sulfur acid spring bacterial and archeal communities from Banff, Canada, to study Microbial Dark Matter (Phase II) - Paint Pots PPM... ... | reverse complement strand
GGTTTGTCCCTTTGCTGCTCATCAGCATCGCCGGGATGTTGAGCATCGCTGGACTCCTGAGCATGTTTTGGAGCGCCGCGCACGTTCGTATTCCCTCGGCGGGTCAATGAGTGTAAACGCCTGTTTACAACATCAGTTGGGTTGGATTTCAGGAGTTTTGGATCATAGCCCTAGTGCAGAACGAAGAACCGATACATCCGCATTCACTTTCCACGACAAGGACGCGCGACCAACTTTTTCCAATTTCCGCAATAGTGAACGTCGTCGGTAAAATGACAGTCCACAAACTCACCGGCGGCGCTCTCATACAAGCCTACTCCGACCCAATACGTGACTGTCCCGGCTTGCTGGTCTTTAACTCGCCAGATTGCGACCGAGTATCTCGAATACCAGGGCTTCTTTTTTGAGTCTAGGCGGTTGGATGACGCGATTTTCTTAAGTTCTGGAGTGACCGATTCAGGATCGACGGTTACGTAAAAAGCAGACGCAACCTTTGGTGGGGTGTCAGTCAAGGCGCTCGTACAAATGCTTTGTTCAAGATCGGCTCGGTGTCCGATTCGCTGCAACGGAGAGATGTTCGCCTCGGCCCGGATGCCTTCGAACAGTTTTGCAACTTGGTCCTCTTTCTCTTTGTCTCGCTCGACAATGAGTCGCCCAGCGTCACGAGGTTCCCCGGCGGCTAGTGCCTCGTGAGCCGTGGACGCCAATAGAGCAAACACGATACCTGAAAGGAGGCTAAGTCCGATTCGAGAATGTGTTCCCTTCATAACGTCCTGGCCCGGCTTTGAACCATCTGCGATCTTAAACAATGGTTTGGAATGACATGCTACGCCTGCTGGTGCACGCTTGATGATAAATCGCGATTTCACAAGTTACGGAACACGTAAGAGAAACTCGTCACCAAGACCAGGCGTTTTCGGACTGTTTTGAGGACGCGGAAAACGGAAAAAGCAAGACAAGCTAAAGGGTTTCAGGTTTGTACAACCTGATTTGAGACGGTAAGGTCTGGGGTTAGAGTCCCCACGTGCGTACCATTTATCTCATTGAATCTGCTGAGTGACAATCTCTGCTGGTTAGTTATCTCAGCCTTCTAGTTCAGTGAGTGCACACTTGCAGGGTCGAGCACCACGAAGGAACAGCCGGTGTATTCGTAGCACCCGAGAATGCCACGCCACACAAAGCGCACGGGGACGTTGCTTGGCGCCGGAACATTGAACTCGATACTCTTCAGTTGGGTTCCTTGCAGTTTCATTTTGTCTGATCCATTGATGAACTTCGCATCCTGAAGCGTGAATTTCTTGCTCTTACCATCCGAGGCAAGCAGCACAAAGAATTCCGCGCTCTCTGTGCCACGCAGAAATCGCGCCAACTTGAAAGTGCGTTCGGCAATACTCAGGCCGGAAGTATCAAATGAGCCTTTCGACTTGGCGGCACTGCCGGTCAAGTGATTAAGATTCTCTTGAGCCGCAGCCATTTCAGTCCCATAATCTTGCGGGCTGAGTTTTGTAGACAGCGACATGCGGGATACTGCCATGCGGCACATCTGAATGGCACTTGCGGTCTGGTGTGTCCGCTTGTACAAATGACACAAATGGCCCGCCACCACTCCGTACTGGGTCAGCTTCCAAGAGGCTCGTAGGTAGCGCTCTGCCGCCTCCATGTTTGACATCCGTTCATTCACCCAGCCCAATGTGTCCCAATACGCTGCTAATTTAGAGATCCTTTGCAGATCCTCGATCTTCAGATCGTGTAGCGTGGTCGTTTCCGACTCCTCTTCCGCCGCCTGCACGGCCATCTTCGCATACTCTAAGGCGAGCGGTAGCTGTAGATCGGAATTCGCCATTTGATAAGCCGCATCGTTCAGATAATCTCTCTTCGGATCTATTCCGGCCAGTTTTTTGAAAGCCTCTCCGGCTTTGTCAGGTTGACCGGCGAGCAGATATGCCGAGCCAAGACTCATTTGCAAGTTAGGACTATCTCCTTTAATCTTCAGCCCTGTCTCATAAGCAGCTACTGCTTCTGAATATCGGTTCAGCTTAAGCAAACAATTCCCGAGATTGCCCGGGCCATCAACATCGTCTGGGTGGGCTTTTATAAAATCCTGCCATACGGGAATTGCGTCCTCAAATCTTAACTGGGCCATGAGACCGAAACCCAAAGCCTTGGGAATTGCTGCTTCCTTGGGGGCAGTGGCCATGGCTTTGCGAAAGGCGTCCATGCCAGCGTCTTCTTGCTTCTGTTGCAAAAGCAACATCCCGAGGAACACCCAAGCGCGAGTAAATTTGGGGTCCGCCGATACTGCGCGATACAACGAAGATACCGCACCCGGCAGATCATGTTTACTAATCTGGCCACGAGCATCGGTTTCCAGATTGCTCGCTTCAGAAGAACTGCTATCGGGCAATCCACGAATCCGGTTCAGGAAGGCAGACACTCGTTGGTCCGCAGGAGAACCGTTTTGAATAGGCGGCGCAATGGAAGTGGAAGCCGACGTCTGCACGTACCGATTCACGTCGTTCTGAATACCTTTAACGAAAGTCCGATAATTCTCAAGTTCAGCTATGGGAACTTCGTGGAGCTTAACAAGCAACCGGCGTTTCGCGACAAGCACGCCCTGATCTTGCGAGTAAGAAGCATGGTATTCCGCAAAGTCGCAGTTCAAGTTCACATCCAAAGGTAGTTCCGGCGTATAACCTTTAGGCAGTTCCACCCTGGAATCCGAAATTGTTTCTAGCGGAGGTCCAAGCCAGATGGGATCATTTGCGTCGTCCCGAACCGACGGCATGAAAAACGGTAGTCCGGGAACCGTAAACTGGTGGTTGCTCCAGTCGGGATAGTCCTTGCGATTATAAGAGTAAGAAAAGTGAAAAGGCTCATTGATCGCCTCGGGTGTGCTTGCGCTGATGTCGCTTACCGTGCCACTGTAACCGAGTGCGTAAGAGATTTGTTGAACCAAGTCTTTCCATTGTGATTGCGATACTCGACGGAATGCTCCCCGAATTACTATCTCGTTGTCTCCTGTAGTGGTGTGTTCCATCTTGGCTTCAAGTATGCCGTCAGCATTGAGTTTGGCATCAACCTTGAAGTTCTGGGTGCTACGGACAGTCGGATCGACGGGCGTGGTCACCATTTGCGCCGTGGTCTCCCCCGATATTACTAATGCCTGTTTGTCGCGCAGTTGCAGAAGCAGAAAGCCTAATGGCGCAACTTCGGGTGTCGTATCGAGCCACACCGCCTCTTTGTTCCCTGGCAAATAGCCGATAACGTGGTCGAATTGCGCCGGCGATGGAACATCAAGATCGAGGCTCCGACCAGAATTAATCAGCGCCGGATATATCGTAATCCCGGAAGCCTGCAGCAAAGAAGCGAACAGCGTGTGCTTGTCCTTACAGTCCCCGTAGTTATTGGTAAGCACGTCGTCCGCGGCGTGTGGTTGATAGCGTCCAATGCCGAATGCTATTCCGATGTAGCGGTATTGCGTGCTCACGAAGTCGTAAATGGCGCGTAACTTCGTCGCATCATCTGTAAGGTCCTTGGTGAGTTCTGCTGCTTTGACGCGGACGGCAGCGGAAGGTTCGACACGGTCTTTTTGTAGAGTCCAGTACCAGTGGCCTACTTCCTCCCAGTTTTGAAAGCTGCTAATTTGCACGTCAGGCGGGGGAAGCCGTCCGAGCGCTGCCTCAGTTTCCTTCTGCTGGTCACTTTTCGAGTCCTTGGCGCCCGGCAGCCGGGAGAAAGTCCATGCATAAACGCGTGAACCGGCCTCCGTGCTAATTGTTTGTGTTGCTTCTGGCCCCTTCACCTTGACCTTACGCTCGGCCGGAACCCTGATTTCTAGGCTCTCATGAAGGACGGTTGCGGCGTTCTCAAAGCTAAATTGGAACCAGAATTGGCCCGGAATCAGCGGCTTTGTGGTCTGCCAGTGGGCGCCATACTCGAGAGTATCGCCGGTCCCTAGACCCTTAACCGCTATGTGTTTTTCGCGCAGATCACTGTAGAAAGGAGCAGCCCGGGTGATCTCCGAATCTAGGTCCTGCGCGTTGTCAGGCGGAGTAATGATGGTGCTGCCGTCTGGCTTGCGCACGCGCACGTAATCAATCTCCACAGTCTGCGTTGCTGACTGAAAAGGAAAGCTTAGCAGTCCCCACTGTTTGACTCCGGCATCGGTTTGAATTCGCACACGGGTAGTTTGTTCACGAGCAGAATTCCCGCTGTTCTCGAAGCTAACTTTGGTCGACATTTCTTCGATAATGGCGGCTTGTTGCGAATAGTCCTCTTTGGCAGTAGCTTGGGGTTGTGCAATTTGTGTATACGCGGTAAGCGGGGTCAACAAGGCGACAGCAAGAGAAAAAGCGCATCGAGGGCTAGGCATGGCTTGTCTGTATCTATCGTTTGTCTGAAGAAAAGGCAAGCGCAAAAGATTTCAAGCGGGAGGTGTGAAAATTACTTTCTTCGCCGTCCCTATTCACCGTCCGGCTCCCTGACATCGAGACAATGCTTCCGCCAGAGGTGCCCAATCGTAGTTGTTGAAATATCGCGATAGCACTCAATGACCCTGCAACGGGGGTTTTGAGCGCTATCGCCTGTTACAGCCAACTGACCAACTGTGCTTGTACTTTTCGCCCGCCCTGCCGCGCTCGGAAGACCTCTCTTGACACCTTGGAAATTCCGAACTGATATGCTTCCAGGCTGATCGATACCAGGAGGTACTATGGTTCGGGAACGGATACTGAAGGTTGTTTTAGTGCTGCTCGGCCTGCTATTTCTCGCCGCGGCTTATCCGTTGGTGCTGTTTTACGCACAGGAGCCCGCGTTGGCGATGATGCTCAGCCTCTACTTCACACTTGGGATTTTTTTGCTGCTGGCCGCCAGAAGCCCGGCGGAGCATCGCAGCCTCATCGCGTTTACGGCTTATTCGAGCTTTGCGCATGGAGCCGTAATGGCGATACAGGCGTACAAGAAAGTAATCCCCGGCCATGAAGTGATAGGCGTGGCTGTAATGTTTGTGGTCGGGGTCGTGCTGCTGGCGCTGGCACCGGCGAGGGAGTCAAGCAGGCACGCATCGATTGCCACCGTGAGTTAGGGCGAGAAAGCCTTGGCTAAGTGATGCTGTAAAGGATCTGCTTATAAACCTCTCTATCACATTGACCGATAGAACGGGGTTGTGAGTCGGCGGGAGTAAAATTTTAGCAATGACCGAGTTCGTAAAACGAATGCGCTGGGCAGTGCTCTCAGCCTGTTACGGTGTTGTGGCCACAGTTTGCGGATTCTTCCATATCACGCTTTCGATGGACTCTTTTTGGCGTCCGCACAACCTCAGGCGATTCAGACCCTATTATCTTGCCCCACGCAATGAGGGTCATCTCCGAATCCCACGACAACCTTGATGAGTGATGACGCCTGAAACCACGTAGGCCCAAAGCTGGCGCTTGGTTCGGAAACGGTGAGGTGTCTGCAGCAATGCCACCAGCAGGGCAGCGCGAATCGGACCGATCGAAGGAATCTGGCGACGTGCCTGCGATCCATACGCGAGATAACGCTCAATGGTTTCGGCGAGCCGCCGAACACGGCAGCGGCCCTGCGCAAAACAATTTGGGAATCCTACTCGGCAATGGAAATGGGGTCAGAAAAAATGTCGAGGAAGCACTCGTGTGGCTGAGAAAAGCATTCCGCGCCGGAGACCCATGCGCTAGACAAAATATCGCAATAACCTATCGAGAAAACGGCGACCTAAAAACGGCTGTCAAATGGTTCCGAAAAGCTGCTGAGGCGGATGACCATGACGCACTGATTCAGCTTGGGATTCACTACTACTGGGGAAAGGGCGTCAGGAAGAATCCAAGAGCAGCGGTTCAGTGCTTCCGCACTGCAACAAAAGCAAAGAACATATCTGTAGTGGGAAGAGATGACGCCTTTTTCTTTCTCGGGATCGCCTACCATGAAGGTCGCGGGGTGCGAGCCTCAATACCGAAAGCCAGGAGATTCCTCAAACGAGCAAACATAGACGGCGATCATGTGGCAGCGGACAAAGTGCTCAGCAAACTGCGACCCTAGCCCGTTCTGTGGCTATTTCTCAATTGGCGAAATCAGGCGTTAGCACTCAAAACCCTATCCGGGATCAACGAGTGTTATGGCGATTTTTCACCAATTGACAAAACCTCGCACGACTATTCCTAGAACTATGGCGACGAGTGAGGCTCTGGCAGCGCATATTTCAGGCTTTTAGGAATACTGCTCTGATCTAGTGTAGATCGCTGAACTGAGACTCCTGGACCCTCGAAGCCCAAGTACCTACTGAGGCGTATCCGCAGGCGGAGCGGAGAAGTGCTCGTGTACGACGAGCCAGTTTCCGCCCTTCTTAATCCAGATCAGCGTCCAGCGCTCGTCCATCACCTGTCGGCTGCCGTTCTTAAACACGTATTCCGTGTGCACGGTCGCCGTTCCCCAAGCATAGTTCCCGGCAGGATGCACGACCGCATCATCGTTAACCGTCCATTTGGTGGATTGCTCCGAAGTCAGCACTTTTCGAATGCCATCCTCATACGCTTTCCATCCTACGAACTTCACTCCGCCCGCATCGTCGAAGAAGGTGTCGTGGGGAGACTGGTCATAGTATTTGGCAGCTGCGGCCGGATCCATTGTTGCCCAGGCATCCATGATTTGTTGCATGAGCCTCTTGTCGGGCAAGCCGGATGGGCCAGGTGCAGCGGACTGATTCGTTGGACTGTTCTGGGCAAAGGATAGCGTCACCAGCAGGCACGGAACAACCAGCATCAGCGCTTTACGGACCATTGGACAATCCTCCTGAGATTACGACGCCCGACCAGGCCGGGCAACCGTCCTGTTTCAGTCTGGACGGTTACGAGAAAGCGCCGACAAATTTATCACGTAAACCCTGGATGTGATAGCGGGAAGGGTGGAATCCCCCAGGCATGGTGTTCAACGGCGGTTGATAATGAAATCAGGCGTTCATAGTCATCGACCCCGGCGAAGGCCGGAACGGGATTGTGAGTGTAATGGCGATTTATCGTCAACGGACTCGGTTACCGACGACACTGGCAATCTAGTGTTCATCGGTGTCGAATAGTAATCGTGGAGATCCTCGAAGCCGATCAGCGCCGGGTCTCACTGATACCCGCGACGCGAATACATGAAGAGTAAACTCCTGCCCGATCTAAGATTCGTAGGGTCGTTGACCCTTGCCGGTCTAGTCTCCGGCGGACTCACCGCTAATCTGTCTATGGATTATTTGGATGGATGTCTGTTTGGGGTGATGCTGGCGTTTTCTCTCGCCATCAGCGGAATAACGGATAGGTTATGGAAGCTACCCTGTATCGTCGTTTTGACGACCGTCGCGTTCTTCATATCGTGGATGTTGATGTTTGAGGCTGCGTATCAATTCCCGGGGGGACATTTTTCGTGGGGCGGCTATTCAAGGGTTTCTCCATACTCGCTCTTTATCGCAGGCATGGCAGGCGGGTTCGTCGTGTTTGGCGGCACTCTGCGTCTGGTCAATCCGAGAATCAGGTTCCGATCCCTCGTCTTGAGGGTCATTGGCGGGTCAGTGTTAGGTGGGGCGTTAGCGGTGATTGGCTGGGCGCTGGGTCCATCGCTGGGTCCATGGGTGGTCACCCCTCAGCCTTGGGAAGTCAATGTTTGGACCACAGCGTTCGAGGATACACGGCTCCACCACTGTGCCTTGCACGTTGTGTGGCAGGCCGGAATGGCCTTTGCGCTAGGGGTTAACTTACGGAGCTATCGACTGTCGCCCGGGCCCGAGGAATTGAAGCTACTGTAAACGCAAATGTCACGCCACGACAATTTCTTCGAGTCCTTTCGAGGTGGCCTCGAACATGTTGAAACTGCACGTTGTGGCGGACCCAGCGCATCTACGCCGATAATGGTTGTTGCAATCAGGCGTTTACGCTCAAAACCCCTCAATGAGCGTTATCGAGATTTATCGCCAATCTACTGCCATTGTGACGAAAAGAGAGCGAAAAATACGGAATTCGATGTGGTGCTGATGTAAAATCAGCCGCAATTGCGCTGCTCACTCTTCGCGAAGAGGAAATCAGATGAAAACTCGACTGCTGCCGGCATGTCTTGCGGTCGTCGCGCTGCTCTGCACAAATGGCTACTCGCAACCGAACAAACATCAAGGAAGAACAAAAGCAACGTCCGCCACAAAAGTGCGCACGTACTACCTGTGCGCAGAAGAAGTTGATTGGGACTACACGCCGGATGGAATAGACGTCATGATGGGTAAAGATTTCGACGGTTACGGAAAAGCCTTCACCGAGCATACCGCAAACCGCATCGGGCGCACCTATCGGAAAGCTGTCTTTCACGAATATACCGACGCCACGTTTAGCACGAAAAAACCTCGTCCCCCGGACCTGGCGCATATGGGACTGGTCGGGCCTGTTATTCGTGCCGAGGTGGGAGACACGATCAAGGTAGTTTTGCGCAACAACACGAGTTTTCCGGTCAGCCTGCACCCTCATGGCGTGGCGTACGAGCGCGACTCAGAGGGCGCTATGTATGCGGATGGCATGGAGCATCCCGAAGCGAATGGCTTAGTGCCTCCGGGCAAGACTCACACCTACACTTGGGAAGTGCGCCCCGAGGCTGGCCCTGGACCGCAGGATGGAAGTTCGATCGCGTGGCTCTATCACTCCCACAACTACGAACCCAAGGACGTAAACGCAGGCCTAATCGGCGCGATTGTGATCACCCGGAAAGGCATGGCACGCCCCGACGGCTCGCCCAAGGACATCGCGCATGAGTTCTTTTCGCTGTTCATGATCATTGACGAGAACCAGAGTCGTTACTTCGAGCACAACGTCAAGACGAATTTCGCCGACCCCTCGAAGGTCAACATGGCCGAATATATTCCGCTCGATCCAGAGGGTAATGGAGATCTCCCTTTGGGAACCGGGTTCGGCACAAGCAACATGAAATCGACAATCAACGGATACCTCTTCAGCAACGGACCGATGATCACCATGCGCAAGGGAGAGCACGTGCGCTGGTATGTGATGACGATGGGCATCGGCTTCAACTTTCACACGCCGCACTGGCATGGCAACGTGGTTAGCGTGCGCGGGCAGTACATGGACGTGCTGCCGACGATCGGCCCGGCGCAGGTCGTGACCGCCGATATGGTGCCGGACAGGGCCGGCACATGGATGTTTCATTGCCACGTGGACGACCACATGAAGGGCGGAATGCAGCCGCTGTATCGGGTGCTGGACAAGGACGAAACGGTTCGGAGCGCAACCGGCACACGGGTTTCAGCAGTTGCGAATAATCAGCACGTCGAATCCCACTAACGATGATCAGAATGGCTTGGATCTCGTCTTCCGGACGAGACAGCAAGCCTCAACTGTCGTTATCGCAGGCGTTATCACTCACGACGTGATAATGAGTGAGATGACGATATTTCAACAGCTATACTGCATTCGCTACGAGACCCAAGATGAAACGCAGCGTTATGCATACGCTCAACCCGCTTCTGATTCTGTGCAGCTGCATCGTGGCTGCTCAAGGCGGGCCACACGCCCCTGCGCTTTCGCAGCGCAAGCCGGAGGTAAAAGCAGATCACATCTCTATAGCAACTGAGGACGGTGGGCTCATCTATGCCGACCTTTATGGGAAGAGTGATCGCGGTGTGGTGCTTGCGCACGGCGGTCGCTTCACAAAGGAGAGCTGGCAACCGCAGGCGCAATCTCTCGCAACAGCAGGCTTTCGGGTCTTGGCGTTTGATTTTCGCGGCTTCGGCAAGTCGCACGGACCGGGCGAGTCAGACATGTTTACCGCGCCCATGCAGCTTGACGTGCTGGCAGCCGTCCGTTATCTCCGAAACCACGGCGCGAAAACGGTGGCAGTCATGGGAGGCAGTTTCGGTGGTAGTGCAGCAGCGGACGCATCGATTGCGTCCAAACCAGGCGAAATTAGCCGTCTCATCCTTCTCGCGGCTGAAGGAAATGGCCCGGCCGAACGAATAAAGGCGCCATTGTTACTAATTGTTGCGCGAGATGATGCAAACGATGAGGGCCTGCGGCTACCTCGCATCCGTGCTTGGTTTGACAAAGCTCCGCAGCCGAAGCGGTTGATCGTGCTTGACGGTTCGGCTCATGCCCAGTTTCTCTTTCAGACTGACCAAGCAGATCGTGTAATGAAAGAGGTGCTCCACTTCTTGGCCGGTACTGAGCTGTCTCCGGTGAGGCCCCATCTGACTCACCAGCCCTGAATCAGGAGGGATTTTGAGGGCTATCGGGATATTTCAGCAACTATGGCATGGTAAACTTCACGGCGGCTCGAACCTGAATGATGGTGCAAAGCGCTTGAGATGCGCGTAATCAAGCTCATTGGCGCACTATTGGGGACGACGATCGTTATCGCTATGGTTGTTGTCTGGTGGACCGCCCGTCCCCCTCGACGACCTGCTGGCCTCTCTGCCAATGCGCTTTATTTGGAAAGCGGGATTGTCCCATTTAAGCGTTCATCGACTCCGGGCGATTGGCTAGATTGCTGGTTCGACAAACGTGAGCAGTTTGATCGCTGCAGATTGACCGACGAAAGAGGCAATCTGGAGTTTGAGGATGTGTTTCGGCCGTACGAAGGCCAATCACCGCTTCCCCAAAGAGACCTAGTACTCGATCACCGGAAGACTGGGGGTATTTGGACAGGAACATATGAGAAGGGACTTCGATATCCGGTAGTTTACTTGGCGAATGGGCAAATCCTGCTTCCCCGGAGCGACTACGAAAAGGCGAAGCGGACCGTGGACTGGTCAAAAGGCAGACTTGCCAGTCCATAGTCGATGCCACGGCTCCTCCTAACCTCTCAGCACAACTGTCGCAAACAGGCGTTTGCGCTCAAAATCCCCGACAATGAGCGTAATGACGATTTTTCAACAGTTGACAGTATGCGTTCGGAGGAATCCCACAAGGCGCACCCCATGCCCAGGGAACGCACGTAAACAGGCAGAGGGCCGCCTTTTATGCACGAACAAGCGGCCCTCGTTTTTCTAGCGTCACGCTCGCTGCTCAGGCAGCTTTTTCCGCCGCGATCTTCTGACCGACGTAGGTATGCACGTTGAACGTGCGAATTACGGGTTCCGTTTCGAGCAGTTGTCGAACTGAATCTTGGATCTTCGGGAACTGCTCCCGACGATACAGCTCGGCATCTTGTCTGGCATTCCAGAAACTGATGGCCAAGACCTGATCAGGCTCGGTGTCCGAGACCAGGACGATCTCGTCCAGAAAGCCACGCTGTTTTTTCAGGGTCGGAACGACTTTCTCATTGATCGTGTTTGTGAGTTCTTTGGATTTTCCTGATTTGGTCGTAAGTTCAACTACGCGTGTAAACATGTCCTTGCTCCTTTCTTTGGTTGGAGGGTGAAAGGAACCCGCCCGCTGTGTAATCAAGCACTGCGCGAGCGTTATCCAGTAACACTGAGACGGGCTCCGTTTTTGAGACGAGAGCGGAAATACCCTCAGAGCGAGCTTCGCGCTCCGAGAACACGTCGCAGTACTCGCTAAATACGATTATTGGTGTCTCAGGCATCAGCTGCTTCAAAGCCTGTGCAGCTTCGATCCCATTCATCACTGGCATCGAAAGGTCCAGCACGATCAAGTCGGGACGCAGCACTTGAGCAATCTCGACCGCCTCCTGACCATTCTCTGCATCACCGCATACTTCGAAATCTTCCTGCGAGGCAAACAATGAACAAACCGCCTGACGGGTAAGCGCGTGGTCCTCCACTATCAATACCGATTTCACCATGGCGAAACACCTCCACAGCTACGGGTCTCGATCTGGACGATGTGGCCGTTATCTCTGCCTGGCTGGCAGAGCTCGTATACAAAAAACGTCAACGGGAAAATGGGACGCGGAAGGCGGGAAAAGCGCAACAGGCAAGTAGCGATCTATCTCGCGGATTCCCGCGCCCTGATAATTTCAGCTGATACCCAATCCTAGACTTGATCAATCAGGTAAACCTTGTAGGAAAGCGTAGGTGAGAGGCGAAGTTCTCCTCAGCTATTTGCGGTCGATCCCTGCCGCAAGCAAATCAGGAAAGTTACTTGTGCAATGGGGATTTATCAACAAGTTCCTCAGCCGGAGACTTCCCCTTTGACGCAGAAGGTGTGGCGCGATGAAGGGACACCACTCGGAGTTATACTTGCGGAGCGTTTCAATCAGCGCCATGCTGTCCCCTGGCCTTGAAGTATGCCGACGAGTTGGCAGATAACCTTTCGTGAGTTCCTCGATGCAATGCCCGTACCGGCGTACCTTTTTGATCCTGAATACAGGCACTTTGTCGCGGCGAATTCCAGCTTCTGCAACCTCGTTGGTTATCCCGAGCTAGAGTTGATCGCTCTGGAATTGCCCATGATTATGGCGGATCAAGGGGAAACGGTCCGCGCCAATGAAGAGATTTCCGGGCGGCAAGAAGACGTCTTCCGAACTAACGACTTTGCGTTTCGCAGGAAAGACGGTACCCGCGTCAACGCCCACATCCAGTACCGCGTCATGCGTGTGGTGGATCGCGACGGAACTACCCGCCAGGTGTACTTCGCAGCTGTGGTTTCGGCGGAATGAGCGAGCGGACAAAACACCTCACAAGTGCACCCAAGTCTGAGCGAAAAAAAACCGCGATTCGTTTCCTCATAGTTCTGGTCTGTACCCGTCTTCTCCGCTGCGGCGCACCCAGAGGCTAAGCGGTCACCAACCTCTCGCAAAGCACACAAAGGCCACCACACGACGACGAAACCATGGGCGAGCATTCCCGAGAAACTTCGTGCCGTCGCAACTTCGGAGATTAATCGAAGAAACGCTTTCGAATTCTTTTCCATAGCGATGAGCTTACATAAGTCGAAAAGTCGCTTGTCGATTTGTTCGCTCACTCACGTCTCAAGATGCAAAAGTTGATTATCTCCGCCGGGTATTGTTCAGCCTGTCGAGAGTGCGCCTCAGATCTTCAAGCTTTTGTCCAGCTTCGCCGAGCTTGCCGTCTGCGGTGAGGCGTTGATAATCGGAAAGATCTTTCGCAGCTTCCACGATGAGCGAGTTGATGTCTGCGCCAGGCTGGGAAGATGCTGCAGGCGCCGATGGCTGTTGCGCTGGCATCGCTTGTACAACGGCACTCGTCGAGGAAACTGCCCCGCCAAACAGCGCCGCCATTGCCGACTCGAAGGTTGGTCCGTAGCCTAACCGATCTTGCAGCGCGAGTACGACCAGACGCAACTCCGGCATCGGGCTCCGCTCTGCCTGGAGGTAAATCGGCTCTGCATATAACAACGCGCGTCCGGACGGAATCACCAGCAAGGCCCCGCGCCGAACGTGAGAGCCCTGTTGGTTCCACAGCGTCAGTTGTCCGGAAAGTTGCGCGTTCTGATCGATTCGCGCCTCGATTTGCAACGGTCCATCGACGAGCCTTGTCTTAGGAAAGTTGTAGACCACCGACGTACCATAATTCGCGCCGTCGCTCCGACCGGCGATCCAGCCAATCAGATTATTTCGGTTGGCGGGCGTGAATGGGAGAATCTCCACGAACTCTACTCCGCTTTCGCCCGGCAGCTTCATCAGCACGAAATTTGGCTGCATTGCCTGGGTGATTTGCTCACCGGTCTCGCCCATGCCGACTTCGGTAGCGACTGTCCACAGATCCTCACGGTTGTAGAAGACTCCCGGGTCCGTCATGTGATACAGCCCGTATACTTCAGCTTGCAGTTTCAGCAACAGCTCGGGATAGCGGACATGCTTGCGCAGGTCGGGCGGCATCGCGTCCGCATCTTTGAACAAATTCGGAAAGATGCGGCGATAGGTAGAGATGACAGGATCCTCCTTATCGAACACGTAAAACGTGGTCGTGCCATCGTAGGCGTCAACGACCACCTTAACGCTGTTCCGCATGTAGTTAACCGAATTGCTGTCGAGATGGTAATGACTGGAGTATGGATAGCTGTCGGAGGTCGTGAATGCATCCATGATCCAAGACAGGCGGCCATCCTCGCCGAGCGCAATATAAGGATCCGGCTCATAGGTAAGAAAGGGAGCTAAAGCCGTTACGCGTTCGCGCAGGTTGCGCCGCATCAGCAACCTGCTATCACGATTTACATCATCGCTGAACGGTAGCTTCGCGAGATCACCACGATCAAAGGCAATAATGATGCGACGCAAAAAGCCGCCAAGGATGATGCCGCCGTTGCCCTGGTAGGAGGTTAGGTTGTTGGCCTCACCTTGCGGGTAGTTGAATTCCTGCTGCCGCGTCTTCACATAAACGTCGGTATCGGTCAATTCGCCAAAATAGATCTCTGGGCGTGTCACGTTTAGGCCGGGCACCGTGCTCTGAACCGGCATATTGCTCAAAATCAGTGTGGGTAGGCCTTCCGGCGTGAAGCCGTTGACCGGGTTCATAGTAATGCCGTAGCCGTGAGTGTAGATCAGCTTCTCGTTAATCCAGTTGCGGCTGCTCTCCGGAAGCTTATCGATATTCAGTTCGCGCGCGGCGAGCATCACCTCGCGAGTCGTGCCATCGATTTCATAGCGATCAATATCAATGTCGGGAAAGTCGTAGTACGTACGAATTTCCTGGATTTGACGCAACGTGTCCTGGAGTGCCCGCCAATCCCATAGCCTTATGTTCTTTAGCGTGGCCTGATTATTTGCCGGGTCAGCGGCCGCGACGTCCGTCTCAGCAGGAAATTCGCGTTGCGAGACTCGGTCCAATCCATAAGCCTGCCGCGTCAGCTTGATGTTGTAAGAAATATATGGCTGCTCGCGAACGAGTTCGTTCGGTTTAACGACAAAATTATTAATGTACAAACCCACTACCTGCAGCGGTACATAGCAAACAACGGCGGGTAACATTGCCGCGACCAGCCAGCGCCCACGCGGCACGGCCACAGCATTGGTGAATGCGATTATGGCTCCAAGGACCAGCGCGGCGGAGATGAGCAGCAATCCCGGGAGCAGGACGTGCGCATCCGTATACCTCACGCCGGTAAAAACCGTGTGCTCACCGAACACTCGCTCAAATCGGCTGAGATACACGCGCATCGCGAGAACCAGAAAAAGAAATCCAAACGTGACGGAGAGCCCCCGCCAGGACAGTGGTGCGGTATAGCTTTTGCGGCCGGTGAGCGCATGGGCTCCTCCCGTAATGATGATGAAGAAGACCGCGACTAGACATGTGATGACGGCCAGTGTAAGTAGCCAGCCTACGAGAACTTGCCATGCAGGAAGGGTGAAGAGAAAAAAGTTCAGCGGCTTGCCAAATATCGGATCAGTGACACCTCCGATAGTGTGAGGAGCATACCTAAAGAGCGCGAGCGTCGGCCATTCCGCGCTCATGCTCGCGCCAGTTGCAAGGGAAATGGCGAGAGCAACACCGAGCGCGATGAGGCGCAGGGCTGACCCGACCGGCAATCTCAGCGGCTGTCCGCCAACATAAATCGTCTGCCCACTTGGCAAATCGGGCAGATGGCCATGCTGCAGAGCCAGGAACGATCCATACAAGACAAGGAACGTCACCACCGCAAACGCAGTGAAGATCGCCGTCTGAAGACCGAGTGTCTTCCAGAAAACGTCGCGGTAACCGAGCGAGACAAACCAAAGCACATCGACGTAATACGACAAAGCAGTCCAGCCACCTACGACGATGCCCGCTAGGACGACGAGAGTGAAAACCAAGCGCCGCCGGCGCCGCGGAGGACTCGTCCGTGGCCAGTCAATAGATTCACGCATCAGCCCACCACATCCTCACTAAAATGTCAGACAGGAAGTTTCAAGGAAGGCTATTGTACAGTGCTTGCGGATGGATACCCACTGTCGGTGTAGTTGGTCCTTAATACATGCCTACATTTCTTCATTACTCCTTTTGCGCGTTTTGTCCCACCGTTTACATGAAAGATTGATAACAAAACGCATCGGGAGTTTGCGTTTCCCTAAAACACGGCGCAGGAGAGGGTTGGCCTGAAAAAATCGCATCAAGTCGCGAACGGTTTGCGATCGGCGATTTGGGGGACGAGAGCAGCGATCAATGGCACATAAAGAGTTCATAAAAGCTCGGAGTGCGGTGGGCTACGTCTCTACGAACTTTTTACGACCTTTAGTCGCAACTCTCCGAGTAACAAAATGCCCAACCTGGCCTCTCCCCCGGACCACGCGGAAACAGTCGAACGAGACTTCACGGATCCGTAACGATAAGTCGGCTTGTGGGAAGTTACGGTCACTCCTGAATGACGGGCAAACCGGAAGTAATTGTTGTAATCCGGTGATAGCGCTCATTGACAGGGTCGTGAGTGCAATGGCGATATTTCAACAGTTACACAGGTTGGCGCTCAGTGAAACTGGTAGAACTCCTCGCTCGGCATCGGAGCAACGGTTTCGTCCGAGTATTTGTAGAAGCCATCCAGAGCGACATTTTGCCCAAACAGTTTAGCCTTCATGAAGCCCTGAACCACGACCCGAACGCCACCGCCCGGCAAAGGCTGCACAATGATTCCGATGGTTGCAGGACGAGACTTGACCATCAGGTGCTCGATGGGGGATTCATTTAGCCGCTTCAGTTCCTCGAACGGTAGCTTTCGGAGTCGTTCGCCGCGCTCATTCACAATTTCTCGGAATTTCGACAGCTCCTTCGGAAATGTACGCATATTGCAAGCTGTAAGGATACTTCACGCTGAGTGGCGATAACAGGCGATAGCGCTCAAAACCCCTCAATAAGCGATATCGCGATGTTACGCCAACAGTGACTGTGGCGAGATGGTGATGGCTCAAACCTGATGAAATATCAGTTGGTTCTGCAGTTCGCAGCGGACTCTACGGAAGATTTCGACCGCCTCGTGACGCTTGAGGATAGGCTCATCCAGGAAATGGACGACATCGCGACGGTTGATGGCCACGACTTCGGTTCGGGCGAATTCAACATTTTCCTTTTGACTGACGATCCGACGACCGTGTTCGGCAAAGCTCACGGAATCGTTATCAATCAGGGCGTGCATAATGCCATGCGGTCGGCATACCGCGAAATGGATGGTGAGGACTACGTGGTCCTCTGGCCTTCATCGCTCACAGAATTCAGCGTTCTATAAACCTCTCTGCGACACTCGGCGAGAAAATCCAATGAGTGTAATCGGGATTTAACGTCAACTACGCGCCTTCCCAGGTTCCCGTGTAGCTGCCCCCCAACCTCTCTCCATATCACCGGCCCCCACAAGTGTCGATTCTGTGGCCATCAAAGCAAAAATGAGAGAACTTTCCGAAGGTCTCGCGCGTATCCCATGCTAATGGAGGTCAGCACTCTCATGCTTCGACCCCAATTCCTACCCGCTGGCATTGCTTTGATGATCTCCTTCATATTGCCTCTTCATTTCACAAAGCGGCGCTGCGTGGAAGGATCCTTCGCCACCATCGGCGAAATTTTGTAGGTTACGCTTTTCGTCTGGGAGGGATAGATGATGTCATTCAGATTCTTTGCCTTGCTCCTGCTGTCGGCCCTGGTCCAACCGACCGTGTGGTCGCAGACAGCCGCCACACAAGCGGAAAGGCCCTCAGAGCAGGTTGACAAGCTGTTCGAGAAAATGGACAGGACGATTTCGCCGGGCTGCGCGGTGGCGGCTATGAGAGACGGCAAAATCCTTTACCAGCGGGGATACGGCATGGCGGACCTGGACCATAACGTCCCCATCACGGCGGACACCGTCTTTCACGTGGCCTCGATGTCCAAGCAGTTCACGGCAGCGGCGATTGTGATGTTAGCCCAGGAGCGCAAGCTTTCCGTTGACGACGAGGTGCGCAAGTACGTCCCAGAACTGCCTGATTTCGGTGCCCCCGTTACCCTCCGCCAACTTGTCCATCACACCAGCGGCCTGCGCGACCAGTGGGACCTGCTTGGCTTGGCAGGCTGGCGCTATTCCCTCGACCTCATCACCGATGACGACGTGCTCTCGATCATGTCCTGGCAGAAAGACCTGAACTTCCCGCCGGGTTCCAAGTACATGTATAGCAACACGGGCTACACACTGCTGGCTCAGGTGGTAAAGCGCGTGAGCGGCCACTCGTTCCGCGAGTTTACAACCTCCCGCATCTTCCAGCCGCTCGGCATGAGGAATACGCACTTCCGCGACGACCACGCCGAAATCGTCAAGAACATGGCTTACGGTTACGTGCCCGCGAAGGATACCTTCCGAATCAGCATCACGAATTTCGACACCGTAGGTGCTACCAGCCTCCTGACGACGGTCGAAGACTTGGCGTTATGGGACGAGAATTTCTACAATCCTCGCGTGGGCGGCCCGGAGATGATCCGGCAAATGCTGGAGCGCGGAAAGTTGAACGATGGCGAGCAACTTGATTACGCCTTTGGACTGGTTATCGGCAAGCATCGTGGCCTTGCGACAGTCGACCACGCTGGCGGCGACGCAGGCTATCGCTCCGACATGATTCGCTTCCCAGACCAGCATTTTACGGCGGTGTGCCTTTGCAACCGAGCAGACAGCAATCCAAGTGAACTGACGCTTCAAGTGGCGGAGATTTATTTGGCCAAAGAGATGACGGCTGCCGACAAAGTGGACGCTGGTCCCGGAAAGACCGTACAGCTTGCGCCAGAAAAACTCGCCGCCAAGGTGGGGACATACCTAAAAGCCGAAGGTGGCCAGACCCTGAGCATTACCCTGAAAGACGGCAAGCTGCACATCACGCCGGGAGCAGGAGAGGATAGCTATGAGATGAATGCTCTGAGCGAGAATGACTTCCGTCTTGCGACTGCGCCGATAGATTTTAAGTTCGAACCTCTGAAGCCGGGTGGGCCGCTACGGCTAATCGTGAAGCACGGTGAAGAGAAGCCCGAGGTTTATGAGGCCGTGTCTCCTTTCACGCCTTCCACCAGCGAGTTGAGCAGTTGCGTCGGGTTCTACTACAGCGAAGAGATCGAGCCAATCTATGTTATGAAGATCGACGATGGGAAGCTGGTGCTACACACCCTCAAGAACAAGCCTGACACGCTGCGCCCAATCACCCCCGACCTCTTTGCCGGGTCCATAGGGACAATCCGCTTTAAGCGGAACGCACAGCGCCAAGTCTCCGGGTTTGTCTTGAACGGGGACCAGGTAAGAAACATGCGCTTTCAGAAGGGATCAGGCCGACCAGAAAGACCTTGACTCCTTGACATCGTCCTATCCACGTTTTGAATTGATGATCATAAAGCAAAGGTGAAGAGCAAACCGGAAGCGCCAAGTCAGATGATGAAAACAGGCCTCTACACGCAATATAAAAGGCGCCCACTTTTGCGATAGGTTGTGATTGTTCGTATCGCCAACCTAGCGAAAGGAGCGCCTTTTATATTGCGTGTAATCGCGATGTCACGCGAACTACCAGCTCTCAATCGGAGAAGAGGCACCAGTAATACTCCGGCCTGCTCACCGGTTCCGCGCTTCGCCCCTCGTGGGGCACAACGTCTATCACATCACTCTGATCCTTCCCCTCTGGGTAGCGAATGAAATCAACAGCGTTGCCTCCACCATAAGCTTGACGGGACCCATCTGCAAAAACAACAGTGAAGATGGTGAAGCCCATACCAGACTCGCCGCTCTTGTACAGTTTGTTCGCAAACTGCGCTGGCAGCCGCCTCGGGCTCTCGGCAAGCGCGTCCACATCCGAAAGTGAAATGTAGTTCTTTCCACGATCTTGTTGCGGATAAATGCCCCAATGCTTGATGTAAGGCCCCTCCGGCACGACGTAGACGCAGACGAAAACTGTCCCATCCTTCATGCGTGCCGAACAGGGCCAGTAGGTGAGATCACCATCCATGCTCGGAGTGATAATCCTGAGGTCTTCTCGAAGTTTGTCGGGCAGCGTCGGGAACTGCGGCTTGTCGAGCGAACGCATCGAGCGCTTCTCTGGCTAAGTATAGTTGACGTAATCGCATTAAGAGGGCGCCCCTTGGAGTAGGTTTTCATCGTTCGGAATGATCACCTACGAAAGGAGCACCCTCAATGAGCGGTGAAAAGTATATTGGGCTAGACGTACATCAAGCAACGATCTCAGTAGCCGTGGTGGATTCCCAGGGCAAGGTCGTCATGGAATCCATCCTGGAAACAAAAGCCTCTACCCTTCTAGAGTTTTCTCCAGCAACTCTGAGACCAGGTAGGGGGCTCCTTCGTACGTTCCCATCTGGTAGACGGCAAGAATATTGGGATGGTTGAGCGCCGCCGCGGCCCGAGCTTCCTGTTCAAAACGACGCAAGCGGTCAGGATCGCCCGACAAGAATGAAGGAAGGACCTTGATGGCTACATCGCGTCCCAATTGCTGGTCGCGTGCGCGATAGACTTCACCCATACCACCCGCACCCAGCGGCGCGATGATTTCATAAGACCCGAGTTTGATGCCGGAAGGCAGAGTCATTCGTGCGTGCCATTATAGTCTTTGGGCAATGCGCCTGAGCCTCTGGAGTGTGCCCGGATCGCGGACAAAACCAAGATAATCCGCGACGGAAAAACCAAGCCGCGAGATCGTCTGGATAGTTTACGTAACCAGGCGTTATCACAAGTTTGCTCTATTTCTTCGCCATATGAAGGCCAGGCACGCGAACCGGGGAGGGAGCATTTTGCCGTCGAGAGACATAACCCCGTCAAATCGACCGGGGGGTAGTGTATAGCGACGGCAAAATGCTCCCTCCTTATACGTTCGCCTGGGCTTTCTCGATGATAAGTTCAGATCGGGCGTTGGCGGATCATACGCCGCGTAGTTAAGATATCGCCCATGAACTTCAGCCTTGGAAATTCCGGACAACGCTGGCAAGAGTTTGTTTATCGATGGCTGATTTCATACGGCCCCACAGCACTTGTCGCTACGGTTTGGGTTCTTCTCGCCGGCCGGCTCGTGCGGCTGATTTCCCGTTATGCCGTTAACCTATTCTACTTGGACGAGTGGGACCTCAAACGCGCGACGCTTTTTGAACAGAATTCACTTTGGAGGATGTTCACGTGGCAACACGGTTGGCATCGACTAGGTCTAGGCCCATTGATCGAGAAGACTTTTGAACCACATTTCCATTGGAATGGCCGAGTCGAGCCCTATGCTCTAGCCGCCATTGTTGCGGCGGCGGCGATCTGCTCTTTGTGGCTGAAGATGCGCCTTAACAGAAGCCTCTCTATTTTCGATATCGTGATATCGGCTATTTTTTTCACCCCTGCTCAGTGGGAAACCCTCTATGGGATTCCAATTTTCTCGCAGGGTCCGGTTCCCTTCCTTCTTATCGTGGTCTACTGTTTAGCATGGACCTGCAGAAAACGTGCTCTCAGGTATCCATTAGTTCTGCTGATTAACTTTGTAACGATTTACACGGGGTTCGGTCTTTTTCTCGGCGTACTCACTCCTGTCCTGCTAGGTTTGGACTATTGGTCTCAAGCCCCCTCGACACGTTTGACAAGAAGCGGTTTTATAGCCGCCTTACTCATCGCTGTCGCCTCGCTAGCATCCTTCTTCCCTGGATACGTACCTATGGCGGGTGTAACTTGTTTCTCGTTTCAGCCATCCTCACCCAAGAGCTATGTGGTCTTCCTGGCTCTCATTGAGGCGCAATTCTTTGCCCTGAGGGGCACAGATTTGGTTCCACGCTTTGCAGGGGTCACGGTGTTGGTCATCCTGCTAATATCGCTAACCTGCGCGGTTTGGAGCTTACTACGAAACAACGACACCAGCGGTTCGGAGTCAGAACGTACAAGGCGGCTCATCGTCACCGCATTGGTGGCTCTTAGCATCGCATCGTGCTTAACCATTGCGTATCTCAGATTGTGCGTTGGATTGGAGGCAGCCAAGGTATCGCGCTACGCTGTCTACGTGCAGATCGGTATTCTCGGCCTGTACTTTCATTTGCTCAGTATTCGTCAGCCGGTAAAGCGTCGATTACTGCTGAGCGTCCTCTTGCTGTCTGTGTTGGTTGCGGCCCTTCAAGTTAACCGGAGTGATATGGCCTATTGTCGCGATGGCAAACTGCGATGGAAATCTTGCTATTTGCAGATCGAAGACATCAAGCAGTGCAACGAGATTACCGCATTCGTGATGTACCCACCTCCGGAGGAGCGCACACGTTTGCATGAGAAACTGGAGTACCTAAAGAAAACACGACAGAACTTGTATTTGGACGAGAAGTGAAATCACACCTGCTCTGCTGTCACCCCCTGCCCATTTGACAACGGCACGGCAAAGTAAAGGCGGGTGGCCCACTCAAGCCTGTTTTCGGCTTGAGTGGGACAGCTCCACCTCGATCTCGACAGGTCCTTCGCATCCGGTCGCATGGAAACTCTTTGTCTTATGGATAATGCCGGGTGACGATTGTTGAAAACAGGCGATTACACTCACAACCCGACAATGAGTGAAACCGCGATTTTGCGACAGTTGCCAGCCTTGGCGTTGCGGTTGCCTGGTCAATGCTCAGCTTAATGCTCCTTGACAATCCAATCACTTGGGGCATAATGGACGCTTCTCTCAGCCGCATTGACCCGCGCCCGTCGCGGTTTGACTGAATAGGCCCCGTTTCTGATCCCAATCACCTTGTCCATAGAAACCTGACACATGAGTCAGGAACAAGTCTTTCGGGAGGTCATATGAGCAACCACCAGACGAATGCAAATGCTGAGGACAACCAAGAACAACTCAACCCCAACTTAGGCACTGAGAATTTAGAAACTAACTCGACTCACTCTTTCAGCAGGCGGTCGTTTCTCGGCCGGGCTGGAGCTTCGACGCTGGTCGCAGCCGCCGCGAGCGCCGGTTTACCTGCGTTGTTGAGTGAAAAGGCGGAAGGCCAAATCGCAGAATCGGACGCGCGCGCCGACCGGTCATTTCAACTTCGGTTCAACGCTGCAGTTCGCGAACGCAACGTGCCAATTCCAGCGCAAAACAATAATGGCGACGAGGCCCGGTATCCCAATTACATCGGGAATTACTCGCAGGGTCTGCCCCACGACAGCATCGGCGAAGTAGAGCCGGCGGCCTACCAAGCACTGCTGACCGCGGTCAGCAGCGGCAAGCCGAGCGACTTCGCGAATATTCCGTTGGGCGGAACCGTGAAGCTGTCGGACCCGCAGGGCGGACTCGCTTTCGATCTGGAAGGCACGGATAGCGGCCAACTCACGATCCCGCCCTCGCCCGCACTGGCGAGCGCGGAGAGGGCCGGTGAAATGGTCGAAGACTACTGGATGGCTCTGGCGCGGGACGTCCCATTCTCGCAGTACGGCAACGAGCCAATTACCGAGGCGACGATCGCTGACCTCAATCACCTGGCGCGCTTTAAAGGGCCCAAAGTGAACGGTCAGGTTACACCGGGTACTTTGTTCCGCGGGTTCACGCCGGGTGATGTGATCGGGCCGTACCTCTCGCAACTTTTTCTGATGCAGGTTGGCTTTGGAACACTCAGCGTCTCGCAGAAGTACAACACCTATGCTGCGAACACGGACTATTTGACGGACTTCACGTCCTGGCTGGCCGTGCAAAACGGAGAGGGACCTTTCGCGGGCAATGTGGTTTCGGGTACAAGCTACATCAAGGACGGTCGCGACCTGGGAGCCTGGGTACATGCGGATTTCGCCTTCCAGGCTTACCTGTTCGCATGCCAGTGGCTGCTAGGCAACAAGGCACCGTTCAATCCGGGGAATCCGTATAACACCATCGCGAACCAATCCGGGGTTCAAACCTTCGGACCGCAACACATTGTCGATTTGCTGGGCGAGGTCTCGAACCGGGCGCTAAAGGCCATGTGGTATCAGAAATGGTTTGTACACCGCGCCTTGCGACCGATCGCGTATGGGGGCCTGGTCCACAATACGATTACCGGTGTGGCAAAGTATCCCGTTCATCGAGATGTGCTGAAATCTCAGGCTGTTCAGCAGATCTTCACAAAGTATGGCTCTTACCTTCTGCCAGCCGCTTACCCAGAAGGGGGTCCGCAGCATCCGTCGTACGCCGAGGGACATGGTGTGATTGCGGGCGCGTGTGTTACTGCCCTGAAGGCGTTCTTTAACGAAAGCTATGTGATACCCAATCCCGTGGTAGCCTCCGACGATGGTCAGTCATTGCTGCCCTACACGGGCTCCGACGCTGGCCAGATCACGGTGGGCGGCGAACTGAACAAACTCGCCAACAACGTAGCGTTGGGGCGGGACATAGCTGGCGTGCATTGGCGTTCTGATGCCGAGCAAGCCCTCCTGCTCGGTGAGAAGGTCACCATCAGCATCCTACGGGACCAGCGACACACGTACAATGAACCCTTCAGTGGCTTTACATTCACGAGGTTCGACGGAAATCCGATCACGGTCTAGCCCTTGCCGATGCGCGACAAGGTTTTCTTGATCCGATCCGTTGGCTGGTTGTGGGCGCTGAGCCAAACTCGGCGCCCCATCTTTCGATACAGCCCGAGGCGATTTATTCGTCAGCGTGTCGGAACTCTGTCTTCGGTTGGCGAAATCAGGCGATAGCACTCAAAACTCGGATTTAGGAGTCAATGAGTGATATGGCGATATTACGCCAACCAACGCTGCGCGCCCCGAAAACAGTCCTTACGGGCACGGAATCGGTGCCGTCGCCGTAACCATCTTCGCGAACGGTAATGAGCCGGTAGTCGGTGCATTTGGATCCGAGGGAGCAAGAGTACTGACCGGCAAATAGGGCCCCGAACCGGTGCAGTCGAATACGAAAGGCTGGGTCGTCAAAGTATATTGCACATTCGCCGGCGGCGGCGCAAAAAGTCCAATGCCCCAGTCGGAGACTGGGAGCGGGCTGACCGTCGTCGGTGGCGCGGAAAAGGTGCCCGTCGCGGTGAACTGAACTTGCTGTCCGCTTACAGTTGAACTAATAGTGATGGATTGAAGTTGCCGATTACTGCTGCTACTTCCGCAAGCCAGGGTCAAGGTAGCTGCAGATAGGAGGACTAGGAAGGCCCAGAACCGGTTCATGGCGATCTCCTCTTAGACATTGTAAACCTAGGAGACTAGGAGCTAGCGCTATCGAATCGCCCCGCCGCTACTCAATTTACTCAAACAGGCGATCGCGCTCATTGACCCCCAGCTATGTGCCAATCGGCATTTTGACGATGAGGGGTGATTTAGCTTTCTTGTCTAGTTCCAGTTTGATTCGAAGCCAATCGAAGCCCGAACGTGAGAAGTGAAGGCGATAGATGGTTTGTTTCGACTGGGCGCGAAGTGAAACCTGCCGTTTTCGTCCGTCTTGGTCGAACGAAGCACGGTTTTCCAGTCCTCACTCCGCTCTTCCACAGTGACACCGGGCAGCGCCGCACCTGACGGATCGACCACAACACCAGCAACGGACTTCGCAAACTGTGGCTGTTCGATTTCGACGACCTGCAGTTGGGCAGAAATGGTAACGCTCAACAGAGGTACACAGCAGATCGCAAAAAGACTGCTTTTGGCGATTACACTCATTGGTGTCCCTCCTACGATTCCGGCTCAGACCCGATTCGTCTTTACGCAGCTTGACCTGTGCTTGATGGTTGGGCTTCGCGTAGAAGAGACTCAACGTATTTCCCGAGCGCCATTTCCATTTCGGATTTTGCATGTTCAAAGCTCCCCGATTGAACAGTGATGGAGGGTTGCTCGCAGCTGCCGTGCCAGCTGTCATCCGTGAGCCAGAACTTGCACTCAATACGTAGAAACGGAGTCACCCGAAGCTTTACGGAGTGATTTGCCATAGGTCGTCTCCCGGTTTTGCGGTCGGCCAAATGCCATGATAAACCCCGGCGTCCGTCGATTGATGCCTTGCGCAAAACGTCGATGAGTGAAATCGGGATGTTACGCCAACAACAACGGGAGCTGTTCTCAAACCTCGGCAGGTGCAAAAAGAAAAGTGCAGAGTCCGTCGACTCCGCACTAGGTTTAACATTTGCGCACTAAGCCGCGACTACGCCGCTTTTGTCACTTTCTTTTGCCACTTTTTTTCGCAGTGATCTGAAGCCCGCGCGAACCTCTTCTGAAAGAAGTTGGGGCTGCTCAAATGCAGCGAAGTGACCGCCTTTGTCGAGCTTGTTGTAATGGATCAGTTTGGGATACGCGCTTTCTGCCCAATTCCGCGGACATTGATAGAGCTCGTCAGGGAACGCGCTCACAGCAACCGGGACAGAGACGCCCTTGACGCTGAAATAGGCAAATTTATTTTCCCAGTAGAGCCGTGCTCCGGAAAGCGCCGTGTTCGTCAGCCAGGTGATCGTAATGTTATCGAGGACATCGTCTCGTGAGAGACCTTCGGTCTGCCCGTCAAAGACGCGCGCGATCAGTGCATAACTCCACGCATCGTGGTCCAGAAAATAGGCGGCCAGGCCGACGGGAGAATCAGCGATTCCATATAACGTCTGCGGTCGCAGCCCCATCTGGTAGCCGTAGGCGACGCCTTTGCTGTAGACGAATTGGAGCCTCTCGAAGGCAGCCTTTTCGTCGTCTGAGAAACCGGACGGCATCGGCGCGCCGGACAAAACCGCTCGATAAATATCCGCAGGAACCGCGCCGGGCATGTTGGTGTGAATCCCGAGAAGTTCGGGCGGCGCCTGCACGCCCATCAGATCGGTGATGACCGCGCCCCAATCCCCGCCCTGTGCGACAAATTTTGAGTAGCCGAGTCGCTTCATCAACACGGCCCAGGCACTCGCGATCCGTTCAGGGCCCCAGCCGGTCGTCGTCGGCTTGCCTGAATAGCCGTAACCGGGCATCGATGGAATCACTAGGTGGAACGCATCGGATGCATTTCCGCCGTGTGCAGTAGGATTGGTCAGCGGATCGATGATCTTCATCTGTTCGATGATCGAGCCGGGCCATCCGTGCGTAACGATCAGCGGCAACGCATTTTCGTGCTTTGAACGGACATGAAGAAAATGGATGTCCAGTCCATCGATCTCGGTGATGAATTGCGGCAGGGCGTTCAGTCTCGCCTCCACCTTCCGCCAGTCGTACTCCGTCGCCCAATAGCGCGCGAGTGCCTGAGTGGTCGCGAGCTGCACGCCTTGCGATGCATCTGTAACCGTTTCTCGTTCGGGCCACTTTGTTGCCTTGACGCGTGTGCGCAATTCTGTGAGCTCCGCTTCCGGAACATTCACATGAAATGGACGAATTGCATTCTTATCAATTCCCTGGTTGTTGCCCTGTTGTGTAGCACCGGTTGGGGTCATGGTCTCCTCCTTTTCGAGTAGTTTTGGATTTTTGTACCCTATAAACAAGCGTGGCGCGATTTTCTGCTGATAGCGCCGCGATTCTTTACCGCTGGATTCGTTCGGCCCAGGCTCGAATAGCCGTAAAGACAGAGATTTGTTCGCGTCGGTTGCTACCAGGCGAGGTGAGGGTTGGAAACTGCTCCTTGCACAGCGATCAAATTATGTTCTCGTAGGCTTGTATGAGTCAAGAGGAAATCCGGGAGAACAGAGGTGAGTTCTCAACTGTTGTAATCAGGCGTTTACACTCATTGACCCGCCGAGGGAATACGAACGTGCGCGGCGCTCCAAAACATGCTCAGGAGTCCAGCGATGCTCAACATCCCGGCGATGCTGATGAGCAGCAAAGGGACAAACC
>Ga0102924_1001430_pt1 | contig 27599 bp, 19 predicted proteins | sample PaiPotPPM11metaG_FD_80116 | JGI IMG/M metagenome (GOLD analysis project Ga0102924, IMG submission 80116) | Iron sulfur acid spring bacterial and archeal communities from Banff, Canada, to study Microbial Dark Matter (Phase II) - Paint Pots PPM... ... | reverse complement strand
GGCTGCCTTGATGGCATTACCGATTTTGTTCGTAGGTTTGTAGACGTTCCGCAGCCGGTGCGCTTCGTCAATAATCACCAGGTCCCAGTTTACCTGCCGGATAGACGCCTCCTTGGAGCGAGCGAATTGAAACGAGCAGATGACCACTTCATTCCTACCGAACGGATTGAGGTTACCCTGCTTGATTTGCTCGTTGAATGTTTTGGTCTCAAGGATGACGGAGGGAAGGAAAAACTTGTCCGAGAGTTCCTGATTCCATTGTTTCCGCAGGCTCGCCGGAACGATCACAAGTAGTTTGCGTTTACGCTCGGCCCATTTCTGGGAGAGAAGAATCCCTGCCTCAATGGTCTTGCCCAAGCCCACCTCGTCAGCAAGGACGGCTCCCTTGGAGAGCGGCGAACGGAAGGCAAACAGCGCAGCCTCCACTTGATGCGGATTGAGGTCAACCTGTGCATCCGCAAGCGAGGCAGCGATTTTTTCTAGGCTGCCCGACGAGCACCGCTTTGTGAGCTCGTGGGCGAAATACTTGGCGTGGTACGCAGTGCTCATTGGAAAAACGATCCGCAAGCTCTCTGTTCTGGATGAGGCTGAAAAACGCGCCTTTATTTATATCATCGCCCGCCGTGCGCTTCAAAGTGAGGTTCAGATAGCCTCCTCAGCATGCAATGCTCCGGCCTGTGCTGAACCTTTTCGGCACAGGGCCCCGACCAGGCCCGCGATCAGAGATCTGATCCTGAAGATGGCCGCTGCCAACTCGCTTTGGAGAGCGCCCCTTCATCCACGGGAAGCTACTCAACCTGGTGATCGCCTTGTCCCGTAGTTACGATCGTTTTTGTCAGTTCACTCATTGAAATAGAACGGATTCTAGTCGCGAGACAAGTTGGGTGCGCTGCGCCGCCAGGCCAAGCGCGCGCTGCTGGCCGAAAGCCAAAAGCAGCCGGCGAGCCGATGGCTGGGCTCGGTCCCCGGCCTGGGTCCAGTGCGGGTTGCGGTGTTGCTAGCCCTGATCCAGACGCCCTTCCGCTTCCGCAGCAAGCGCCTCTTCTGGGCTTACGTGGGCCTGGGTCTGGTGACGCGCGTCAGCGCCGAGTTCGCGCTCGTCAACGGCCAGCTGAAGCGTTCGGGCAAGGCCCCGGCGGTCCGAGGACTGAATCCCAATCATCAGCGGGAGTTGAAAGAAATCTTCAAGTCGGCGTCGCTGGTGGCCGTGCACCAGCCCGGCCCCTGGCAGCAGTTCTACCTGCAGCGGGTGGCCGCCGGACGCAAGCCGGAACTGGTCCGTCTGACGGTGGCCCGCAAATTGGCCGCCCTGACCTTGAGCCTTTGGAAGAAAGGAGAACGCTACGACGTCAGTCATCTGAAATCTCCAGCGGCTTAGCGCCGGAAGAGAATGCCTCCCCCCGCCGAGAACTTGACTCGCTCGGCCGCGGTCGCCGTTCTCTTCCTGGGCAAGGGTTCGGCTGGCCCTCCGTCGAGGGTCGGCCTACGAGGGAGAGTATCCAGGAGAGGGTTAGGCTCGCTTCAGGACTACTGAGGAGCAGCTTCAGTGCCACGCTATGCCCCCTCGCACAACCCAATAAAGCCTTAGGCCACGAGTCTCCGATAGAACCTTGGTTGGCGCCCCTTGCCAGCACCCCGGCTGTGAAGCCCGGAGGAAAACGACGACGACGACGCTGCCCGGCGATGAAAGATTCAAGCTGGGTCATGAGCTTCCTTCTACGAATCACAGGGGCTGGAAGTCGAGAGAAAAAATCCGCCTTCCGAGTCCAGGGAGAAAACTTTTCCCTTGACATCCCCTTTCATAGAACCCTCTCCGCTTGTCACCTCCACATTCTAACCTTCCCTCCGCGTCGAATGACCCGCACGCCTTGCTTGCCGAAGCGGATCCCCTTTCTTGGGTTTTTAACTCGCCCAAGGCAGCACCCTTGTACCAGCGAGCCGGGAACCTTTTCACAGCGGCAAATGACCCGGCCAATGCGCTCCATGCAAAGATAGGCTTCATCCGCGCCACGGCTGAGACAAATTCCTTTGGCCAAATCTCCACGTATCTCACACAGGAACTGCAAACGCCATTCGTCCAGAGCCATCCGCACTTGCGCCTGTGGTGCCTGGTCGCAAAGGGGATGACCGACATTGAGGTCAATGTTGCGGCGGCGAAAACAGATTGGGAAGAAGCGAAGGCGCTGGCAGACTCTTTGGGCGAGAGAGGCTGGTCAAACCGTGCGTCGGGCGAGCTTGGGCTGGTTGCATTTCTTCAAGGTGACTCGAAGCGTGCCGCTCGCTTGGTAGGCGGCGCGCTGCTCACATCCATGGCGACCGGAGACGCCGGGGGACAGGTACGGTATTTGGAGCTGTTCGGGAACGCTTTCAACGAACTGAACCGGCAGGAGGAGGCACTTCTATTTTTCAACCGGGCCATCAAGGTTTCGAGCGATATGCCAGACATGGGCTTCCCTTTCATGGCCTACGAAGGAAAGGCGCAAGCATTGACGAGCCTGAAGCGAGATTCTGAAGCAGCGGCCATCTTGCAACGGGCGCTGGCTGAATCGAAAGCCGAGCACAAGCAAGGTCACGAAACCCAGATTTTGATTTTGCTCGGGCATCTTTCCTTACAGTCCGGCGATGCCGCGCGTGGAATCGACGACCTGCAAGAGGCTGGCCGGTTGGGAAGCCAACTGGGTTTCTATCGCATGGTAGCTCAGGCCATGTTCGACCTGGCCGGCCAGTATCGCCGAAGGGGTGATCTGCCGGATGCGGTACAGCGGCTTCAGGTTGGCCTGGCCGCCAGCCAGCGAATTGGTGACCGGTATTACCTGCCTCGCAATCTTCGTGCGCTCGCCGAATTGAAGGCGCGGACGGGCGACATTCGCGAGGCTCATGACCTTTATCAGCAAGCTGAGGATGTGATTGACGGGATACTGATTCACGTCCCGGGCGCGTACACGGAAAGTTCCTTGTTGGGTGCGATGAGCGACATCTATTTGGAGGATTTCCGGCTTGAAGCGCAACAAGATGATGTGCCCGAAGCGTTCGCCATTATCGAACGTGCCCGTGGGCGCACGGCAGCCGACATGTTGCGCACCACTCAGGGAGATTGCCGGAGTCCGATGCCGCGCGGGCGGTCAGCAACCGGATTGCAGCGTTACAGACACGCCTGATGCAGTCCAATGATCCGAATGAACGGCGTGGTCTGCTCGAAAACCTTGTCCAAGATGAACAGACACTTCCATACGTGAACGGCTCGCTGTCGCCTTCACGCCCCACGGTGATGGCGAGCCCCATCGCCCTGACAGCGGCAGAGCGCAGCTTGAAGCCAGACGAAGCGATCCTTGAGTACGTGCTGGCAGACCCCGCTTCGTATTGCTTGGTCATTACTCGCACCAAGTCAGCTATCATCAAGCTGCCGGCAGGCCGGAAACAAATCCAGGAACTGACGTCCGCATTCTTGAACGCGGTCCAGGCCGGGAAACCCGCTACGAATCAAGCTCAGCCGTTGTACGCCTGGCTCATCGCCCTGCTTCCCGCCGAAGTGCAAAAGCCACGCATCATCATCGTGCCCGATGGCAGGCTACATGTGCTGCCCTTCGAATGCCTGCAAGACGCAAGCGGGCATTACCTGATCGAGTCTCGCGTCATCAGCTACGCGCCCTCAGCGACGACGCTCTACTATCTGAAAGCGGCGCAACGCACCCGTCCCGCCAAACTCGCTCTCCTCGGCCTTGGTGGAGTTGAGTATCAGACCGGCAACATGCCATTCATGAACACCACGGGTCACCGAATTACGAGGGCGGTGTCACGGGGCATTTTTGACCTGACCGGAGTTCATCTCAATAACCTTCCAGCCAGCCGCTCGGAGGTTACTGGTGTCAGCCAGGCTCTCGGGCGGCAGGACAGCGTGCTTTTGGTCGGGGGCGCTGCCACCGAAACGGCGTTCAAGCGGGAGCCGCTGGGCGACTTCAAGATTATTTATCTTGCCGTTCATGCCGCTGCAACCCCCAAGTACCCGGAAAGGTCTGCGTTGCTCCTCGGGCGCGACCCGAAATCTAGTGACGACGGGCTGCTGCAGGTCCGCGAGATCGTCAATCTTCCCCTGAATGCGGACCTTGTTACACTGTCTGCGTGTGACACTGGCAAGGGAAAACTCGAAGGGGAAGAAGGGGAGATCAGCCTGGTGCAGGCGTTTCTGGTTGCCGGTGCGAGGAGTGTGGTCGCTGCCCTTTGGAATGTGGATGATGCATCCACTGCAACCCTGATGGTGCGGTTTTATACTTATTTAGCCAAGGGCGAGGACAAGGCGGCTGCGTTGCGTGACGCGAAGCTCGATTTGCTGCGCTCGCTCACAGACAACGCTCCGGCGTACTGGGCAGGGTTTACTCTCACAGGAGACGGCGATACGCCGATTAACTTTTCACAATGACAAACATTGCCGCCAAAGACCGCGAGGCTGTGCTGGAAAAGGTCTCACGCCTCGTGGAGAAAAAGCATTTCAATCCGGGCCTTAATGGTGCGAACTGGCCGGAGCTTGTTGAGGCTCGCCGAGGCCGCATTCTGGCGGCGGAGACGATTGAGCAATTCGAAAACGAAATGTCAGACTTGCTCGCCGAATTGAAGACCAGCCATACCGGATTCTTCCATCAAAGTCTCCGCAAGATTCCTGCCCGCCATGCGATTAACGCAACTTTCCAACGCTATTCTGCAAACGGAAGCACGCGATGGATGTTCCAAGATGTGCATGAAGGTGGTTCCGCGCGTGCGGCTGGCTTCGAGCCCGGTGACATTCTGCTTGAGGTTAACACTCGGGATATCGTGCCGCCGGAGCAGCCAGTTTTCCAAATGGGCGAGCCCGCATCAATCGCTATCGAAAAGCTCTCGGGTGAGCGCCTGTCACTTCAGCTTGAGGTACCTGCCCCTAAATCGAAGAAGCGACCCATCATTCAGCCGCGCCCGGTCGCGTGGTCCAAACTACAGCCCGATATTGGCCTTCTCAAGATTACGATGTTTCCGGGCGCTTTAGGGATCGACTTTGGTCACGCTATCGACCGCGCCATGCAGAACCTTAAAGATTGCAACCGGCTTATCGTGGACCTTCGCGGCAACACGGGGGGAGGCATTGGCGGATTGCGCGTGATGAGCTATTTGACGCCCGATAAGCGGCCTGTCGGCTATAGCCTCACCAAAAGGCGTGCGGCCCAGGGCTACCGCCGTGAAGACCTGGTGCGGTTCGGCAAAATACCTTCACGTAAAATCGCCCTGCTGGGCCTGCTGCTGCGCTTTGCCTTCGTTGACAAGTCGATTGCGGTGGTAACGGAGGGATTGGGGCCACAGCGATTTCACGGCCGCATTGTTATCCTGGTGAACCAGCACAGTGCCAGCGCCGCCGAAATGCTGGCCGCATTCGCCCAGGAAAACGGCCTCGCCACTATCAAAGACTCCAGGACGCCTGCTGACCGGCAGCGCCTTCAAGGTCGGGCATGGCTATGTTCTGGGCCTGCCCACCGCAGGTTACCTGACGTGGCAAGGGACACTGTTGGAAGGCAAGGGTGTCGAGCCTGACCACATTGTCGAACTCTCGCGCGACGCACTGAAGGAAGGCAAAGACGCGCAGATGGAGAAAGCCATCGAGGTTGTGCAGCAGCTCTGATAGCGTCGGCAGTCCTTCATATTTCAGCGCGACCAAAAGCCCAAACTACGTTGGCTATCGAGCAGTTTTGTGCGTTGCGAATGAGGCCTCAAACCGCTCAAATGTGCTTGGTCCGGAGATGGCACTGCTGCGAAAGTAGCCCGCAATAATTTCGCCATTTTTCGCCAAGGTCCATTTTGCCAAGGTTAATTTCCTGGAACCCGGCTCAGAGAAGCAATACATCAGCCGTTGCATCAAGGCTCATTTTCCGAGTGGGCGACGATTCGCCCGGAATGTGCTTGGAGGAGCGATTGGCGTCGCTATGCGTTGGGGCGTTACGGCTTGTCATCGCCCAAGGAATTCCGCCGGCCTGATGATCGGTATGTTTCGGGATGGGTTGAGGGCAGGCAGGTCTTTATCCCTGGTAATAATAATGACGTCGGCCGAACCGTTCACGGCAAGCTCAAGAAACTTATCGTGTCTGAGATCACGGCAGGCATGAACAGAGTAGGGAATAGGAACCGTCTCGGCGATGAGTCCTGGGCCGCGCAATAATTGCTGGCGGTCTTGACCTGCTGCCATTCTTTGGTCCAATCATAATGTGAGTTCCAGGGGTTGGTCTTGCTTTTGTTCATCCCTCCGGGGCGGCTCGAAGGGAGGCGTAGGCAACCGCAGAGCATTGTGAAACGACATATGTCATTGATTCATTCGACTGTTTTTTTCGTTCCCCGGATACCCTCAGCCGGGGTCCGCTTCTTCTGGCCCGACCTTACGTTCTTCTCGAGCCGTAGCCCTCCGACCGCTTCCAGTGGTTCCAATCCCGAAGCCAGAACCGGCGGCTGCGAGTGGATTTGTTGACTCCTCTGCGGCCACAAGAGAGAATTGTGGTTACAATTTCGTGGTTTTGCAAAGTCGAGGATTCGGAATGTGGTTAACTCGCGGCTGGAGTTTGCTCCTGGCTGGATTACTGCTTTTCGCGATGCAGGCGGTGGCCTTTGGGCAAAAGGAGAGACCGTCCGCCCCGATCCTCGCGGAAGCGCAAGCGGCGGTACTTGATCACCGTTACGCCCAAGCCATCAGGATTCTGAAGAAAGCGCTCAAGGAATTCCCATCTGATAATCGGCTGCGAGTGGACCTCGGCCGGGCCTACCTGTTGAAGGGTGATGATTGGAAGGCTGGCCGCGTCTTCCGCCAAGTCTTGCAATTGGAGCCTGAGAACCGGGAAGCGAAACTGGGGCTGGCCCGCGCACTGAGCCACCAGGGAAAATATAAACCCTCCAACCATCTCTATCGTGAATTGTTGCATAATAGTCCGCGCGATGAAGCCGCGGCTATCGGTCTTGCCAGCAATTTGATGAATGAAAGGCGGATGAGAGAGGCTCGAAAGGTGGTTGAACAAGGGCTGGCGTTCCACCCGGACAGCCTTGTTTTGCAGGAATTCCTGGACCGGCTGAACAAGGGCGAAATGGGCGGCAACGAGCCATACGTTCCGCAGCTTAGAAACCGGGCGGAGGGCTTCGTGGACGAGGCCAGCGACTCTGAGGGCGACAAGTCGTTGTGGGCAACACAACGGTTTAGATGGCAGATGGGGGACTCGGCGACAAGCCAAGTCCGAACTCAGGAACGCTGGCTGGTCAGTCCGGGAACGCCTCTGCTCCGCACAAATGAGGCAAGCGATGAAATTCGGCTTCAACTTTTCAGTCCGTTGGTGCTCAATTTGGGAGGAGGTGTGGTGGAATTTCCCGGCGGTGCCGCACGCGCCCTCTACAACGCGGGATTGGAAATCCACCCTGCTCATCGCTTGTGGCTGGAAGCAACTTTTTTGAGGGTCCCCTTCTACCCAGACGCGGTGGCAGCACAATATGATCTGACCTCTGAGGGTTGGCGGACACTTTTCCAATGGAACCCCGGATCATGGACGGTGGACGGATGGTGGTCGAAACAACACTACTCGGACGGAAACCTTGGGAAGATGGGAAGCATGGATCTGATGCACTGGACGGCAGGCCGCCGGGTTGTCTTGGGCGCTGGCTACCACTTTACCCAATACAACTTCAACAAGGATCTGGACCACGGTTATTTCAATCCGAACAAGTATCAAAGCCACTTGGCGGCGGCGGGAATCAAATTCCACGCGCGGAGGGTGTTTCACTCCGAATATCTGGTACGGGCGGGAGGCGAATCGATCAAGCGCGGCTCGCCGTTTCGGTTAGGTTGGGAGGCTTCCGCGCGAAACCGGGCTAACTTTGGCCATTGGCAATTGGAGGGCGATTTCCTTTACTTCCGCCTTGTCCAAAACACCGGAGCATTCCAGGCCCAGGAGGTCCACTTCGGCCTCAAGTATCATTTTTGACGGACTGCGGGTGGTTCGTGACGGACTTTGCCAGCAAGTATTGATTGTAGGTGGCTTTTTGCCTGAAAGAAGCATGTCCAAACCTGTCAGCGTACTCGTAGTTGATGACGACAAATCGATCGCAAAATGGCTGAAATCGGTCCTGACCGCTGAGGGCTACCGCTGCCAGACAGCGCACAGCACTGAAGAGGCAGAAGCCTTGTTGCGCGAGGAACGCTTCGATATTACGCTGGTTGATATCTACTTGCGTGAGGCCAGCGGGCTGGATTTCCTTAAGCGCGTGCAGGCGCTGCAGGCGGACTGCAACTGCGTCATGATGACCGCGCACGCCAGCGTGGAGACGGTGGCGCGATCGGTGACCGAAGGGGCTGTCGAGTACCTCGCCAAGCCCCTGAAGATTGATGAATTACTCTCCTTGGTCAAGCGTCTTGGAAGCCGCCCCCTCGCGGCCCCTCGAGAAGCGGCGCCTGTGGACTCTTTTTCCCCGCCCACCTCGATCGTAGGCCGGAGTCCCAAGATGCTGGAGGTCTATCGAGTCGTCGCGCGGGTGGCGCCCAGTGACGCAACTGTGCTCATAACCGGGGCCAGCGGAACAGGCAAAGAACTGGTGGCGAGGGCAATCCACCAGCATAGCCACCGATCCCAAATGCCATTTGTGCCGATCAACTGCGGAGCGCTTTCTGAGGCGCTATTGGAAAGCGAACTCTTCGGACATGAGAAAGGCGCCTTTACGGGAGCAGACCGGAGCCGCCACGGCCTGATCAAGACGGCCAACGGCGGCACCCTGTTTCTGGATGAGGTGACCGAAACCAGCATCATGATGCAAACGAAGCTGCTCCGAGTCCTTCAAGAAAGGCAAATCCGCCCGGTAGGTTCCAACGTGCTCATTCCCGTGGATGTACGCATTCTCGCTGCGTCGAACCGGAACGTGGATGAACTTATCCAGGCGGGGGATTTCCGGGAAGACTTGTACTACCGATTGGGGGTGGTCACCATTCACCTCCCGTCCCTTGAGGAACGCCGCGAGGACATTCCGCTGCTGGTTCGCCATTTTCTGAATGACTTCAACCAGCGCAACCAGAAGCGCGCGTCGGTCCGAGAGGATGCGCTATCCATCCTCGCCAGCCTTCCTTGGCCTGGGAATGTGCGGGAGTTAGAGAATGCCGTTGAACGGCTGGCGATATTCTCCTCTCACGGGGAAATTACAGCGGCGGATGTGGAACGAAGCAAGCTTCCCCTGGTTACTTCTAGCGAACCGGATGCCATGCCAGTGGGAACTTTGCGGGAGATGGAACGCCAGCACATTCTGCGGGCCCTGCGCGAAGCTGACGGCAACCGGTCACTGGCTGCCAAGCGCCTCGGCATTGAGCGCAAGTCCCTTTACAACAAAGCTCGCCGCCTAGGCATTGATTTAGGCCCTGGAGACGCATGAGCGCCACAGGAGTATCAGCGGGACAGGGACGGAAGCGGATATGGCGCTGGATTCGCCTGAACATTATTCTGCTCATTCTCACCGGAGTGCTCAGCCTGACATACCCAGTGCAGGAACTTAGCCGGAGGGCAGGTGATCTTTACTTCCGGTTACGCCTTCCACTACCAGATTCGCGTAACGTCGCCCTGGTGTTGATTGACGATTCCAGCCTGCAACGCTATGGCTCCTGGCCCTGGCCCCGGTCTCTGCTGGCCGCGCTGGTCCGCTCGGTCAGTGCCCAGCACCCACGGGCTTTGGGGATTGATATACTTCTTTCGGAACCCACCACCTCCCAGGATGACCGTGACTTGGCGGAGGCCATTAAGACGGCGGGAAACGTGGTGTTGGCGTCCAAGATCGCTACCGGTCTGGGCTCCCGCATATGGCTCGACCCCCTACCCATCTTCGCTCGCAACGCTGGGGCCGTGGGACATGTACAAGCAGTACTAGGCCCTGATGGCATTTGCCGTAGCGTCCCCCTGGCTGAAATGACCATGGAAGGGCCTCGCCTCGCCTTGGCCGTCGAGGTGGCGCGTGTCGCGGAAGGACATTTGCCTGGCACTCTGCCGGAAGCATTGGAAGCCAATGCCGCATCCCACGAAGGAGCGGGAATTGAGCATCTTCGTCGTAGATTTCTGCTGATTGATTTCCATGGCCAGATCAACCCCGGGCAATATCCTTCCCCCTTCGACTGGGTGCCTGCGGCGGTCGTTCTCCAAGGCCAAGGGGGCGAAGTCCTCCGCCACAAAGCTGTCCTCATCGGCTTCGCCACAACGGAGATCACAGACCGGTTTGATACCCCGATCAGCACGCAACTGCTGATGCCGGGCGTGGAAATCCAGGCTAATCTGGTGGACGGACTGCTTGCGGGGCGATATTTGCGGCCATTGGGATTCGGGGTTGAGTTGATCCTGCTCAGCATCCTCAGCCTGCTCCTGACCTTGTTGCTCCTGAGTCGCCCGGGATGGCAGGGGATGCTGGCCTCCGCAGCTCTGATTTTTGGAATGTACGGGCTGGGTTATATTCTCCTGACGGGCTATTCACAGCTCATCTCTTTCGGCCCATTTTTGTGCGTTGGTATTCTAGCCCTGCCCATCGTACAGGTGGAGAATCTGCTGACCGTTGACCGAAGCCTTACGCAAAGTCTCCAGCGCTTGCAGAGCGCGTTGCGGGAAGCCACGACGGGCGGCATTGCAGACTTAAGGTCGGCGCTGCGTGGGAGTACTGCCGCCGCTTCCGGCAGTGGCCTGCATTGGAAGGTTGCTGCTGTGAGCGAGCTGGAAGAAGAGTTGGGATCCCTGTACACGTTCGACCAGACGCTGCTGGCCAACATCCAGGAGGGTTTGGCCGTCTTCGCCCCGGAGGGCAATTTGACCTTTCAGAACCCGGGCTGGCAGGAATTCTTGAGAAAGCTTGGCTGCCAGCCACAGGCAAGTTTGAAGGAAATAATTGCTGTGTTACGCCAGCCTCGCTTGCAGGAGTTAGAAGCAGCGATTTTCGAGCCAGGGGCGCGTTTGGAAACCGAATTGCTCAACGACAAAGGGCTGTGGCTCGTACAAGCTGTCCGGCTGCGCCCCGAGCCTCATGCCAAATCTGGGGCCTTGATGATGATCACTACTGACCTGAGCACCCGGTTGGAGCGAGACCGGGCGCGAGCTGAAGCGCTGGGCTTCGTAACGCACGAGTTACGGACGCCTTTGGTTTCTATTCAGGGCTACGCCGAATTTCTGATGCGATATCCGGAGGCGGAGGGATCCTCCGAAGCGGCAGAGACAATTTTCAAGGAATCCAACCGGCTCGTGGCCATGATCAATACTTACTTGGACGTGTTGCGCCTGGAGTCGGGAGCTAGACCACTGCGCCGTGAAGCGGTGGACCTTGAAGCAACGTTTGCTCATTTGACTGCGGTGACCAGGCCGCTGGCCGAGGCGGCGGAGGTCATGGTCAAGGTAGATGGGGTGGGACTGTGGCCGCAGTTCCGCGGAGATTCGGATTTGATCGCGGGAGCATTATTGAATCTGCTCAGCAACGCCATTAAATATAGCCCGCGCAGGGGCGAGGTGCAGATGCGCGTGTGGGAAGAGCTTGGCCATGTGATCATCGAGGTCTCGAACGCCGGGCCCGTGATCCCGCCACAGGAAATCCCGCGCTTGTTCGAACCCTACTTCCGCCTTGACGAACATGAACGTGGCGTTCGTGGTTGGGGGCTGGGTCTTGCTTTTGTCAAACGTATCGCTGAAGGGCATGGTGGGAGAGTGGAAGCGAGCAGTGACGCTACCGTAGGCACAACACGCTTCCGGCTTGTATTTCCGAACGTTGAGGAATAGAATGATAATAGGGAGAAGTATATATGTATCGCCTACTTCTTAGGCGTCACTCAATCGCACTTATCGCCTTGCTGCAGTGCGCATCGTACGCCACGGCGGCCCAAAAGGCACAGCAGGCTGCCAGGCCTTCTGTCGCTCCTCTCGCCGGGGCGCTTGTTTCTGAATGGAAAGGCAAGATCCAGCTTCAGCTCCCTGGCCAAGCGGCGTCTTTACCGGTTCGCGGACTGTTGCTTCCTGCCGGAACCATGTTGGACACTCACGATGGCCTGATGGTATTAACGCTTCAAGATGAAAGTCAGGTTCTGCTACGCCCTCACACGCGTCTAATCCTAAACAAGCCAGGTCCGGGGAACTGGAACTACCTTCAGCTTCTCATTGGCCATATCCGCGCTTTTATCAGGAAGCGCACGGGTGGCCAGCCACCTTTCCAATTGGGAACGCCGAGCGCGGTAGTTGCCGTGCGAGGAACCCGATTTGATGTCGAAGTCAACCGCCTTGGAGTGACCGAGGTGGACGTCTTTGAGGGCTTGGTAGAGGTAAGCGCAAAAGGGATCCCTGGGTCTTCCGTGCTTGTCCGGCCGGGCTTCTCCACTCGAGTCGCGATCGGAGGCGTACCGGAGGCGCCGGTTCAAACCGATGAGATACGCCCCGATGCCACAGCGCCCGACTCGAAGATAAGCGCGGAATTCCTGCGAGAAGAATTCATTGGCTCAGATGACTCCCTCGGGAATGAGATGGCCGAGCCTTCTGAAAGCGAAACTCAGGAACTTGAAGGCGATCACCCTAAGGCATCGTCTTCTAAAGGCTCCAATAATAATCCGGAGTCGCCCCACTAAGACCTGCATTAATCCCCCCAGCTTGTTCGATCTTCCTTAACCCTTCCGGCCGGGGATGGAAGGCGTGCGTCTCAGTGCCCTCGCCAGCCTTCGGCACCCAGCACAGGCAAGACCGTCGAGGAATGTGTGTATAAAGAAGACTCACCCTGAGTTCGATCGACCCATTTCAGATTCGAGCGAAATGGGCGAAAGCCTGTATCTGCATCATGTCTTCGGGGTCTGAGTTTGGCAAGCCACATGCACATTGGACAAGCGAAAGGTCTGGCGGCGAATGGCTGATCCAGACTCAATCACGGGAGGCAGCCCAATGAGAGTATGTATCGTCGGAACCGGTTACGTGGGTCTCAGCACAGGGGTATGCCTGGCATATCTCGGACACGAGGTGCAATGCCTGGATACCGACAAGCAGAAGATTGCGGCGTTGCGAAAAGGGGATCTGACCATTTATGAGCCGGGTCTCGAAGAGCTTTTCTATTTAGCACGGAAGAGTCTCAATTTCACGAGTGAACCCGCTGTGGCGATGCGCGACGCGGAGGTCATTTTCATTACCGTCGGTACGCCCAGCCTTCCTGATGGCCATCCGGACCTCCGGTACATCCATGCTGCCGCGGAGATGGCGGGCAAGCATCTGGGTGAAGACTTTACGGTGGTGGTCAACAAATCCACCGTTCCCATCGGCACGAACCGGCAGGTTGAGAAGATCGTGCGGGACGCCTTTCGGAAAAGCCACCCTGGCCAGCCGGAAGCAAGATTTGCCGTGGCCTCGAACCCTGAGTTCCTCAAGCAGGGTTCGGCAATCCATGACAGCTTGTACCCTGACCGCATTGTTGTGGGGTCAGACAGCCAAGAAGCCCTGCAGAGGCTCGAGACGCTTTACAGTCCGATTATTCACCAGCAGTTTGTCCCCCCCAGATTTCTTCCGCGTCCGGCAAGTTGCCGGAAAGCAGCCGTGGTCACCACTGATCTCGTGTCGGCGGAGATTATCAAATACGCTGCTAACGCCTTTCTGGCGGTGAAAATCAGCTTTGCCAATGAACTGGCGGAATACGCAGAAGTCGTCAATGCGGATATTTTGCAGGTGATCGAGGGCGTTGGATTGGACCGGCGGATCGGCAACCAGTTCCTCCAGGCGGGATTGGGCTGGGGCGGCTCTTGTTTTGGGAAGGACACGGCTGCCTTGGTCACGTCTTCCCGCGAGCAGGGTGTGGACATGAGCATCCTCGCCGCCGCCCGCCACGTGAACTATTCGCAGCGTGAACGGATGATTGGCAAGCTGGTGCGGGAGTTGGGGACGCTGCGTGGCAAGACGGTCGGATTGCTTGGCCTGGCCTTCAAGCCTCACACTGATGACCTGCGGGATGCTCCCGCTCTCGATATTGCCCGGCGTTTGATGAATCGAGGCGTACGGGTTCGGGCTCATGACCCGGTGGCCATGAAGCGGGCCCGGCACGAAGGCCTCGCTTCCGGAATTCAGTTTTGTGACTCGGTTGAGGATCTGGCGAAAGGAGCGGACGCTCTGCTGCTGGTGACGGAATGGCCCGAATACCGCTCGCTGCCCTGGGAAAGACTGGCCTCCAGCATGGGCAACCCCCTAATCCTCGACGGGCGCAATTTCCTGGATCGTGTCCAAATTACGGCGGCTGGGTTCCGTTACCTCGGGGTGGGGCGGGCGGATGTTTCTCCGCAGCAGCAACCCGCCTACGTCCTGACCAATCCTTCCGTGGAGGAAGCGATTCTCTCGCGGCAACTGGCTCCACTCCGTAGCCCGGGCTTCAACTGGGCTTCACCCAGCCTTGTCGGGCTCGCTATGGATCGATGACATCGTCTTTGCGGTGGAGTCAAGCGATATAAGAGAAACGCTACGGGTTTGCAGGTTCGACTATGAGACTGATGATTTATTCGCACGACACATTTGGACTCGGCAACATTCGCAGGATTCTGGCGCTATGCAAGCATGTTCAAGAATCCTGCTCGGATGTTTCTACGCTCGTCGTCTCCGGCTCGCCCATGCTGCACAGCTTCCGTATTCCGGAGGAGATGGACTACATCAAACTACCCTGCCTGAAGCGTAGCGAAGGGGGCGAGTTACAAGTCCGCACTCTCGACATGGAACTGACGAAGGCGGTCAAGCTACGGAGTGAGATTATCCGCACCACCGTGGAGAACTTCAAACCCGACATTCTGCTGGTTGACAAAAAGCCGGCTGGGCTGGCGGGAGAACTGATCGCCGGCCTGCATCACTTGAAGGTTTACTCGCCAGCGGCACGTATTTTCCTGGTCCTGCGGGATATCCTGGACTGTCCCGAGGTAACCATCAAGAACTGGAACCGGCAGGCGTTTTACGAAACAGTTGAACTCTACTATGACCGCGTTCTTGTGTTCGGCGATCCCCGCATTTTCGATGCGGTCAAGGAGTACCAGATTCCAGAAGTCATCCAAAGGCGGGTGAGTTTTTGCGGCTATATCGGAAGAAAGTTAAGAGGCAGGAGCCGGGAGGACCTGCGGAAAGAATTAAACGTGAGCGAGCCCGAGAAACTGGTGGTGGTCACGACCGGAGGTGGCGAGGATGGATACCATCTGATCGAAACCTACCTCACAGCCGTGAATCGAGGGTTGCAGGATTGCAACACCCGGAGCTTAGTAATTACCGGTCCGGAGTTGTGCACCTCGCGGCGTGAGAAGTTGCAGGATCTTGCCCGCTCCTCAAATAGCGTCCAAATGCTCGAATTCACCAACGACATGATGAGTTATCTAGCGGCCGCGGACGTCGTGGTCTCCATGGCCGGCTACAACACGGTGTGTGAGCTTCTCTCGCTTCGCAAGAGGGCTGTCCTCGTCCCACGGGTACATCCGGTAGAAGAGCAATTGATCCGGGCCAAACGCCTCTCGGACAGGTTCTTGTTCCGAATGATTCATCCTGACCAGCTCACCCCAGATCTTCTGATGCAGGCGGTGGAAGCTCAACTCCACTCCCTCAGCACGCCCCTGAACACTGAAGGGGTAATTGACCTGAACGGTTTGCAGTATTTCACCCGGATGGTACTATCCTTAGAAGGCCACAAGCAATCTGGATAGTCCAGCCGAGATGAATAACACAACTTGGATACAACAAGCGTGAAACATGCCACAGACAAACGGACAACGCAAAGTTGCATATCTGGTGAAAACCTTTCCCAAGTTTTCGGAGACTTTCATTCTGAATGAGATTCTCGAACTGGAAAGACAGGGAGTGAAGCTCCACATCTTCTCGCTGAAGACCCCATCCGATGAGCGCAATCACCTGGCGGTTGAAAGGGTTCAAGCCCAGATCACTTACATCCCGGTGATTCAAGCTGGTAGCGATTTGGATGACCGGTACCGGGTTTTGTGGCAAAACATTCTGCTATTTGTCTCCAACCCTCTTCGCTATTTCGTGACCATGATCACGTTGTTCCGGCGGTGGGAAAGTATCTGCCCCTCGCCAGGGAAGTTTTGCAGCTACGTCAAGACCGCAGTAGCATTCTTGCTGCGGCGGCACCATAGCTCACCCTCCTCAAGGAAACTTCGCAAACTCCTGCAAGCCGGATTCATAGCAAGAATCGTCATGCATGAAGAGATTCAGCATCTTCATGCGCATTTTGCCAATATTCCTACGTCGGTTGCGGAACTGGTGTCTCTATTCACCGGGGTTCCCTACAGCTTTACTGCCCACGCCAAGGACATCTATCTGACCGAGGCGTGGGAATTGGACCGGAAAATTGCAGGGGCTGAATTCGTCCTGACGTGTACCGGCTTTAACCGCAAATACCTTCAGAGTATTTCCACCAGCTCCAAGCCGATTATTCTGGCCCACCATGGGATTGATTTCGATTTTTTTGATTCGGGTGCGTGGAGCAGCGTGGTCCGCACTGTCCCGCCGCTGATACTAGGGGTGGGCAGGCTGTGCGAGAAGAAGGGCTTCCGATACTTAGTTCATGCTTGTTGGCTGCTCAAGGAGAAAGGCCATGACTTTCGCTGCGCTATTGTAGGCTACGGTCCCGGTAAAGATGAGTTGAAGGAGCAGATCGTCCGGCTTAAACTCGGAACGCATGTCAGATTGATCGGCAAGATGACCCAGGATGAACTGATTCAAGTTTACCGCCAGGCCAGCATCCTCGCCCTGCCCTGCCAGGTGACCGACGACGGTGACCGGGATGGAATTCCCAATGTGCTGATTGAAGCGATGGCGCTCCGGCTTCCCGTGGTGTCAACGGACATCTCCGGGATCAGCGAGTTGGTTGATCACATGGAAAACGGCATCCTGGTGAAGCAGAAGGACCCGGACGAACTAGCGCAAGCCATCGAGTTCCTGCTCCAGCACCCAGAGCTGCGGTTACAGTTCGGGATTAAGGGAAGGGAGAAAGTGTTGAGCCATTTTTCACTGGAACGTAACGTTCGCACGGTTCGAGACAGGCTGATGGGGGCCGAACGGCACGAAACGCTGCCGAAGGAAGGATCTACAAAGGGGCTGGAGGTCAAACCATGCGCGTGATGTTTTACTGCCAGCACGTTCTTGGCATCGGGCATTGGGTGAGGAGCTCCGGAATCGTGCACGCCCTAGCCTCCCAAGCCCAGGTTTTGCTGGTGAACGGCGGCGGCGAGGTTGCGGGTTTCACCTTCCCCTCCCAGGTGGAGCTTGCCAGCCTCCCGCCGCTCCAGACCGACGCCGATTTTTCCGCCCTCGAGACCCGCAGTTCCACGGAGACTGTTGAGGAAATCCAACGGCAGAGAAAGCGGATGCTGCTTGGGCTGTTTGAGAGGTTTCAGCCTGACTTGTTGGTGATTGAATTGTTCCCCTTCGGGCGCAAGCGTTTCGCCTTTGAGCTTATTCCGCTGCTTGACCGTGCGCGCGTGGCTTCCAGCCGGCCCAAAATTGTTTGCAGCCTTCGTGACATCCTTGTCACCAAGAAGGATCAGCAAGCCTACGAAAAGCGGGTGTGCCAGATTGTAAACAGTTATTTTGACTTGATCCTCGTGCACGGGGACCCGTCCTTTGTACGGCTTGAAGAGACTTTTCCCTGCACCGCGCACCTTCGCTGCCCGGTTCAATACACGGGCTACGTAACTCAGCCCACCGCACCCAGCAACGGGCCGGCTTCCGTCTTGGCCGCAGATGAGGAGATGGTGTTGAATCCCGCGGCTCCGATTCTGGCGAGCATCGGCAGCGGACGGTACCGCAATGGTCACCGCTTGTTGAAATCCGTCTTGCAAGCCGGCGCTGAGTTGCAAGGCCGGGTGCCCAACCCCTTTCACATTTATGCCGGTCCGTATATTCCGGACGACGTCTTTGCGGACTTGCAGCAAGCCGCTGCCGGCCAGCAGAACGTCCGGCTGGCAAAGTTCACGCCCCGTTTTCAGACCTTCATGGAACGAGCGGCGCTTTCGATCAGCATGGGAGGATATAACACGGTGATGAATGTGCTCCGCACCGGAGCTCGGGCTTTGATCTTTCCTTACACCTCGAATGATGACCAGGAACAAATGATCCGCGCCCGCAAGCTTGAGGAGCGGGGAGTGATTGGATTGATCCATCCCGCAGATATTGAACCCGGTGTGCTCTCTGGCCGGATTCTAGAAGCTTTGCATCGCCAACCCATTCCGATCCGCTTGAGGCTCGACGGGGCAGAAGCCTCAGCCGTTATGCTCGGCAGCTTTTACCACGCTCCCGCGTTGCAACGCGCGCCGGAGACTGAGGGAGTGGCTCAATGAAGAAACCGAAGAAGGCGCGTGAAATCATTCCCAGCATCGTGAAGCTTGTAAGAGCTTTCTGGCCGCAAATTGCAGAGCAGAAGCGGGTCCTTTGGCTGCCCGTGGTCACGCTGATGATCTCGATCTTTCTGCACGTCCTCGAACCCTGGCCCTTGAAGTTTATCTACAACATTATCTTTCGCGCTGGAGCTCACCGTCGCCTACACCACCTGCCGTTTTTGCATACACACGATTTGAGGACGCAACTCATCATCCTGGCCTTGGCCCTAATTGTGATTCCCGGGCTTGCCTCAGTGGACGACTATTTCAGCACCGTTTTCATGGCGCTGGCAGCGTCGGAAATTCTGGCGAGGGTTCGCAGCCGCCTCTTTTTCCACTTGGAGAACCTTTCGCTAGGATTTCACTTCCGGAAAAGAACGGGTGATCTTATCACCCGGGTTACCACAGATTTAGACCGCATGCGCGACGTACTGGTTACAGCCGCGCTTCCCTTGCTCACGAACGTTCTGACGGTGTTGGCCATGCTAGGGGTCATGTTCTGGATGAATTGGAGGTTAGCTCTTCTGGCGGTGGTGGCTTTTCCCGTGTTCATCATCTTGATTTCGCGCATGACTCGCAGCGTGAAAATTGCCGCCAAGACACAGCGGCAACGGGAAGCCGCGGTAGCTTCCACAACCACGGAGGCTCTTGGATCCATCGCTGTCGTGCAGGCATTCTCTCTTCAGGAATTCTTTTATCGCGCTTTCACGATCCAAAATCAGGAAAGTTTTCAGGAAGCCGCTCGCGTCCAAAAGCTTTCCACCGGCCTGAGCCGCACCACAGAAATCCTGGGGACGATCGTGACCGCGGCAGTTCTTTGGATCGGCGCGCAGTGGGTGATCGCTGGTCAGATCACCCCTGGTGAACTGATCGTTTTCGTGAGCTATTTGCGCAAGGCTTTCCGTCCCATGCGGCAGCTAGCCCGCAACTCGGGCCAGATTGCCAAAGCCCTGGCTTCCGGTGACCGGGTGCTCGATCTGCTCGATACCCAGCCGGACATCACAGATTGTGCAAATGCCGTGGAAGCAAGCAGCATTCAAGGTAACGTCCGGTTTGAGAATGTCTCGTTTGGTTACCAGCCGGATTCCTCCGTTCTTCACAACATCAGCTTCGAATTCAAGGCTGGCCAGCACGTCGGCCTTGTCGGGCCGTCCGGAAGCGGCAAATCCACTTTGGCCAGCCTGCTCATGAGGTTCTATGACCCTTCCGAGGGCCGCATCTTGCTCGACAGCCGTGATCTGCGGGACTACAAGGTGAATTCCTTGCGGTCCAACGTTGCCATCGTCTTCCAGGAAAGTGTCCTCTATTCGGCGAGCGTCCAGGAAAACATCGGATATGGATCGCTGGGTGCGAGTATCGAACAGATTAGGGAGGCGGCAAAAGTCGCCAGCGCCCATCCGTTCATCACACAGTTGGCACAGGGCTATGACACCATTCTTGGCGAACGCGGGGCGACCCTTTCGGGCGGCGAGCGCCAGCGCGTGGCCATTGCGCGCGCCGCTCTCCGCAAATCACCCATTCTCATCCTTGACGAGCCTACGAGCAGCTTGGATAACCGAGGCGACCTGGAAGTCAGCCAGGCCCTTGAACGTCTCAGCAAGGGGCGGACGACGCTCTGGATCACTCATGAGCTCGAAATCATGCGGGAAATGGACCTCATCCTTTATCTTGAACAAGGCCGTATTGTTGAACGCGGAACTCACAATGATCTGATGGCCCAAGGCGGGAGCTACGCCGCCATGTACGAAGCGAAAACAACGAGCCGGGATTCTCTCTATGCACTTGAAGCCTGAAATTGATCACAACCGGACCTGTAGCCGGAACACCCTCGCGCTTATCGTGCGCCACGCGCTGTTTCTTCTGCTCTTGACACCGGCGCTCGCCTGCGCGCAGACCGCTGCGCCCGGAACCATCGCCGGGCACGTAAGTGGTCCTCGCGGCATCGCCTTGCCCGGAGTGACGGTCCTCCTCGTAAATCATCAAACAGGCCAGCAAATGAAAACCTGGACCGACAGGACCGGAAATTACACCTTCGTAGGGATTGCGCCTGGAACATACTCAGTGGAGTTTAGCATGATGGGCTTCAGTCGCGCCATTACGGAGAATATCAATGTGAATTCCGCGGGGGCATCGCGCGCAGACGTAGCGCTGGAATTCCAAAGTCCCAATTCCCCTGTTCCTGCTGGCCAAGCTGCCACTGCGAATGCCGGCCCCGGAACTGCTTCCGCGACAAACAGCACTCTCAAGTCGAGCGCCTCTGCCCAGGGCATTCAGAACAAAAGCGAAGGTCGTCACCTCAAGATCAAACCGGCTAAGGTTCGCTTCTCCAAGAATAAGATTCCTGCCAGGGTGAAGGAACCGCACTCGGAATACGCGATCGATCAATCCGCGAGTGCTGCGGATTCCTTCCTGCTTTCCGGAAACTTGGTGAGCGCCACAGACCCGGCCAAGGCTGAGGCACAGTACCGCAAGCGCGTCGCGGAGCTTCGTGCAAAATCTCAGCAGACCTCGCCCGGCGCCGGCTCCAAAAATGCCAGCATGCCTGGATTAGTGGGCGGTCACTGGGCCAATCGTCCGTCGAAAGTGAACACGGTCCGCGGAAATCTCTTCGAGGAATTTTCTAATTCCGCTCTGGACGCAAATCCTTATCCATTAAATACGTCACGATCCCCGCAGATTGCCTCTTACTTCCAGCATTTTGCATTTTCCTTGGGGGGTCCTGTGGTGCTGCCGCATATTTACAACGGGCGCGACAAGACCAGCTTCTACATTCACTATAACTTGCAACGCATGACTCTCCCTTTCGACATCTATTCCACAGTGCCCACGCTCGCTGAGCGCAATGGCGATTTCTCTCAAACAGTCATTCCAGCAGGTCCGTTCGCCGGCACCACGCCCATCATTTACGATCCCCAGAGCAATCCGCTTGGACCCCGGCTGCCCTTTGCCGGCAATCAGATTCCTGGTTACCGCATCAGCAGTGCTGCGGCTGGGTTGCTGAATTACATTCCTCCGCCCAATCTTCCTGGCAGCGTGCAAAACTTCCACCTGCAGCAGAGTCTTCCCTCCGCGCACGACCGTGTCATGGCGCGGATCGTTCACCAGTTCTCCGGCCGGGACAGCTTGAGTGCATTTTACTACCTCAATTCCAGCCGCTCCAACGCCCTCTATGATTATCCCGGTCTCACCCAAAACCGGTCGCTGCTCGCCCAAAATGTGAACCTGACGGAAACACATACGATCAACCCGCTCACTGTGAATACCTTAACCGCCAACTATAACCGTGAGCGCATCAATACATTGAATCCCTTTGCATTCAACCAGAACATCGCTGGCGCCCTGGGGATTCAAGGCGTTTCGCAAATTCCCATGGATTGGGGCGTCCCTTGGATCGACTTCACTAATTTCAATCCCCTTAATGATGTGATTCCTTCGCTGATCCGCAACCAAACCTTCCGTTTTGGGGACACCGTGGTGATGAACCGTGGCGCCCACACTTTGACACTTGGCGCTCAAATCGCCGATGTGCAGCTCAACTCCGTGACGGACCCGAACGCCCGCGGCACGTTCATCTTCAGCGGCTATTCTACAAGCAATTTCACAGCGGGCGGCGCCCCGGTTGGAGGAACCGGTTTCGATTTTGCCGATTTCCTTCTGGGTTTGCCGCAAACCACCTCCGTGCGTTACGGGACAAGCAGCAATTACTTCCGTTCAAAGGATTTCGCCAGCTTTGTGGAGGATGACTGGAAAGCCACTCCGCGTCTCACGGTGGATGCCGGGTTGCGTTACGAATATTTCAATCCCTTCAGCGAAAAATATGGCCATCTCTCAAACCTCACGATCGGACAAGGCTTTAGCACTGCGAATGTGGTCACCGGCCAATCGCCTGGATCTTATCCTCCTTCCCTGATTTACAGCGATCCGAATGATTTTTCACCACGGTTGGGGATCGCCTTTCGTCCTTGGGCCAAGCGGGGGTTGGTGATTCGAGCCGGATACGGAATCTTTTATGACCAATCCATGTATCAACTCCTGGTTCCCTATCTGGCGAACCAGCCGCCATTCGCCCAAGCAAGCACACAGGTCACCAGTCCGTCGTCAGTCCTGACGCTGGCCAACGGTTTTCCGGCTTCGGGTCAGAGGCCGCTGCGTAACACCTACGCAGTGGACCCGCATTACCTCACCCCTTATGCGCAAACTTGGAACTTCATGCTGGAGGACCAAATATCTCCGAATCTGATTGCTACATTGGGCTATATTGGCACACGAGGTACGCACTTGAATTTGCTGCTTGCGCCCAACAGTGCGCCGCCCGGCTCTGTGGGTGGCGGCCTGCGCCTGAGGAACGCCTTGCCCTTCATTTATGACACGTCCGGCGCTTCGTCCAATTACCAAGGAGTGCAAGGCAGCCTTCGTCGCCAATTTCATAGCGGTTTTTCTTTTGATATCAATTACACCTATTCGAAAGCCATGGATGATGCCGCTACGGTGGGGGGCTACGGCAACATCGTCGCACAGAATCCTTTTAACCTGGCTGCGGAGTGGGGACTGTCCGGCTTCAATCCCACGCACCGGCTGTTGATCGACGACGCTTACGAACTTCCGTTTGGACCACGCCACCGCTTTTTGGACAACGGAGGCATTCTGGCCCAGATCTTTAGCAACTGGCAGATTAGCGGCGTGACCACTTATCAATCCGGCTTTCCCTACACCGCCTATATTTTGGGCAACATCAGCAATAATGTGGCGGGAGCGGCGCCGTTTTCCTCGCTGCGCGCTCAAGCCACCGGCGCCGCGGCGGCGATTGCAAGCTCCCAGCAAAACAATCTACAATTCTTCAATACGGCCGCATTTACGCTGCCGCCAGCCGGCTTTTACGGCAATGCCGGTCGAAACACCATCCCTGGTCCAGACTTGCTCAATTTTGACGCCTCTCTGGACCGCTTTGTGACATTCTCCGATCAGAGAAACATCACCGGCGATTTCCGCGTCGAGGCGGACAATATTTTTAACAACCCGAATTTTAACGGTCTCGGCACCGTAGTGAACGCGGCGAACTACGGGCGGATTACAAGCGTGATGCCGATGCGCGTGCTGCTTATTTCTTTGCGGCTGCAATTCTAACAAGCTGTTGAGCGAGTGTCCGGAACGGCGGCAAACGCCTCGTCTAGCAACTCGCTCATCAGCATTGAGTCATGCCATGCCGGGTAGAAACGAGGCATAGTGTTCATCCAAAAGATTCGATCAGGAAGAGAAGAGATCATGAGAACAGGATCAAGAGATAATGCAAGCCATTTTCACCCTCGCAAAGTTCAACTGCCTTCAGCGGTTCGTTTGTGCATCGCCTTGGCTCTCGTGACTGCAGGATTACTGGTTTGCGAGCTCCGGCCGCTTGCGAAGCCGTCACCCGCTGGAGGGCTAATACCACCGCAGACGTTAGGCTATTCAAACCAGGCGCAGCCCTTTGTGTTGAAGCTTCAGCGGAACGAGGTGCAAGTTGACGTTCGCGTCACCGACCGCAAGGGAAACCCGGTGACGGACTTGGAGCCATCCGCTTTTCACGTGTTCGAGGATGGCGTGAAGCAACGAGTCACCTCAGTCAGCCTCGAAGACATTCAGAAGCTGGCGACATCTCAGGCTTCGCCTGGAGCTCCTGCCACAATCGATTTGGGCAAACTTCCTCCGGGCCAGTCAACCGCCCGCGTCACCGAAAATCACCGGATGATCGTCTTGTTCTTCGACCTTACCTCTCTGAACGTCGATGACCTGATGCGCGCCCTGCACACTGCCGGGCAATTTGCAAAGAATCAGATGATCCGCGCAGATTTGGTGGCCGTCGTCACTTACACCACAGACCTGCGGGTTGTGCAGGACTTCACCAATAGCCGGGCAGCGATTGATAAGGCTCTCCATTCAATCCAGACCGGCGAATCTTCTGAGCTCAGCCAGACAGGGACTGAAGGGGAAGCGGGAACCACGAACCGGTTGGGGCAAACGGTGGTCAATCAGAACGTCTCGGACGCGTTTACCCCTGACGAAACTGAATTCAATATTTTCAATAGCGACGAAAAACTCGCTGCTCTGCAATCCCTCGCTGAAATGCTCCAGCCTTTGCCGGGCCGTAAGTCGGTGATTCATTTCTCGAGCGGGATGGAGCGGACCGGTCTTGAGAATCAGGCGCAACTGCGTGCCACCGAAAGCGCCGCCAACCGCGCTGACGTCTCCATCTATACGATGGACACACGCGGCCTGCTGGCCTTGCCGCCTGGTGGAGACGCAAGCATGGCGGCGCCAGCGGGCACGGCGATCTATACGAACCAGGCTGTCGCATCCGCCGTTGCAAAAATGCATGGAAGCCGCGAAACGCTAGCGGCTCTTTCCGCCGATACGGGCGGGCGAACTTTTTATGATATGAATAACTTTGCTTCGGCTTTTCGCCAGGTGCAGGAGGACAATTCCATTTACTACTTGCTGGCGTACTCGCCTTCGAACACGAAGGCGGACGGACGCTTCCGCCGCATCCGTGTGGAGGTTGACCGCCCCGGCATGAAAGTTGAGGCCCGCCCGGGGTATTTTGCGCCGAAGAACTACCGGCAGTTTACCCGGGAAGATAAGAATCTGCAATTGCAGCAGGCGCTTGACCAAGACGCGCCCTTTCTTGACCTTCCCATGGCCGTTCAGGCTTCCTATTTTGCTCAAGACGCCCATCATTACACGGTCATGCTGGCTGCCAAGATACCCGGCTCTGCCATCTCATTCCTGGGAAAATCCCGCCAACGTGAAACCGAGTTTGACTTCGTCTGGCGCGCCAAAGACAAGACCGGTGGTACGGCCGGATTTTTGCGCGATACCTTGCGTTTGAAGATTAGCAACACGGAGTACCAACAAATCCTGAAGGGCAATATCTTGTATCAAGGCGTCCTCACTTTGCCGTCGGGGAGTTATGACCTCAAAGTGGTCGCCCGTGAAAACGAAAGCGGCAAGATGGGCTCGTTTGAATCGGCCCTCAATCTTCCGGCCCTCCAGCCTGGCGATCTGAACCTCAGCTCGGTGGTCATCTCAAACCAGCTCGCCACGACAGCGGTGAGGAACAGACGGCGTGAGCCCAACAAGCACAAAGGGCGCTCCAGACCGATTCGTATGGCCGGCAGTGAGACCATGCTACCCAGCGTGACGAATGTCTTCCGCCGAGGTCAATCCCTTTACGTGTATTTTGAGTCGTATGATCCAGGGACCGAACAGCACGGGGCTGCTTCTTTGAATTCCAAACCGCCTTCCTTTGCACTTCTTTTCTTTCGGCGCGGTGTCATGGTTTCTGAGGCAGGTCCATTTCCCGGCAACACCTTAGAAAACCGGGCCGGTTGGAACCGCTATCTCACGGACATTCCGCTGCAGGATTTCCCTGTCGGCCGATATACGCTGCAGGTCAATGTAATGGACCCTCCAACCAATGCTGCGGCCTTTGTTGAAATTCCCTTCGCTGTCATGCCCTCCCCGGCTTCGCGTGGGACGGGGGGGAAGTAGGTTCCAGGGGATGGAGGATCAAAATTCGGAGGTCGTTGAGCGTGCCCAAAAGGCGTCATCCTCTTTCCTTTGAGCGGCGCTTAGCTTGCCTCCCCAGGCCATCAGGAAATCCCCGAAGGTCATCCGCAGAAGGACGGGCGGAGCGAGACTGGTAGGCAGCGAGTCGAATCGGACGACTCTCACCCTTCCAAAAAATCTTCCTTACGCAGGAGGTGTAGATGCAAAGACTTCTTGTTACCGGTTGCGCGGGGTTCATCGGCTTTCACCTTTCCAAGCGTCTGCTAGAGGAGGGCAGGCTGGTCCTTGGCGTGGACAACCTCAACGAGTACTATGACCCGACCTTGAAGCAGGCGCGCCTGTCACAACTCACAACACAACCCAGGTTCCGGTTTTTCAAGCTCGATCTCACTTCCCGCAAGGAAATCGAGCAATTTTTCAGCAATCACGCATTTGACTGTGTGGTCCATCTGGCCGCCCAGGCCGGAGTGCGGTACTCGCTCACGCATCCACACGCCTATGTGGAGTCCAACCTACTCGGTTTCGCCAACCTTTTGGAAGGTTGTCGGCACGGAAGCGTAAACCATCTGGTCTTCGCCTCTTCCAGTTCCGTCTACGGCTCGACCACCCAAATGCCGTTTTCGACTCACCAAAACGTGGACCATCCTGTCAGTCTCTACGCCGCCACCAAAAGAGCCAATGAATTGATGGCTCACGTCTACGCCCACCTCTATGGGATTCCTTCGACCGGGCTTCGCTTTTTCACCGTGTACGGGCCTTGGGGACGGCCGGACATGGCCCTGTTTCACTTTACTAAAGCCATCCTTGAAGGCCGGGAGATTGAGGTCTTCAATTACGGCAAGATGCAGCGCGACTTCACTTACATTGATGATATTGTGGAAGGAGTCGTCCGCGTGATGGCGAAAATTCCGCAGCCCGACCCAAATTGGGACAGTGGTCATCCGAGTAGTGCCTCTAGCAATGCCCCCTACCGAATCTATAACATTGGAAACAGTCGACCCATTGAACTCCTCGAAGCCAAGCTTGGGAAGAATGCCCAAAAGCGTCTGCTCCCAATTCAGCCTGGCGATGTGCCCGCCACCTATGCCGACGTGGATGACTTAGTCCGTGACTTCGATTTTAAACCCCAAACCTCCATCGATGAGGGCATTGGGAGGTTCGTCGAATGGTATCGGGGTTACTATCGGGCTAGGGGCGCTTAAATCCTCCGCGCCGAGTGGTGTTGATCGCCTTTTCCAGCTGCCGGGCCACGAGCTACCAGGCCTTGCAGAAACTGAGCCGTTCGAAACTTCATCACCGCCTGACCCAGGCCGAACTCCGCCTCCCTAAGACACGCTACTCCCTGAAAAAATGAGATCCCGACTTTGAGGTCAAGATGACCACCTTCTGCAATGGGTTGTGTCTCGAAGTACACGTAGTCTCCTCCTTGTCGCGCAGTGCTTGCCGACGACTCTGTGGGAGATTCTGGTCGGATGACGCACTCGGAAGTATTGCACCTAGCTGAATATTGCTACGCAAGGTGTGCCTGGGACAAGGGTTGCCACGCTCAGCGGCGGCCACTATATACCTGAATCCGGCGTGAAAAGCGCTGACTTTAGGATTCGAGGGGCCTGAGTCGGCGGATTTTTCGGAGCATGTCCGCCGCCATGCCTCGAAGAAAGGGAGGCCCTCCCAGCCGCAGGAG
>Ga0102924_1001428_pt1 | contig 27601 bp, 27 predicted proteins | sample PaiPotPPM11metaG_FD_80116 | JGI IMG/M metagenome (GOLD analysis project Ga0102924, IMG submission 80116) | Iron sulfur acid spring bacterial and archeal communities from Banff, Canada, to study Microbial Dark Matter (Phase II) - Paint Pots PPM... ... | reverse complement strand
GTCCGGCGCGGGCCTGGCTGGCACGGAGATGGACGGGGTTTCGTCCGGCGGCATCATCGGGACGCCGGGAAGCCTGGCCCCGAACTGGTTCTTGTGGAATGGCTACCTGATCGGGTCCGAGGCTGACCTATCGGGCGCCGACCTGACCGGGCTTGATCTGTCCAACTCCAATGACTACTCAGGGATGGATCTGAGCGACGCAAACCTGACCGATGCGACCCTGAACAACGACTTCCTGAGCTCCACGAACTTCAGCGGCGCCACCTTGACCGGCACTGACCTGAGCGGATCGGTGCTGCAGTTCTCCGTGTCGGGCGGCATCTCGGGAACGCCGGCTGCACTGCCGGCGAACTGGGAAGTCATCGGGGGATTCCTGATCGGCCCCGAGGACTTCCTGCAGAACGGGACCCTGACCGATCTCGATCTCTCGGGCCTCGACCTCTTCGGCACGAACTTCAATGGTGCCGACCTGACCGGAACCAACCTGACCGACGCCACGCTGCAGAACGCGGTGCTGACGAATACGAACCTGACCAACGCCAACCTGACCGGTGACACCATCTTGAGCGGCACATCGACGGCGGGCGCGTTCTGGCTCAACACGATCTGCCCGGACGGCAGCAATTCCAATCTTTACGTCGACGGCTGCTTCACCCCGCTGGACACGATCCCACCCGACGTCAGCGTGACCGGCGTCGACAACAGTAAGACGTACGTCCAGGGCAAGGTCCCCGCAGCCGACTGCCATACGACCGACAACGGCCGGGTCGCGGTCAAGGCTAAGCTGACCCTGACGACCAAGGGCCGTAACGGCGTCGGGTCGTTCACGGCGACCTGCGCGGGAGCGATGGACCTGGCCGGGAACCACCAGAAGACCCCGGTCACCGCGTCCTACGTAGTCATCTACGCTATGAGCGCCTTCAAGTCGCCGCTGCCAGGCAGCACGGTGGCGAAGTCCGCGCACACGATCATGGTGCGGTTCACGCTGACCAACACGGCTGGGGTCGCTATCACGAAGAATGCCGCGTCGGCTCTGGCGGCGGCGAAGGACGTCAAGGTGGCGCTCGCCGGGCCCGGCATCAAGTCCGTGACCTCGGTCTGCGGCTGGAGCACCACTGGCTTGGTTTACACCTGCGCCATAAAGGTCCCGGCCGGAGTCAGGACCGGGAAGTCCGAGCGGTACACGATCACGGCGAGCGAAAACGTCGGCACCGGATTTACCCGCGTGCCCGCCGTCGCTAAGGCTGCTAATCCCGAGGTGATTCACTTCCGATGACCAACGACTCGGCTAAGCCATGCGCCGATCTCGGTCCACGAATACCTGGCTGACCACAGCCTGCTGGCTGCCTGCCGGATCGCCGCTTCAACGTCAGCGGCCATCTCCGGCCATCTCCGTCAAGCGACTCGGAATCGCCGACCGCCACACGCCGTGCGCTAGTGTGGTCCGCCTGAGATTGGCGACATAAGTCCGAAGACTGTTGGTTATGTCGCTTCCTGTTGCGCCGCTGGCACTGTCGGGCGAGGACCGGGCTGAGCTTGAGCGGCTGGCGCGTTCCGGGGACCGCCGCCTGGAAGAGCGTGAGGGGATCGTGCTGGCCTGCGCGGACTCAGGCGGAGGGAATTCCGGGGTGGCGGCTGAGCTGGGGCTTTCCGCTGCGACGGTGCGGAAGTGGCGCTCGCGGTTCACTGAGTCCGGCACGGCGGGGCTGGGGGACGCCCCGCGGCCGGGACGCGTGCCCGCACCGACTCCGGATCGGCGATGAGGTAGGCCAGCGGCCCCGCCAGGCCGGGCTGGCTGGCGGGGTCAAGCAGTGCCAGCAGGGCTCGCCCCACCGCAGCCGCTTCTTCCAGCGTCTCCTCGCGCAGCACCTCAGGCGGTACTCCGCGCCGGCGCCCTGGCCGGCGAAGCAGCCGAGCGCGGCCTTACCCCAGTCCTCATCATCGACGAAGCCCACCTCCTCGACCACGACCAGCTCGAGTCCATCCGCATGCTCACCAACCACGACATGGACTCCCGGTCCCCGTTCGCCTGCCTGCTCATCGGCCAGCCCCACCCTGCGCCGCATGATCAAGCTCGGCGTCCTCGCCGCGCTCGACCAGCGCATCGCCGTCCGCTGCCAGATGACCGGCATGACCCCCGACGAGACCACCACCTACATCAGCCACCACCTGCAGCTCGCCGGACGCGCCACCCCCTTGTTCTCCGATGACGCCCTAGCCCTGATCCACGACTTCACCGCGAACGACCGGCAACAGTTGTTAAGGAGAAAAGGGCCGCAGGACCGGTAGCCAGGGAACTGCGGTGCCGTGGCTTGTCTCAGGTTGCGAATTGCCGCGGGATCCGCGAGACCCTGGGTTGGCAGGCCCGGACCTCCGCGTCAACTTCGGTCACCATGAGGTCTGGAGAACTGAATAATTTGCAGGTAGTTGCCGTCTGGGTCCTTGAATGTGGCAAACCTGCCGGAGGGGCGGTCCGTGGCTCCCGCGATCCAATCCACCCCAGCAGCATTCAGTTGCGCCTCGAACGGGGCGAAGTCGTCGACGTGGAAGTTGAGGATCGAACGGCCTGGTTCAGGGTTAGTGTCGCTGACGTCATCTCGCTGGTCGATGACGAGCATCAAGTCCCCGAGCACGATTGGGCCGTCTCCGGTGTGGTCGGGCGCGAGCACCCTGAGGTACCAATCGCGCAGCTCGTTGGCTCGGCTGCTTCCGAGCAGGATGCTTCCAGCGGGCATCGTGGGCATTTCATTTCCTCTCATTGGATAGGCGATGCGCACGTCGCGGGGGCTGGGCTGCCTTCGCCGGTCTCGAGCTGCACCGTCATGCTCATCAGGTGGGTGGCGACTTTTGTGTGGCAGCGGACAAGGAGACACGCCCTTCGGTGGGGCGCCCCCCGGGCCGCCGGTCACCACGGATCGGGCAGGCCCTCTCCCCTGGTTATCAGGCTGCGCAGGCTGCCGTTGACGTAGTGCAGCCAGGCCGTAGAGCACGCGCCGAAGCACTCGACGTCCGGCACCAGGCCGACGTGCGTGAACCGCAGCTCGGTGCCGCCGGCCGCGGAGAGAATGTCGAACACGATCTCGGTTCCGGTCCACTCACCCGGCTCTGGGATGAAGGACAGGTGGCTGTCGGTGACCCGCCAGACCACGCGGCGGCCCGGCTCGAGCTCGACGACGCGCTGGAGGCTGTAGTGCTGAGGGGGGTGCCGGTAGGTGAACTCGGCACCGAGCTCGTCGGCACGCCCCTCGACCTGGCCCGTCCACCAGGCGCCGACGTCCAGGATGGCGGCGAAGACCTCCTCCGCTGACTGCTCGACCGTGTACGACGTCGAGTAGCCGCGCTCGGTGCTCGCCGTGCTTGCTGTGCTCATTTCGTGGCTGCCCGGTGATTGTGTCGTCATGAGTGACCGGATCCTTGTCTCTTCGTGTCCATTGACTGAGTGGTTGCGGGATCTGGTGCAGGTGCTGCGCCGGATCACCGGCGCTGATCGTGGCGCCTGCTCGGGTGGCGGGCCATGCAAGGCCTCACAGCTGCTTCTTTGCTTCTGCGTGCGCCACTTCGGCGAGCCGCTTGATCGCGGCGAGACGCCGGTCCCATTGCGCGGCGAGGTCGGCCATGGCTCGGGTGGCCTGGTCGAGGCGGTCGGCTTCTACCTGGTAGAGGACCTCTCGACCATGCTTGCGCCGGCTGACCAACCCGGCCTGTTCGAGCACGACCAGATGCTTCGACACCGCCTGGCGGGAGAAGGGCACCCGTCCGGCCAGCCAGCTGGCGCTGGCCTCGCCGTTGCTGACCAGGAGGTCGAGGACCCGGCGGCGGGACGGGTCGCCGATGGCCGACCACAGCTCGTCATCGGCCTGCATCGTCATCCCGCCCGGCGCCCCGCGAGCACTCCGGCGAGACGGTCCAGGAACTGGCCCCAGCCCGCCTGGTGCTCGTCGGCGTAGCGCTGCTTCTCCTCGCCGGGCCAGTCGCGCAGCTCGTGGCCACTTTCGACCACGCGAAGCCGGGTCCGCTCCGCCCCTTCGGGCGTCAGAGTGAACTCGACGAGCATCGAGTTGCCCGCCACCGGCTCTTCCTCGCTGGGATGGTTCCAGCGGAACGAGAAGCGATGCGGCGGATCGACCGTCTTCACCACGACCGGGCCGCCCTGGTTTCCGAACCCCATGTAGCCCTGAGCGCCGGGCTCCACCACCAGGTCAATCTTGTCGGCGAACCACAGGCTCATCTGATCAGGCTCGGTGATCGTGCGCCACACCACCTCCGCCGGCGCCTCGATCAGAACCTCCCGCTCAATCGTCAGGCCTGGCATCAGTCTCTGGTCCTTTCCTGGGGCATTCCGGTCATCTTCTTATTTGCAACTAACGGTAGCACTTCAGGGCACGACATGCAACCCATTGTTGCACTAATGAGGAGGACGTGCTACTACTGGTTGCACGTAGAGAAGGAGGAAGGCATGCAGAACGTCCCGCAGGCTGAGAGGGTCGATGCGCCGCCATCTGGTGTCCGGGCCGTCGGCCGCGCCACCCAAGTCGCGACCAGGCAGCGTCCCCTGATGTCGGGCCAGCGCTGGCGAGCGTTCGCCCTCCTGGTGGCGGCCTACTTCATCACCATCGTGGACTTCACGATCGTCAACGTCGCTCTGCCCACCATCGGCCGCAGGCTGCACTTCCCCGAGTCCGATCTGCAGTGGGTGGTCACCGCCTACGGGCTGACCTTCGCCGGATTCCTGCTCCTGGGCGGCCGGGCCGCTGACATGCTAGGCCGGCGCCGCCTCCTGATGGCCGGCCTAGTGGTCTTCACCGGCGCCTCGCTCGGTGGCGGCCTCGCCACCTCCGACACGTTCCTCATCGTGATGCGAGGCATCCAGGGGCTTGGCGCCGCGCTCGTGCTCCCCGCCGCCCTGTCGATCGTGATGAACATGTTTACCGAAGGGGCCGAGCGCAATAAGGCGCTCGGCATCTGGGGGGGAGTGGGCGCACTGGGCGGCACAATCGGACTCCTGGCCGGCGGGATCCTGACCACCTACGTCGGCTGGCAGTACATCTTCTTCTTCAACGTCCCCATCGGCGCAGCCGCCCTGATCCTGGTTCCGAAGATGGTGCCTGAGAGCCGAGCAGGCAGCGCCCGGCGGCGCTACGACCCCTTCGGGGCTGCGGCGATCACCGCCGCGCTGCTGGTCTTCGTCTACGCCATCTCCCAGGCGCCGCAAGTCGGCTGGGCAGCCACCCAGACCGTAGCCATGCTCGCCGCCGGGGCCGCGCTGCTCGCCGCGTTCCTCGTCATCGAGACGCAAGTCGAAGCGTCGCTCCTGCCCCTGCCGCTGCTCCGGCTCCGCAGCGTGGCCGGCTCGAACGTCGTCGGCTTCCTGCTCGGGACCAGCTTCTTTACCTTCGTGTTCCTGGGCACGCTCTACATGCAGCAGGTCCTCGGCTTCTCCGCCATTGCCACCGGGGCGGCCTGGATGACTGCGTCGGTCACCTCACTGGCCTTCGCCGGCCTCTCGCAGAAGCTCGTCACGAAGACGTCGCCCAAGGCGGTCATGGCCTTCGGCATGACCCTCATCGGCGCCGGGATGCTCTGGGCCAGCCAAGCCCCAGCCAGCGGAAGCTTCTGGGCTGACCTGGCCGGCCCGTTCTTCGTCGCTGGCATCGGGACCGCCTTCGCCTTCATCCCCATCTCCATCGGCGCTCTCACCGGTGTTGCCGAACGCGACGCAGGAGTCGCTTCCGGCCTGGTCAATACCTCCCAGAATCTCGGCGGCGCCATCGGCGTGGCCGTCGCCTCGTCCATCGCTGCCTCGCACTTCCACACCCTCGTCCGCCACGGCTACGGAACCGGTGCGGCGCTCACTAGCGGACTGCATCTGGCCGTCTGGCTAAGCGGACTCGCCGGGCTGGCCGCGGTACCCGTCGCCGTGGGCCTGATGCCGCGCCGTCGGAAGGCTCCAGCGGCCGTAATGGAACAGCCGACGGAACAGCCGTGAGAGCCGTGATGTCAGCGACTCGCTGACCGTTCGGGGGTTGAGACCCTAACTCGACAGTAAGACCGTCATGAACGATGAATCAGCAAGCCCGAGCTCGGCGTCCGGCGGCACAGAGGCACCGGGCCTGCCCCCGCCGTCGACCGGCCGACTTCCAAGCTGAAAGGGACAGGCTGCCCTTCCGGGAGGAGGCGCACACCCAGGAGGGCGAACCATCTGGCTGCCTCTGCGCGCGCGACCGCCATCGCCCAAGCCGTGACAGAAGAACACCAGGGCATCCGCCGCGACGAACGTATAGGGCCCGGCGTCCAGTGGCCGGGTCCGGAACGCCTCGACCTGCCCGTCTAAGTCGCGGGCCATCTCGCTGACGCGAAGATTCCCCCAGCGCGGATCCCTGGCGGAGGAGGTGTCATGGGGTCTTTTCGAAGGTGACGTGGTAGCCCATGGCCCGGAGCTGGCGGATGGCTTGGGTGCGATGCTAGCTAGCGCGGCCGTTGATGCGACGGTGAACTCGGGACCCGGGTACAGTCCGAGCAGCCGGAAGACCCAGGCTGCCTCGTGCCTCAGCACCTGATACGACCGGCCGCTCGTACACGATCACGCCGATCACCGGGACCAGATCCGGCTGACCGCCGCCGGCCACGGCCGGTATGCGATCAGCACCGCCCGTCCCCGGCGGCCAGCCCGCAGTTCCCGTTCGACCTGAGCTGGCCGGTCCGCCAGGGTGACACCGGCCCGCGCGCCACCTGCCGGTGGTGCTGCGTGTACGGCGGCGATCCGGGCGCCGCCCGCGCTGACTCGGGACGCCCGCGGCTGCCGAGGGCGACGGCCACCGGGGTATCACCCGTCAGCGGGACCGGCGCGTGCGCGTGGCTGTACGGGACGCGACCAGGTTCCGGGCCGCGATCACCGGCCGGACCGCGGCCCGTTTGGGCATATCCGTGACCAACGCGAGACTTCGCCGCGTGCGCTCCGGCCGCCCGGCCCGCCTACCATCCAGGCATGGTCGCCTATGACGTCTTCCTCGCCGACTGCCCGGCCCGTACCACCCTCGACCTGGTCGCCGGTACCTGGTCAGTGATCGCCATCGTCGCCCTCGGCCGGGGACCGGCCCGTTATACCGAGTTGCAGCACCGGATCGGCGGGATCAGCAAGAAGATGCTCACTCAGACCTTGCGCAAGCTCGAGTCAAACGGGCTGATCGACAAGAGCAAGCTGCCGACCGCGCCGCCGGGTACCGAGTACCAGCTGACCGAGCTCGGCCGCAGCCTGCTTCAGCCCGTTCAGGCACTCTCACAGTGGGCGGAGACGAACACCGGGGCGCTGCTCGACGCACGTGAGCGAGTGAGAGCCTGACGCCGTCCAGGGCACCGATCGGTTCCTTACGGGCCTTTAGTGTTCTGCTCGTTCTGATCGACGACGAGCGGAGAAGCTATGAAGATCGGAGTTCTCGGGGCCGGCATGATGACCGAAGCCCTGGCCGGAGCGTGGGTCCGGGCGGGTCATGACGTGCTGATCGGCGGCCGGACACCGCAGAAGTCCGCCGAGCTGGCCAAGCGGATCGCCGCCCGCGCTGGCACGCTGCGCGAGGCAGCCGAGTTCGGCGAGGTGATCTTGCTGGCGGTGCGGCGTGAGGGTCTGACGGAAACCCTGGAGCAGGCGGGCGCCCCCGAGGGCACGCTTACCGGCAAGACTGTGATCGACTGTGGTAACGCCGTGAACGTCAGCGATTTCTCGCTTGTCACATGGGAGGGCAAGTCCCTGGCCGAGCAGGCTCAGCACCTCGCGCCAGGCAGCCATGTCGTCAAGGCCTTCAACCAGGCGCACGCCAGCGTCTGGCAGATGACGCCGCCCAGCTTCGATGGACGGCCGCTTCCTGTTCCCTACGCCGGGGACGACGAGGGCAAGGAGATCGCCCGCAAGCTTATTACCGACCTCGGTGCCGAACCGCTTGATGCCGGTGACCTGAGCCAGGCCAGGCACCTCGAGGCGATGGCGATCGTCATCATCAGGCTGCTCTTCAGCGGCTACGACCCGCATTCCGCATTCGCCTTTGTCAGCGCCGGGAAGACAGGTCCCGCGGCATCACGGTGATCCGCGGGGCGCCGGCCAGCCCGCCGCAGATGCGTGAGCTGAGCACGGCCGCGATCGCCCAGGTATCCAGCGGCAAGCTGAAGCCGCTGATCGGCCAGACGTTCCCGCTGGAACGCGCTGCCGATGCCCACGCCGCAATCGAGGCCAGGGCAACCGTGGGCAAGACCCTGCTGCTCGCGCGCGGGACCGCCGCCCGGGGCATTTCCGGCCGCGCGGATCCGCGGAGCGCGTATCAAAGGACGGCTCGACCTGATGGGCGCCACGGTCAGCTACGCGCTCGTCTGTGAAGGCTGCCGGTTCGACCAGGAGCTCCGGTTTGTCGAGGCGGTCACTAAAACCGTGCGGATTACCGGCAGCCGCCTGCCCGGCTGAACGCAGCGCGGCTGCGCTCGGACAAGCCTCCTCAACCTCCACGGATCGGTGATCGAGGGCTTGCTCCGCCTGGCCGGGCTCACGTCGCTGAGGTCTTCCTGATGGCGCGCACGCTGGTGACGGCACCGCAGCCATCGCCGCCGAGGGCCAGCCGCGACCTGATCAGCGCCGCCATCACCCGCGCCGACACCGGGCGGCGGGACGAACAGATCGGCCGCGACGCCCAGGCCGAGGCGTCCTGGCAACGGCGGGCGCTGAACACCGAGGAGGCGCTCAAGACTGCCCACGCCGAGATCCGCGCCCAGCGCGCTCGCATGGGCGAGCTGCTGCTCGGCCAGCTCCGCGATATACCCAGCGCGAGCGCGACACCGACGCCGTCCAGCGGCTCCCGCCGAGAACGCCACCCTCAGGCAGCGGCTCCGCGACCTGTCCGCCAGCAGCCGCACCTTGGAAGAACGCCTGCAAGCCGACCGGTCCAACAACCGCTTCCTCGACAAGCGCATCGCCGGCCTGGAAGCACTGCTGTTCAACGCCCACATAAGTATTTGATGTACGCGCCGCCCCGGTCCGTCCTCTCGCCTGGCGCAAAAGCACAGCACGACGGGCCGTTGCAGCGTCAGGTCAGTCCTTAGCGCGTCCGGGCCGTTTCTCGGCCCGGACGGCCGGCTTGCCCGTGACCGTCCGGCGTGCGGGGAAGCGGCGGCCCCGATGGCCTATGCAGGACTCAGGTCGTCGAGGATGGCGGAGAGCTCGTCGATCCGCTGGCTGGCAACATGTCGCAGATGCCCGGCAAGACGCTCCCAGTCTTCGGGGGTTGGTACTTGTCGTGGCGGCAAGGCCGAGAGCGCTTGCCGGATCTCCTCGATCGACAGCCCTACGCGCTGCGAAGCCCTGATCATCGCCACCCGGCACAGCACGTCGGCGAAGAAACGGCGCTGATTCCCGGCGGTGCGCTCGCTGGGCAGCAGCCCGTGATCGTCATACCAGCGCACCGCCGACGGCGCGATGTTCATCCGCTCGGCTACCTGGCCGACGGTCAGCCCGCTGACGTGCCAGTCGTCGCCTTCCATACCGCGACCGTAGCTGCCAGCGCCCTTGACTTCAACTTAAGTTGAGCTCTTACGGTCCTTGTCATGGCTACTGAACAGAGCAGCGAAGACAAGGCAGCGAGGCTGCGGGTCGGCATCATCGCGGGCAGCACCCGTCCGAGTCGCCAGTCCAGGACCGTCGCCGAGTGGGTATGCGCTGACCCGATCCCATCCCTGGACCTGCGGCTGATCGACCTGGCCGATTCCGGCCTGCCGTTGCTCTCCGAGCCCGCACCAGCCGCGTTCGGCCAGTACCAGCAGCCTGCCACGCGATCGTGGTCGCAGCTGATCGAGACGTTCGACGCGTTCGTCCTGGTCACGCCGGAGTACAACCATTCGACGAGCGCGGCCCTGAAGAACGCGCTCGATCACCTCTATTCCGAATGGCGCGACAAGCCCGTCGCGTTCGTCGGCTACGGTCTCGACGGCGGAACCCGCGCCGTCGAGCACCTTCGTGCCATCGCCGCCGAGCTGGGCATGGCCGCGGTCGGCCCGCAGGTGGCGATCAGCCTGCGTGCCGACTACGCCGACGGCCGCCTCGAACCGCGGTCCTTTCAGCCCCAGGCACGCCAGCGGATGCTCGACCAGCTCGCCCGCTGGGCAACGGCGCTGCGAACTCTTCGGCTGCGCAGCACATCGCCCGAGGGACAAACCCGTCCCCCGCTCGACGATCCCTCAGCAAGGGCAGCGGCAGCCAGCGCAGTCGAACAGCTCGTCGCCGGACTCCAGGACGGCATCGACCGCGCCAGTGCCGATGCCTACGACCAGCAGTTCGCAGCTGACGTCCTGTGGGGCAATCCATACGGAGGCACCGTGTCCGGATACAAGGCGCTCAACGCCGCCCACCACTCGCTCATGGCCGCAGGCGTCGCCCCTCCCTCCCGGTATCAGGTCGTGCAGCTCATGAGCCCCCTGCCCGGCATCGCCATCGCTCACGTCCGCCGAAACGACCTCAGCGAGGACAAGGACAAGCGATTCTCGGAAATGGCCATGTACGTGCTTGTCGAACGCGGCGGCCAGTGGTGGCTGGCCGCCGGCCAGAATACGCCCGTCGCTGAACGCCCAGCATGACCGGCGACCCCGGGCAGAGGGACGGCTCCGTGCCAGCTGACCCGCCCCGCGACCCCGAGCCGGTCTGCCCTCGATCGTCACGGCGGTGGCCGGACCTTGGGCCGATGCGGGCCCGTATCCCCCGCGAGCACCTGAGTACCACTCTCATCCGCATGCACACGCACCGGATCGCCGCCCCCAGCATCCGCCAGCACCGGCCGGGCTGGCACCCCCGGGACATCGAGGCTGAGGAAGCCGGTCAGTGATGGTGGACAGCGCGGTTGTCCTGGGACCTGGCGGCCCGGGCGGCACGGCGTGGATCGCGGGGTTGGCAGAGGGGCTGCGCCGTGAGGGAGTGGATCTGGGCGCGGCCGACCTGATCGTGGGCACGTCGGCGGGTGCGATCGTGGGAGCCATCCTGGCCAGCGGGGGAGATCTCGGCCGTCTCGCCGCACTGCCCGCGCCGGCCGATCCCGGTGGCCGCGTGCGGACTGACCCGGACCGGCTCGCCGAAGTATTCGCGACGCTCGCCGATCCCGGGCTTGAGCGAGCCGGGGCCCTGCGTCGGGCTGGCCGGCTGGCTGTGATCGCCTCGACCGGCACCCAGGAGGCGGCCGTCGCCCGGATGCGGTTCCTGCTCGGCGCCGGGCAATGGCCGGACCGGCCGTTGCTGATCCCGTCGGTAGACGCCGAAACCGGCGAAGCGGTGATCTGGGACCGGTACGGCGCCGCATCGCTGCCGCAGGCCGTGGCCGCCAGCACCGCCTTCCCCGCGACCGCTCCGCCGATCTCCATTGACGGGCGCCGCTACATCGACGGCGCTCTCAGAGCCGGGACCAACCTCGATCTGGCAGGAGACGCCCGCGTGGTGATCGTCGCTGAGCCGATGGCACACGGCTACGGCACCAGCAGTACCGCGGCAGGCGCACAGGAGGTCGTCCGGCTGGTCCCGGGCGCCGACGCGATCAAGGCGTTCGGTCCGGACATCACCGACCTCACCGCCTGGGTACCCGCCTATCAGGCCGGCGTCCGGCAGGCTCCCAGCGCAGCCGAGCGCATCAGGGCATCGTCCGCTGTCATGTGACAGGGCCGCCGCTGCTGGAATGACCGGCCACCGTCGCGGACATGTCCGCGACGCGTAATAACAGCTCAGAGACACGATAGTGAGCCCGGTGGCCGGGAAACCGGACGTGCCGCAGTACCCTCGCCGCCGTTGCCTCCCGAGAGCCGGCCTCGGCTGACAAGGGCGGTCCTTGCCGCGCGCAGGCCTCACGCGGGGTGGCGGCTGTGACCGGCCCCGGGTCGGGTTCGGCGGGCGAGTCAGTTCCGTCGCGGCGGTGCTGCCCGGGGTGCAGGTATCTGTGTTAGTTCGCCAAGGCGGCTTTGCCCGGCGGTGCCGCCCAGGCCGGAAGACCGGGAGAAAGGGCGCAGCGCATGCCCGCCGACCAGCTCAACCGTGACCGGTGGCGTTGTTCGCGGGATAGGCACTCGGCGTCTTACGACAAGCAGACGCAGTTCTTTGACCGGGTGCTGTCGCCGACAGTCGCAGCTGGGTCTGCTCGCAGGCCACCGGCGATACCACTGGAAGTGGCTATCAGCACCGGCCTCAACCTGCCGCTTTACCCAGACGAGACGCGGCTGACCGGAATTGATCTCAGCCCGGCCATGCTCGGCGTCGCCCGCCACCGGGCGGAGCAGGTCGGCCGCGCCGTGGACCTCCGTGAGGCCGACGCCCTGGCGCTGCCCTTCCCGGACGCCTGTTTCGACACCGTGGTCCGCACGTTCGCGCTGTGCGCCATCCCCCGACGACCGGCGCGCGGTCAGCGAGATGAACCGGTGCTGCGCCTGGGCGGGCTCTTGTTGCTGGCCGATCGCCGAACGACTCGCCGCCCGCAAAGCCGCCGCCGGCTAGCAGGACCGGCACCGGGCCGGGCGAAGCCGAGGCGTCTGCGGCTGCGCACGCCATCGCGGTGCTGGCCACTGCAGCCGGCTGAGTGGCCTTGACTCATTCCTATATCGGAATATATTTGAGTCGTGGCCCGCTCCCCTACGACCTCGGACGTCTTCAACGCGATCGCCGAAGTGCGCCGTCGCGAGATCCTCGACGCGCTGATGGCAGGCGAGAAGGCGGTCGGCACGATCGTGGCCGACCTCTCGCTGTCCCAGCCTCAGGTGTCCAGGCACCTGCGGGTGCTCAGCGAGGTGGGACTGGTGAAGTGCCGGGCGCAGGGGCGTCACCGGCTGTACAGCCTGGAGCCCGCGCGGCTGCGGCCGTTGCACGAGTGGCTGGCCAGGTACGAGCAGATGTGGAATGAGCGCCTGGACCGGATGGACGACTACCTCCAAGAGCTACAACGACGGGAGAGCAGCAGTGACACCTAGCAGGCACGGATCGGCACGGATCGAATTCCCGAACGAGCTCGACGTCCTCATAACCCGAGAGTTCGACGCTCCGATCGCTCTGGTCTTCGACATAATGACGAAGCCCGAGCATGTGAGCAAATGGGGCGCTACACCCCCGGACCAGACGAAGGAGTGCTCGATCGACCTGCGCGTCGGAGGGGCCTACCACCACGTCTTCGTAGCCGGCGACGGAACCGGGTGCTCGTTCCGCGGAACCTACCTGGAGGTCGAGCCGCCGATCCGGACCGTGAAGACGTGGCTGTTCGACGGCTGGCCAGATGCGGAGGCGGTCGAGACCATGCAGCTGCACGAAACTGACGGAGTGACGACGCTGACGATGAGGCTAGCGTTCCGCGACAAAGCTGGTCGTGACCACATGACCAGGTTCGACGGCCAGCAAGACAGCTTCGACCAGGTGGAAGATATCCTCAGGTCACTGCTCGGACCGACCGGAACGTCGCCGTCTTAAAGCCCGGGCATGCCTTGCGGTTGGCGCAGCCTCGGTAACGAGCGCGGCAGAGCGCCAGCCACGGGTTTGAGCAGGTCGCCAAGGCTGCTGTTAGCGTTTTTGTGGGCGGTCTGTAAAGCCGCCACCTCGGCGGTTCCAATGCGCGTGCTCCAGAACGGATCGTTCTGTACACGCTAGTTGAGGAGCGCCTGGCGTCCCCGATGCGCGCATAAGGCGGCTCGGCGAGCGTTCTCCCTGGCGCCCTGCCTCACATAGCGTCACGCTGAAGATCGAAGTACCGCACGACTCACCTCCGGACCGGGCCCAGTTTTGACCGGCCTGCTGGGGTTACCGTCGGTCGCTGGACGATGTTCACTCGGCTGCACCCCCGGCCACGGCCTGTTACGTCGTGACACGACGCGCGCTGTTCGCGGCAGAAGCGGATAACCGAACCAGTTGCGACGCTGCATAAACATGCGGCCGTGGCCGACTCCGACCAGGCTGTTACCAGGGACATCGTCCGAGCAGCGACGCGAAGATCCCCTGATAACCGCGCGCCGACGCGCGTTCGGTTCGGCTGCCTGGTCGCGAAGGTGGCCGCCTCGGCGCCACGCCGAATCGGGCATTCTGTGCCTCCCTGTGGACTGCCGTGGCTGCTGCGCGTGGCCTGCCTGACGGCACGCCGATGTTTCCGGTCGCCCCTCGCTGGCCGGCGTTGTCGGGGTCGCGTCACGAGCGCTATGCAAACTCCTGGCATCCTGGAAAATAGGAAAACACAATGAATAGTGTTGGAAAACGTGCCGTGATGGGATGATGTGTCAAGAGGAGCGGAGAGAGAAATGAGATCGCTTAAACAAAAATCTGTGGTTACCCTGACCGTTTTTATGCTGCTGGGTTCGCCTGTCCTGCTGGTGGCCGCCCCGGCTGCGGCCCGCGCCTGGGGGGCAGCGAGCTGTAACGGGACGTCCTACACCTGGACCGGGAAGGCCTTCAGTTCCATCTGGACTGTTCCCAAGAACTGGAGCCCGCAGGGAGTCCCTGGCACTTGCGCGCAGGACAGCGCCAGCATCGGACCCACTCCGGACGCGGCTCCTCCTAATCTCACTGTTCCGGCCTCGACGACCCTGCAGGACCTTACCCTGTCAACGCCAGGAGGTCAGGGGTCAATCGCTCTGACCGGCGGAAGCCTGACCGTCACGGATTTTAACTGGTCGGGAATCGGCACTATTTCGACACCAATAACTGCATCTGGCGCAGTGAATATCAGCGATAACTACCCCAAGCTGATCGTGACCCCCAACGACTCCAAGATCAACCTCAATCTGGCCGGGACCACAACGGTGTCGGGTACTGGGCTGGAATTAAACGGGACTAACATTGTGAATACCGGCAAATTTAGCCTCTTGCCCGGTGCGCTCATCAGCGACCAAGTGTGCTGTGACAGCCCTGACAAGTTCGACAACCAGGGTACTGTGAAAGTCCCGCGGCAATTACTCGGCGGCGGCAAGGCAACGATCAGCGGCGTGGCCTTCAAGGACGAGGCTTCCGGCGTGGTGACAATCGACAGCGGCACCACCCTCGAATTGCAGATCGCCCCGTCCGACCTTGCCTCTGGCGTGAACTTCGGCGGCGGCGGGACCTTCCTCATCGACAACAACGCCGACGTCAGGCTCGCAGGAGCGGTCCGCCTCGCGGAAAACACCACCTTCCAGCTTGGCCTGGACCAGAACAACTCCCCGGGGACGCTGACGGGGAAGGGGACCTTGTCCGGAAACGGTAGCTTCTCCTGGACGGGAGGCACGCTAGCCGCGGACCTGACCGTCGGCAGCCCCGTCAAAACCAGCATCACCGGCAACGCGCCAAAAGACCTGGACGCCGGATTCGGCCCCCGCACTGGGCTGCTTACCGTCGGCGGCCCGACCACGCTGTCCGGAACCGCCCTGGCCTTGAACGGCACAGCCAAGATAGTCAACACCGGCACGTTCACCCCCCGGGCGGGCTCGGCTATCTCCGCCTTCAGTTGCTGCGCCAGCCCCGGGCAGTTCGTCAACAGCGGGAAGCTCATTGTCGATGTAGGCGCCGGCAATACGTTCACCATCCCCAAGCCGGATACACCGGGACTGGCCTTCGTCAACAGCGGGACGGTCGATCTGAAAAGCGGGGCCTTCCAGTTCAGCGACCCTGGCTATCTCCAGACGGGGGGGCAGACCCAGCTCGACGGCGGATCCCTGACCTCGACTTCGGCAACGTCGGCCTTCGTCACCCTGCAGGGCGGGAAGCTGACCGGGAACGGGACGGTCACCGCTGACGTCGTCAACAAGGCCCTCATCGATCCCGGCACCTCAGCTGGCAGCGATGGCATCATCACGATCCACGGCAACTACATCCAGACCGGCACGGGCACGCTGATGACCGATATCAAAGGCAGCGCGACGGCGGGCAGCGACTACGACCAGCTGGCCGTGACCGGGAAGGCCCGCCTGGACGGGACGCTCGCCTACAGCCTGGGCTCCTATGTCCCCACGGGAACTGACTTCTTCCCGGTAGTCACCTACACGACGCATGCTGGCCGGTTCGCGACCCTGAGACCGGCCGCCGACAAACCCCGGTACTGGGTCAACTACAAGCCGGCGTCCGCGGTGTTCTCCTATGGCCCCTGGGGCGTTGACTCCTCTGACTCGATCACCCCGTCTTTCTATGACAGCATCCAGCGGAATTTGGGGACTCCTGACTTCTGGGGGCGTTACATCGGCGATTCTAAGACATCCTTCCGTGATAGTATCTGCACGCAGAGCGCAAATTACTCCGGGTACGCCAAGAAGGATATAGCGCCATCAGAGGTAGCCACGGCTAGTAGTCACGGGCTTCCTATCCTGCCGGTCTACTTTAACTATCCGAAGACGGCAGTCGATAGTAAGGAGTGCGGTCAGAACTATGCCACGGCTGCTATTGAATTCGCACAGCAATGGGCCGGTCCCGCCCTGCCTCACGGAACGGCCATCTTCGTCGATATCGAAGGTGATGCTCGGACCAGCGCAGACTTTATCGAAGGCTGGTACGATACTTTCAATACCACCTTCTCCTATACCTCCCCGTACGACGGTCATGTGTACACCTATGATTCTGGGTACTACAGGGCTGGCTATTATGCGGACACGAAGTCGACCAGTCCGGGAAATTTCAATGATGCTTACTGCGCTGCGGTAGATCATGACTCTGCTATTGGGGGAAACTCGTTCATCTGGGCGAACCGGCCCGGTCTGAGCCCGACCAATAAGGCCGAAGAGCCAAAATATCAGGCGAACACGCCACCCTGCGCAAGCCAGACCCTAGCCTGGCAATACAATGCCGGTACCGAGGTGGGCAATGTAGACACCGATGAAGCGGTGACTAATTTTCAAACGCTGCCGCTCTGGCACCCGTAATCAGCCGCCATCTGCACGTCAGCTCAGGTAGGGCGCCTACCCGCAGTTCGGCGCGACGTCCGAGTCGTTGATGATCGTTCGTACGGCAGCACAGATCTGATGGTTCCGGGGCTAGATCTGGGTCATCGAAGCGAACGCCGACCCGCCGCAGGCGGAACAGGGCGGCACGGGATGGACCACCTTGAGTGCGAAGCCGATGTTGGGAGGGTGCCCGGTGGTGTGGAAGCCCGGATTCTACGTTGCGCCAGCCCTGATCCTGCTCGCCATGTCCCCGGCGGCGGCGAGCAGTACTCCCGCCTCCGGAGCCTCGCCAGGGACGTGTACGACCTGGATCCGCCAGGCCAGCCCGAATGCCGGTAATGGCGATAACAACCTCTACGGCGTTACGGCGACGTCAGCCAGCAATGCCTGGGCCGTGGGCGAGTTCTTCGTCGGCACCAGCACGGATGCTCTGGCCGAGCACTGGAACGGCACCTCCTGGCAGAAGATCTCTACTCAGGACAAGGGCAGTGGTGATCAGCTGAACGCGGTCTGGGCGCTGTCGGCGAAGGACGCCTGGGCTGTGGGCGGCTACTTCAGTGGCACCAGCGGCCGGACGCTCATCGAGCACTGGAACGGCACGACCTGGTCGGTGGTCCCGAGCCCTGACGTCGGCGCCGGGTCAAACCGGCTCGACGCGATCCGGGGCACCTCCGCGAACGACATCTGGGCCGTCGGCAATGCCGTCACCTCCTATCCGGCGACCAAGACCGTCATCTTGCACTGGAACGGACAGCGCTGGCGGGTCGTGACCAGCCCGAGCGTGGCCGGCCAGCCGAATTTCCTCACCGGCGTGCGGCCGCTGTCGCCGTCGCAGGCCTGGGCGGCCGGCAGCGAAGGCAACGGGACCGCCGCCCGCACCCTCATCCTGCGCTGGGCCGGCGGCCGCTGGCGCATCGTCTCGAGCCCCGATATCGGGACGTCAGGCGACTGGCTCAACGGGATCCGGGTCATCTCGGCCAGCGACGCCTGGGCGGTCGGCGATTACGACAACGGCACGACTGACGAAGCTCTGTACCTGCGCTGGAACGGGAAGCACTGGCAGGCACTGCGCGGACCCGGCCTCGGCCCGGGCAGCCACGACCTCAGCGCGATCGGGGCGACCTCGGCGCGGGATGTCTACGCCGTGGGCGGCAGTTTCGGCGCCACGACCGGGACGTCGCTGATCGTGCACTGGGACGGACAGCGCTGGAAGGCTGAGTCCAGCCCGAGTCCCGGCACGTCCGGCAGCACTCTGGATGCCGTCTACGCGGTGTCCCCGGCCACCGTCTGGGCGGTAGGAAGCTACAACAACGGCGGCCACAACCGGACCCTGATCGAGCGCTGCCGCTGACGAGCGCTGAGCCGCCTGCGCGAGCGTCCTGCTCGACACGCTCCTGCTCTCCTCCATCCTGGTCGCCGCGCTCAGCCTTGACATTGAGCAATCTTGTTAATATTTATAACATTGCGACTGGCTGGCGGACGACGGACAGGCCTGATGTCGGGCGGAGCGGGCAGGCTCGAACATCAGCGCGATCCCCCGGCTCAAGCGCATGCGGTACTGCCTGGAACAGGTCGACGGATTCCTTGTCCAGACCGGACCCAGCGCGGACGCCGAACCGCTGTAGGGGTCACGGACGGCAGGCTGTCATCCTCGGTGGCCGACCAGGGATCCGGGGGCGGGCTGGTGGGCGAGCTTGCGGCGCAGCGCGTCCTGGATCGGTACGGGAAGCAGCCGGGCGGTCATGGCCATTCGCCGTGCGTTCTTTCCTGACAGGTAACAGGCTCGCGGGCGGGCGGCGCGGAGTGCGTGCTCGACGGTTTCCGCGACGACGTCGGGTGAGCTGCCCTTCTGGTGCATCCCGGCGAAGAAGCCGACCAGATGAAGGAAGGCGTTCTCGTACAACGCCCGGCCATCCTGGGTGGTGTCGTTCAGCACCGCCCGGGCGTCGCTTTCGAGCTTGTCCACGGCCTCGCTGCGGATGCTGCCTGGCTCGACCAGCGTCACGCGGATGTCCCACGGCGCGAGCTCCTGCCGCAGCGCGTTGCTCATCGTCGTAAGCGTGCTCTTCGAGGCGGCCAGCGGCCCGACGAACGGCGGCGTGAACCGCGCGCCGATCGAGCCGATCATGACGATCCGGCCGCGCGCTTGCCGTAGGAGCGGGATGGCCGCCTGGGTGATGGCCAGCTGGCCGGTCACGTTGACTTCGAGCTGGCGGCGGAACTGCTCGACCGGGATCAGCTCCAGCGGTCCGAACACCCCGATTCCTGCGTTGTTCACCAGGCCGGTCAGACCAGCGTCGCCAACGTGGCCGGCGATGGTTTTGACAGCCGAGTTGATCTGCTGCATGTCAGTGACATCCAGCATCACCGGCGTCAGCTCGCGCGTGGCCGCCTCGGCCAGGGCAGCTCCGTCCGCGGGCTTCCGGACTCCGGCGAAGACGTGGTAGCCGCTCGTCGCGAGGCGCAGGGCGGTGGCCCGGCCGATGCCGGACGAGGCTCCGGTGACCAGCACATGGGGGCGGGTGCAAGTGTTCATGGCTCCTCCTTCAGGAGACGCTGCTTCCGGTGAGATAGGACTGGATGACGGGGGCGACCCAGCGCACAAGATCGTCGATATCGGCGGTGGCAAGCGGGCCGAGGCGCACCGCGTAGCGAGCGATCGCCAGGCCGACGAGCTGGCTTGCGGCCAGCGCCGCGCCCAGTTCGGCGGTCTCCGAGTTGAGCGACGCCGCAAGCTCACCGAGTACCTGCTCGGCGAGGAGGCGACGCAGCAGCCCGGCGGCATGCTCGCTCGCGACAGCCGATCGGATGAGCCCGAAAAACGGTCCCGGGCATGACACGTCGCCCAGCAAGGACAAGAAGTATCTGAGCAGGCGTTCTCCAGCGGCCGCGGGCGCCCCGTCGACGACCGCTGCGAGCACCCGCTCGGGAACGATCAAAGCGGCCGCCATCTCGCTGAACAGCTGCTCTTTGCCGCCAAAGAACCGGCGGACCAGGGCGGGATCCACCCCCGCAGCCGCAGCGACCTGCCGCACGCTCGTCGCGTCGTAACCGTCGGCGGCGAAGCGCTCGGCCGCCGCGGCCAGGATCAACGCCCGCGTGCTGGTCGGTCCGGGGCGCCTGCCCGTTCGCGCCATCGCTACCTCCTAAGTCCCCATCCGAAGACTTCCTAAAGTCTGCACCTGGGGACTTATTGTGTCAAGCCCGGATCCGTTGTCAGATCTCGATGGGCGCTGCGCGCTCGTTCCCGGGGATGAATCCGGGGGCGCGGCCCGCCGAGTCGCGTTACGGTGAGCGAGCACATGCGTACTCAGGGTGGATTCATGTATCAGCCGGACGCGTCCGGGCGTGGCCATCACGTTGCTACTTGGGGCTAGATCAGCCTGCTGAAGGCTTACCAAGGCAGCACTTCCCTGTCCCACATCACCGCGGGCCAGCGTTATCAGGTACGCCGGGGCCGGGCGAGCTGCCGGGTTACACGAGACGCTGGTGGACGTAGCACCATCTCCACCGCGATCCCGGCTCCAGACAGCGGGCGAGCGGGTGGTCGGTCTCCTGGTAGTGCGCCTTGGCGTGCCGGCCTGGTGAGTCGTCGGAACATGCCACCCAGCCGCAGGTCAGGCAGACCATGAGTGCTCCCGCGACATCTGCCCCGCAGGCCGGGCAGGTGTCTGACTGAGGCGTGACCGGCGCGAGCCAGTCGATGTGCTCACAGCGCGGCGCTGAGCCGTTCGGGCTGACGGCGGGCGCACCCGGGGCCATGTTTTGGGCGGGGATCATGGCAGGGCCCCTTAGGGTGGTGGCGACGCCGGGCGTGCCCGGATTGCCTTCAGTCAAGCCCGGTGGCCCCACGACGGAAATGGGTAATCTGAGCAGGGCCGATCACCAGAGCCGATAACCGGGGTCGATCACTGACCGCTAGAGCCGACCAACGGTCAATTCGGCATAATCAAGTTCGTCTCCGCTGTTTCGTCTCCGCTCCGCATCCGGGCATAGGAACCTCGCCATGTTCAGCGCAGGCCGATGGCCGCCGGTCGCCGGGCCATGCAGATCGTTCAGCGCGCTGTCTGGCCGGCGGTCGCCAGCCAGCCGAGCCGCTGCGACATCGCCTGCGCGCACGTGACGACGGCGCGCACGTGGTCGGAGTCGTCGGCCGCCCGCCACAGAACCGACCACGGATAGTGGGACGCCGGTTCGGTGAGCGGCCGCCAGATCGTTCCCGGCAGCGCGGAGATGCAGGACGAGGGCACGCAGTACACGCAGCGTCCCTGGGCGACGAGATCGGCCGCTGCCCGGATGCTCTCCACGGTCCCCCGGTAAACGGTGGGGGTGAATCCGGCTGACCGGCACATCTCAACGGTGAACTGATTGAACTCCGGGGCCTGCATTTCTTCGGCGAGCAGCAGCGGCTCTTCGGCCAGGATCGCAACCGGCGCACCTTCCAGGCCGGCGAACCGGTGACCGGTGGGTACCAGGACCCCGAGCGGGTCCTGGCGGAACAGCAGCGAGGCAACCAGCGGTGGGGCGAGCGCCGCCCGGCCGATGCCAACGTCCAGTCGGCCGTCGATGAGCCGCTGGTACTGCTCCGGCACGCTGGCCTCAACCTGGTGGATCACCAGGCCGGGGTAGCGGGCCTGAACCTCGTGCAGGATCTGCGGCATCGAGTCGTAGCTGGAGTCGATGATGCCGACACGCAGCGTCGCAGCCGCCCTGACCGCGCTCCGGGCCACCCTCGCCGCCCGGTCCACATGAGCCAGGATCTGCCGGGCCTCAACCAGGAACGCCACCCCGGCCGCCGTCAGCGAGACGTGGTGCGTGCTGCGCTCGAGGAGCTGGACCCCCAGTTCACGCTCCAGCCGCTGCACCTGCTGGCTCAGCGCCGACTGCACTATGTGCTCTCGCTCAGCTGCCCGGCCGAAATGCAGCTCAGCGGCTAGCGTCACGAAATAGCGAAGCTGGCGCAGTTCCATACCCGCCACCAAGTCTGTGTCAGGTCCATTCGCGGTACTCCCTGGAAGTCACCCACTGAGCCCCATTCATGCACACGGGAACCTGAGCGACACGACGCGCCTGGGCCAACGTGCTCTCCCGTCAGGGAACGTCCCGTTGAAAACGGGGCGCTACCGAGGTCCGGAGCAACGCCTGCCGTGCCGCCAGGCCCGCCTGCGACCACGGCACTGCCATTAGGATAGCCGGTCCAGGAAATCGTGCAGGCATCTGATGCTTGATCCGAACAAGACCACGGCCGCCCCGCCCGTCAGGCGCACCAGGAGCCTGAGGCAGGCCGCGCGCCTGCCTGCGTTCCGGGCATCTGCCTCGGTCGGCCACGATCGTGAGGTCGTCGTGACTATCCGCGTTCGCAGCGCTGCGATCGATATGGGTGATGACGTGTTCGCTGATTGGCTATTTCCGCCGCGAAGCATCCAGGGCTTCACTGCTAGTGACAAAGGAGACGGTGTTCACCAGGATCCGCCGGTGAGCCCTTTCCTTTTCTGATCCGGCCGGAGCCGGCCATGGTTTCATCCCGACGCGAGGCCCGGCAGGAGACTGACATGTGGCATGAATCTCACACGCGCATACCCGGTGGGAGCCCAGGCCTGCTGGGCCTGATCGGCCGGACGTGCTACCAGCACCGGCGGCTTACCTTGCTCGCCTGGCTCGTCGGGGCGGCAGTCCTGGTCGCGCTGTGGACCGGCTTCGGCGCAGCCGCGAACAACACCTTCACCGGCAGTGATCCGGGCCAGGGCCTGCTCAACAAGCACTTCCCGCGGCAGTCCGGGGACACGCTCACGCTGGCGATCCGATCCTCGGCCGGTATCGGCTCCCCGGCCGTCCGCGCCCGCATCACCGGCGCGCTGGTCCGGTTCGAGCGGGCGCCGCATGTCACCTCGGTTGCCAGCCCCTACCAGGGCAGCGGCCAGATCTCCCGGGACGGGCATATCGCATTCGCGACTGTCCAGTTCGACCGGCCATCGGCAAAGATCCTTGGCAGCGAAACCAATGCGCTGATCAGCGACGCAACGGCCGCTTCCGGTCACGGCGTGGTATTCAGCCTCGGCGGCGACCTGGTGGACACAGCCGAGACCCCCGGGGGCGGATCCACCGAGCTAATCGGCTTCATCGCGGCGGCGGTCGTGCTGCTGATCGCGTTCGGGTCGCTGCTGGCCATGGGCCTGCCGCTGCTCACCGCGGCGCTCGGCATTGCCAGCGGCCTGTCGCTGATCGCGCTGCTTGGCCACGTGCTCCCCGCGCCGTCGTTCTCCTCGATCATCGCCGCCATGATCGGCCTGGGGGTCGGCGTCGACTACGCGCTGTTCATCATCACCAGGTTCCGCGAATCACTGCGGAACGGCGCCATACCCGATGAGGCCGTGATCACCGCGATGAACACGGCCGGCCGGTCCGTCCTCATCGCCGGCACGACCGTGGTGATCGGAATGCTCGGCCTGCTGGTGCTGCGCCAGCAGCTGCTCACCGGGGTCGCGGTGGCGGCGGCGGCCACGGTCGCGATGACGATGCTCGGCTCGCTGACCCTGCTCCCCGCCCTGCTAGGGTTCACCGGCACCCGGCTGGCCAGGCCCTCTCGGCTCAGGCTGCCCAGGCTTCGCCGGCATCAGGCCGCCACCGCCCGTCCGGCCAGGCCACCCGCGGCGGAACGGTGGGCCGCAGTCATACAACGCCGACCAGTGATCGCTGCCGTGCTATCAACCGCGGCCATCCTGGCGCTGGCCGCCCCGGCGCTAGGCATGAAGCTGAACATTCCCGATGAATCCGCCCAGGCCCGGAACACTATGGGATACGCGAGTTACGCCGCCATGGCGCAGGGGTTCGGCCCCGGGTTCGACGCGCCGCTGATCATCGCCGCCAGGCTGCCCGCCCGGGACACGGGCACCGCCACGCTCGCAGCCGCGCTGCGGGCCACCCCTGGAGTGGCCCACGTCACCCCGGTGGTTATCAGCCGAGACGGCCAGGCGGCGATGATGATCGCCTACCCGACCACGGCCGAGCAGAACCCGGCCACCAATACCCTGGTGAACCACATCGGCGACACCGTGCTGCCGCGGGCAACTGCCGGCACCGGCATCCGCGCCTACGTGACCGGCCCGAATGCCGGCAACGTGACGTTCGCCAACCTGATCGGGGCACGGCTGCCGTGGCTGATCAGTGTGGTCATAGCGCTGTCGATGCTGCTGCTGGTGGTGATGTTCCGCTCGGTCACCATCGCGATCAAGGCGGCGGTGATGAACCTGCTGTCCATCTCGGCCGCCTACGGCGTGCTCGTCGCGGTCGTGCAGAATGGCTGGGGGAACAAGCTGTTCGGATTCCCCGAGACGATGCCGGTGACCACCTGGGTGCCGATGTTCCTGTTCGTCATCCTGTTCGGCCTGTCCATGGATTACGAGGTGTTCCTGCTTTCCCGCATCCGCGAGGAGTACGACACAACCGGCGACAACGCCGCCTCTGTCGCCCGCGGGCTAGCCAAAACGGCCCGGGTGATCACCGCCGCAGCCGCGATCATGGTGGTGGTGTTCCTGTCGCTGGTGCTCGGGGCGGACGTCGGAGTCAAGGAGATAGGCCTCGGCCTTGCCGCGGCAGTGCTGATCGACGCCACTCTCGTGCGGATGGTGCTCGTGCCCGCGGTCATGGAACTGCTCGGCAGGGCTAACTGGTGGCTGCCCGCGTGGCTGGCCCGCATCATTCCGAAGGCCCCTCCCAGTGAAGACGAGCCCCCGGCCGAGGCCAAGGTTCCCGTCACGGCGGGCGGCTAGGGCAGACGGCCGGGCCTGGGCCTTTGCGGAGGGCTGGTCGCGGCCCTGGCCGGGGATGCCGCGCCCGGCGGGGACGGGCGGGGCGTCACGGTGGACCTGAACGCCACGATCATGATCGGCACCGAGCACGCACTGCTCCCCCGAGCCCTGATCCAGCAGCACGCCCGCGGCTGGGACGCCATCGCCACCCAGATGGAGGCGGCCATCGCTCAGGCCAGGGCTCAGTAAGCCGGAACACGCATCAGCTAACGCTAGCTCATCCGGCCCGTCCAGCACCGCTAGCCCTAAACAACGGCTGGCGACCCGAAATGGCAATCTGCGCGACGGCACTGGCGTCGAAGGCGTGGCAACCAGTCGCGCCTAATCGGCGTCATGCGTGTTTTGTGCCGCGAGCCGCTCGAGCTCGCTAACTCCCCTTCTTAGGCAATAGAGGATTATGGGAAGCGCATAAATATGCCTATCTGCCGGTAGACTACTTTCGGCATGTGAGGTCGCGCGGAAGCGCCCGTAGCGACTCGCCCGCGTACAGGGCCACCTGACATGGATGATCGCCGGCGTCACGGAACTCGATCTTGCGGCCACTCCGAACGGCACTGCGCGCTGCCTATTCCGAACGCTGATCACGCTGCGCGGGCCGTCTGCGATCTTGGGGTCCTGCTTGGTGACCGGACGCCGGACGGGCGGGGCGAGGGATCAGGACTGCTGGTCCTGCGACTGGACGGCAGAGCGTCAGCTGAGCAGGGCCGGCCGGGCTCGCCTGCCGCCGTAGGTGTCCTGACCAGGCAGGTGCAGGGGTTCCAGAGGGGGGATCGACCCCGTAACCCCGCAATGTTCTTTGAGCTACAGCGCTGAGATCAATGTCTGGCATCAGGGGCCTCGTACCGATGCGATATGCCCTTGACTTGCAGGAACGTTGTCTGCCATCCGCGGCGGAAGCAGGCACTGGGCCAGGCCGCCCCGGCGAGCCGCGCGACGGCGACGATGACGATGACGCGGATGTCCCCCGTCTCCAGAGCGGGACAGCCAGGCCGGCCCTGCTGCCCCGTGCCCCGCGATCGTGGCAGGCGGCCGGACGGGGGCCCACCGCGTGGCGCATGCTGCTGGGCAGCTGAGCCGCCGCCCAGCCCGGTAGCGGGCTATTTCGTCATCCGGCCCGGACAGGCCGGATTTCATTTCCGGGGCCCTTACGCGGGCCGGGAGCCGCTCCAGGCCGATAATCGGGCGTGGGTGCCGCGCCGGGGCGTGAATTCACCGCCTGACGGGGCTGGCTCACTCAACGCTGAAATGCCGCGGAAGGCGGTACTAAGGCACATCCGGGGGCGGGCATCAGGGTGACTCGCTCCGCATAAGGGGGGCGGCATTGCCGAAGACACTTGAGCAGGAACCCGAGGCCGGGGCCGGGCGCGGGGTTGGGCGGCGCCGGTTCCTGTCCGTCGGCGGGGGCGTACTGGCAGGCGCCGGGACGCTGACCCTGCCCCGGCTGGGACGCACGGACAGCGCCGAGGCGCCGGCGCGCCCCGGCCTGCGGCCGGTCTACCCGGCCGACCCGCGGTACGACACCATGGTGATGGGCTTCAACCGGCGCTGGACCGGGTCGCCGGCCTACATCCAGGTCGTCCGGAGGCCCGCCGAGGCCCTGTCGGCCGTCCAGGCCGCCCTGCGGGCCCGGCGGCGGATCACCGTGCGCGGCGGCGGCCACTGCTACGAGAACTTCGTCTCCGCGAACGACGGCGGCATCATCATCGACCTGAGCGGCATGCAGGGCGTCTCGCGGGAGCCGTCCGGCCAGATACGTGTCGAGGCCGGCGCCACCTTGTGGAACGTGTACGAGACGCTTTTCAGGGACTACAACCTGACCCTGCCCGGCGGGTCCTGCTACTCGGTCGGGGTCGGCGGCCACATCGCCGGCGGCGGCTACGGGCTGCTGTCCCGGCTGCAGGGCCTCACCGTCGACTACCTGACCGCCGTGGACGTCATCTGCGTCAATCCGCAGGGCCAAGCCCGGCTGGTGCGGGCGACCAAGGGCGACCCGGTGACCGGCGGCCTGCTGTGGGCGCACACCGGCGGCGGCGGGGGCAACTTCGGCATCGTCACCGCCTACTACTTCAGCGCGCTGCCCAGCCCGCCCAGTGAGGTCCTGTTCGCCAGCACGAGCTGGCCCTGGCCGGGCATGTCGGCGGAGAACTTCGCCACGCTGCTCCGCAACTACGGGCGCTTCCTGCAGGCCAACAGCTCGCCGCGGAGCCCGTACACGGGGCTGTTCTCGCTGCTGCACCTCTTCCACCAGTCAGCGGGCAAGATCACGATGGGCACCCAGGCGGCCGGGGCATCGATGGCCCTGCTGCCTGCGTTCCTGGACCAGGTCAGCGCGGGAGTCCCGGGCGGAACCACCACCACGATCTCGCTGCCCTGGCTCCAGGCCACCCAGACCCTGAACGGCTCCGGGCGCAACCAGCGCGGCAAGGCCAAGTCCGCGTACATGAACGCACCGTTCCCGGATGACCAGATCCAGGCTATCTACGGCGCCCTGACAGACCCGAACTACAGCAACCCGCAGGCCGTGCTCCAGGTCGACTCCTACGGCGGCCGGATCAACGCAGTGGCCCCGGGTGCCACGGCCGTGCCGCAGCGGTCCTCGATCATGAAGCTCCAGTACCAGACGTACTGGTCGCTGCCCGCCGACGACACCGTCAACCTGAACTGGATCAGCAACTTCTACGCCCGGGTGTACGCGGCGACCGGCGGGGTGCCGGTGTCCAACGGCGTCACCGACGGATGCTTCATCAACTACTGCGACGTGGACCTGCCGTCCAGTTGGCCGACGCTCTATTACAAGGGGTCGTATCCGAGGCTGCAGGGCGTCAAGGCCCGGTGGGACCCGCGCAACGTGTTCCACCACGCGCAGTCGATCGTGCCCGCCAGCGTCTAGGCCAGAAGGACAACCGTGC
>Ga0102924_1001426_pt1 | contig 27629 bp, 27 predicted proteins | sample PaiPotPPM11metaG_FD_80116 | JGI IMG/M metagenome (GOLD analysis project Ga0102924, IMG submission 80116) | Iron sulfur acid spring bacterial and archeal communities from Banff, Canada, to study Microbial Dark Matter (Phase II) - Paint Pots PPM... ... | reverse complement strand
CCAGCACAACGGTGTCCACCGTGGTCAAAGCTTCCAAGTAGAGTCCGCCTTTGATGATGGTACCCTGATGCGCGGCGCGGCCGATTGCGCCGAGAATCGCCAAAGGAGTGCCGGCCGCAATACCACAGGCCCCAGCCACGATGACAACCGAAATGGTGGATCGGACGTTGTGAGTAATAATAAACGTGAGGATCGCCGCACCGATTGCGAAATATACGAGATAGCCGGCCAGCCGGTCCGCAGTTTTCTGAATTGGAGCGCGCGACTTCTCAGCTCGCTCAACCGCCTCGACGATTTTTCCGAAAGTTGTATCCCGCCCTAACTTCTCCGCCGCGACTTCCAAGGCGCCAGACTGATTGACTGTTCCTGCATAAACCGCGGTTCCGGGCCCCTTCTCAACTGGCATGGGTTCGCCGGTTATCGCAGCCTGTTCTACAAAGGAGCGTCCATTCATCACCACGCCATCCACAGGAATACGGCTGCCAGGCTTCACGATAACGGTATCGCCGGGTCGGACCTGGTCTGCCGGCAAATCAGTTACCTGATTGTTGCGGCGGACACTTATTTTTTTAGGAAGGAGATCGAGCAGGTCTTGAATAGCCCGGCGCCCACGGCCAACCGTCAGTCCCTCGAGGACCTCCGCGGCAAGCACGAACGCTGTGATTACCAGTGCTGTGAAGAACTCTCCGATGGCTAGGGCCGCCAAAAGAGCAATGGTCATCGAGAGCTCCATCGTCATTCTTCGCTCGACGATGTTCTCGAAGGCCTCCTTGAAAATTGGATATCCGCCGATGAGAGCTGCGGTAATTCCGATTACACTGACACGCGCGAATGGCTCCCATACCCGAAACCAGACTGCAATTGCTGCCAGCACCACAAAAGCGATGCGGACGAGTTCAACCCCATCCAGCCCTTGAGAATGTTCTTCGGAGTTGGCACCATTGGGAATGTTGGACAGTTCACCGCCTTGGGATGTCCTCTTTGCGGTCTCTTCGATCAGATTTGGAGCGGTCATGGTTCCTCCGCAAAATGGCGTCACTTCAGGTAAGACTTAACCATGCCAATCACGTCTTCTGCGGCTGCAGTCTGTTGCCTAGTCGGCTTACGCTTCCCGTTCAGGACGTGATTGCGAATGTGCCCTTCCAGCAGTTCGGCCATAAGGCTGTTCATCGCGCCGCGCGCTGCACTCATGATTTGCAGCACTTCGGAGCAGTCTCGTTCTTCGTCCAGGGTGCGCACTAGCGCTTCCACTTGGCCCTGAATGCGTTTTGCCCGGAGAATCAGGTTTTGCTTCTCTTTAATGGTGTGGCTCATCGAGGAAAAATCGATTATACCATACGGGGTATGGTAGGTAGGACAAAAGGGACAAAAAAGTTATTTCAAGTAGGCACGAACCAGGCCGATCAGGTCCTCGGTAAAGTCCTCGGCGGACTCTCCGCCGCGGCGATGGGCGATGTGCAGACGGACGTGATCTTCCAATATCTCCGCCATCAAGCTGTTTACGCCACCGCGAATCGCCGCCAGCAGCATAAGAATATCGGCGCATTCATCGCCCTGCGTTACTGAACGCTCCACCGCATCGATTTGCCCTCCCAGCCGCTTGATGCGGGAGAGCAGCTTCTGTTTTTCCTTGGACACTGTTGCAGGTCTGTCATTCATAAGAAACTTTTATCTATTTTTTACTTGACTATATCATAGGGGGGTATGCTATCAAAGAAAAGTGGCAGGATCTCGATCCTGCCACCGAGGAGTCAAGTATGACGATTCCCGACGACCGGCCGCCGAGTGGTGACGCCGTTTTGGGACAGAAGCAGATGTGAACCGATAGCGCCTTTCCTCTATCAGCCCACCTCTGCTTCTCCCCAAAAACGAGCTAGCGATCGAACTGGCGCCGGGCGTGTCTACCGTCGACCATCCGGGCAGAATATGCCCAGGCGGTGCGACACTCCGCGCCGGGGACCCGCAGATTTTGTTTGATAACTCATAGAAAGGAGGAAACGACAATGTGCTGCATTACCTTGAATGCGCTCGAAGCAACGATGGCGACGACGCAGCTCATGCACGAAGTCAGCTACGAGACTCAGAGTCCGTGGTTGCCGGAGCAGAAGGCCGAACGCAAGCCTCTGCGCATGAATTGGGCCGTGGTCACCGGAGACGACGGCAAGCGGCAGCTCCGCATGCACTGGGACGTTGCTGCCAACATTGATGATTGATCTTACCCCGCGCCTCTTCGTGATATCCGCGGTTGAAGCTCTTGAGTTGTGCAATCAACCAGCTGACACCGCAGAGATCACGAAGATAGCAGACTACGCGAGGAAAACTGCCGTAACCGTACTTTAACCAGCTGCAATGTAAGCTGTAATTCAAACATTTGAATGTCGAGACGCGATATAACAATTCTACTGGCGGGGAAAATCGCGCTTTGCGCGGCTTTCGCACTCTTACTGGCGACGTGTGCCTATGGCCAATCCGCGCCGCAACCGGCGAATTCCGAGCAGCCGAACGCAACCCCTCCTGCCGCGCCGGATTCCGCGCCCGATCCGGAGACCATGTTCCCGCACCTCACGGACACACGTTACTGGCTCTCGGGTCAGGCGAATTTTATCTTTCAAACGCATCCCCCGTTTCACGCACCTTACAGCGGACCTAACAGTCTGAATCCGAATTACGAGAAGGCGCTCTCGCGGGTCTTGACCCTGTATTCCGGCGTGCGGCTGAATGATTCGACCGAATTGCTCGCGGACATCGAAGAGGCAGGTGGCTCCGCGCTAAGCACGGGACTTGGTCTGGCTGGAAATACCGACCTGGACATTGTGCGCAATCCGTTGCTCAGCAAAGCTCCATACCTTGCGCGAGGCATGATTCACAAGGTTTTCGTGCTGAGCGAAGACAAGGTTGAGAACGAACGCAATGCTCTTTCGCTCTTCGATGAACTGCCGCGTCGCCGGCTTGAGATACGCTTCGGCAAGTTCAGCCTGGTTGATTTTTTCGACGTCAACTCGGTTGGCTCTGACACGCGCTTCCAGTTCACCAATTGGACCGTGGACAACAATGGCGCGTACGACTACGCAGCCGATACGCGGGGATACACCGTCGGTGCGACAGCCGATTACGAAGACCGTAACTGGGGATTTCGTTTTGCCGAGGCGCTCATGCCCAAGGTCGCTAACGGAATTGACCTGGTGTACCGCCCGTGGCAGGTGCATTCGGAAAACTGGGAGTACGAATTGCGGCGCGGCTTTATTCCGCGCAGACCCGGGGCGGTGCGGCTGCTTGCTTATACCAATTACGCAAACATGGGGATTTATCGTGACGCCATATTGCAGTTCGATGAGCACCTTGTCCCCAGGCCCGATATCACTCACCATCCCTGGCACATCACGCGCAAGTATGGATTCGGCATTAATCTCGAGCAGCACCTCACGCCGAATCTGGCCGCGTTCGGGCGATTTAGCTGGAACAATGGAAAAACCGAATCGTTCGCTTATACCGAGGTCGAACAAACTTTCGCCGGTGGCCTAGGCGCGTATGGCCCGATGTGGCATCGCCGCCAGGATCGCGCCGGGGTAGCTTTCGTGAGCAACGCGATTGGTAAATACCACCAGGAATATCTTGCCGACGGCGGACTTGGCTTCCTGCTCGGCGATGGCAGGCTGAACTACGGCCGCGAAAATATTGTGGAGACTTACTACACTGCGCACGTCTGGCGCGGGATTTACGTGGCCCCGGGGATACAGCACATTGTCAATCCGGGGTACAACCGCGACCGCGGTCCCGTGCTGGTGCCCAGCTTCCGCGGGCACGTGGAGTTCTGAAGCGGCTATTTTGCTGCCCTTTCCAGTTCAACGTTTAGGTTTACGTTTCCGCCGGTAGTCTTCAACTTCCGCTCCCAATTCTTATATCCGTTCTTACTGACTGCGACGGTGTGCTCTCCGACAGGAATATCGATGGTCGATGGAGTATTCCCCACGAACGCGCCATCTACTTCAATGTCGGCACCAGGAGGATTAGATACTACGGACAATTTGGCCGAGCTCGACTGAGCAACTTGTTGAATTTGGGCCGCAGATGGCCTCTCTTTTGCGGCGGATTCAGACAGCTCGGCGTCGCGAATCTTTGCGGAATTCTTGGCCCAGTCGGTTGCGATAGCTTCGCACGCGGTCTGGACCGACCCTCCTAGCGAGAGCGTTGACTTGCTCACAATCGAGTCTCCGGTAACGCGGGTAAACACAGCGACTTTGTTCCGGTGACTGAAATAGCCTTTACCGCCCTCATGATCGAGCACAACTATGTAGTCAGTTTTTATTTGAATATTATTTGTGACGACGTCGGGGCAACGCTCACCGAAAGTTTTGATAATTTCCGCCGTTTGCGGACGCGCTCCTCCGTGCGACTCGGCGCCAAAGCTACCCGCGGTTCCGCCCGCGGCGCCACCGACCTCCCAGGACTCGCTGTCTGTGATGAAAACTCGCGCCCGCTCCTTCGCGGTTGCAGGTGTTTCCGATGAACCCGCCGCGGATGGAGTCGCTTGAGCGAGGGCACTAACGGAAAATGTGAGGACGATCAATACGCGTATGAATTGCATAGTTGCTCCTTAAAGTTAGGATGCGATCACTTGGCTTCAGGCACGAGCTCCGCCGAGAGATTAATGTGTCCGGTCGAGACAGATACTTTCTTGTCCCAAGGTGTGAAGCCGCTTTTCTTAACCGCTATGTCGTGATCTCCGGGAGAAACGCTAATTGACGACGGCGTGTTGCCGACGAACTTGCCGTCGACTTCGATGTCGGCGCCAGGAGGCGTCGAGGCGACATCAACCAAAGTCATTGCCGCATTTGTAATCGCGGCGGTCGTCGTGTCCGTTTTCGCGGGTTGGAATTTGGCTTCGTCAAGGCGCGTGTCCCCACTGATGTAGGCAGTGATTTCCGTGCCTTTAGGTATTGTGATGTCCTTGCCGTGCATCAAGAGGAACAGCGGCGCTGCTGGGAAGAACACGATGCTGGTGGCGACCATAGCTCCGGTCATCGCGCCAACGTGCCCTCCGCCTTTTGTGTCTTTCACCGCCCGTAGCGCAGCCTTTTCCCCGTCTACTAAGCGAACGGAATCGATGTTCACATCCAATTTGCCGCCGCGGCCCATCCTTCGCTTCGGCTGGGCTTCAGTAACAGTACCCCAAGCAATGCCACCCTTCGGAATGACTATTGTGTTCTTTGCCATGACATCTTCCAGAACTTCGAAGTCAAGGGTGTCGCCCGGGTGCGCGTCCGCGGACGAAATAGTCCGCGCCGTTCTCAGCTTCACTGGCGTGCCGTCTTCCAGTCCGAACCCTTGCATCGCGGCCTTGGGCTCAGTAGGCGTGGCAGGCGGTTGCTGCGCCGGAGTCGTTGATGCCGCAGGGTTCGTCGCAGCCGATTGGGAAAGTGCAGGCGACGCAACCAGAGACAAAATTGCCGCTAAAGAGATGATCTTTCTCAACATGCCAAATTCTCCTTCTTGGGCGGGACTCTCGGAAAGCAACGCGAATTCTGAGGGAAGAAGTCCGGAAAAGCCCTGAAACGCGAACAGCGGTATTATGCGCGCTATCGCACAAAAGTCAATGATTAGCGAGCTTCAGGCCGCGTGCTAACCTCTCGCGTACGACTGCGCGAGGTTGTATCAGGGCACGTCTTCAGACGTGCCGATCAAGCACAAGCTGGCACTGGGCTTTAGCCCCTGAGGAAGTTCGTCGAGCTCGAATACACGAACCGCGGCTAAAGCCGCTTTATCGTTGAAGAATTTCTTGCGGCACGTCTGAAGACGTGCCCTGATACAAGTGGTGCCCGGCTACGGCTGAATCCGGCGCCCCGCTTGTGGCATCATTTATCCATGCCTAAGATCCATATTCCTACGCCGCTGCGGCAATATGCCGGCAAACAGCCCGCGGTTGATGTGAAAGGCTCTACCGTCGGAGAAGCCCTGAGCGGGCTCATCTCCAATCATCCCGATCTTCGCCGCCATCTCTACACTGAAGACGGCAAGCTGCGCGCTTTCGTCAATGTTTACCTGAATGACGAAGACGTTCGCTACCTGCAGAAGGAAGCAACCGCCGTCCGCGACGGTGATAACATTTCTATAGTGCCGTCGATAGCGGGAGGATCGGCTCTTAGCTGTTAGCTTTTGGCTTCTAGCCAAACCGATGTGGCTAAGAGCTAATGGCTAAAGGCTAAGAGCTTTTTTGTAAAACTCGGAACTTTTTATCATGCCTACTCTGACAGAATCACAATCCGCTGCGGCAACGCTGAACAATGACGAGATTCTGCGCTACTCGCGCCACCTCATCATGCCCGAGGTCGGCATGGAGGGTCAGCTCAAGCTCAAGGCGGCGAAAGTCCTTTGCATTGGCGCTGGAGGCCTCGGCTCGCCGCTGGCGCTTTACCTCGGTGCTGCGGGTGTGGGCACGCTCGGCATTGTGGACTTCGATGTCGTCGATTACACGAATTTGCAGCGCCAGATTATTCACTCTACCGCCGACGTAGGCCGTCCCAAGCTCGATTCCGCCGCCGAGAAACTCAAGGCGATGAATCCGTTTGTCAATATTCGGAAATTCAACACCCGGCTTTCGAGTGACAACGCGATCGAGCTGTTCAAGGAATTCGACATCATCGCCGACGGCACTGACAATTTTCCGACACGCTATTTGGTGAATGACGCTTGCGTGCTCACCGGCAAGCCAAATGTTTATGGCTCGATCTTCCGCTTCGAAGGGCAGGCGAGTATTTTCGCGACGGAAGAAGGTCCGTGCTATCGCTGCCTATATCCCGAGCCGCCACCGCCAGGATTGGTGCCTTCCTGCGCGGAGGGCGGAGTGCTGGGCATTCTCCCCGGACTTGTAGGCGTAATTCAGGCCACCGAAGTAATCAAGTTGATTTTGAGTAAAGGTGATCCGCTCATCGGGCGCTTGCTGCTGATTGACGCGCTGGCTATGAAATTCCGCGAGCTCAAGTTGCGGAAGAATCCGGATTGCCCCGCGTGCGGGAAAAATCCTACAATCACCAAGCTGATCGATTACGAAGAGTTCTGCGGAATTCGCGGCGAGGAGGCACCAGCCGAAGTGACTACCGATGAAATCGAAGTCGAAGAATTGAAGCAGCGGCTGGATCGGGGCGAAGACATCTATGTTCTCGACGTGCGTGAGCCGCACGAATACGACATATGCAACATCGGCGGACACCTGATTCCGCTGGGTGAGCTTCCCAATCGCGTAAACGAACTCGATACCAGCAAAGAGATCGTGGCCCACTGCCGCTCCGGCGTACGCAGCGCAAAGGCCGTTAACTTCCTGCGCCAGGCGGGATTCAAGAAAGTGCACAACCTGGCGGGCGGAATTTTGGCGTGGGCCGATCGAGTTGATCCGAGCATGCCGAAGTATTGAGGCCGGCTACGCTGTCACAGGCCGCTGCAAACGATGGACGACCGGCTGGCGTCACCGCGATCGCTATCATTTTCCTTTTCGCTTCGGCCTACCTTTTGATCCTCAGTGTAGTCAAGCTGGCGAATCCGGAGGCCATTCCACTCTCTCTGGGCGCTCCCCTGCTGCACGGTCTTGAGATCTATGGGCCGTACATGTTTCTGCTGGCGGCCAGCGTTGGACTGATCGTAGCGTTTGGACTATTTGGGCTAAGGAATCTAGCACGTCGCGCCGCCATTGCGATCGCAGTTGCAGGAATGGTAATGCTGCTCCCTAAGGTCTCCGCAGCAGCAACAGATATTTCAGCAAGCTTTTTCGTCGCGGGCTCAATGGTAGTGGTTCGGATGGTGATCGTCTGGTATCTGTGGCAGAGCTGGACGGCAGAAAAGTTCAGTTGATGGGATTCCGCGGAGTTACTCAGCTCACGCCCTGGCCAGATTCAACCCGAACCACTCGCGCTTGTCGAACCATGTCTTTTCCAGCTCGAAGCCGGAAACGCAGAGCATCCGTTCTATCATTTCCAGCGTGTACTTGTGGCTGTTCTCGGTGTGAATCCGTTCGCCCGCTCTGAACCGGATCGTCAAGTGCGCCATACGCAGAGTGACAGTTTGGGCGCACATGCTTTCGAGGAAGATTTCCATTCGCGATCGCGAGGGGCTCCATTCTGCGACGTGACGGAATGAGTCCAGATCAAAATCGGCGCCGAGCTCGCGATTGAGCCGCATCAGAATGTTCTTGCTGAATGTGGCGGTGACGCCTTGCGCGTCGTCATACGCGGGCACCAGAATCTCGGGCGGCTTGACCATGTCAGTGCCCAGCAGCAGCGCATCTCCGGGCATGAGTTGCTCGCGCACTCTGCTCAACATGGCTACCGCGTCGTTCCATTCGAAGTTGCCGATGCTCGATCCCAAATACAAGACAAGCTTGCGTCCGGAAATTTCGCGCAGGAAGTGAAAGCCGTCACTGAAGTCCGCGATGACTGGCCGGATTAGGACATTTGCGCACTCATCGTTGATCCGCTCTTTAGCATCAGCCAAGGCGCCGGCGGATATATCGACGGGAAAATATTTCAAGCGCATCTGCCGCCGCGCGAAGGCGCGGAGCAGCGTGCCCGTCTTGGTTGCTGTACCCGCGCCGAGTTCTACGATTGAAACTGGAGATCCAACCGCCTGTGCAATTTCTCTCGAGCGCTGTCGCAAAATGTCTAATTCGGTCCGCGTCAGATAATACTCGGGCAATCGCGTGATCTCTTCGAACAACGCCGAGCCGCGATCGTCGTAAAGAAGTTTGCATGGCAAAGTCTTTGGCCGAGACGTCAGCCCATGCACAACTTCGTCCGTGTAAGCGGGAACAGCAATCGGCGCGCGCGAAATCATTTGGCTAGCCTTATACCCATGAATTGCCAACGCGCATGTGGCGGGAAGAAATTCCGATAACTGGCACGGATGTGGCTCGCCGGAGTGGCGCAGGAACCGCCGCGCAGCACAAATTGATTGCACATAAATTTGCCGTTGTACTCACCTATCGCGCCAGCCGCCGGTTCGAATCCCGGGTAGGCGAGGTACGCGCTCGCTGTCCACTCCCACACATCTCCAAACATCTGTTGCAGACCCGTGCCGGAAGCGGGCTGAGGATGAAGCTTTCTCGATTCGAGCAATGTGCCATTGGAACTCGACTGCTCTGCCGCAATTTCCCATTCCTCTTCTCGCGGAAGCCGCGCTTTGCTCCAGTGCGCGAACGCATCGGCTTCGTAATAACTCACATGGCAAACCGGTGCTGCGGGATCCAGTTCGCGCATTCCGTCGTAGCTGAATTCAGACCAGTTTCCATCCTGCTCCTCCCAATACAGCGGAGAATTCCACCCTTGTGCGCAAACCGTATCCCATCCATCCGAGAGCCACAGCTCGGGCCGGCGATAGCCGCCGTCAGTCATGAATTCCCGATACTCCGCATTCGTGGTCAGACGCAAGGCAAGCCGAAAAGGTGTTAACAGCACTTGGTGCCTAGGGCTTTCATTGTCGAAAGCAAAACCCGAACCCTCATACCCGATCTCGCGAATGCCGCCCTCAAATCCTCTCCACTCGAGCGGCACGGAATTGCTGATCGCACGTGGCTGTTGGACGCGCTCAGGCCGCAGCGGCATGGACCAGAGCGCATGTTTGATGTCCGTAAGAATTAATTCCTGATGCTGTTGCTCATGATTCAGCCCAACCTCAATCAGCCCAGCGGTGCTGTCATCCGCAACCTCGAGATAGCGCAACATCGCTTCGTCAACGTGTGCACGATACGCATAAACTTCATCCAGGCTGGGACGTGACATTAATCCGCGCGCGCCGCGATAAGGATGCGATCCGAGGTGCTTGTAGTAGGAATTGAAAAGCTGCTTGTAGCGGCGATCGAACCGCCTATATCCGGAAACGTGGGTGCTCAGGATGAAGGTCTCGAAAAACCAGGTGGTATGCGCGAGGTGCCACTTCGCAGGACTGGCATCCGGCATGGACTGCAACATCTGGTCTTCGGCCGAAAACGGCTCGGTCAAATGCAAACTGGTATCGCGGATTTCCCGGTATCGCTCGCGAAGAGGACTATAGGCCAACTGCTCGGCATGGCTGGCGGTCATTACGTTCTCCACAGCAGAGTTCTGGAGCAACAAACCCGCTGAGTGCGGCTCCTCAGCATGGATGCGGAATCTACAGCTGTTGTTTCAATTTTTGAGCACAAAAACGCTTGGTGAGTGTTTCTAAGGTCATAGAGGCCGAGTTTCACTGTCTCGCACGTACCGCAACTGGCATCCTACTCAGGTTTAAAGCGCATCCTACATCGGCTGTCAGCGCCAAACATTCTGGCGGGGGAAATTCTTGCGTAAGATCTGCGCGATCAGCTTCATTTCACTTGTTTTTTCAACCATTGCCGCCGCTCAGCTTCCCACCGGAGGCAATGCATTTTTTGGCTACTCATATGTTCACGGTGAAGCTTTCTCTAACAGTCGCACCGTTCAGGCCAGCGGCGGTGCAGCCAACATGAGCGGTTGGGAAACTTCCGCCGAGGGCAAATACCTGCCCTGGCTCGGGGTGGTTGCCGACCTCGACTGGCACTACGGAGGCCATAACACGACCAGTTGCCCGGTCGGGAAAGCATGCACCAACTTTCGGCTGAATGCCAGCCGCGACACGCTTTTGTTTGGCCCTCGCGCTTCGATGGCGTTCGGCCGGTACCGGCCATTTGGCGAAATCCTGTTCGGAGTGGGATACCAATCTGACAAAGGGGGCGGCATTTCCAATTCCGACCTGACGTTCGCATCTGCGTTCGGCGGAGGCGTGGACTACACATTACTTCCCGCCGTAGCCTTGCGCGCGCAGGCGCACGCCGTGCACACAAGTTTTTTCGGCAAGTCGCAGTATGATCCGCGCCTTTCCTTTGGCATCGTGTTCCGGTTTTGACCTCTTCTGATGGCCTGGGTACTTTACGGGACGGCATCTGAACTCCCGGCTGCCTGCATCAAACTCTCAAGGTTTGGCTACTAAATTCAGGAGTTCTCCAGTGCGAAAGATTTCAGGCATTTTGTTGAGCATCGCGTTCGCGGCCGGAATGGCGCACGCTCAGATTCCAACCAGCGGGAACATATTTGTGGGGTATTCGTTTTCGCGCACAAATTCCTTCGGGGATACTGTGAGTCTTAATGGGTGGGAGGGGTCTCTGGAAGGTAAATTCCTGCCGTGGATTGGGATTGTTGCGGATTTCAGCGCCGTCTACGGATCTGACAATGTTTTCCCCCCGATCGCATGTCCGACTTCCGGTTGCCCATTCCTGGGGACAAGCGTCAGAAGGTATACGTATCTGATCGGGCCGCGGGTTTCGGTTCCCATCAAAAGGTTTACTCCGTTTGCTCACGTCTTGTTCGGAGCCGCTCACGTAAATGATAGGGGCGACACTGACACGTCATTCGCAACCGCCATCGGCGGAGGCCTCGACTACAGGCTGATTCACGGGCTGGCGTGGCGTCTGCAGGGGGATGATATCCACACCAATTTCTTCAGTACCGGCGAGAATCACTTCCGCTTTTCGACCGGAATTGATTTTCGATTCTGAGTTGCTGAAATCCGAAGCTGCGTGTAATCTGCCGACCTATCTCGGGAGAGTCGCAGATGCGTGTTCGTCTTACTTTCAGCTGTTCTGTTTGGGATTGCCGTTTCCGCTTCAGCGCAAGATTTTCCGAAAGCTGAGATTTTTGGTGGATATTCTTACGGCAACTTCCAGGTCCTCTCAAAGCGCAGCGGCCTCAATGGCTGGAATGCTTCGGCTACGGTGAATATCTACCGCTGGTTTGGCTTAACCACCGACTTTGGTGGATTGTATGGCGGCAAGGGATCAGAAGTCATAGTATTTCCTCCACCTATCGGTACGGAAACAGAGTCCCTGAAAGAACACTCCTACACTTTCCTCTTTGGACCGCAGTTCGCCTACCGCACCGGAAAATTATCGGGATTTGGGTATCTTCTTATTTGGCGAGTCCAGAGTGAATGAGAGCGGCACTGGCACCTGCGCCTCTTGTACCGGTTTCATCCTTGTAGGTCGGAATAGCCTTACCACTACCCAGACCACACTCGCACTTGGCGTCGGCGCGGACTACAAATTAACTCGGACAATGGCTTGGCGCGTTCAGGTGGATTACCTGCCTATTTCCAGCACTAACAACCTGAGGGTCTCGACCGGCATTGTATTCAGGGTAGGAAAATAGCTATACGGGCTATTGCTTCTGTCCCGGTGCGACGTAATCCGGGGGCGGGGCCGCACCTTCGCCGAAGAAGTATTGCTCCATTTGCCGGACGATCACTTCCTGATCTTCGCGTCGCGCGGGATTCAGCCGATACTCATTCAGCAGCATTTTGCAGAACTCAGTCCACTGGTTCCACGCCTGCTGTGAAACGTTGTCGTAGATCTTTCTGCCCAATTCAGTGTCAAAGGGGGGCTCATCTAATCCCGGCAAGTCCTTGTGCAGCTTTACGCAATTGACTGGGTGCTCCGCCATTCATCTCCTCGTTCGCTGGAAAAATTATCTCACAGGACTGAGATGCGCACGTTGCGTAAGCAGCCCGAGAAGAATTCTGCTGGACGGGCGAGGACGCCGATCACTCCAAGTCAGCAACCGAGAATGCACAACCTAAATCAACATGGAGAAACGGGCGTCCCCGCCGTTCATACCGAATCCCGCTATTACAAAAAGGCCCGCAAGCGGGCCTGTGCCGACGACTGCTATGTAGCTAGGCGCTGGGTGGCGGTGTCGTCCCAGGGGTTGTGTTCTGCGGCGTTGTAGGAGGTGTGGTCGTACCCGGCGCCGGCGAACTTGGATTCGACGCTGGCGGAGTGCTCGTACCCGGCGTAGTCGTGCCCGGGGTACTCGTGCCCGGCGTTGCGGTTCCCTGGGTTGTTCCCGGCGTGCTTGGAGTTGTCTCCGGAGTCGGACTGCTAGGAGTGGTCTGCGGAGTTGGAGTTGTGGTCGTATTAGGCGTTGTTCCCGGTGTGGCTGTGCCCGGAGTCGGAGTTGCTGTACCCGGTGTCGGGGCCGCAGTTCCCGGAGCCGGTGCCGCTGTGCCCGGCGCTGGGGTGGCGGTGCCAGGCTGACTTGTGCCCGGTGCCGGGGTCGTCTGACCCGCGCTCGATCCTGCCCCAGCTGAACCAGCTGAGCCGGCAGTCTGGAGTGCCGCCATCATTACCGGAACCGCGCTGGCCGCAGAATGCCCGGCCGTGGGCGCCGCTGCTGGTGACGAGTTGCCGCAGTGGTCAGCAACCTTAGTCGCGCTGGCCACGGTGAATTCCTTCATCGCGCTGGCTGAGTTGGAGTTCGTTCCTGAATTCATTCCTGAGCTGGCACTTGAGGAAGTGCCCGAGGCCGCAGCGTTCGACCCCAGGCCGCTCCCGCCTTCTTGCCCGGTCACTTGCACTTCATTTCCGATCAATGTCCGAACGGCATTCAAATCTCCGGTCAACTTGTAAGTGTTGCCGGATTTGTCGGTAAGCCTGTAGTCGCCCGAAACCGGCGATCCCGAGAGGCACCCGGTCAAAGCATTGCCGCTCCGGGCCGGTGAGTTCGCGCTTGGGGCTGCCGAGTTTGGAGCAGCCTGGCCCTGAGGCGCAGCATTTTGCTCCGGAGCACTGCCCGGCGTGGGTTGGTTAGGAGTTCCCGGCGTTTGCGGGGAAGCTCCCGGCGTCTGTGGCGTCGTATCTGGAGTCTGTGGCGCCGTGCTAGGTGTTGAACTCTGTGAGCTCCCGGTCGCCTGTGGCTGGTTAGAGGTCGAACCCGACGGTGCTGTGGTGCTCGGCGTTGTGGTCTGGGCCGCTACCCAGACCGCCGAAAGCAGCAACATGGAAAACAACGGTGCTTTCAATTTCATGGCAGTCTCAACCCTCCGAATTAGATCCATCATCACGTACTGTAGGCGTGGCCGAGGCGTGATTGGAATCCGGTGGAAGCTCTAGGTTTCTCAAAGCATTCCCGTACGGCACATCGGCCGGGCTGGTGAAAATTACGAGCGAGAGCTGCTGGTGGGGGACAAGACAGTGCTGCTGCAGGAACAACACGTGAGGTTACGCCGCATCCACACACCGAGGTATGCTCTCGAACTCTCGCAAATAAAATTTACTGACATGTGTGGGGCGACGCCGGATCGAGATTCGACAACCTTAGTGCCCATAACGTTTCGCCGAAGTTCTCGTAAGGTTTCGCCGATGTTTTTCAACTCGCGTCCGGGTACATCATCCTGAGTGGCTGCAGCATCTGTAATGACACACATTTTCCACCAGGAGCCCCGATCCTATGCGCGTCCGTTTTTTCTCCCTCTTAGTTGCGTTGTTCGCAGCGCTTGCCCCCGCAGTATTTTCCCAAACATCCGTCTCAGTAACTTACAACTACGCTTCGATTTCATTTCCCGGCGCGCCAGTGACCCACGTAAACGGCATTAACAACTCAAATGTGATCGTCGGTTCGTACTACGACTCTCAATATTTTGTTCACGGATTCATATACCGCGCGGGCAAGTTCACTGCGGTCAATTTTCCGCGAGCAACCATGACCGAGGTGTTAGGAATTAACGATAACGGCGACATCGTGGGCATGTACCAGTTACCCGGCGCCTTAAATTTTCACGGCTTCTTGCGCCACAACGGGTCATTCACCAAGATCGACGATCCACGTGCCGGATTCGGGACTATTGCGTTCGGCATAAATAAAGCCGGAACGATTGTCGGCAGTTACGACAATGCGCAGGGCTTCGTCTACGAGAACGGTGCTTATCGCACCTTAAACGCGCCGCAGCTGCCCGGAGAGCCTCACCAGACTCAGTTGAACGGTATCAACGATCAGGGTTGGATTGTCGGTCAAGTCTTCAAGGGTGGAATCTGGCGCGGCTTCTGGGTCGTCAATAACCAGATTCACTACATCGAAGCAGCTGGCACGACCGACAGCGAAGCCACCGGAATTAACTCTCGAGGAGACGTTGTAGGCTGTCATGATATTCAGGCCGGTTTTGTTTCCTTTGCCGTTGGCAATTACTCCAGCGGAAAATTTCCGCCCCAGCAGCGCGTCGTTTCTTGTGCTTCGGGTATCAACTATTCGCGCGTGATAGTGGGAAACTATTCGACGGTGAAAAACCAAAACGGATTTCTAGCGGTCCCGCGCTAACGCTGCCGAAATCCCGAGCGCAGCCGAGAGACCTCTTCGTTGGTGGGCCCTCCAGGATTTGAACCTGGGACCAACGGATTATGAGTCCGCTGCTCTAACCAGCTGAGCTAAGGGCCCGCTCTTTGTCCAGGAATAACTGTCCTTGTCGGAACTGTGCTTATCATATAGGACGTGCTCGCTCTCCACGAAACGGCGTCAGGAATTACGTTCGCGGTAAAAGTCCAGCCTCGGGCAAAGAACAACGCGATCGTCGGAGAGCTAGGAAATGCCTTGAAGGTTGCAGTTACCGCGCCACCCGTCGATGGCCGCGCGAATCAGGCATGCATTGAATTCTTCTCTGATTTCCTAAATCTCCCGCGCTCAGGGGTAACTATTGTTTCCGGCCAAAGTAGCAGGAATAAAGTCATCCGAGTCGCGGGAATTTCGCGTGAGGCGCTTCGCGAAAAGCTGCGAGGCTGATTCGAGGAGCCAGCCAGCGTCTTCGATTTGCGAACCTCGTGGTTCTTCCTCTGTGAACTCCGTCCCCTCTGTGGTTTCATAAAATCCTAACCACAGAACGCGCAGAGTCACAGCGAGGAATCGTTGGTTCGCGCGCATCCGTGGCGGGAATTTGTTAGAGCAGTTTGGACGGGCGAGTGGGCCCGCCTCTCAACAAACAGCAGCAATTATTGGTGCACGACTTCGACGACTTCTGAATCAGGCCCGGTCCAGGCTGGTGCCCCTTCATGCGTGAGCCTCTGGGCGGCATCGTCCCAGTGCAGGCGAGTTATCTTGTGGTCACCTCTCTCGTAGGCGTAGGTTTTTCCATCATCGTCGTAGAGCGTGAAGTCGCTGTCAGCTCCGCCGTAAATCCGCACTTTTTCGATTTTCTGCGCCTCACTTGTGCTCTCAATCGCCGAACCCAACGGCACGATTGAGCCCGCACGAACAAATAGTGGGAGCACGTCAATGGCCGCGTTTACTTTGACAGTTTGCCCGCCGCGCACGCGTTCATTGGTCCAGTGGTTGTACCAATCCGCTCCGGCAGGCAAATAGACTTCGCGGCTGGTCGCGCCTTGCTCCGTTACCGGAGCCACGAGAAACGCCGGGCCGAACATATATTCGTCGCCGATGTTCGCGACATTCGGATCATTTGGGAAATCCATGAATAGCGCGCGCATGAACGGCGCACCGGTCTGATACGTTTTGTATCCGAGAGAGTAGATGTAAGGCATGAGCTGATACCGCAGCTTCAGGTATTTCTCAAGAATCGGCTCGGCCTGCTTACCGTAAGACCAGACCTCGTTGTACTTGCGGCTGCCGTGCGTGCGCATAACGGGCAGAAACGCGCCGTACTCGAACCATCGTGTGTAAAGCTCAGGATAGTCGTCGTATCCGCCGATGTTATCGCGCGCGTCGGACGGATCGAGCAACGGCGGGTGCGCCGGGTGGTGCTCAGAAGGGAGATGCCGCCAGCCGCCAACATCGTTCGTCCAGTAAGCCATTCCGGAGGCGGTGAAGTCGAGGCCGGTGGGAATCTGGCGTTTGAATGCGTCCCAAGTAGGAGAAATATCTGACGACCAAACCATGGTCGCATTGCGCTGCGAGCCGAGATACGCGTCGCGGGACAGAATCAACGCCCGGTGATTTACATCGCGGCGGAAGCCATCGTAAATTGCAGCGGTGTGCGCGAGCGGATAGATATTGTAGAAGCGCGTACCCGGGCCGACGGAAAAGTAACTGCCGTTCGGTGGTAGGTCAGGTTCGGTTTCATCCGCCCAGATGGAATCAAACCCTTTGCCCATGATGTTGTCCCGAATTAAATTCCAATACCAACGCGCAGCCTCGGGATTACTGGTGTCGACGTCCGAACCGGCGCGGTCATAGGGCAAACCGTTTGTGGGTGTGCCGTCCGCCAAGTGCTCGAACCAGCCGTGCTTCAAAACGAAATCGTAGTATCGCGACTCTTTGGTGAAGCGCGGCCACACGCTGATCATTGTTTGAACGCCCATTTGATGGAGCTGTTGGTTCATGGCCGCCGGGTCGGGAAATCGCTCAGGGACAAAATCGAACTGTCCCATCTGCGAGTAATAGAACCAATCGAGCACCAGCACATCGAGCGGAAGATGGCGCTCGCGATAGCCCTTGGCGACGTTCAGCATTTCTTCTTGCGTGAGGTATCGCTGCTTGCACTGGACGAATCCGTACGCGGCTTTGGGCAGCATGGGTGTGGCACCGGTGAGCAGGCGGTAACCGGAATAAATTTCATCGAGGTTTGCACCCGCGATCACAAAATACGAAACGCGGTTGCCGACTTCTGACGTCCAGTTAGTGCGCTCGTTAAAGCCGGGCTCGATGGTGGTCTTCGAAGGATTGTCCCAGACCAAACCGTAGCCGTAATTGGTGACGACGAAAGGAACACAAATGCTCGGGCCACCAGTGGCCGTGTAATTGTGCCAGCACTCGACGGTGTGGCCGCGGTGATCGAGAAAGCCTTCCTGATTTTGGCCGAGGCCGTAGTAGTGCTCATCATCGGGCGAGACAAAACTTGCGCCCACTCGGTAGAAGTCTTGGTCGGAGGGCCGCTTGTCATGCAAAATGCCGGCGTTGCCATCCTTGTAATTCGGCACCGACATCGACCAGCCAGTCATCTCCAGCAGCTTCTTCCCGTCAGGTGTTGTGATCGTGATGTGCGCGCCTGGCGTTGATCCGTTGAAGTATTTCGCAATGTCACGGATGGTGAGCGGAGGCACTCCAGCGGGGCGACTGACGTCAACGCGAACGGTCATTCGCGATGACTGGTAGAGGTCTGCAGCATCGGTATGCTCATGACTCCAGCCGTTTGCAACCGGATGCGCGATGAAGCCAAAACCCGGCGCCGCCTGCGCCTGATCTTCCTGCAAACCCAGAGTTACGCGAATAATATTCGGAGCGTAAGGCTCAAGCACGATGCTGCTGCCATTGTGATCGAGGACGATTTGTGACTGTTCTGCAAACGTTGGGAGTGCGACCAACAAACTCAGAAAAAAAACAGCGAAGAAAACCCGATTAGAGATCATTTCCTTACAAGACTGTCTCAATGAGTTCCTCCTCTCGCCGTCTCCACCGCCCGCAGCACCGCCTGGGCCTTGTTCATCGACTCCTGATATTCAGTGGCAGGATCGGAATCGGCGACGATGCCGGCGCCCGCCTGCAAGTACGCCTTCTTGCCCTGCATCAGCATAGTGCGAATCGCAATACAAGAATCCAGGTTGCCCGCGAAATCGGCATAGAGCACCGATCCGCCATAAATGCCACGCCGCGTCGGCTCGAGTTCTTCGATAATCTGCATGGCGCGAACCTTGGGCGCTCCGCTGAGAGTGCCCGCGGGGAAACAAGCGGCGAAGGCATCTAGCGCATGCAGCTCAGGCCGCAGCTTTCCCTCAAGCGCTGAAACAATATGCATCACGTGCGAGTACCGCTCCACATACATGAGGTCTTTGACTTTGACCGAGCCATATTCGCTGACACGTCCAAGATCGTTGCGGCCCAGGTCCACCAGCATGACGTGCTCCGCGCGTTCTTTCTCATCACTCAGCATCTTTTCTTGGAGCCGCTGGTCCTCAGCTTCGTCCTTGCCACGCGGATGAGTTCCGGCGATCGGACGATATTCGAGTTTGCGGCCGGTGACTCGAACCAGCATCTCGGGCGATGATCCCAGCACGTGCGTGTCATCCATCTTCAGAAAATACATGTACGGTGAAGGATTCACCGCCCGCAGCGAGCGATAGATGTCGAACGGCGCCACCTCCGGCGCGAAGTCGAGACGTTGCGAAAGCACAACCTGGAAGATATCCCCAGCGGCGATATATTCCTTCGCAGTGTTAACAGATCGCTCAAAATCTTTCTGCGGAGTTACTGAATTGACTTTGAGCTTGCCGCGAGAATTACCGGGCACGTTCTGCCATCCGCCGGACCGCAAACCGCCAGCCAATTTCTTCTCGAGTACCGCAATGTCGGCAACCGCGCGATCATAAGCCTTACGCGGACTCTCGCTGGAAACGTCTGCGGCAGCAATGATGTGGATCTGGTGACGCAGATGATCGAACGCCAGCAACCGATCAAAAAACATCAGCACGCAGTCAGGAACGTGCAGGTCGTCCTTTGTGTCATCGCCGATTTTTTCCAGCTGGCGGACGAAGTCATACGAGCAGAATCCCACAGCTCCCGCGGTGAATGGAGGCAAACCAGCCACAGAAGCCGGCTTGTGCCGCTGCAAGAGTTCTTTGGCGACATGAAAGACATTACCTTCCTGTCGCTCACATTTTTTCCCACGCTCAATTGTGATTTCACGGCCACGGGCGCGCAATTGCATATATGGGCGCGCTCCCAGAAATGTGTAACGCCCAATCTGCTCGCCGCGTTCCACCGACTCCAGCAGAAACGCATATTTCTCCCCGCGGGAGATGGCCAGGAACGCGGAAACAGGCGTGAGTAAATCGGCCATGACCGACTTGACCACCGGCACCAGCGTGGCTTCTTGTGCGAGCCGGGAAAATTCTTTGTAGTCGGGACGAATCATAAAAGCCATTCACCGCCGAGATCGCAGAGAAAAACCGCGAATGACATGCGGGGTAATGACTTTTTACCAGAGCGGACGAAAGATTGCGAACTCTGCGATCTCAACGTGAGTCTGTCGTTGAAGCCGTTAGAGAATTTTTTTGCCGAATGCTGATAGCGACAATTCAACCGCCAGGTCAGCCGTGCGGTTGTGCTCGTCGATGACGGGATTTACTTCGACGATTTCGAAGCTCAACATGCGGCCGTGGTCGGCGATGATCTCCATGGCCAGATGTGCCTCACGGTACGTTGCGCCGCCGCGAACGGGAGTGCCGACGCCAGGCGCGTCTTCAGGATCGACCCAGTCCATGTCAAGTGAAACGTGGTACCCCGCGGTGCCACGTCCGGCAATGCGCAGGGCTTCCTCCATCACCGTACGCATGCCGCGTTCGTCGATGTCGCGCATGGTAAAAACATCGATGCCTGCCTTGCGAACGTTTTCCTTTTCGATTGAGTCGATGTCGCGGACCCCGACGAGAACACAGTTTTCCGGCGACACTTTCGGAGAAAAGTTGAAGATATTCGCCAGTTCCGGCGGCCCCAGTCCCATGATTGCGGCCAATGGCATCCCGTGAACGTTTCCGCTGGGCGAACTGTCGGGCGTATTGATGTCGGTGTGGGCGTCGATCCAGATCAGGCCGATTTTCTGATTTTGGCGGCGATAAAACTCCGCTACACCTGAGACGGTTCCCGCGCCTACGGAATGGTCTCCGCCTAGAACCAGCGGGACTTTTTCAGCTTCCAGGGTTTTTAGCACCAGCTCTGCCTGCTTGGTGCAAGTTGCCGTGATTTCCTTCAGGTACTTCGCGTGCGGATCGCCTTCTTTCTTCTGCTCGGCAATCGCGACCATAATATTTCCTGCGTCTTCGACGACATGTCCCAACTGCTCTAGCCGCGCCTCCAGCCCCGCAACCCGGACAGCCGATGGACCCATATCGACGCCGCGCCGCGACTGGCCGAGGTCAAGGGGAACACCAATGACGCGGATTTTTCGCGGTGCGATGTTGGTGTCGGTTGAGATATGCGGCGTCATGAATTCAGCTGTGAATTATCGGGGATTAGGTCGGGTTGAGCTGAATATTCAACGGTCAATTTCTTCACGGGTACAGCCGGTGCAATGTTCTGGCGAACGGAATTGTCTCTCTTACGTGCTCAAGCCCGCAAACCCACGCGACGGCCCGCTCAATACCCATGCCAAAGCCGCCGTGCGGGACTCCGCCGTATTTCCGCAAATCCAAATACCACTTAAAAGATTCTTCCGGCAATCCGTGCTCACGAATGCGCTTGAGCAGCAGATCGTATGACGCCATGCGCTGTGAGCCGCCGATGATCTCGCCATAACCTTCGGGAGCCAGAACGTCCACACACAACGCCAGCTCAGGCCGTTGCGGATCTGGCTCCATGTAAAACGCCTTCACCTGCGCGGGATAGCGATGAATCATCACTGGCTTTTCAAACTGCGCAGAAAGGTAGGTCTCGTCCGGAGAGCCTAGGTCGCCGCCCCACTCAAACTTGGTTTCCAGCGCGCCCTTCGCATGCCCCTCCTGCAACATCTTTACCGCTTCGTCATATGTGATTCGCGGAAAAGGCGCCTCGATTTTCTCCAACTTCGAAACATCGCGACCAACTGTCTTCAGATCAGTGCGCCGCTTTTCTAGGCACCTCTTCACTAGAAAGCTGATCAGGCCTTCAGCGAGGTCCATCAGATCGTCGAGCGTGGCATAAGCCACTTCGGGTTCGACCATCCAGAATTCGGTCAAGTGGCGGCGCGTTTTCGACTTCTCCGCTCGAAACGTCGGGCCGAATGAATACACCTTGCCCAAGGCCATAGCGGTAGCCTCAATGTATAGCTGACCGGACTGCGTGAGATACGCCTGCTCGTCGAAATAATCTACCGGGAACAAGGTGCTCGTGCCTTCGCACGCAGCCGGCGTGAGGATCGGCGGGTCGGTCAAAACGAAGCCGCGATCGTCAAAAAAATCGCGGGCGGCTTTGATGATCTCTGCGCGAGTTCGCAAGATCGCTGCCTGACGGGGTGTGCGTATCCACAAATGGCGGTTGTCCATCAGGAAATCAACGCCATGTTCTTTCAACGAAATTGGGAAAGGATCGTCCTCTGACACGCGCTGCAGCACCTGGACATTCGAAACGTCGAGCTCGTATCCGCCGGGCGCCCGTTTGTCGGCGCGGACCTTTCCCTCGACAACGACGCTGGACTCCTGAGTAAGCCCTTTGACGGCATCGAAAACCTCGGTTGGGACAGCATTTTTCGGAACTACGCCCTGGATGGTCCCACTGCCGTCGCGGAAGATCGGAAACAAAAGCTTTCCGCTCTCGCGCAGGTTATACAACCAGCCGCGAATGGTGACCGTCTGGCCCTCGTGCTTGCCGATTTCAGAAATTGTGGTTAGGGGTGAAGTCATGCTTAGAACCATTCAGCGCGAACACGCGGAGCAAGCTGATAAACAATAAAAACTCTCTCGATCTCGGGGTGGTGGGCGGTGAGTCGCTTTACGCGGGAACCAGGCTGCCGAAAATTTCGCCCATTTTTTCGACCGGATTGATCTTTTCGTTCTCCTCAATTTCCAAAAGAAGAGGCGGTTTGTGCGGCGCCGAGCTCAGCAGTTCTAGTGTGGACTTCCAGTCGATGGTTCCTGCGCCCGGCCAAAGGTGCGAATCACGCTCTTTGTCATTGTCGTGCACATGCGTTGAGTGGATTTGATTCTTCAAGGTTTCAAATGCCGACGCGACGTCGCCCATCATGTGGGCATGCCCGGTGTCTAAGCAGACGCCCACATCGTCCAAATGGCTGGTACGGATGAACTCGACTAGGCGATCCGGCATCGAAAGCTCATTCGGGATGTTCTCCAGCAGAACACGCACACCCAGGGGCTTGGCAAATGCCCGCAGGTGCTCTACCGAAGTCATTGCCGATTCAAACTTGCGGTCGTTGAAAGATTCGTTCGGCAGTCCAATGTGCTGAATCAAAAATCTGAAAGGAATATGCTCGGCCACCTCGATCGCGCGCTTTATTTCGTCCATCGCCTCGATGCGGGCAGCGCGGTCGGTGGAAGCGATGTTGATGGGCGGAGAGCCGGTGCGTCCCCACTCATAGTCAGCATATAAAGGGGCATGCACCGAATGCAGCGGTATCCCGCTGGTGCGAAACCAATCCGCGATTTCGCGTATATGCTGCTTGCGGTTGGCGTAGTCGAAGTGCTGACGCGCGCCGAAAATCTCGATGGCCTGTGCTCCGCCGCTGACCAGCTTGTCCAGTAAGCCGGGATGCAGCCGCTCTTTAACGAAGATATAAGTGGAAACTGCTCTTAGCATTGGTCGTTTGTCAGGGGCGTTCACCCCATGTGCCAGATGAAAATATTCGGAACTGTTGAGGCTAGCGTAGTGCGCGCGCAAGAGTCAAATTGAATCAGCGCACTCGAGTTAATACCGTTTCACCATGCGCTCGAAGCTTTCTGACTACACCTGCTCCCTCGCTTCTCCAAGCGTTACATTCAAGTCCATCTTGCGCTTGCCACGGTAGATAGTCACGCGAACTGTATCGCCCGCTCGATGATTGTTCATGACCTGCGCCAGTTGTTGCTGGTCCTGCACGTCTTGGCCATCGATAGCAACGATGAGATCACCGCCAACCATTATGGGAGTGTTCCCCAGATTTGCGCGCTCCGTGCCGCCGTGCAAACCGGCACGTTCGGCGGAACTGCCGGGCACAACTCGCACGACCAGAAGACCGTAGTCCGCTGCCAGCCCGAGCTCATCCGCAAGATCCGGGCTGATTGGAATAGTGACTACGCCCAGCACCGGGCGGCGCACTCGCCCCAGCGTGAGCAGGTCGTTTAATACGGCCTTGGCAGTGTTGATGGGGATTGCAAATCCAATCCCGGCGTTCTGCCCAACATTCGACGCAATCATGGTGTTGATGCCGATCACCTCGCCATGCGAATTCAACAGAGGCCCGCCGGAGTTTCCCGGATTGATCGCGGCGTCGGTTTGGATTGCCTCGTCGATCGTGATGCCGTCGGGTTCTTGTACTGAGCGGATGGAACTCACAATCCCGCTGGTAAGCGTTCCGGCCAGCCCGAACGGATTTCCGATGGCATAAACCTTTTGTCCGACCTGCAAGTTCTTTGAGTCACCCAGCACCATCGGAGATAATTCCGGCGCTTTTATCTGGACTATGGCCAAGTCATGCGACCGGTCTGTACCTACAACGGTTGCACGATACTTCTTACGATTATGGAGAGTAACTTCTACCTGGCGGGCGTTGGCGATGACGTGGTAGTTGGTAAGCACGTGGCCGTCGCGATCGATGATGAAGCCTGAGCCCTGTCCTTCCTGAGGCACCAGCCCGTAAAAAAAATCAAAAGCCACTGCCTTAGACGTGACATTCACCACCGAGCCGATGTTCTTGTGGTAAACGGAAATATTGTTTTGCTCGTCCGTGTCGAGAGCTTCGTTGCTGGCGGCTTGAGTAATTTCAAGCTTTGCCGCCGGCGAGTTTATGGTGCGGAATGTACCCGAGCGATAGGTAGTGAAATAAAAGAATACGCCGACGAGAACGACCGCAATCGCAATTGGACGGAGCAGCTTCATCGTATAAAGCATCCTGATTTCATCTGCAGATGAGGAGTATTTTACAGTCTGTTTCGTTAACGAAATAGCTCACGACGGTTCAGTATAAACGTGCGGGTTTGACAATTGAATCCGCGCTCTTTAGGTTACTATTTCCGCGCCAGTCCGTTCGAACCTTGTCCAAACGAAAAACCACGTTTGCGTTACTGCTTCTGACGCTGGCGGCGTTGGCCGTTCATGGCTATCATCCGTACGCGGAAGATGCCGAAATCTATTTGCCTGGGGTCAAAAAACTTCTTCACCCCGCACTCTACCCGGTTGGCACTGAATTTTTCCAATCGCACGCCAGCCTGACGTTTTTTCCGAATTTGATCGCGGCATCAGTTCGCATCACCCACATTCCATTTGATTACGCGATTTTCGTCTGGTACATAGCTTCGATTTTCTTGTTGCTCGTCGCTTGCTGGGAGTTCAGCGGAATTTGCTTCGACTCGGTCAAGGCCAGATGGGGCGCGGTGGGGATGGTTGCCGCGCTGCTTACGCTGCCGGTGGCCGGCACCGCACTGTACCTCATGGACCAGTACCTTAATCCAAGGAACCTGGCGGCGTTTGCCGTAGTCTTTGCGGTGACCGCCGTTCTGCGAAAAAAATATTTACGAGTTAGCATTTGGCTGATTTTCGCCGCAGCCGTTCATCCTCTGATGGCCTCATTCGCAGTTGCGTTTTGTGCTGTGCTGCTCTCATTGGAAAAGATACGCAAGCCCGTGCCCGCGATGGCGGGACTCCTGCCAGTCGTAAGCCTTTTTGCACCTCCATCCGCGGCGTATCGCGAGGCCATGCGGTTTCACACGACGCATTTCCTGCTGCATTGGCAGTGGTATGAGTGGCTAGGAATCGTCGGCCCCGTCGCAATATTCCTGTGGTTCGGCCGCATCGCCCGATCGCACAATCTCAAAAACCTTGAACGACTGTGCCAGGCTGCGGTGGTTTATGAGTTGGTTTATTTTGCGATCGCGCTGGTAATTGCCATTCCGGACCGGTTCGAGGCGCTGGCAAGACTGCAGCCGCTGCGCAGCCTGCATCTGCTCTATCTATTTATGTTGATCGCTATGGGCGCGCTTATGGCGGAATATGTTCTGAAAAATCGCGTATGGCGCTGGATAGCATTGTTCCTCCCGCTTTGCGCAGGAATGTTCGCTGCGCAGCGTGCGCTGTTTCCAGCCACTGCGCACATCGAGTGGCCATGGGCCGCGTCGAAAAATGAATGGGAGCAGGCATTCCTTTGGATTCGCCACAATACGCCCACCAACGCCGTCTTCGCCATCGATCCGTTCTACTTGGGAATCCCAGGCGAAGACACGATCGGATTCCGCGCTATGGCGGAACGCAGCCGCTTAGCCGATGCCTACAAAGATAGCGGTGCAGTTTCTATGTTTCCACCCTTGGCCGACGAATGGTGGGAACAATTTCAGGCACAAAAGGATTGGCAACACTTCACGCAAGCCGACTTCCTGCGCTTCCGAGAAAAATATGGAGTGAGCTGGGCAGTGTTTCAGTTACCTGAGGCTCTCGGCCTGTCTTGTCCTTATCGAAATAAGGCGGTCGCGGTCTGCAGGGTCGGACCCTGACATTCCCTCAAGCTGTTTTTTAAGACCCGGCGCCGGCCTGCACGGCGCCTCTTGCGTAGTAGTCCGCTACGCCCGGCTCCAGCTTCCGTCCTCTTGAATTGAAGATGGAGAACTTTGCCACTCCCCATTTTTGTAGCGCGAATTGCAGCGTAGTTGCGAGCACGCCCAGGCCGTACGTCACGCTGCGCCGGAAGTTGATCGACGATGCTTCCGGAAAATATTTCGTCGGGCAGGATACTTCGCCGATCTTGAAACCGAAAAATGCGCACTGCGCCAGCGTCTGGTTGTCGAACACGAAATCGTCGGAGTTTTCGAGCAGCGGCAGTGTAGTGAGAACTTCACGGTTGAAGGCGCGATAGCCGGTGTGGTATTCCGAAACTTTGATTCCCAAAAACAGGTTTTCGAAAGCGGTGAGCAGGCGGTTGAAAACGTATTTATAAAGTGGCATTCCGCCGCGCAGTGCCTGGCCGCCGATAATTCTCGACCCGAGCACAACATCGTAAATTCCGTATGCCACCATGCTCGCCATCGCGGTCACCAGCAGGGGCGTGTACTGATAATCCGGGTGGACCATGATAATGACGTCGGCATCCTCGGCCAGGGCTTCGCGGTAGCAGGTCTGCTGATTGCGCCCGTAACCGTAGTTGCGGTCATGCACAAAATGCACCAGCCCAAGTTCGCGCGCAACTTCCACGGTCCGGTCCGCGCTGAAATCATCGACCAGGATTCGAATATCGACGATGTCCGGCAACTCTTGTACGGTTACCGGAAGCGTCTTCTCGGCGTTATACGCGGGCATTACTACGGCTATACGTTTTCCATTAAGCATCGCTGATTATGGCTCACAAGTAAGTGTCCGGCTTGGCCCCGGAACACTGGGTTACACTCATCATAAATCATGGCCTCAAGCCTTCCCGTCCCCAAAAGGGTTCCGGTCCCCACGAACGGCATAGTACTAATTCACGTCGATTTCCTGCTTACCGGGATCGTGATGACCTTCATCGGCCCGATGCTGCCGATTCTGTCGGCGCGCTGGTCACTGACCGATGCTCGATCTGGCTCGCTGATTTTCTTTCAGTTCTTTAGTTCGATGCTAGGAATGCTGCTTTCCGGCGTGTTGGTTCAGCGGGTGGGATACCGAACTACGCTGATTGCGGGTGCTGTGCTGATGGCCTTGGGCATGGCGCTGCTGGCATCCGGGCCGTGGTTGTTAGGCATTGTGGCGGTCTGCATTCTAGGCATTGGCTACGGACTCACGACGCCTGCCGGGAATCTGCGCACCGCAGAAATTAATCCTGCACGCAGCGCGTCGGCGCTCAACGTCATCAATGCCGTCTGGGGCATCGGCGCGATGAGTTCCCCATTTCTGGTCGCCGTCGCCCAGCGCGCGCACCGTCCGGCATATTTCTTGTACGGCACAGCGGCGGCACTCGTGGTTCTTCTGCTTGCCCTTCTGCTCACAAGGTTTGTTCCGGACACGCACGCGCACGTCGAGTCGCCATTGGGGGACAAGAATGTCTGGAAAGATAGCGTCTTGCCGTTGATCTGCCTTTTGTTTTTTATCTACGTCGGCACGGAAACGTCGTTTGGCGCATGGATCGCAACCTATGCCCGCCGCGTGGACTCGCAGGCCCATGCCTTCGCCACGCTAACGCCATCGTTTTATTGGGGGGCACTACTGTTGGGACGCGCTCTGGCTCCGATTATTTTG
>Ga0102924_1001425_pt1 | contig 27635 bp, 20 predicted proteins | sample PaiPotPPM11metaG_FD_80116 | JGI IMG/M metagenome (GOLD analysis project Ga0102924, IMG submission 80116) | Iron sulfur acid spring bacterial and archeal communities from Banff, Canada, to study Microbial Dark Matter (Phase II) - Paint Pots PPM... ... | reverse complement strand
ACTATTGGCTTCATCATTCGAAAGCCATCTTAGCACTTGTAAGAAGCCGCGGGGCAGCGGACCGCTTCCTTGCATCTCAGGACGCCTCATAACCTCCCGCTTGGTAGTGTTCCAGTTTGTTTGCTGTAGCGGCGCTCGGGCTGGCCTATGTTATAGTTTTGAAGGGAGTGTTGGAGTTAGGGGTGAGGCTTGCATTTTGAACTGACGGAAGAGCAGCTTGAAATCAAAAAGACGGTCCGCAATTTTGCCGAGCAGGAAGTTCGCCCGCACGTTATGGAATGGGACGAGGCTCAGCACTTTCCCTACGAAATCCTCAATGACCTTGGCCGGTTAGGGCTTTTGGGTGTTCCCTATCCGGTGGAATACGGCGGCGCCGGGCTTGGCTATGTGGATTACGCATCCGTGATTGAGGAGCTGGCACGGGTGGATGGTTCAGTGGGCATCATTGTTGCAGCCCATACTTCTCTCTGCTCGGGGCATATTTTCATTGCCGGGACTGAGGCCCAAAAACGAAGGTATCTCGTCCCACTTTGCAAAGGAGAATTGCTGGGTTGCTGGAGCTTAACCGAGCCGCAAGCCGGAAGTGACGCCAGCGGCACCCGCACCACGGCAAGGCTGGATGGCGATTCCTGGATCCTGAATGGATCAAAAACCTTCACATCAAATGGAACCTACGCTGATATTTGCGTGGCCATGGCCGTGACCGACAAGACTGCCCACAAACACGGAATTTCTGCCTTCATTATTGAGCGCGACACACCGGGATTCCGGCCTGGAAAGAAAGAAAACAAGCTGGGCCTGCGTGCCAGCGACACGGCTGAGGTGATTTTTGAGGATTGCCGGGTGCCGCGTGAAAATTGCTTGGGAGAGCCGGGTCACGGTTTTGTTGACAGTCTCAAGGTGCTGGACAAGGGCCGCATTTCGATCGCCGCGCTTGCCATCGGCATGGCTCAGGGAGCCTTCGAAGCTAGCGTCAGCTACGCCAAACAGCGCCAACAATTCGGCAAGGCGATTGCGGAGTTTCAAGCCATCCAGTGGAAGCTGGCGGACATGGCGACGGAGATCGACGCTGCCCGCCTTCTCATGCTTCGGGCGGCGCGGCTCGCAGATCAGGGAGAGAGAGTGACGCGCGAAGGGGCCATGGCAAAGCTTTATTCGGGCGAGGTAGCCGTCCGCGTGGCGAATGAAGCGGTCCAGATTCACGGCGGATACGGCTTCATCAAGGATTATCCGGTGGAGAAGTTCTATCGCGACGTGAAGCTCTGCACGATCGGCGAAGGAACCAGCGAAATCCAGCGGATGGTGATTGCCCGCGAACTGCTGAAAAGCTAACTCAAAGATACTCGAAATTTAGCTGCTTTCACGGCGCCCCTGCCCTTCGTTGTCACCCCACGCAGGGGCTGGATTCCCGCTCCCCGCATTCGCGGGGACAAGCTTTTCGGGAACAAGCTTCGAGGGAATGACGACGCCGGGTTCGATGTAACGTGACTTTACACCTCGCGTAACGTTGTAACCTCCAGCCGGGGAGTTGTTAAACACGTTATAACACTTGTGCGGCAAGAATCTAAATGGACGGGTAAGGGCGCGGTTTGCCTGCTGTAGCGGCGCTCTATGAGCGCCGGAAACCGTTGAAGATCCAGATTCGGCGCTCATAGAGCGCCGCTACAGCAAATTGCGCCACTACCAATGAATGCCAAGCTCGCCGATTGTTGGGTTCTTTCATGTCAGACAATTTAGACGAATGGATGGAAAAGATCCTTGCCGGTGACCGTCGCGCGATCTCAACTGCAATCACAGCCGTCGAGAACCAGCAAGCGGATGGTATCCGCCTGCTGAAGCGCTTGTTTGTGCAAACTTCCGCCGCTTTTGTGGTTGGGGTCACAGGCGCGCCGGGTGCAGGGAAAAGCACGCTGGTGGAAAAGCTGGCCGTTGAATACCGCCGCGTTGGAAAGCGCGTCGGCATCCTGGCTGTGGATCCCACCAGTCCATTCAGCGGTGGCGCCATTCTTGGCGACCGCATCCGGATGCAAGGCCTGGCACGGGACGAAGGCGTTTTTATCCGCAGTATGGCGACGCGCGGACAGTTGGGTGGACTGGCTCCTGCCACACACGACGTGGTCACCATTTTGGAAGCAGCAGGATGCCAGGTGATCCTGATCGAAACGGTAGGCGTGGGGCAGGATGAGGTGGAGGTCGCGCGGCTTGCGGACGCTACGATGTTGCTCCTGGTTCCGGGCATGGGCGATGACGTCCAGACCTTTAAGGCAGGGGTCATGGAGATTGCGGATCTTTTCGTGATTAATAAGGCGGACCGTGTGGGCGCGGACCGGGTTGAACAGGAGGTAGCGGCCATGCTCTCCATCGCTCCGGGATCAAGCTCTTGGCGGCATCCCATTCTGAAAACGGTGGCTACGGACGGTACGGGTGTGCCGGAAGTCGTGCAGGCATTGGACCGGTATCGCGCCTTTGGAGAGGAGATGAATTTCGCCGCGCAACGCGCCCGCGCCAAGTGGCGTGCCCGTGTACTGGAGCTCTTGCGGCAGGAGTTGTTTTCCAAAGTTGTCAGCCGCCATCTTGAGGATGGAATCCTGGACAGCAGCGTGGAACAAATTATGGCGCGCTGCCGTGATCCGCATTCCATCGTCGAAGACCTCATCGCGGATTTCGCGCGACACTGACGCACGCAGTGCGGGGGAGCAAGAGTCTTATGCCTTCAAAGATTCATCATCTCGGAATTGCGGTTGAGTCTCTGGCCGAAGCGATCCCAGTTTTTGAAAAGCTATTGGGCCAGAAACCGTGCTCGCAGGAAGAAGTGGTGGACCAAAAGGTCCGTGTCGCGGTCTTCGAGGCCGGCGAAAGCCGGATTGAATTGCTGGAATCGACGGCTTCGGATTCCCCAGTTGCAAGATTTCTGAATCGCCGTGGACCCGGGATCCATCACCTGACCCTGACAGTGCCGGACTTGGAACAGGCGTTGGCAGAGCTCGAGCAGTCGGGTTTCAAGCTGGTGGACAAGGCGCCGCACGCCGGAGCGGCGCAGGAAAAGATCGCTTTCCTTCATCCTTCGAGTACCGCAGGCATTTTGATTGAGCTGTTGGAAGAGAAGAATTCATGAAGCTGGGAGTCTTTGAAGTTTTTGCCCTTTCCGACGGCGTGTTCCGGCTGGACGGCGGCCAGATGTTCGGTGTGGTTCCGAAGACCCTTTGGGAAAAGAAACTGCCTGCCGACGACTTGAATCGGGTAACCCTGGGACTCACCTGCCTGCTGGTCAATGCGGCGCAACATCGCATTCTCATTGAAACTGGAATCGGCGACAAGTTTGACCCCAAGTTCGCCAGGATTTATGGAATCAATCATTCAAAGACCTTGCTGGATGATCTCGCGCCGCATGGATTGCGGCCCGAAGACATCGACATCGTCATTAATTCCCACCTTCATTTCGACCACTGTGGATGGAATACGCGGCGGGAGGGCTCGCGCACGGTTTCCACTTTTTCTCGCGCCCGCTATTTTATTCAGCGAGGCGAGTGGGAACATGCCTTGAATCCGACGGACCGCGACCAAGCCAGTTATATCCAGGAATTTTTCTTGGCGGCTGAAAAGCAGACTGAGTTTCTGGAAGGCAATCAGGAAATTCTACCGGGAGTTCGAGTAGAGATTCTACGCGGCCACACTTGGAACTTGCAGGGAGTGTGGTTGGAATCTGAAGGCCAAAGCGCCCTTTTCATTTCCGACCTGGTCCCGACGGCCGCCCACCTACCCTATCCGTGGATCATGAGCTTTGACCTTTATCCCCTGGAAACTCTGGCTACGCGCCAGCGGCTTCTTCCCAAGCTGGTGGAGCAGGGAACGGTGGTCGTTTTCCCCCATGACGCCAGAATCCCTTGGACCCGGCTGGCGGAAGTCCAGGGTAAAATCACCATGGCCCCGCTGGATGAGGGCGCCACGGCATGATGGAGAAGCAAAATCAAGAGGCCTAAACGCCACGATGAAAAAACAAAAGACCCAGCGGACGAATACGGCAGAGATCGGCGTCATTGGGGGAAGCGGCATTTACAATATGCCGGGAATTTCCAAGATGCGGGAGGTGCGGGTTGCCACGCCATTCGGCAGGCCGTCGGATGCTTACATTCTGGGTGAGCTTGAAGGGCGGAAGGTTGCTTTTCTGGCTCGACACGGTCGCGGGCACGTGCTGCTGCCTTCAGAGCTGAACTTCCGCGCCAACATTTACGGTTTCAAGAAGCTTGGCGTGGAACGGATTATCTCACTGAGCGCCGTGGGGTCCCTGCGCGAGGAATTGAAGCCGATGGATATGGTGATCCCCGCACAGTTTTTTGACCGGACCAAAGGCCGCGCTTCGACGTTTTTCGGAAATGGAGTTGTGGCGCACATCAGCTTTGCTGACCCGTTCTGTCCGGTATTGCAAGACGTGCTGGCCGAGTCCTGCTCGTGCGCCAAAGTTAATTTCCATCGTCGCGGAACGTACCTTTGCATGGAGGGTCCTGCATTTTCCACGCGGGCGGAATCCCTCACTTATCGGGCCTGGGGTATGGACGTGATCGGCATGACCAACCTGCAGGAGGCGAAGCTGGCGCGGGAAGCAGAAATTTGTTACGTCACGTTGGCCATGGTGACCGATTACGATTGCTGGCATGAGGAGCACGATGCTGTGACGGTTTCGCAGGTCTATGACTACTTGATGCGAAACGCAGAAAATGCCCAGCGCATCATTGGCTATGCCTTGCAGGGTATGCCCCGGCAGCGGACCTGCAAGTGCGGCAAAACGCTGGCTCATGCCATTATGACGGACCGGAAGAAGATTCCTCCCAGGACCAGAAAGAAGCTGGAATTGATTGCCGGCAAGTACCTGAAATAGCTCGTAGCCACGGAGAGAGTATTCTTTACTTGGCTCCCAGTTTTGGAAACCGGCATTCCCGCGTAGGCGGGAATCCATACTTTACCCGCCGACAGTCCCGTATACAGTGTATCTCTTCGATACGATGGTCTTTTTCCACCGCTGCCCCCGAACCTTTGGCTAAAATGGACTTGCCCCGGTAAGACTTTGAATTGTGAGAGGACCCCCGGGGACTACGGGTCTATGGAGCCAATCAAAATTGAGGGAACGAAGCTAGAATGTTGGGAGAATATTACTGACATGGCTCTCTTGGTAGTTGGATCGGTGGCGTTTGATGACATCTCGACACCTCACGGAAGAGCGGAGAACATCCTGGGCGGATCGGCGACATACTTCTCCATCACGGCGAGCAATTTCGTGCCGGTCCGTATTGTAGCCGTGGTGGGTGACGACTTCGGCCCAGACGAACTTGCAGCGTTTCAAGGGCGGCCGATCGATACGGTAGGCCTGGAGCGGACCCCGGGAAAAACATTCCGCTGGCGGGGTGAATACAACGGTGACATGAACCAGGCTAAGACGCTTGAGACGCAGCTCAACGTTTTCCAGCATTTTTCACCGAAGATTCCGGCCTCTTATCTTGGAAGTGAATTTGTCTTTCTGGGGAACATTGACCCTTCGCTGCAGCTTCACGTGCGGCAGCAGTTGCCACGGGCGCGCCTGGTAGCTTTGGATACCATGAACTACTGGATTCAAGGCGCCCCGGAAGAGCTTCGCAAGACGCTTCAAGCAGTTGATATGCTGATCATCAACGAAGGCGAAGCCCGGATGCTCTCAGGCATCGACAACCTGCGCCGTGCCGCCACGGAGGTCTTGAGACTCGGCCCAAAGGCGTTGGTGGTGAAACGAGGCGAATACGGAGCCTGCCTCTTTCAGAATGGCAGCATCTTCTTTGCGCCTGGATATCCTTTGGAACAGGTGTACGACCCTACGGGAGCCGGCGACACGTTTGCGGGCGGCTTCATGGGTTATCTTGCAAGTTGCGAGGAGATCAACGAAGCGAACCTGCGCCGAGGCCTGATTTACGGCTCTGTCATGGCAAGCTTCGCGGTGGAGGCGTTCGGGCTGCGCCGGCTCCAGCGCGTCACATCCGGGGAAATCCAAAAGCGTTTCCAGGAATTCAAGACTATGACGCATTTCGATGTCTGAGCTTCAATCTAGCGATACGGGTTTGTCCGGACGTGTCACGCCCGTCCCGCGCGCGGTCCGGGTAGGGGTCTGGGCGCTGATCGTCCTTGTCGCCGTGAGTAACCTTGATTTCTTCTATTCGCGGGGTCTCAGCAATCTTTATGGCGATGGCCTTGCCCACGTCGAAGGGGCGCGCCGCATCTTTGACTCGCGGACACCCGGCTTGCCTGAGATTGGCAGCGTTTGGCTTCCGCTCTTCCACCTTCTTGCCGCTCCACTCGCTGTCCATGATTTCCTATGGCGCACCGGCCTGGCAGGAAGCTTGGTTTCCACGACAGCTTTTATTCTATCGGCCTGGCTGATCTTTCGTTTTTCCATGGAGCTCAGCCTCTCGCTTGGCGTCGCCGCGGTTTCACTGGCCATTTTCCTGCTTTCTCCGAGTATGCTTTATACCGCTTCAACCCCTCTTACAGAGCCCCTGATGATCTTCTGGACCATTCTGGTTGCGTTTCTGATTTTCCGGTTTCAACAGAGCGGCAGCCGCAAAATCCTGGTCGCGGCGTCGCTAGCGGCTTTCGCAAGCTCGCTGACACGATACGATGGCTGGTACCTGCTCCCCTTCGTGGCGCTCTTCATACTCCTGATGCCGCAGACTTCGTTTCGGCAGCGCACCGTCAACGCTTTCATCTTTTGTTTCATTTCAGGGCTAGGACCATTGCTGTGGTTTGCCCATAACGTTCACCGTTACGGCAACGCCTTCGAATTTTACAATGGTCCCTACTCCGCCAAGGCCATCTATGCCCACCAACTGGCCGTCACCGCTTTCCGCTATCCGACGGATGGCAGCATTCTCATTTCTGCCCGCTATTATCTGGAAGATCTCAGGTTGATAACGGGCCCGTGGTTATTGGTTCTGGCCATGTTTGGATTGATCGTGTGGTCGATTGACGGTCGAAAGCGAAGGCGTGGCGCGGCGGCCATCCTCCTGCTCGTGCCACTGCTCTTTTACGTTCAGTCGATGGCGTTCGCGGCAATTCCTATTTATGTGCCGACGCTCTTCCCGCACACTTATTACAATTTGCGCTACGGGCTGGAAATGCTTCCGGCGGTTGCCATCTTTCCCGCCTTCATTGCAGGAGGGAATGACAAAGAATTGAAATTCCGGGGTCATCTCGTTTTGCCCCCGCTATTGCTCGCCGTAGTTTTGGCGCAACAGACTGCGATCGCTGCGCAGGGGGTAAAGAATATTCCGATTGTCCATGAAAGCATCCTCAACACGCCGTGCGCCACCAAGACACAACGGGCATTGATCAGCTACTTCCGCTCAAATTTTGACGGGCATACCATTCTAATGGCCTTGGGCCAGTGGCCTTGCTTAAATCCCCAGGTAGGAATTCCCTACCGGGAGACCATCACCGAAGGCAATCGCAGATATTGGAGGAAACTCCCGCAGGGAGCATCGAAGCTGGCCGAATGGATCGTCGTGAAGCGAGGTGATGCCGTCGATGATCTGATGCGGGCTTTCCCAAGGGCCTTTACGGATTTCCGGCAGGTTGCCCGGTTTGATTTCCCTGGAGAAGAGCCGGCGGCCGTCTACCGGCGGACATCCGGCGCAGGCCGCGAGTAAATGGCGTTCGGAGCCTGCGCTGAGGGTAATGGCGCAAACAAACTACACCACTACCGCGCTGAGCGGGCATTCAAAGAAAAGAGGATTGGAACGGTTCCCCTTGCAGATTATTCCATTTTTCAAATATCACGGACTTGGAAATGACTTCGTCGTGACTGCGGCGGAAAGCATCGCACCGGCATTCAACCGTCTTGCTACTCGCCCGGATGGCCGGCGCTCCGCGAAAGCGCCGGGTCTGAATGAGCTGGCGAGAGCGATTTGCCACCGGCATCAAGGGGTGGGCGCAGACGGTTTTCTGGTGGTCTCTCGATCTTCGAAGCAGGGAATTGACGCAGCCGCCAGGTTTTTCAATGCCGACGGAAGCGAGGCGGAAATGTCCGGGAATGGCATCCGCTGCATCGGCGCTTATTTGTTACAGACGCGGAAAAGGGTTCAGACCCTCCGTGTTGAAACACCTTCTGGACTCCGTCGCCTTGAGGTTATTGAAGCCGCTTCGGACCGGTGGATATTCAGGGTTGAGATGGGAGAACCTGTTCTCGAACCCGGTAAAATCCCATTTGCGGGAAAGGGCGCACAGGCGCCGGTGGTGGGTTATCCCCTGAAGACAACCCAGGGGCGATTTCGGGTTACGGTGACGTCCATGGGGAATCCGCATTGCACTCTATTCGTGAAGAGTCTCGACCGGATTCCCTGGCAAGCGATTGGCCGGGAGATCGAAACCCAGCGGCTCTTCCCAAACCGCACCAATGTTGAGTTTGTCCAAGTCCACACGCGAAACGAGATTGAGGTCCGATTTTGGGAGAGAGGCGTGGGCCAGACCGCTTCATCGGGAACCGGGTCTTGCGGAGCCGTTGTGGCTTCAATCTTGAATGACTTCACTCAACGCAAAGTCCGGGTTCGAACTCTGGCCGGCCAGCTTGAAGTAAGCTATGCCCGGGACGGACAGGTCCTTTTGACCGGCCCCGCCGTTCTAATTGCAAGCGGGACTTTCCACTTCCAGCCCTGAGTTCCGGGTAGTGTCTCAGTTTGTTTGCTGTAGCGGCGCTCGGAGCCTGTGACACGACCGGGTTCCAAGCCTACTTGCTTTTCGCTGGAAAGACCTGGGGATTGGCAGCCTGGGGACGAACGTAAAGATAGAGCGTATGAGTGGCTCCGTAATCTCCCGTGACGGTTTCGACCCGCGCCGGTTTCCAACCCGCTACCGGGAAATCATGCGAAACGATTCGCGCTCCCGGCCGCAGTTGCCGTTCGAGCACCGGGCGCAACCGGGCGTTGACCACACCCAGCAGATAAAGAGTCACTACGGTTGCCGGCCTCAAATTCACTTTGAAAAAGTTGGCATGAATTATCCGCACCCGGTTTTGCAATCCAATCTGGAGTACGTTTTGGGACGACTGTTCATAAAGCTGATCGTCCAGCTCCACTCCTACCGCATCCGCGCCGAAGATTTCCGCAGCCATGATGACGATCCGCCCGTCTCCCGATCCCAGGTCGTAAACACGGTCAAAACGGCTCACGTGAGCCAGAGCCAACATGTCGCGGCAGACGCCAAGCGGCGTCGGCACATAAGGAGCTAGCTTCCCGGTGAGTCCGCCCGGCGCTTCGGCAATTTGGGGAGCTTCGGATTTCGCCCCTGCGAGAGTGACCGCCAAAAGCAAAACCAGAATAATTCCTGCCAGGGTCTGCAGCCATTTAAGAACATAGGATTTCAACATTGCGCCCTCAAAATGCCCATTTTACAAGGGCTGAACCACGCCCTCAACGTTTCCGATTTCACGAGAGTCCGGCTTCTGGCCAGCGAACCTGTTACTCGGTGATGAGAACCATTGTATTCACGCGCCCTTCGCGCTAGTATTCCTCGCACGGTCGCCCGTACGTTTTGATGAGGCCGGTAGAACATTTCTTGATCACTAACCGGAGGTGGGAAGAGGAGATGTGGAGACTTTCTGATAGAAAACACCGGCGTACAACAGCCCGCGCCGCAATCTGCGCCTTGATCTTGTTCTCCCAAGGGGCAAGCCCATTGCAGGCCAAGAAAAAACACAGGCCGCAGGGTAATCCGAACGACCCCACCTCCCGCCTATTTCAACTCCTAGACAATTCCTACGATGGCAAGCTGAATGATCTATATTTGCTGGCTGATGTTTACTCAGACCCGGCGAATCCCGGGAAACAATATCAGCGGGTTCTTCGTGTGGACTACGACAAGAGCCGGTTCTTTGGAAGATTCAGGATTTTCGTTCGCAGCGTCGCCAAGCTGACGCCGACTCAACTCCAAACCTATACTCCCCAGCAGATTTATGACTTTGGCGAAAAGGACTCCGCTAAATTTGAAAAGATTAACCCCGGTCCCTTCGGCCAGAATGGCGATCTTTATCTTCAAGCCAATGGAAACGGACCGCTGCAAACCGCGCCCATCACTGAAAATGTCCGGCAGCAATACGATTTCTTGCTGACGAAGTATATTCTCCCCGCGGTAGAGAAGAAATCGTAGTTTTCAGGGAAGCATGGCGTCTCTCAGGGCTCCGTCAGGACCAGCCGCTGATACGTTGCCGGATTCCTGAAGCGGACCGGGAATAATGGGTCGGCCTTCGAAGTGAAAATGATTTCGTGTTTATCATCAGGCTTCGTGCTTCCGGGCGCCACAGGCTGAACGGCTTTTCCCAACAAAAAGGACATTCCCACTTCATAGTTCGTCTTTAGCGATTCGCCGGAGAAATACGCCGCCGGAATCGCAAAATCCGCCGAGTATCCGCCGGAAGTTTTTTTCCAGAAAGCTTTGATCTGATTTGAAAGGCTCGCATCAGAAGGTTCCGCCGCGGCGAGTTTCGGCTCAACCTTCGCGGTGGCGGGAACCAAAGCGAAGTCACCCGGCATGAATGTCACTTGGTGCTCATCGAGGCCGGTCTTGGTGCTGAAGAAGTTTTTCCGGAATGCCGTTTCCAGGAAGACTCGCATTCCGTTCTCTGCTTCGTCTCCCGTAGCATTTGCGGGATAATAGAAATGGGGATCTTTCACGCTGATGCCAATGTAGAGGTATTGGCGGTCCCAGCGCAAGGCGACTTGGGCCGAGAATTGATCCGGTCCACTCCACAGTTCTGAACCCGAAGCAATCTGGTCCCGGCTTTCAAGGACGTAGACGGGACCCGGCTCCCATTTGGAGAAGGTACCATCCAGCTTTGGTGTTTGGGTTACGCGAAATGCGCGTAACACGTCATTGTCGGCATTCCATTCGATCTTTCCATCTTCCATCGTTTTGAAGGCGGGATCGGATTTGACAGCTTGCAGGCGGGCCTCCGTCTGAGTAGGGAATGGGGAGATTTCCGGCAGAAGTTTTGCGAATTGGCTTTTCTGGCCGAGCACGTCCACGGCTTGTTTCAACTCCCCGATCCTCGCTTCGAGTGAAGGCGCGTCGACTGGTTGGCGCTGCTCGGAATAGAGCGGCTGAAAAATATTTTGGTCCCACCAGTAGTCTCCATAGGTCTTGAGGAACGGTCCCAGCAGCTCAAGGCCCTGCGGTCCATATTGGCTCTCGACCGCATGGTTGACGGCCTGATGAGGATCATAGGATTTCGGGTTCCACAAATAATCCGCCACGGTTTGGAGCGCGACCATCGAAGCGTGGGCTTGGATCATCGGATTGGCGAAAACGCCCTGGACCACTTCAGGAAGCTCAGGGTCGCGGCCAATGACGGGGGCCAGAATCAATCGCCAGGGGATTCCATCGTTCACCGGGAAATTATCCCAAATCACCAACTTCCTTCTCAAAAGCTTGCTCCACTCTTTCGCTTGCGCCAGGGTGATGGTAGGCGAAACCACTTTCGTTCCCGTCCACGCGATGGGAACGTCCGGGTCCACGCCCTTCCCAAGTTCTTTGACGTAGGTGCGGCTTCCCCAAGCGTTGGTATAAGTGGTGGGCGTTACCACCAGGTGGTTGCGGGTCGATTGGCTTTTGAGGTAGCGATTCAATTTGTTGGTCAAGTAAACGTGGGCGGCGCCCAAGTCTTTGAAACGGGCTTGATCCGCCGGGTTTTGAAGCTTTTGCGGAATATCATCCAGGAACAAGGCAAAGCAGGAAACTCCCATCTTGGCGACACTGTCCAGCTTGGCGGTCAACGCCGCAAAATCGGCGTCGCTCGAATAAGTCATCGAAAGTCCGGGACTGATGGCAAAGCAAAAATCGACAAAATTGTCATGCGCCGCATGAATCTCCTGTTGGAGCGCTTCAGCAAGAGCGGGAGGGTAAGGCTCCCGCCATTTGTCGCGATGATATGGGTCGTCCTTCGGAGCATAAAAATAAATATTCATGCCATGATCGCCCTCGAAGCGGAAAATATCCAGACGGTCCTGCAGGCTCCAGGGCGGCCCGTAAAATCCTTCAACAATTCCCCTCTGGCCGAAGGAGGGGAAATCCGCCACCCGCACCTGCCGCCCGCCTTTTTCGATTTCCACGCGCTTTGCCTGCGGATATAAGCGGTCCGCAACGTTCGAAGGCGAAGCTTGAAGAATCTGGGGAATTAGAAACAGAGCCTCATGCAATCCCGCCTGCTGGCTCGCCGTGATCCGAATTTGAATGGGCGATCCCTGCTTGCCGTTCAGAATCTCGATCACGTATCCCTGGCGGGCGGTTTCCTTTGTCAAGCTGTCTCCAGTGGAGTCTTTGCGCCGGAGCATTTTAAGGAGCTGCGAGTCACGTTTGAATGGTTTGATCTCGATCACCACACCAGCGCCGCTTGCCCTTGCGGCGCGCAAGCTTGAGGCGATGGAAACTTTCGCCCCGCGCGCTTTTGCAATTCTCTCAATTTGGGCCGAAATTCGGGGGTCCATTCCGTGCTTCGAGACAACCGCCCAGGAACCACCCTGGGCGCTCGAAGACTGCACTCCGAAAAGAGACAGAGCAAGAAGAGCCAATCCTACCCGGATGTTTTTCATTTCCCTTGTCCTTGTTTTCGTGAAATCGGATCCAGTCTTTTCCGGACTCTGGCCGTGGATCGGGGGAGACGCCGTCCGGAATGGCGCGCCTGCCTGGGAGCGATTCCGGAGACCGCCGGCAACGTCCACACCGATAAATCTTCCGATCCCAGCCGCCAAGCGGCGAATCCTCTCAGTTTGTAGTGGCTGATCAGAGCGAGCTTCAGTTTCAAGCTCTCCGTATTTTCAAACCAGGCGTTGTAATGAGCGTTTCCCTGGCGGTAGGCAAACCACGGCGATTGCCTTACGGCATCCCATCGGACCTTAACTCCCGTCTTCCGCTCAACTCCGATAACATCTCGAAGCGTGATGGTGTGAGCAAAAGTGCCGCCTCCGGTTTCGACCCATTCGCGGCCGTAGAAAGGCACGCCCAGAAGGATTTTTTGAGCCGGAATGCGGCTGGTCGCATAATCCAGCACCTGCCTCACCCAGTCATATCCCGCTACGGGACCGGGAGGGTCATCACGCCCATGCTGGTCGTAGGCCATCACCGTGACGAAGTCGGCAAAGCGCCCGATTTCCCGATAATCAAACGCCGCTGCCCAGGTTCCCGTCCCGGGTTTACCGGGAATAGCGGGGAGAATGATTCTCTTCGGAGGCAGGGCCACGCTCAGCAATTTGCCCTCGGAATGGAACCGTCGGGCCGCCTCGCGCACCAACTCGGAAAAGTTGGCGCGGTCTTCCGGCGCGATGTTTTCGAAGTCGATCTGCATCCCTACGGCGTGATCACGCCGCACGGCATATGCAAGATAGCTCACCAGATGTGTCCGGGCTTGGGGATTCCGCAGCACAGCAGTGACGGTGCTGCGGTCAAAGTTTCTGTTGAAGACCAGCGGCATCAGCGGAATGTGATCGTCGCGAGCCAGCTTTGCCACGCGCGGCGGAATGCCGCCAAATACGAATCCAGAGGGCTGAATCCAATAACTTTGCGGCGCCAGCAATGAAACTCTCTTCCCGTGGACCGCGAGAGACTGAAAGCTTGGCTCATCATCGGCATAGTAAAAGAGCCGAAGCGGACCGGAAGAAGGTCCTTGCTGCCGGAGAACGACTGACTTAACGGTGGCGACCTTCGCTCCAAGCAGCGGATCGGGTGAAAACGCGAGGCACGGGGGCAAGCAAGCGAGAATGATGGCAAGAAGCCTGAATACCATAATGAGGCGCAGACGCCGGCAATAAATATATGAAATGCCATAGGCCGAAGCAATGTCACGAATGCTCGATTGTACGCTCGTACGCGGGCTACCGGTCATCATCATTCTTCCTTCTTTAGAAATTGAAGCGCCAAAACCCCATCAACCAGTGGAAAACTGCCCAAGCAAAGCCATTCTTTGTGTCTCAAACTCATCGTCAAACCCATAACTTGCTGATTCTAAATCGATTGATTTTGTTTGTTTGTAAAATCAATGTATCTAACTCATAATACAATGGTTATCGATTTCTGATGGCTTTGCTCAATGGCTTTGGATGGGTTTAGTCCTCGAGTCGTCCTTTGTTTTCATATACATTCTAGCTTCGTTCCCTCAATTTTGTTTGGCTCCATGCCCCGGCAGTTCCCGGAGGTCCTTTCACGGTTCAAAGTTTTATTTTGAGCACAGGCCATTCTAGCCAAAGGTTGAGGGCAACGGTGGAAAAAGAGCATGGTATCGAAGCTATACGCTGTATACAGGATGGACAGCGCCTTGGTTCCCGCGAAGCCGGGAATCAAAGGGACGGTCATTCCCATGTAAGCGGGAATCCACATCCTGCTTGCCCGTGTCGGCTTGGCCCCCTGCTTTCACTGGGCGACAATGAGACTGGCAACCGCGCTTGATTCTGGCGAAAAGCCCACGAGGAGAAAAACCGCTCGTCGTGACTACCTGCCTTGCCCGGTGCCGATGCTCTGCGAAAAGCAACAGGCAAGTCAATGCCAAATTGAAAAGCTGCCCGGCTGAAGCCGGCCTCTACATTCCGGGGATGGGCGAAGTCTTATCATTTGACTCGCTTGGCGAAAAAAGCTTTCCAGAGGTAATAAGCCGGGATGCCACTGGACACAAGAACTAAGCACCAGACAGCGTCCGCCCGCCGTTCAACAAAGGCGCTGGCGAGCAGAGCTAATGCCAACAGGATGAATACGGCTGGAACCACGGGATAACCCCATGTCCTATAGGGACGGGGCATATGCGGTTGGCTGCGGCGTAAAACAAAAATCGAAGCGGTTACCAGAGCATAAAAAATCCACTCCGAATAGATGGCCTTGGTGAAAAGCGCCTCGTAGGTGCCGCTGATTACGAAAATTCCCGCCACCGTTGACTGGGCGATGATGGAAACGACGGGAGTGCGAAAGCGTGGATGGACGGAAGCCAGCACCGAGGGAAAGAGCCCGTCGTTGGCCTGTGCATACGGAATCCGGGAGGAAGATAAAATCGAACCGTTCAAAGTTGCAAATGTCGAAACGAGCACTCCGATGGCGACGAAGTCGGCTCCTGCCTTGCCCAGGAAGCTGCGCGCGGTCGCAGCAGCAATGGTGTTCGTCGAGAGGGCCGCATCAGGACTCAAGACATAAAAGTAAACCAAATTGACCAGGACGTAGACGAATCCTACCAGTAGCGCGCCGGCGATCAACGCGATCGGCATGTTCCTTTGCGGGTTTTTGACTTCTCCGGAAACCATACTGAGGTTGTTCCAACCATCGTAAGCCCAGAGCGCGGAAATGGTGGCCGCCGCGAAGCCGGCAAGCAACCCGCCGCTTTTTGCGGCAGAGGACGCCTGAGCGAAATGGCTGAAAGAACCATGACCGAGCAGCAGGCCGAGCACGATCAAGGCTGCCAGGACTGCAATCTTGGCAATCGTGAACAAAGTTTGCACCACACCGCTTCCACGCACCCCCAGGATATTCACCACCGACAAAAGCACAATCATCCCCAAAGCTCCGAATTGCAGTCCGGAGACAGACGGTTCGAAAACGTGACCTTGCACCGTGAGGCGCGCGCTCCAGAGGTTTCCGGCAAGGAAAGGGAAGAAGTAACTCAGGTAGAGGAGAAATCCGGTGGCGATGGCGGCAATCGAGGCGGACTTGGCGACAATGAATTGTGTCCAGCCGTACAGAAAGCCCATCATGGGGCCATAGGCGCGGTGAAGATAGACGTATTCCCCTCCAGCTTCGGGAATAGCAGCGCCCAACTCGGCATAGCCCAGCGCCCCAAACAGGCTGAGGACCCCGGCGAATATCCACACTTGGATGACCCTGACCGGCGTCCCCACGTGTCGCAGCATCATGCTGGGCACCACGAAGATCGCCGTCCCAATCATGGTCCCGGCCACAACCGAAGTTGCCCCGTAAAGCCCAAGTCCCTTGACCAGCTTGTTCGTTTCAGCCATTTTGTTCAGGCGGACAAAGGGGCGGTTGCCGGGTTCGGGCGGCCACCCGAGCAGCCGCTACTTTTTCATGGTCTCGTGCTGCACCGCCAATTGAAATCTTCCAGCCAACCAACCCACAACGAAGGTAATGGTAGCGCCAATCGCGACGTACCAGGTCCAGGCGATTCCTGTAAATTTAATCGTAAGAATCAATCCTCCCAAACCGCACAAGGCTCCGGTCAACGCGCTGGTTGAGGGTGTGTCTTGGGTGAGCGTGCCGAGCAGGAAGATTCCGAGCATACTCCCGTAAGGCACCGAGGCAATGGTCAAAGCCATTTCAAGCACGCTTCGGTGAAAGGTGGCGATGCCGAGCGCAAGGGCCACCAGCACTCCACCCCAGATCAAGGTCAGGAATCGTGACACACTCAGATAGTGATGGTCGCTGGCAGACTTCCTGAAAAAAGGTTTATAGAAATCCACGACGGAGCTTGAGGCCAAGGAGTTCAATGCCGCGCTGAGGTTGGCCATCCCCGCTGCCACAATTGCCGCTATCAACAGGCCGGCGAGCCCCGGAGGCAAGGAGTGGATGACAAAGTAAGGGAAAATCATATCCGTCCGGCCCACCGCCGATGTGGGCGGATAAAAACGATAGTAACCGAAGAGAACTACCCCCATAACCAAAAAGAGGGCAAACTGGAAGAGGATGACAATGCCGCTGGAAAGGAGCGCGGCCTGGCTCTGCCGCATGTTGCGCGCGGCCAGCAGGCGTTGGACGATCAATTGGTCGGTACCGTGACTGGCGCTGGTCAAAAACGTTCCGCCGATGAACCCTGCCCAGAATACATAAGGGTTATGCCAGTTGAAAGAAAAATTAAATATAGCAAATTTATGGCCCGACACCTGGGCAATGCGCTGAACGGTTGTCCAACCGCCGGGAATGCGGTGGAGAGCCAGGACCAGAGCCAATACCGTGCCGGCTAAATAGATGGTAAGCTGGATAACGTCCGTCCAGATCACGGCCGTCAAACCGCCTTCAAAGGTATAAAGAAGAGTCAAACAGGTTACAATGAGCAGCGAGGCCAAAGTGCCTCGCTTGAAAACAACCTCAAAAACAATGGCCACTGCGAATACTCGGACACCTTCGGCGAGCGACCGGGTGGCCAAGAAAAGGGCAGCGGTGAAAACCTTCAAGACCTTCCCAAACCGGAGCTCGATCAACTGGTAGGCGGTGTAGATTTCGCCTGCGAAGTAGCGGGGAATGAGCAGGAAGCTGACGACAACACGGGCCATCAGATACCCAAGAACCAGTTGCAGAAAGGCCAGGTTGGAGCGGTAGGCGATGCCGGGCGTGCTGATGATGGTTAGAATGCTGGTTTCCGCCGAGACCACTGAAAGCGAGATAGCCCACCAAGGTAGTTTACGGCCACCCAGGAAATAGTCCCGCAAGCTATGCTGGCCTTTGCGGAAGTGGGCGCCAAAAAGAGTGATCCCCAGGAGATAAGCGACCAGAACGAACAAATCAAGCCAGCTTATGGCCAATCGGACTCCTTACTTGAGCTTCCCTCAGCCTTTTGCCCTCGTTCCTGCCGCCCAGAAGGCTCCCGGACTTGGCTGTATTCGGGAGAACAATGTTTACGGGTTTGCCGCGAGTGTATCCAAGAGCTTCAAAGCTGTCAAGTTTGCGCCACAACCGGTACCGGTGGTGGTACAGTTTGCTGTAGCGGGGCTCGAACTCTGTCCTAACAGGGAGCGTCGAAACCCATTGAGAATCCAAACTGGACAGTTGAAGAGCGCCGCCACAGCGATCTGGACCCCGATCCTGCAATGCAGGTCTGAAGGCGGTTACGACTCCCGCTCAAAACTGACTCTGTGGAGCTTGGCGTTCCAAAATATGAAAAAGCAGAAGAATTTTGCAAAACACTCTCAAGAAGGGCGCAGACTCCAAAAAGCGTTGAATGAGCATCCAAACACAGGTAGACATCGGTGCAAAGCAATGATAAAAACTTTGCATGGACGCTTCCGGCAGATTTTGCTTGAAAATATTCTCAACTCTTGGTATTCCAATTCGTCACCCGATTTCTGGGGAGCCAATTGGCCGGACATCGTCGCACTCCCTGCGCTTCCGGGTAGTATGGCCTGGGCCTGGAACGTTTCAAGCACTAAATCCTTTCGACCGAGGTAGTCTTTCAATGATGAAGATTCCAGCATATTTAAGTTTGATTTTAGTGTTCGGTTGCTTATCCCCCGCATCGGCCGCGCCTCTCGCAGGTCAAGTGGCAGCCCTGGCGCCGCGGAACTACTTGCCGGTTACAGTTCAAACGCAGGCCGCTCCGGCGGGGCAGGCCGCAGCCGGCCAAAAAGCGCCCTCCTGGAAGACGCGGGATGAGTACGACGCATTCCAGACAATGGCCAAGACAGCGGATCCAAAGCAGCAGATTTCATTGGCTGACGCATTCCTCCAAAAGTATTCAAATTCGGATTTCAAGGATCAGGCTTATCTGATCAAAATGTTTGCCTACCAGAAACTGGGCGACTCGGCGAATGCTATCGCGGCGGCCAAACAAGCCCTACAGTTGAATCCCAACGAGCTTCCGGCGATTAACTACCTGGCGTTCGCGTTTCCGTTTGTTTATAAGGCGAATGCGCCCGACAAGGACGCTCAACTCTCGCAGATCCAAGCGACCGCGAAGCAAGGATTGGAACTTCTGCAGAAGCTGGCCAAGCCGGCCACGGTTTCTCAACAGGTTTTTGACAGCCAGGTGAAACAGGTTCGCGCCAATTGCAACCGCGCGCTGGGCTTCGCCGCTCTCCAGCAGAAGGATTATGCCAACGCCATAACTTATTTGAAGGCCGCGGCTGAAGACAACCCCAGTGACAGCTACACGGCCTCATTCCTCGGTCAAGCGTACCTTTACTCAAATCCCCCTGACTTCAACAATGCCATTTGGTATCTGGCCCGCTCCGCGGCCTTGGCCAAAGCATCCAACAGTCCCAACGCCGCTGCGCTCCAGAAGTTCTATAGCCAAGTCTATGTTGGGCGGCATGGTTCGGACGCCGGAGAGAATGACATTGTCACGCAAGCCGCCACCTCGCCTACTCCTCCGTCCGGTTTTAACATCTCGCCGCCTCCCAAACACGCAGCCACGGGTAACGCCTTGGTGGACGGTTTTTATGCCATGCAAGACGCCTTGGTGGTGGGTGGAGATCAGGCTCAACAGGCTTGGGATAAGCTCAAGAGCCAGCCTTTCGCGGGCGGCGGGTTCGTGGATAGCGCGGAAAAAGGGACGGATCCTGACACCTATGTTATCCACGTCGATATCACTCCGGACTCTAAAGCAAAAGAGGGTGTTTACGACCTGGATTTGGTGACGAATCAAGCTGACGCGAAGTACCTCTCCAAAGGAGACGGCGTTCGCTTTAACGGCACCATTTCGGCCTATAAGGTGACGCCAAGCTTTGTGATTACGCTTTCTCCCGCAACCATCAATGCGGATGACCTTGCCCAGGCAAAAGCCAAGGCGCAAAAGAAGGCGCCGGTCCGCCGCAAGCGCCGCCGCTAAGGACAATCGTGGAACGGATTCTGTCAACTCTTGAGAAGGGGATGCGCCGCGTTGCACATCCCCTTTTTTTCGGCCTTTCGAAGGCCGGTTGAAGCTTACAGGTCCTGTTTGCGCAGCGCTGCCACCCGGGTAACTTGGATTGCCTAGACGGAAGGGCGCCGGCCGCGCCTGGGATGCTGATGGGGGCCGGTTGTGGATTCCACATGCCAGGATCGGGGTGAGGTTTCAGCGGCGGGGGTTCGCCATCATCGTGAAGGCCGCTTCTTGCGGGATGGGCGGTGGCTGTTCAAGAAACCGTTCATTTTGCGGCTCAGAGTATTCCGGTGGATTCCCAGAGCGCGCGCGGCGCGGGACTGGTTGCCTTGATTCTTTTCAAGCGTTTTCTTGATGAAGCGTCTTTCGAATTCGCTAATCGCGTCCTCGTAGTGCAGTCCGCTTGTAATCATCTGGTCGATGAGCGCATCAAGTTGGTCTTTCACGATAGATCTCCAGCCAGGAATTTCCAGCCGCAGGCGTTTCTTTTTATCCAGGGCTCTTGGCGGCCTCTACCAGAGCCTGTCTGAACTTGTCGAATCCGTTCGAGAATTGAGTGCGGAGATCCCGCGGCATCACAAAAGCGAGAGCGCGAGCCCCGGTTGAGACATACGGCGCCATGGTGGAGCGGCTAACGGCCTGTGCCTTAATGGAAAAGGCCATCATCACCATCAGCACCACGCAATCAATTGCGATTCCCCGGACTAACCCGAAGATAGCGCCCATAAAGCGGTCAAACCACTGAAGGCCGGCTTTCTTGACTAATTTTTGGACCACCCAGATGATCAACGATCCTGCCGCCATGACCCCCAGGAACAAACCCAAAAATGCGAGAGCCAACGCAACCTCATTGGACTTGGTAAGATCCTCGAACCAGACTGCTACACGGGTATAAAACGCCGCTGCCACAATGATCCCGGCAATGAGCGTGGCCAACGAAACGATCTCAGCCAGGATGCCCTTGCGGACTGCCGTGAGAACGGAGATGATGAGTACGGTTGCCAGAACCCAGTCCAGCCAGTTCCAAGACGCCATAAAGATGAGAATAAGAAAAGAGTAGTCCCCGCGCACCGGGTGCTTCCGGGCGCCGGCCTTTCAATGGGTTGAATGATGAGCTTACCGGTTGGTCCGCGCTCCCGCTCTCCTTGGCCCTACCCCTGCAAGGGCCGACCGGCAACGCGCTGGTAAGCTTCGAAGTACTTTTCAGCGGTCCGGGCTATCACCTCGGGTGGCAGATGAGGAGGCGGTGGAGTTTTGTTCCAGCCCGCCTGCTCTAAGTAGTCCCGGACGTATTGCTTATCGTAAGACGGTTGTGGGCGGCCCGGAGCGTATCCCTCCACGGGCCAAAAACGGGATGAATCGGGCGTCAGGACCTCGTCGATCAGGACAATGTCGCCGCCGTAAACTCCCCATTCAAACTTTGTATCGGCAATAATGACGCCGCGGCTCTCTCCGTATTCCCGCGCCCGGGAGTAAACCTCGATGCTCTTTTCGCGGAGGGTCGCAGCAGTCTTCTTACCAATCATCGCTGCCATTTGATCCCAACTGATATTTTCGTCGTGCCCTTCCTTGGCCTTGGTGGCGGGCGTGAAAATCGCAGTTTCGAGCCGGGCGGATTCTTGAAGTCCAGGTGGAAGCTGAATGCCACAGACTGCCCCCGTCTTCTGATAGTCCTTCCAGCCGGAACCCGCCAGATACCCCCTGACTACACATTCGACGGGGAAGGGCTCCGTCTTCTTCACCAGCATGGAACGGCCTACAAGCTGGGATGCAAATGGCTGAAGTCCGGCTGGGTATTCCCGGACGTCGCCTGTAAGAAAATGATGAGGCACAATCCCATCCAGGAAGTTAAACCAAAATATTGAAAGCTGCGTCAACACCTTCCCTTTACCTGGAATCCCTTCGCTCATCACGACGTCGAAGGCGGAGAGGCGGTCAGTGGCGATGATCAGCAAGCGGCCACCCGCAACCTCATAAACGTCCCGCACCTTGCCGCGCGAGAAGAGCTGGATCCCTGGAAGATGGGATTCGAGAAGAATTTCCTGTTCGCTAGTTTGGATCACACTGACACCGAGCCTTGCCTATTCTAGGTGATGCGACGGGATTGTCAACGGAAAAATTTACCCTGTCCGCAACGCACTAAAAGCGCATGAAATCATATTACGAGGCGGTGGGAACAACCCCTGAAATGGGATCTGGGGAAGCGCAGGTTATGCGGGCAAGGCTACTGCCTCCGGCTCCATCTGTTCCAGGCGGACGGACACCAGACGGGACACTCCGGGCTCCTGCATCGTCACTCCATACAAGATGCGGCAGATTTCCATGGTCCTCTTGTTGTGGGTGATCAGGATGAATTGGGTTTGGGCGCTCATCTGGTTGATGAGCCGCGTGAAGCGCTCCACGTTCGCATCGTCGAGCGGCGCGTCCACCTCATCGAGGACGCAAAAAGGGCTTGGCGCAAAACGGAAAATGGCAATGAGCAACGCCAAAGCCGTCAGCGCCTTTTCCCCGCCGGAAAGCAATAACACGTTTTGCAGCCGCTTTCCGGGCGGCTGGGCAACAATGTCAACACCGCTTTCGGGGTCGGTTTCATCACTCCATCGCATCTCTCCGTTTCCTCCGCCGAAAAGGGTGCGGAACGAATCGGCAAAAAATCCGTTAATGGCCAGAAACGCTTCACGGAATTGACGGTGCGAAACCTGATCAATCTCGCGGATGGTCTGGGTGGTATCATTAATGGAAGCCAGCAGGTCCTGGCGCTGAGTGTCCAGAAAAATCTGGCGGTCACCGGCCTCACGAAGCTCCTCCAAAGCCATCATGTTCACAGGTCCCAAGCGCTCCATTCGAGCCCGAAGTTCTTCGGCCTCCTGGCTGCCCCGGGAAAGGTCTTCGCCTTCGAGAAGATGTCCCGGTCCGATTTCGTGCAGCAATGCGTCCGGTTCCAGACCAAGTTCCTGGCCACAGCGCTGGACGTGGTGAGCGAGGTCCGACTCCGTCCTTGCCAGCGCCACCTCCGCGGACGAGCGCCGCTCGCGGCGGGCGTCGAGTTCGGCTCGCCGCGAATCCAGCAGCAGATTCATCTCGTCGCGGCGAGCTCGCATCTCCAACGCCTGCCGTTCGAGGCCGGCCAGCCTTGCGTTCTCACTTTCCTGCTCCTGGACAACCGCTGCCCACAGTTCGCCCGCTTTTAACCCCTCGGCCTGCCATTGCGTCATCTCCTCCGCTAAGGTACGGGTTAAGATCGCGAGCCGCTCGTCCCGTTCGCGAGTTTCCGCCGCCTGGCTCAGGAGCCGGCGGTAATCCGTTTCCACGCCATTCATCTTTTCACAGAGTCCGCTGGCGCGAGATTGAGCCGTCCCCAACTCCTGCGCCAACCGGTCCATGCTGGTTCGCAACTCGCGGGCTGTCCCAAGAGCCTCCGCCAGCGACCTTTCGCTCCTTGCCTTTTCTTCACCTTCCTGGGCTAAACTCGATTCCAGTTCCACCCGCCGGGCCGCAATTCGCTGCCTTTCCTCTTCGAGCAATGAGGCTTCCTGATCGAGGGTCTTGATACGGGAGAGCACCGAATCAAAAGCCCTTTTTGTCTGTCGCAGCTTTTCGTTGGCCACCAAGGATTGTTTCTCCGCGTCCTGCCTGGCGCCGATTAGCTTGGCCAATTCTTCTTCGTGGCTCCTGACGCTTTCCTTCAACTTCAACCATTCAGATTCCGCTTCGGTGACGTCCGTTTGGAGATGGGCAGTGTGGCGGTCGAGTTCCCTGAAGTCGCGGCGAAGCGCGAGGGGACCGGCGCTTGCCTGCTTCCCGCCGGAAACCATGCGGTGGTGGTAATGTTCGCCGTTCCGGGTGAGGAAGTGGCACTCCGGATAAGACTCCGCCAGCTTTTCCGCATTCGCCGGGTCCTCGACGAGATAGGTTGAAGACAAGGCAGGGAAGGCTGTCTCCCCGTTCAATCCCAGCTCCGGCTCGAACCGCACTAGCTCCTGAAGTGAAGCAGTGACCCCGGCCGGCCTCGCAGCTTCCACGGCCCGATAGGGCGTGTGGCCGGCGCCATTCCCATTCACACGAAAGTTTTGAACAAAAAAGGCCGTTCGTCCACTGCCTTCCTTTTCGACAAGGGCCATGCCCTGGCGCGCTTCTTGGTGACCTTTCACCACCACTGAATCGAGCTCGGCACGCAGAAACTCTTCGACCACTTCTTCGTAGCCCGCTGTTACCTCCACAAAGTCTGCAAGCAATCCCAGCGGCCGGAAGTTATTACCCTTTCCATTTCCTTTACCTTCTGTGGAAAGGAGCTTCCGCACGCTGTCCGTGGAATAGGCATGGCGGGCCAGCGACTCTTCAAGCGCCTGCTTCCGGGCCGATGCCTTTGAATACTCCTCCCGAAGCCCCTCCAGCATCCGGTGGCAGTCCGATTCCTTGTTGCGGAGTTCTTCCAACGTGACGGATAGCTCCGAAGCAGACTGGGAAAGCTGGGTGAAGGAGCTCGAATGGCTCTGGTACTCGAGTTCCACTCGACCGAGATCGGCGGCGCATCCTTTGTGTTCTGCCTCCGCCGCCTGGCGCTCCATTCGGGCCCGGGCCAGTTGGCGGTCAATGGCAAAGCCGGACTCCTCGGCTTGCACCAGTTGGTTCCTTAGCTCGGCGGCGCGGCTCACCGTAACCAGTACCGCTTGGCGGAGCGATTCCACTTGCTTCTCAGCAGCGGATAGAGCGGCGGCAGTTTCCGACTGCCGGGTTGCCGCCGCAGTTACAGCCTCCTGAGCGCCAGCCAATTCCTGGCCAATTTCCCCAATTTGCTTCTCACGCTCCACGACCTCTTGCTGGAGCGAATCCTGGCGCCTCAGCAACTGCTCGCGCTCGAAGTTTGTTTCCGTGGCGCGCTTTTCGAGGGCAGCGGCTTCGCGGCGCGCCTGCTCCATGCGGGAACGGAGGCGCTCCATTTCAAGCTCGCCCTGTGCCAGCCTTTGCCGCGCCTCCTTCAACTGCTCTTCAAGGCCATCGTGCCGGCCCGCAAGGTTCCGGGCCTCGCGTTCAATTTCCTCAAGACGCCGGGCGCTTTCCGCGCATTGCTGCTGCAACTCCGCATGTTCCGCTGTCAGCCGCTCATGCCCGGCTTGCATTTGAACCAATTGGGATGCCAGCACTACGCGCTGCTTGGCGCGGTACTCACCGTGCAATTCATGGTATCGCTCCGCCTTGGATGCTTGCCGCTTGAGTGAGTTGACTTGTTTCGAAACCTCTTCCAGGATGTCGGAAATTCGCGCCAGGTTCTGGCGCGAGGATTCGAGTTTGGCTTCCGCCAGGCGTTTCCGGGACTTAAATTTAGAGATTCCAGCCGCCTCTTCGATGATGGCTCTGCGGTCCGACGGCTTGGAGCTGAGGATAAGTCCAATGCGGCCCTGTTCGATGATGGCGTAGGATTCGGGGCCAAGGCCCGTGCCCATGAAGAGATCCTGAATATCCCGCAGGCGGCAGGTATGCCCGTTCAGCAGATACTCGCTCTCGCCCGACCGGAAAAGCCTTCTTGTAACCACCATCTCCTCTCCGCAAGAGTCTGCCATTCTCGCACGTCCATTCGACCCCACTGCTTCGAATGCACCGGCTGAAATCGTTCCCGCTTCAACTGCGGCCCGGAGCCGGTCTCCATTCGCCGAAGCGCCTTGCGCATCCGGCTTCGAATCTGCCGTTTTGCCATCTCCCACCAGCGTCATGCTGACTTCGGCCATGCTGGTTGGAGGCCGTTTACCCGTGCCGTTGAAGATGACATCGGCCATGCGATCGCCGCGCAGCATCCGGGCGCTCTGCTCACCCAGCACCCAACTGATGGCGTCGGACAGGTTGGATTTGCCGCATCCGTTGGGACCCACAATTGCCGCGGTGCCCATGCCGAATTCCAGGCGGGTGCGGTCCGCAAAGGATTTGAAGCCCTGCAATTCAACTCTCTTTAGCTTGAACAAATTACAATCCTCCTGCTTAAACGGTTCGGCCGGAGAGACAAGCCCCGCAAGATTCGGCAACCACGAAAAGAACTTGAAAGATGGCAGGATCTGGAAAGCGGCAGCGGGAGAAACTGCCGGGGCGCCACTCCTGGGGTTCGGATGGCGGGCCTTGTAAGTCCGTAGCCTGCTCGCTTGAGACCGGTCATTCATGCTGGCGCACAACAATGACGCTGGCGCGAGAATTCTTTCCAGCTTCAGGGCCAGCCTAACATGGAGGATTGGATTTGTACAGAAAAAAACACAACCCGATGGGGAGATTTTTTATAAGAATACCAGATGTAGGGGTATGATTTTGGCTTCATTCGAATGGCCGGTCGTCGGTAGTGGATCAGTTTGCTGTAGCGGCGCTCTATGAGCGCCGGAAACTGTTGAGAAATAAAGTTCGGCGGTCACAGACCGCCGCTACAGCAGCGAAGATGTACCACTACCCGGTCGTCTTCGTGGTTGCTAGTTTGACCATTTAGAGCTAGAGTACCAGCCGGACACACGGGATTCCTTTCCCGGAGGTAGCTCCGAGGGCGAAACGCTTGGTTGCAAGCGAGGAGCTCATCATGCGAAAGCACTTCAAGATATCGGGACTGAGCGCCGCGCCACTGGCGCTTTCTCTGCTTATCGCAGGCGCCATATCAACTGCCGTAAACGCATCCGGAACTGAGCCTTCCTCGCCACCCGGCAGGCTGGTGCTGGAGGGCAAGGAAGTGGGTGTGCGGGTGAACCAGAAGCCCGGAGATGTTTGCCTGATTGACGGCAAAAAGCTTCGCCCCACCGATCCGGTCTATCTGGTCGTGAATGGCTATCGCATTCCTCTTCACTGGCCGGATTGCTACGACCGGTTTGTCCATTCTCCACGAAAGTGGCTGAGTCACCTGGAGCCGGGCGGTGGGGCATTCCTCGGCGCCGAAGCCGGGGCCGGGGGCCCGAGCTGGGCCTGGATTTGGCTTGGAATCTATGTGCTTGCCGGCCTGACTTTTGCGGCCATCTGCGCGCAACGTTCACTGGAGGTTGGCTACGCTCCTGCAGCCGGGTTTGCGCTCGGCTTCTTTCTGAATCTTCCCGGATATCTCTTCCTGGTCAGCCGCCAGCGCCGGCCAGTGCAAGCGCCCGAAGGGATTCCAGCGGGGTTGCGGAAAGCTCCCTCCACCTATTCGCCCATAACTTGCCCAAGATGCGGGATGGCCAATCACCCCTCGGCACAGGCGTGTATTGCTTGCGGGGTGAAGCTCCTGCCACGCATTGTTTCCGAGGTGTCAAAGGTCCATTCCACTTCCCGCAGCGCGGAGAATTGATCTCATGGCAACGCTGGTTCGACCCAAGATTGAGGCAATCCTTTCAAGCGGCGATATGCTGCAGCGTCGGCCGCAACTCTCCAAGAACCTCGAAAGCAATATTCCCGGCCTTTACGTGATCGGCGATTTGGCTGGCGCCCCGGTTATCAAGCTGGCGATGGCACAGGGTTTCGAAGTGATCGAGCACATTGCCGCCAAGCCGGACGCCCGATCCAGCTCTCCAGACTCCTACGATCTGATTGTAGTGGGGGCAGGCGCCGCCGGTCTGAATGCCGCGCTGGCCGCCAAGGATCGCGGCCTGCGCACGTTGGTCCTGGAAAAGGAGAAGATCGCCAACACCATCGAGAATTTTCCTGAAAAAAAATGGGTTTACGCCGAGCCTGATTCGACGCCGCCCAAGGGCAAGCTCTGGCTGGATGGCGCCCGCAAGGAAGACTTAATCGAACGGTGGAATCAAATTGCTAATGAGAACCAAATTGAAATCCGCACGGAAGAGCCGCTCACTTCACTCCAACGTCAGAAAGATGGGTCGTTCGTTGTCCGCACCGGAAAAGGCGAATACCGCGCCCGCCGCATCATACTGGCCACCGGCCAGCGCGGCAACCCGCGCAAACTGAACGTGCCGGGTGAAGAACAAGAGGCCATTTATCACCGGCTCTATTCTCCCCGCCATTATCGCGATGAGAACATTTTGGTGGTGGGCGGAGGCAATAGCGCGATTGAGGCTGCGCTGGTGCTTTCCGAACAGAATCGCATTCGGCTGTGCCATCGCGGTGAGGACTT